>JAABUP010000964.1_pt1 | contig 61690 bp, 81 predicted proteins | sample 5559201 | NCBI WGS metagenome assembly JAABUP01 (sample SAMN10711887, study PRJNA513373) | rock metagenome | isolation source: Antarctica rocks | place: Antarctica | reverse complement strand
GACAAATGACTTGGGGTCTGATCCGCCCATGCTTGGTGATGAGGTGCTTGCGGACTCTGTCTTGCTGGAGCCGAACAATCCCATGTAAAGGACAATTGAAGTGGCGGTCAGCAGCAGTAGCCCTGTCTTCCAAGGATATTGTCTGCGTGCTTTTGGAGGAGCAATTGTGAAGGTGTGCTGCAGTAGCTAGGAAGTATGTGCTTCTTTCTGTGCTCCGTGCGTAACGACGTTCATTGCACACGTAAGAGTGCACGTAAGATGCCTTCCTCGTCAATAAGCCCTAGGGCAACAAGGCAATCGCCCTTGAGCAGGTGCAGCTTCTACGCCGGCGCGGATTCGAAATTCGCGCCGGCGTAGAAGCTGAGCCTCAGGGCAAGCCTATATATATGAAACCATGACAAATCGCAGGGAACATATTACTGATGTTCAAATGTCCATGTTTCCTCTGCTGTCCCTTTCAATCAATTTTGCGTACTGAGAGATGGTGCAGGGATGTAGGTTGCATGCCAATGACGGAAAGTACAAAATAATGTATACATACACGGAGTTGTCAGAGCGGTCAGGATGAAACTATATCAACATATACTATAGTAGCTAGTATGTTTCAGATCTGGTTCAGATCAGGTCTAGATGTACCAATTGGCAAAGTCAGCAAGTCAGTGCACTGTTTGCAATAATGTATCTTACCCGGTTGTGCCAAGGGAAGCCCTAATGTAGCAGTAATCTGAACCTTGTGAACAGCAACACGCTGACTTGCTCTGTATGACCATCAACCTCTGTAACATCCAAGCTTGCACGCCCAGTTGAGAAACCTTGTATGCATAGAGGTCAACACCGGTGACTGCCATATGACAAGTGAGACACAATAATAACTATATTTTCAAAGCAACGATGTCAGGCCGCTTGCCAAAGTCAGGGCTTCCAAAGCCGAATGGAGCAGTATATGTTGCACACAGTGTCATCATGTGCATTTTCCCATGAATCAGAGGGATCACGCGAAGCCCTGTAGATCTTACGGCTCTTACAACTGTAAAAGCGCATAGTGCTTCACACTGAACACAGATGAGGAATGAGCACTTGAATGAGGGGTGATAGCAGAGACTGTACACAAATCTGAACAACGCGCATCATCATTGCAGCAGGTGTTCATGGACTCCTTTGCCTTGCCTTTTGCTTGCATCAAAAGGTCTTTCTGTTGCATCATGGCTCTCGCATGGTGTTGTATTGCCTTTTAGGATGTGCCTGTTCACAAATTCTACACAATGTGGGTGTGCTGAGAGGTGAGCTGTCACAGCTTGCTGAAAGCTTATGGGCCCTGGTGCACTCAAGCCTATATCTGGCCAGGCATATGAGCCATGCAACCTGCACATGTACATAGATGTGTTCTAGCTATTAGGCACAGCATGCACAGGCACACTGCCTTTCTGCAGCAAGAGACAGGTGCACTTGTGCACAGCCCGACAGCTAAGAATGTGGCAGCTGACACTGGACACGCCTGGCAGAGAAGGCCAACAGCTTGTTGTGACAAACCGGCTGGGAAATGGGGACTACTTTGCTGTTGCCAAATCCGGTCAATAGCTTCAAAGATGTCGACTGGCAACGGCCACACCAGAACTTGCCGTTGTATGCTGATCTAGCTGAAGCTCAGGCGCTCATATGGGCCGGTTGTGAGGACATGGCCTTTCTAAGCATCTTTTCTCGTTGGCGATCCAGAACCATAGCAGCGGACTGCTCTAGATCTTTTGTGCAGTCACATAACAATACGACACTGCGACGTGTTCATCTGGTTCACAAAGCAAGTGTGAACGTCCTTGACGGTCTACAGGTTCAGGCTGATTACTGCCCTTCGTATCCTACGCAAGAGAGAGAGAGATTACAATGCTTTAGCCAGCCAACAAGTCTGATCACATATAGAAGAAGACAAATGTCAAATTTGGAGGAAATCGAGACAACTCAGAATAAACTTGAAAACCCGCATGTGATCTTGCTGCGCAAAAAAGGACCTCATAGTGTCAGTGTTCGTGGAAAATGAAGAAGCATATTGCTGCCTCAGTGGGTGGAGAGCTGGACACTCAAAAACCATGTGTAGTTCATCTGCAAAGCGCAAAGTGGATGTCGAGGGTCACAGGAGGCCAGGCAGAGGCAAGTTGTTGAGCCTGTGATGCAGCCAGAGCCTGCTTTGTCCATTATCATGGATCAATGAGGTCCTGAGCAGCGCGATGACTACATGCAGCAGCAGGCTGCTATCTGGGATGACATTCAGCGGTCCAGGACAAGGGCGAATGTGCAAACTCAACCATCTGCTACTGGTGGGCTTCCACAGACTTCATCAGGCAAGGGTGCGGTGAGCAATCATGCCAGGTCTGTAGAAGGCAAGTAGAAACGGACTTATGGAAGGTGAATTGAGGAAGCGGTGACAATCTCAGGGTCCAGGCACACGCACAAAACATGTGTCAGGCTCACTATAAGGTCTGCATGTGCCAGGCTTGCTATGAAATCCGCATGTGCCAGGCTCACTATAAGGTCTGCATGCGACAGGCGCACATGCAATATTCGGAAGCTTACCTGTCCTGATATGCATGGACACTGACTCTGGCAGCTCTACTTGCTGCAGACTACGATGGAGTCAGTTGCATACATTTACTAGTAGAAACATGCCAAACGCCAAGTGAACAACTTTGGAAGGGCGGGAAGCATAGCATAAAATGTCAGACAAAATAATGCAGGACTCATTGCACAAACCCCACATGGGCTGCTGATGTCCTGCTTCCCGTTCTAATGGCGCTGTGGCCGCCTTGTATTTCATTCCTGCCTGCCACCTTCAGCTCAGCAACTTTTCTGTCAGGCAACACTGTCACTGTCTCTGACATTGTTGTGGCCATGTCTGCGGTGCTCAACAGGTCTTGTGAGGCTCCAGATGGATCCACCCAGTCGTCTGCGGCACTGCACACGCCTGTGTCTGATTTCTCCCCAGAACTCTCTTCTCGGACAGGCGCAAATTCACGCACAATCTCTGTGGATCTCACTCTGCTTGGTCTGATCTGCTCTGTATATGAGGATGAAGCAACGTGCAACTCCTTGATTGCTGCAGCAGCCTCAGCCAGCTTGTCACTGGAGTCTGACTTGGCCCTGTTTACATTGCTCAGCACTCCAGAAGATGCAATGCTGGAGCTCCTATGCACTCCCAGCTGCTGGGCGTACACATCAATCGTCAGCATCAAAGACATGGCTTTTGAGGCCTTTGCTAATCAGATCACTCAGTGCTGTTGTCACTGCTGTTGATGAATGCAGTGATTTGCACAACTGGGTGCCAAGCAGCATTAGCATGCGCAGCATGTAGCATGCATGTTAAGCAGCTGTACAGTTGCATTAGTGATAGCATGTCGCATGCTCCCCACGATGATATTAGCTGGTAGCTGACACTTGTAGTAAGAAACATTGTGAAGGCTCTTAGAAACGATGTCTACTTGATGATGGTACATGCTCTTACTTGAGAGGCACATCTGGATCCAGAAGCCATTGTACCCATGCTGAAGGCGTCATCTTCCACCTGAGCCAGGATCAGAAACAGGGAGTCATTGCTTCAATCTCTCTACATCTCAAAGTATGTTGATTGTGTATGCCCAGGTATAAGACATCTGGAACTTTGCTGCCACGCCTCAAGCTAAGCAGCCAGTGCAGCTGCATCTGCAGATCTGCTGGATGGCTGCAAATGATATCTGACAAATTGCAGAGCACAACAGGCTACTGCTCAGGACAAGAGCTTGTCTTGAGTAACTCTAGCAAGTGGTCATACCGGTTTTGTGTGCAGCCAGTAGGTCCGCATGAAGCCTTTGCCCTTGATGGCTTGTTGCCCTGAGCGGCGGGCAACACATCGACGCAGGTCAGGCGCCTGCCGTACCAACAGTTGAGCAGTTGCTTTGGACAGCTGTATACGATTCTGCAAGCTGCTGCTCTCCATGCGGGACGCCACATTGACAGTGTCTCCAAAGAGGCAGTACCGTGGGTTCATGTTACCCACCACCGAAGCAACCACAGGTCCAGAGTGTATTCCTGCTCGTATGCTCAGAAAGCCTGATGTGGAGTCATCTGACCGTATCATGACACTGTTGGCGGCCTGCACGGCCTCGATTGCGAAGCGCGCGACAAGAGCCGCGTGGTCCTGCTGAGGCGTCCGCAGGTTGCCGACTGTCATATAGGCGTCTCCAATGGTTTCCACCTTGAAGAGGCCATACTTGCCGGTCAGCTCATCAAACAGTCGGTACAATCGATCCAACATGTCCATGACCTGCAATGCACATCGACAATATGTGAGATGCACAGCAGCCAGCATGGCAAGTGCTGTACCACAGGATATTCCCTTGCCATTCCTGCCAGGGGTACACACACCCTGGTGTTGAGGCAGTGCTGCACAATTTTCAATAGTTGTGTTAACAGTTTGTGCATGACAAAGCCTGAAATCTACTGCATGCATAGCTGAGCTTGTCAAAAGCAAGAGGAAGGTACACACCTCTTGGGGCTGCAAGATGCCTGAGATGTTGGTGAAGCCCACAATATCACTGAAGAAGATGGTCACGCAGTCATAGCTTTCAGGCTCCACAGCACGGCCCTCTCTCAGCGCTGCTGCCACCTGCAAGTGTCACACAGCATTTGTGCTTTGATTTAGCTCAGGCTGAGCCACAAGGTCTTCACATCTTCAGCTGAGATGAAGACAGGTTACCAAGAAGAGGTATGCAGCAGACTACCAGATAACCTCACATGCAAAAAGCAATATCAGACAATGGAAGACGCTTTGGTTTCCCCAGCCAGATATCTGTTGATAGACAGCTCGCTAATCTTTTTTTGGACAGAAAACTGCTGTAGGTGAATTGTCCTTGTGCATGAGCCTAGATCAAGAAGCATCACAGAGATCCATACAGTGAAATTAGCATGCACAGCCTTTAAGCTGCACAACCTGCACTTGCACCTTGGTGAGCAACATGTCACAGAGATGAGCATGCACTCCAATTCAAACTAGGTAACAACAAAAGCCAACTTGACATAAGCCACAGCAAGAGCAGCACAGCAAGGTTTGGTGGCAATGACCTGAGGAGGCAGCATCTGCTCAAGCAAAGCCTGATCCTTCTGTCGCTTCTCAGCGAGCATATCATTGGCTGCACTCTGCTCAGCCACAAGCTGCAGCAGCTCCTCATCAACGTCCTTCAAAGATGGCCACAGCGTCATGTCCTGCAGGCCCATTACACCAGCATGTTTAGAACACCGAAGAAATATAAGATGAGAGAAGGGAAAATATTCATCGTACTTTACGTCCTGTCAGCAGACATCTGCCTGATTTTGTGCATGCTGCATGTTGCTTTATAAGCTGCATTATGGCTTGCGCCTTAGACGGCATTCATACTGCCCTCAGCCATTATGTAACATTCCAGAGCTGTGACTTTGCAGCAGTCATGAGTGCAGCAAGTCGCCTGATTCAGTCAAGGTATAGGCAGTAGACACCAAGTCAATGTATATGCTGCGATCCTGGCAAAATGGCTTCTGCAGCAGAGAAAGGATGCATCAACAGCTGCTATGCCTCAGGACTGTATGCTCTTTCATTCATTAAACAAATGTCTTCCATTAGGGTCAGGTGCATGTAGATCCCTGTATGAGGTCCTCATCATAGTCTGTCCACACAATTGAAGTAACACAAATGGGCGGATGATGTCGTCGTGCATCGAAAGTGAGCAAAGCAGGTGGTCACCTGGTGCCAACACTGGTGCATGAGGGTTTGCAGAGGCACCAGGCCAGCATCTATAAGGCCTGGCACATGGGGCCGTTTGGGAGGGCCCTGCCCTGCCCCCTCTTCATGCAGGGCTGCCATGACACCCTACACGTTCAGATAGAGTGGACCCCGTTGATGATGACAGAATCTCCTGTAAATTATGCCAGCATGATGCAGCACAGTAGTTTCTGATGTGACAGCCAAGATGAGATGCCTTTTTGAGGGATGTTACTTGCTTGCTGTGATGCACAAGGGACTCACTGCTCAGTCATGTCTGCCTTTAATTGGTTATCTCATGAATACTCGTCCCTTGCAGCCTACTCAACAGGGATCCACCTCATGCTGCACATGCCGGCACTGAATTGCATTTATAACCTAATCAGTGCAGAACTTGTACCAGATATTCTTCAATCATAGACATCTGAAAAGCGACTAAGTGTTACTCATGCTATGTCACCTCGGGGTCTTCCCCATTGAAGGGCTCCCTTCTGTACAGCATCTCATAAATGAGCATCCCCAAAGCATACACATCGCTGCTGCAGCTAGGAGGTGACCCATGCAGCACCTCTGGGGCGACCCAGAAGGGGTAACACCGCTGCAGCAACCTGTCCATATCCAGCTGCACACCACACACACTCTTGCTGTATGCTGTGTACAGCATTCAAGGTGTGTTCTTGTTGCACAGAAGGAGTGACACCGCTGTTGCATCCTGCATGTAAAAATGCACGCGGCACAGAGTCTGGACTGAAAGCACATAGAGCAGCATTGGAGTTGCTTTTTCGTTGAAGAGAAGGAGTGAAGCTGCTGTCATATCCTGAGCATGCACACCAACACAGGCTCCTGGCTACAGATGGGACAGTACCATTGCTGTGGAGGTGTCGACATCAAGCTGCACCCTCATTACATGACAATCAGTCATTAATATTGTTTTTTGTTGTGCTCGTCAACTGGAAGCAGCCTGATGCTGCAGCTCACCGTCTACACATCCACACGAGTCTCTACTGCACATACAGTCGTAGTACAATGCGTCTGTCCAGCAATGCATACTCTTTTGGGTCAATCAGTGCATTTAGTACCATTCTTGGTGCCTGCCAGGATGGCACAGCGCAGCATAGCACAGCGCAGATGACACAGAAACTTTCTTGATGCTCAGATTGCAATGATGGGTGGCAAAGCACTGGTGACACCCACGTGAAGGGCCGCATTGTCTGATGTTCATTGGTGCAACAAGAGTGACGTACGACCACAGAGGAACAAGCAGAATACACACAATGGTCAATACGTCAATGTTCATGTAGGCATGCTGATGATGGGTTGCGGTGGTCAAAGCACATGCTAGGCTGCTGCTTTGCCTGCAGCATTGCAGATTTGTGAAGGCAAAGTTGAAGAACAAGTGTCCCCCTGGCTCTGCAGCTGCATTCAGGTCTCGCATCATAGCACAGTTCAACAGCAGGCGGTGTTTGTAATGCATGCATGTGAGCTCAGCAAGACTGGCACACTGGAAGTCACACGCGTGAGCTCAGCAGCTGCTATCTGGCTGTTGCTTGTCTACACCATTGTATCAGCATTAGTCTAGATGGCTTGACATGCAATGATTGAGTACAACATTGAGTGTCTTGCTGGAAGCCATATACCTGCAGTTTGCAGCTGTACTCATATGCTTGCTACTAGGAAGAAGCCATGGTCTTACCGTATGTTGCTGGAAGTCAGACAGGTGCGCTCTGCAGCTGCTGTCCAGCAGGACTTTGGGAGAGCGCAGCTCCTGGTGGATGATGGGTGGCTCTGCACTGTGCAGGAAGCTCAAGCCTGCTACCACATGCCTCAGCATAGACACAATCATCTCGTTGTCCAGCATCACCTGTTTCATCCAGAAACATGTGCATTGAGCTGATCTTCATTGCGTCGGTCATGCTCTTCATTGCGTTAGTCAGAAACAGATAATTGCGGTAGTCAGAAACATGTTCAGCTTAACCCCAATTCAGCTCGATCAGACTTGATATTTCGATTGATGTTATCGCTTGACAAAAGCCTCTTCTGAAACTCAGTCTGATCTGACATGTAAAATAAGACATGGACAGAATGGTCTTATGGTCCGACATGAGCTGACTGCTAAGATGACTCTGAGCTCAACTCGGATGATCTTGTTCAGCTGCTTTGTCATGCTGCCCAGCATGCATGTCTTCTCATGGCGTCACAGCAGGTGTGCAGCATGTTTCCTCCAACAGGCCTTTTCATGCATGATCGCCAACGTGAAGACTGACTGCAAAGCAGTCTGTAAACTACTGGAAGATTCACAGCACAGCAGTCTGTCAAATGTTCATAGGTTACCGCCTGTGCGAGACTCTCCTGATTTTCAACCATGAGGTTTTGTCTATAGGTCAAAGGAAGCGTACCGTATCGTTGTGTAACAAGTCATACAGTGTGCCCCTCTCCAGCAGGGCAGTGACCAACAGAAGGTCCTTTGTAGGGGGATCCACTGACGTTCCCATCACAGTCACTATGTTAGGATGCCGCAAGCTCAATGCAACCGCAGTCTGGTGCAGCACCTGCACACAAGACGTGTCTTGGTGACAGCCTGTGGCTGATGTTGCAACAAGAAAGCTGAGTCACCCTTGATTGTGGCAAACGCAAGTCAGCTGGTTCGAGTCCTGGAATGTGTCCTGCGGTGCAGGACTTGCTTGCTTTGTCAATGCAGCTGGGCTGAGCATTGGGCTTGGACTTGCTGCAGCTGTGATGTACAGCAATCATGTTGAAGGCCAAAAAGCACTGGAGAGGTAGGGACGGTGGCAACAGTGTGCACACACATAGGATGTAAGGCGTCCTGGACAGGTAAGCACAGTGGCAACAGAATGCACACACATAGGATATGTATATATAGGATCCAGACATGCCCATAAATGCATACACACGGAACAGACACACATAGATACATACACATAGGGTACTTACACATGGCATGCATACACACAGGGTGCATGCACATAGGATGCAAGGCGTCCTGGAGTATGTCTGATGATCCATCTTCTTTGCAACAGAGCATACAGCACTTGACATGACCCACACCCTGTTGCACTTCTGCTGCTGTGTCAGGGTACCTGACATAGGCGGACTCTACCATGCATCAAGACACATGAGCACATGCTTCCTGACCACTGACACAGGCAAGTTGAGCAAGCCATCAAACTGCAGGGGCAGAGGTCCTACAGCTTCTCTGCCCAGATGGGCCTTGATGGGCCCACACAGAAAGTAAGCTCCTACACATGCCCAAGCATGTGCCATCCAGCTTGTGAAGGCATGCCAAACATCCTGCCAGTTGCGTGCCTCATGGTATCCAGCCCTGTCAAATTGCCGCCTGCTCTCGTCATATCCTATGTCCAGCCTGCAACAGGCAGATGGAATGGTTTGCGTTCCATAAATTGTGCCAGTTGTATGCTTCATAGTGTCGAGCCCTGTCGAAGTGCTGCCTCCTCTCATCGTGTCCCATGTCCAACCTGCGATAGGCAAATCAAATGGTTGCATGCCGTGGACTGTGCCAGTTGCATGCTTCGTGGTGTTGAGCCCTGTCAAAGAGCCACCCAAATATCCCATGTCCAACCTGGAAATGCATCTTTCTTGTTGTTACACGCCATGCACGGTGCTAGCTGTGTGCCTCACAGTATTGGCCCCTGCTAAACTGCAGCCTGCTCTTTTGTAGTCCATGTTCAGCCTGGAAATGCAAAATTGCTGTTGAATGCCATGCATGGTGCCATGCATGTTGTGCGTCACAGTATTGCGTCCTGCCAAAAGTGCTGCCTGCTCTATGGCATTCCATACCCGACCTGAAGAGCAGCAACAAGGGCTTTGAAGGCTACAAAGTCAGCCAAATGTAGCTCTAATGGTGTCAGCCTTGAGCATCCTTCAGCCTATCATCCCTGCATCTGATGCGCAACCTAAGGCTGGCAGACTATAGTCTATGCTTTTGCATTATGTGCACACTATCAAATCTACCAGTTTGCCAACGGCAAGTGCATGCGTCAGGTTCTGTTGCGCCATGCAGAACGAGCACATTCCAGCCTATTACAGCGTTGCCTTTGAATCTCAGCAGCCAGTTTTGGCAAGGCAGCAGGATGTGGTCTGATGACAGCATGGCAGGTATACTTGTTGCATGGCCAGCAGTGCGCTCAGAGTAGTCAATGGGGGAAACGCCCACCTGGACTCTTCACCCCAAAATGCGCTTGTGGGCGAGGCAGCAGGGTGTGCTCTGATCAGGTCCTGTGCCTGCAACTCCTCAGCGGCAGACTGATGCTCCTGCAGCTTCTCCAGATTCTGTGTGGTGGGTGCTGCAGCCAGCAAGTACTCACCCTGGTCCTTGTCCACTGCTTGGTTGTCAGAGCCTGAGGACTGTGAGCCCTTCAGCAGATGGGCATTTGATTCAGCAGACTGGACAGACTGTATGGAGGGCAAGGGGTTATTGAGGTCCAGCCCTGAGCCAGGGGCTAGCAGGAAACGTTGCCCTGGTGAGTAGGTGACGCTCCTGCCGCTGCTGGCAGGAGCTGCTGAGGCATGTGCCATGATGTCGATGACCAAATCGCTGGTCAGGCGCTGTGAGTCATGCAAGGTGATGACGTCCTCTTGAGATTGGCGGGAGGGCCGAATGATTTCTGCGTCAAAAATGGATTTGGTCCTGCGCAGCAAAATCATCGACTGTCATTTTGTCAATGTGGTGGCATGTAAAACTAAACTATGGAAAAATTGACGACAACAACAACAATAACAACAACAGCAGCATGACAACAACAACAAACAAACAGGCAAGGGTGGATGAAAGACAAGGTGTTCATTGGCATCTGACAAGTGCTTGTAACCTGCACAGATTGGATCTGACCAGCACTGGCTGAAGATCACAGACACAAGCAGAGTATGCATCACGCCCTGTCATGCTATGAAGTGGTATGCTGCTCAGAAATTGTCGGGTCATTGCCATGTCAGGGAACTTCCATGCAAGACAGGAGTGCAACCAGACAACTGCATGCAAAGCTAGTCCAACATGTGCCTTACAGAGTGAGCCTTGATGCACATCATGTCACAGTGCAGCAGGCATGCCTTTTAATGTAGTTCAGTCGAAAGAGTGTTGAATAGCTGACCTTGAGTGTCGTGGGGCCAGCATACGCTTCACAGCCACCTGAGTACCCCTGTACTCCCCCCTCAGTACCTTCCCATGCACCCCCTCCCCCAGCACCTCAGACTCATCACTCAGATGCAGCTCTGAGAAGGGGATGTGCATGACGGTGAGTCTGTTAGCTCGCACGACTAAGAAGGCGATGATCATCAGGATGATCACTCCAATGATGATGACTGCCAGGAAGCCAGCCAAGCCCAGGTGGCCAAAAAGATTGTGCGGGATAGGCTTGCAGAAGTTGCAGATGCACGATGCATTCTGCAAGACATACAAGAACACATCTTTGCAATAGGCATGATGGTGAATGATTTTCCAATGTGCAGACAGCTTGGCCTCTTCAAATGTTTGCATGCAAATCCCAATGTGCAGATCACATGACCGTCAGTAGGCAAGTCATGGCAAGACGCCAGTTGTGGTCAGGAACATCTGGGTCACTGCCAGGCATGCATGCAAAGCTGGAAGGCTACCAAAAACTGACCAGTCTGACAACGAATGGGCTGTATGCTTGCATAGCAGGTCAAGCAGCCAAACAGCAGCTATGACTGTCTGGCCACAATGGCAAGGTAGTGCATCAAGGCAGACAAGGGATGCTGACACAAACTGTTACTGCATGGATTGTGACTGAACTGTTACTGGAGCATTACTAGACGGACTTACAGCTGACACAAACTTTTACTACATGGACTATAACTGCAGTATTACTGAATGGACTTACAGCAGGACAGGGCAGGCCTCTTTCAGCACACAAGCCATTTATCTCATTTGCAGGAAGCTTGTACGAGTTGGCTGGGCACACAACCATGTCATAGGTGTCGTTCTGAGCCAGGCAGGACCCATTGATCAGAACATTGGTGTCCAGCTGCATCTGATAGGCATCCAGATAGTTGTAAGGCGTGCTCCAGCTGTTGTAGTGACCGGCCACAGCAGCATAGTGACTGGAGTTGATGCTGCAGGCAAAGGCATAGTGTATGGTCAGGACTGTGTGTTGCACTGATGAGCAGCAAGTCTTCAGTGGCTGTCACCATCGCTGCAAGCCATGTGTAGGATCGGGCTCAGACTGCTAGTTGTTGCATGCTAGGTTGTGTTGTACCCTATTGTGCTTTGCCATGACGGCCCTGAGCACATCAGGGTAATATCAGAAAGGAGTTCTGCTGGCTGAAAGGGTGAATTATGCTTGTGCCCTGCAGAGTCGGTTCATTCCTGCCGGGGACCTTACATAGATGGGGCAAGTGACAGCAAATGCTCTGAGTGCATGTCTGCTGCCAGATTGGTTACATGACTCGAGCAGCAGAACAACATAAAGTAACAACTTGCGCCGTAAAAACCCACTCGACATGCAGCAAACCAGTGTGGGACTCACGCATACAGGGCCTCAACAATAGCCTCCCGAACGTCCAGGGGCACACTCTTGGGGTTGGCAGACAACCCATACTCTGGGTACAGCCTGGTGGAAGTGGTCCAGGGGAACCCAGGAAACGTCATCTGCATGATGATGCCACGTTTATGTTATGCTTAGCAGTGGACCGAAATGACACCCAAGCAAGCTGCACTTGGACAAGTCTCCAGCAGTAGCCATGCGGCAAAGTAATGCATGAAAGACATGAAGCAAAATGTCACTGGCAGCATGAAAGTCAGGGGAGCATCAGGGGGGTGCAATAATGCAAATAGCATCTTACAGGAGACAAGATCTTGACTTCATCAAGACTGATGACTTTTTGAGCTGCCAGGGTTGCGGGCTGGTCTGCTCGCACGAAGGCCACATCTGCGGTGCCCTCCACCACAGCCAGCACCTGTGCTTGCTGATCGTGCAGGAATATCACCTGTCCAAATGTGCACACACAGCATGATTACATGGTTGACTTAGTACTTGTGAGGTGCTGAACATGGGTGCTGGCGTGCTGGGTGCTGGGGTGAACAGGGGTGCTAAGGGTGATGAGCAGGGGTCTTCAAATCATCAACCAGGGTGATGGGTATGGACCAGAGGTTGTGGGGTGTTGAACACGGCTTTGAAGGTTATGAGCAGGAGTCTTAGGCTGGGAAACAAGGATGCACAGTCATCAACAGGGATGAAGCAGGTGTTCCTGGGTCATGCAGCAAACAGTCATCAGCAAGAGCTGGGTATCAAATCCATGTCTCTTGCAGAGGTGTTCCTTGCTTGCATCACGTGTCCTGATAGACAGGAGGTGTGCAAAATGCCTGCTGGAGCAAAGCTCTCACTGAGCCTGCACTGCTGTCTGGTCACACACAAAATCTGCTGTGCTGCGCTGCGCTGTGCTGTGCACCACATCAAGTGTTGTAAGGCAAAGCTATGTGGCACTACTACATGTGACCATGCCATCCTACATCCGCAATGTTGTGCGGCGCTGCAGACCTGTTGTGAAAGCATCTATTCCTGTTTGCAGAACACAAAACACAGCATGCACAGTTGCCACAGCAGGACAGCAAAGGCAGCTGATATGCTTGGGACAAATGGCATGCGCTGGGGGATACCTGTTCAGCAAGGATGAATGGGTTGTAGCCCTTGTCTTTGAGCTCCCGCCACTGGGCCTGGCCTGATGACAAGGTGGAGATGCCGCTCATGGTCAGCTGCATGGAGACAGGACATCGTGAGGAGAAATGAAAAGCAGACCTCGCTTGGCTGAGTAGACTTTGGGGATTTCTAGACTGCGTGGGGATAGACCTGAATGAATGCCTCGCAGTGCAGCAACAAGCCCGAGCGTGCACTCATACATCTTTCTGGGATTGCATGGGAGGTGCCATACAGAACACAAAACCGGTTTAGAATATGCTGTGTTGGTGAGGGCTGAAGTGTCCTGCCTTGTGGGTTGCTAAGGCACAACTGTGCTGTGATTTGCCTCCATGCACACTGTAGCGCCTACTGCCTAGTGCACTTGCTACCTAACTTGGCAGGTGAGTTTGGGTAGCTCTCAAGCCATGCATTGTGACAATGCTCAATCAAAGGAAGAGATCAAGTGAAAAATCTGCATGACAAATCGTGCAATGTGAGAGTTTCAGGCACTGACCCTTTGGTTGTTGATGTCTTCAAGGGTCTGCAGATCTGTACGGTTGGCCCGGGTCACTGCAGACCCAGCAAGCCATGACAATGGCTTTCCATTCACCTCATTAATCAGAGATGCCAGAGGAACAGTTCCGAGTTGGCTCTGCACCACAACAGGCAGCTGCTCACAGCCATTGCAGCAGATAAACCCCGCTGTGCAAGCTAAGCAAGTGCTGCATATTCTGCCAGGCAGAACATCAAAAGCTAGCATTCTTCTGCTATGTATGCAGTTATTGCGCTCTGTGGGCCTTGACATCACGCAGTGCTTCATTGCTCTCAAGCTATACCAGCAGCAACAAATGAAAGCTTGAACCAGAAGACACAAGAGAAAGCAAGGCGCTATACGCTCTACCTGTAGACAGACAAACACTCCTGGACCAGCAAAGAAGACATCTACACTGCCATTCAGGCCAGCAGCTACAAACGAGTCAGGTGACGTGAACAGAGTCACAGTGAAATTGCAGCCAGTTTCAGCTGAAAGGTATGTCTGAAAGGTAGGGTAATACATCTGTTCTGTGAGTGTGACCCCATAGGTATTTGCATCGACGCCCACAGTGTATGCACACTGCCCATGGACCTGAGGCAATCGTACATCCAGTGTGTGAAGTGTGCGTGAGACTATTGCATACACAACATGATCGGGAGGAAGCTGCGCAGGGACACAGGCTTGAGAACTTGCAGCAGTGCTGAAAGTGCTGTCAGGCGCCCACCTGTCTCAACGCTGTCAGCAAGCAACAGACAAGCAATGGCCAACCCGTAAGGCACAGGTCTACACGGAGTAAGCGCGCTGGTTTCTGCATCTTGCTAACTAGGCTGTATTGCTAACGTGAGGTCCAAATATCGCATTGGAGCTGCTCACAGGTTTGGGCTGACAACGAGCAGCATCGTGTGTGTCTAGTCTTGACATTGGTCGGCTGCGCAAATTTGGCGCTGTGGGTAGAGCAAGGAAGCTCTCGACAACTGTCGACGCGACAACACTTTTGCAGAACGAAGTCCGACACCCTATGATGCATACACATTCAAGGTGGTCTTCGCGACCAGTCTGGCAACTTGCAACCGCGCTGTAACATCTGCGGACGGCCCTCTTGCCTTGCGATCAAAGCTCGATAATGGTGACCGATCTTGTCAAATTGGAACATCTCATTTGAACTCTCATATGCCTAATCAAGCATGTTGCGTAATCTTCCCTGCTGCAGTAGTAAACACGGTCACATGCAAAGCTGAAAGGCATTGCGTTGACACGTTGGAGCATTGCCTTCTCCTGAACTGGCTGGTTAGCCTGAAGGTGATATCTCAGTGCTCCATGTACGTGCTCGAGCAGCCATACTAGCTAGCGGCCATGCCATTACACATTTGTCAATGCTTGGAGTCTGACGCCAAGACAAGCATGCTGGTGGGACTTCAGGTGCAGGCTCAACTGCAACATTCGAGGCAGAGTCAGACGAGGATTTCAGTGCAATTGTGACTCATGCTGATACATAAAGTCTGAGTCTGATCAAGATTAGATGGTCAGCAAGTACTGTCACAATCACAGCACAAAGCATTTTGTGATTATGTGTCTTGATAGGCTGTCAGCTGTTTGCATGGCTCGGCTAGGCAGCCTTTGTCTGTGCTATCACTGTGAGCTCGAGTGAGTTCACCTGTGAACAACCTGTTCTTCAGTATGTCAACCTTTTTTTAATGTGATGGAGGACCAAGATGTCATGAATAGTCTGCCAGCAGCAATGCCTGCTGGAGGACCAAGATGTCGTGCATAGTCTGCCAGCAGCAATGCCTGCTGTGTGAGCACCGTCAGGACGCGGTAAAGGGTAATCGCATGCAACTCTAACATGTATTCACACGTGACTATGCACCCAAGCCTGCTTAGCCACAGTATAGTGACCTAGTGTGCATGTTTGCTTCAAGATGAACCTCACAGCACAACACTGAGATATGTGTACAAGCAGGAGCTCGTGCATGTTGGCTGTTACATGAAGAAGGTACATCGGTGGCTGGACACAGGGTATGTAGCGATACAGTTAGCAAAAGATATCGCACTTTCCCCATGACCCTGTGTCAGTGCGTCAGTATCGCACAGTGGGTATCGCACTGAACAACGCATATCGCAACATCGCACAGTGTCATTGCAGCCAGATGATGGGCAATCTAGAAGTCTAAAAAGGACGTGAGCAGCAGTGCATCTAAGTCTGGAGCAGTAGGCAAGCCGCCTGATCCTTGCTGGCAATTTTTTGAAAAAGTATGTGAGCCTAGTCCTCTTGGAGAGCTCATTGCACAAAACAGCAACATGTTGTACAGTAGACTCCGTAAGAAATGTCGTGGTTGTTTTGTTTCTGTTTCGAAGTGACAAAGTCAAGGCAGGAGAAGATCATCTCCTGACTTGCCAGAAAGCAGCTACCTGCTTCCCAGATGTCAGGACTGTCATACAGCGCAACAAGGCCAGCAAAGGGGAAGCCAAGCTTCCTGCACTCCTTGAAAGACAGCATGAGCAGTCTGCGAGCAGTGCCGCTGTACCAACCTACAAGTTTGAAGTCGAAGCTATTAAAGACAGTGCAACTTTGTCAACTTCACATCTTGCAACTTGTTCACTTGGTGCGTACAGGTCGAAAAAGTCCGTACTGGTCCAAAACGCAGTATCGCACAATTAGTATTTATTTCCGCACGAGGATTGCAGTGGCAGCATGACTAAGCAAAGCAAACGTCTTTCTTCTGCACCCGTCCTGCCTGCGCCATTCGCGTGCAGAGTTTTAGCCAGCCTCGCGTCCTTGCGAGACCTCAGATCAATGCCAGAAGCATTGTAAGCAATCGTCGGCTGCGTTGAAAGGGCCGCATTAACTGAGGCGACCATGACGGAGTTTCCGGGCGATAACCTGAAGCCTTTTGTAACTTCCGATCATATCAAGGGTGTAGGGGTCGAACTTCAACACTCTGGGGGGCACCAACGCAGCTGCGAAAAGATGGGCTCAGTTGCACTATCTTCTGTACAGATTGAGTGTCGTGTTGCTGGCCTTGACCTCATCAAGGCACAACCTGTAGACGAGAAAGCAAACTGGACTATGTCACTGCAACAAAGCCAATGGAATGAGACAATAGCAATGACAGTTCACCCTCAATGGACAGTGTTTCAGCTAAAGAAGCTAATTCAGGTCCTCAACGGTGTTCCGTTTGAGCGGCAGAATTTGAGCTACGCAGGATATAGCTTACACGACGATTTGCTCGTCTCCAACTCAGGCATGTTTGATGGATGCACTGTCAAATTGGCAATTAAGCTATCTGCCAAGAACAAGCAAGCTGACCTGTCTGAGTCTCTGATCAACATTACTGTCAAAACTATGAAAGGCAGCAAAATTGAGCTGTGGGTGAAACCAGGCTGGACTGTGTTGCAGCTCCAGCATTCCATTGAGCAGGTGATGGGAGTTCCATCACATGATCAGAGGCTAATCTTTGCTGGTCAGCAACTGGAGTCTGCGTTCACCTTGCATGACTACGGACTGAAGACAGGATATGTACTATACCTTTTGGTCAGGTTAACTGACAGATGACACTCACAGTTCCAACAAGTTGCCAGACGCCGAAGTCTACTGACTTCATGATACTGCTGTAACCCTCTTGTTTGTAAGCAGCAGTCTGGCTTTCCGCTTACTTGGCAAGTAGTGATTGGCTCTGAGGCTGTCATCACAATTAGACTTTGTGTGTGTGACATGTTGCATTGCACAGCTTGTTGCAGGCTGCACACAGAATTCCACCTCAAAACGCATTTCTTTACAGTGCCTACCTCACAACTTGGTGTATTCAGGTAACAATGGCAACCACTTGTGTAACGATGGCTGGTCTTGACTGCCTCTCAGGTGCAAGCGCAATCTGTGCAAACCAATTTATGTTGCCTGGCAGCAGTGCTGATGATGATGAGACAGGATGAGACTTACATTGTCAGCTGTCTGCTGTCTGACTGTAGTGGCGAGGCTTAGGACAAGTACCGCCTGGGACTTGGGAAGCTGCAAACGTGTGGTCCCCGCATAGGTGTGACATACTGCCCCATGTAGGTAACAGGGCTCTGGAGTGCTTCATCTGGAACTGGGAGGATACTCAATCAGACGTACTTTGGAGTCTTGTCCGATTTCACAGTCAAATATGAATGGCTGATTGCAAATAGCAGGTTGGGTTAATGCTTGCAAGTGCTTCAGCACAATATAATAATATTAATATGCAACAGTCCATTACGCATTTTGGCCTGATCACAGAATTTGCATGGTCTCCATCACGGAAGGTTGTGATTTCCAGCTAACACCTGATCTCAACGCATGGTTTCATTTACAGAATGAGACAGCCTAAACTCAACAATTTGCATTTACCGATTTCACTCTGTAGTACTTCAGTACCATCACCGGTGGTATTCACTAGCACATGCGTATAAGCAAAGGCCACATTACCAAAATTGCACTGGGGGGGGGCACCTCGGTAATCTTCCAGGAGATAAGAGTAGCAGGTAGATAGTCTGGCAAATCTGTGCACATCAAATGTTCAAAACGCGTCGTGCGTGCATTCTTCTTCATTTCAGGATCCTTCTGCGTAGTCCGACCTGACAGATGACCAACAACAGGACGTGCTCTGATTGCACGATCGGGCCCCAAGTCACTCCGGTATCGAGTGGGGGTCACAACAGTGTTGAGAATGGCCTCTGAGATAAACCTGTCGACGTTACAGCCGGAGAACCCAGACTTCCTCTTGAGCGCTGCCAGCATCGCTCAGGCGCTGCAGCAACACCATTTTGCCCTGTTGCGACTAGTCGAGCAAGACGGAGAAAGGCTTGGAACGCTGCAAGCACTTTTGAAAGATAGCGTGGACGAAAGCAATCCTAATAAGGCAGCTTTGCAGCCTTCCAAGCAGTTTCCTGGCCGTGATGTCTACGAATACAGTGTCGGACAGAATATGTCTACCATGCCACTGTCAGTGCACAAGACTGCGCCGCAGGTATGCATGTTCACTGAAGTTATGTTGCGCAGGTCATGGCTTTCCCTCCTGTCCTCGTTAAAGAGGGCAGTCTTTGGGTCTTGCAGGCGTTTCATGTTTTGAACAAGACAGCTAATGCTGTGTTGACAGCATTGGCAAAGTCTCCATTTTTAAAGATCAAGGCAAATAGCTTTGACAGCATCCTGGAAGACCCTGTGCTGGACCCAGGCGTGGTTTCCTGTTCAAGCCTAGATGTTATCCATTACTGGGACCCTGGGAATGCTGACTGCAGCAACAATGGTCAAGCAGTTGCAGACAAAGGCTTGCTCACTGTTATATTTGCTGACACAGAAGCTGGTCTCCAGGTAAACAGATTGTGCATCAAATTGTTAAACACAACACCAGTCATGAAACAATACGGTTTTCAACAGTTGCCTGTTGGCCAACTAGCTTGATTCGCCACTCATGTTTAAACATGCAGCGCAAAGAGAAGCTGACAGCTGCACAATGCTTGGACACAGGTGTTCCATCCAAAGCTGCAGCATGTTCAGGAAGTCATCATTCCAGCAGGATGCGCGGTGGTGCTGCCTGGTTATACTCTTGAGCGGGCGTCTTGTGGCATCTTTAAAGCAGCCCTGTACAAAGTTGTAAGCTTCCTGACTGGCGCTTTGTTGCACTTTGCCACAAAGTTTGGCTACATGAAGAGTACTATCAAGACAGGCTTTCAGCACTGCTGAGCAGCACAGAGAGTTAATTTATCAAGGGAACACATACAACTTCATCTTTGTATGAGACATTTGACAACTGCACTAGTCCTGCTGAGATATGCACTCATTGCCTGTGCTCCCATTACAAAGCACTGCCAACCTATGGAGCTTATAGCACTGCTTGTATGAGTAAGCAAGGTGTTGCCCTGCACAGGATATGAAGCGGACGGGTGGGGACCGCCTGATACTAGCCTTCAAGCTAAGGGCGCCGCCCTCTGCTGTCATCCATCTGCATCCTGGCTTGCCTTTGGATGTGAAGTCAGGCCTTGATCCCAGGTGCAGCAAGCCTGTATTGGCAAAATATATCTCACAATCAGCACTTGGGCTATACTCCTTGCAAGTCTGCCTTGCAATGTGCCCTCTGCCGCTGCTCACAACAAGCATGACCCAACAGCACATGCATGCTGCACAGATACAACCCTACCCCTCACTTGCTGAGTTGCGACATCATCTGCAAGGGCCAGTGTGTGCATTGATGATGTACGCATCTGACGCAAGCACCTGCTGTTACAGGTACGCTGGACCAATCACAGCGACAGAATGGTTGGACCAGAGTCACACTGCCACTAATGCTCCCACAGCGACAACCCACAATTGCTACAATCTGGTCTCACAGGTAAGCACTCACAGTCACTACTTCCTCAAGTCCACATTTGTTGATGCCATAGCATACCTGGAGACTCCTTGGCCTGAGCTGCACATCACCATTTGAACACACTTCTTTGATCAGGAGGCAAAGCCTGTACTTTGATGGGAACGGCTGATGGCTTGTATGAGCATCACTTGTACCCTGAGCGACTGTGCATACCACAACTGCATCAAAACAGGCGGTGGTGTGATTGTCTTACAAGTGTCTTGCTTTGCAGCCTGATGGGAAATTGGATGTGGGGCATGCTGTTGCTTCTGCAGCGACAGCTCGACAAGCAAACCACATGCAAATTACGTTTGAAGGACCTGGATGCGACAGCACTGCCTGGCATGTTGACAGACAGTGGACAATCGCTCAAATGAGGGTGATGATCCAAGCAGAAACTGGCATACCCATTCAGGAGCAGGAATTGATCTACCGGGGCAAGCGCCTGATGGGCACTGGCACTCTGATGGATTCTGGAGTCGTGGATGGTGCATTTGTTACATTACGCATCGGAAAGGCAGAGGGCAACACAATTGCGGTCAATGTGAGAATGCTGAGTGGTAAAGTCCTCACGCTAGATGTTGAAGCGACATGGACTGTGTTGCGCATCAAGCAGCTCATTCAGGACATGGAAGGCACACCTGTCAGCCAGCAGAGGCTGCTTTTGCCTGGTGAAACAATGAGCAATAGCAACATGCTGTCTGACTATGGCGTTGAAAATGGCCACACCTTGTTCTACTGCATTTATGTGAGGGGTGGTTAGGATGAAGTGCGCATTCTCAATCAGAAGCAGCTGCTAGACAACTGCCAATCTAGGGGTTTGTTGGGCTCTTTGACAGTTCAGACATACCTTCAAATCACATGCATAAGTTGGCACAGACTGTTGTTGAGCATACACAGTGGCTGTTGCACAATTGATCACCTCAAATGATATTTGCCTTATTGAAAGCATGCCGGAGCTTGTGATGTATAGACAGCCAGCATCACTTCTTGCAGGCATATTTAACTAAGCTGCTTGTGCTCATCAGTGACTAATTAACATGTAATACGATGATGGGCAGATCACATTAGCTTTGTGCAAAGCGCGCTGCTCACTCACAGTGTGCTAACTGCTTTTTGACTTATGACTGCCTATTACCACATTTGCCATCACGCTTGACATCATGCATGCATCACAGCCAGAGGTACTTCGAGACAGCGGATGCTGTCTGTATGTACCTAGGCGGGTCCTGCAATCTGAACCCTGTACTGTCATGCCTGACATGATTTATGATACCTGTCAGCACGACACACATGCTGTAGTGACACAATTGTATGCAGCATGATCATTTGTACACGCCTTTGCAGTTCAATGATTGCTGAAATGCAGGCAAGACGCAACATAAGATTCGCTTTGATCTCTGTCCCTGCACGCGTTACTATGCAATATACTGGACATGATTAGTGATGATCGGCTTAGATGACTCCTGCTTTGCTGACACACCCAGATGTGGCATTTGTTGGCAGGTCACCTGAGGTCGAAAAGGCAACATGCAACCGCAAAGACTTTTAGCTACTTACCGTTAAAACCGTTTGCATCACAATCAACTCACTCAGAAACATGCTCTGCATATTGCTACCAAAAGGCATTGCAGCTCAAGCATTCTCAAAAGCAAGATTCACAGCACTCACTGGTGCAGAGCAAAACACAACGAAGACATGAAAGAGCAAAAGCTGTTTGCTTTGACATGTCATAGACCCAGGGTCATGACTACAGTGCTGGCTGCACAACAGTATTTATACTCATACTTCCTGTGCAACACGATAGGCAGGTTCTTGCAAATCAAGGCGGGCCAAGGGGATCTGAGCAAGTTCAGCGCATGCAAGATTTTTCATTTGGATCTCAGAATACGTGAGGCACTGCCGCAACCTGACTGGCTGGCTCTTGCCACTGGCAGCTTCCCACATGATGCTGGCTGCCAGTTTTTGTCCGTGACTGTAGTGCTTATGACGAGGCTTCCTGTCCACCTCAAACACAGCACTTGCAGCATCAGAGGTCCGGCGATTCACACTGGAATGTCTGCTGCTGGCTGTGTTCATCCTAGCCTGAGGCTCAGGCACACATGTGCCACCTGGAAGAGGGACAGGGGATCTGCGACCTAGCATGACTGATCCATCTGACTGTACCGATTGGTCTGCAGACAGTGACGACTGTGCTGGAACAGCATTGCTGGTGGTGACACCTGTGGCGTGATCTGTAACAGCATCCAGGCGAGCTGGCACATTGGCATGATCAAGAGCTGCAAGGGCAGCTGCCTGCCTAGCTGCCTGCTTAGCTGCCCTAGCCTGTTCCTTAAGCTCGATCTTAGCCACCTTGTTTGCCAGTGGCGCCAAGCCATCAGGGAAGATCGTTTGCAACAGGCTGCTCACATTCTGCCGCTTGCTGCTGTTCTCTGAACCCATGCTGGTCCAGTAGCGCTCTGCTGGCGTCCCATTGCTGTAGTACTTCTCACCACTGTCTGTGCGCTTGTCTCTCGTAGCTGCATTGCTGGGTTGCAGTGGAGCATTGCTCTGCTGCACACCTCTGTAATGCTGCACGATGGCTTCCACTGTGGTCGCCTCAGCTTCCTGGGCATTTTCACCTGAAAACAGCAAGCACAACAGTCATCATCACGAGCGCCAACATCATCTTTGAGCACGCTTTGGTGCGAAAGAGGTCTAGGCGCAACAACAGAAGGGCAGATTCAGAGGCTGCAGCAAAGGGGCAAAAGCTGAGCCGCTAGAACAGGACATGCACAATGTGTCCTGACATGGAATGGCATGGCGACTATGACAGATTGCACAGCAGCCTCCTGAAGATGTAAGGAAAAGAATGATGGGTATGGCAGGTACATGTATGCCCTGCTTAGGGACAGATTATTGGCACCAACAACATGCCAGCAGAAGGGAGTGCGTTGCACTGACTGGAACCGCGCCACACTGCATAGGTGGTCAATTCAGCGTCGCACGCTTTGCAGCAGTCACCATATGCATTGCAACCCTAAAGCAGAGCAACTATTGTAGCAGTGGCAACGTCGCAACAGAAGCAGGTACCTGAGGTAGCAGTCTTCTGGGTGGCGGCCTTGCGCTTACTGGTCTTGGCCTTTCCCTTCTTCACTGCCTTGTCGCCGGGCCCCAAGGAGGCCGAGCTGTGACCCACCACTGCATCCACCCCCACCAGCCCTGCCCTCCCCTGATAGTATGTCAGCCTGAAGCATACCTGCAATTGATGGTGAAAACATCAGCAGTGACTTGTACAAGGAGCGCACAGCTGGTCGTGTGCATCTGCCCGTTGCAAGCGCACCTTGCTGTGTTGTGGCCCTCACAATAACATTGACAATCTGCATGACATGCTGGCATTGTTGATTGTGCCTGTGAATGAGCAACTTGCAGTGTTGATTGCTCTTGTGAATGAACAAGATGCGACGGACAGCTGAGCAGTTGGGAAACCCGTAGGCTGGTACTGTTCAGAAATGAGATGTCAGTGAATGTACCTCATCTCGCATGACGCGCAGCACATCTGGTGTGGCGTGCTTGCTGAAGTCTGCTATGCTGATGACCAGCAGAGTGACTGGGCTGGCTGCACAGCTCACCAGTGCAGCCTGCATCGCATGTTGCGCTATTAGCTTGCTGCAACTGCAACTTTTGGTGGGACCATGGTCATGATACTCCTGTACTGAACACATGCGTGGGCATATTTCTTTGCACAAAGTATGCATTGTCAAACCACACTGTGATGGTTGTGCTACATGACAGACTGCGATTGTGCTCAATCAGGCCTCAGCTTGTCTGCATTATGCAGAGTGAGAATGAGCATGAGAGTCATGCATGCAATGTGGGAAAAAAACCCCTCCAGAGACACTTGTCCAGAAAGATGACAAGCTTTAGCATCAGCATCCCGTTGCCAGGGACAAGGCTGCCACAGCCAAACATACTGCCAGGCCGCACACCGTAAAAAACTTGTCCTGACTAGTCTTTTGGAGTTGTGACTTCACAATGTACTGTCAGCCATTGTTGGAAGGCAGTCCAGGTAATCATATGGTTTTAGTGATGGCAGCATTGCTGATGTCAGATGACAGAGGTACCGTTACTAACACGGGGCTTCAGAATACTAGAAGGAAACTCCCTGAGGTAGTAGGAAGAGATGTTGTTACCAACACAGTGCTAGATTCAATACCAAAAGGGAGTGCCCCGAGGTAGTGGGAAGGGGGTTACCTGAAGGTCTCCTTCTCCGTTGAGGAGGCTGCCGCTGCCAAAGAAGGTGCCAGGGCCCATGTCTGAGAGCAGCCGGCTGGAGTTGCGCAGCGTCTGCCTGCTGGCCTGCTGCTTGCCCAGCGTGCCTATCAACTGCCCATCATGAATCTCCACCTGCGCAAGGCAAGCGTCTGTTGAAGTCCCCATCCGCGACTGCTGCTCGTCCCTTTGCAACAGGATTTGTGAGGACGCTGGTAGGCTTTTTAGGTGAAGAATGTGTTTGAGAATGGCCAAGTTGCACAGGCCACCTGGGCACTGCAGCCCTTGTGACCCCGATGGGAGTCTTTACGGCTTCCTCAAGACAGAAGCAGACTGATTTCTTCGGTCTACTCAGGTTCACAAAGGCAGAAGACAAGACACTGCCATTGAAGCTGCATGCTAAAAGCAATCAGGGACCACATGCCAGTGAGGCAACTGAGTGTTGCTGTTGGGCAAGCGAGCCAAGCCTGAGGGCACAACAAAAGGCCCAAAGGGCAGCTGCCCTGGGAAGCAGAAGGCAGGCCAAGCCACGGTCAAGCAGCAGCAGGGCCAGAAGTAAACATCCAAAAGTCCCCCATGGGAGTGAGGCATCGGACTGAGCCCCAAGGGATTGTCAACATGCTTTGTCACAATTGCCCTAAGGAGGGAACGACCAGCACCGTCAACCGTAAGCAATGTTCACCTTGGACAGAGGCCCTGTAGCTGCCATGGTCTGCACAGCGACAGCAGCCTGAGCAACAGTCTGCCGCACTTGAGCCTCCTCCAACTGCTTCTCTGCAGCTCTCAGCTGCACATGCCCAGCCTTCACAAAGTACACGTTGGTATCACTGGACTCGAACTCTGTGCCTTCTGGATGGTCAACCTGCACAAGTACAGAAGCCGCAGTAAGCCTGTGGCCACAAGTGTTGCTGAGGCACGCTGTGCAAACAGCCTGCTTTTGGTGTGATCAAGTGTGATGGCTGGAAAGGTTGCCCATCTTTTCAAAAACGCTTTTGAAACCATACAGTAGGACTCAGCACCGTGCTTTGGTGGTGTGCACAGGATGGCACACCATACATTGCATAGCATGTACTGCACAGCATACACAGCATGCACAGCATAGCATGTACTGCACAGTATACACATAGCATATGCAGGATAGCACGGCGCAGTCCAGCACAGCACAGCACAGCACAATGCAGCACAGCACAACACAAGCCCAACATGATCAACAGTAGCACCTGCTGCATGTGCTGGGCCAGGCTGATGATGTGGCCCCGGGGCAGGTCCCTGAAACAGCCCACAGCAGTGCGCAGGAAGTCCACCAGCCCTTTCTTCTCCTCCATCATGTACGGTTCCAGAATCCCAAGGAAGTCGTGTCTGCAGACAATGCCCAGTCTGTCACAGGCTGTCAGCATTGAGCATGTAAAGTTGCAGTGCACCGTATGTGCACCTATCTTTGGAAACAGTGGTGAAATTTGCACATCTGGTCATATTGGTAGTGATCACATGCTTCCTTGACCACATAGGAAAGGCAACATTGGGCACTGAGCCATGTGGCACCTGCCAAAGCTGACAAGCAGCTCAAGCTGCTGCTTTGTAAAACTCACAGAGGTAAACTTGCTCATCTACAGCTTGATGCCATACGACAAATTGAAGCAACGACAGCCATGCAGAAGGACTGCCACCGTGCTAGCTCTTGTATAGTATGTGTTCTGCCCTACCTGTCAGGGCTGTCACATTCAGGGTCAATGCAAATGCTACTGACGCGGGTGCTGCTGTTGAGGCACAACAGCATGATGAGGCGCTTGCCAGTTGACAATGAGGGCAAGGACAAGGACAAGGGCAAGAAAGACAACATAATGGCAGCTTGTCAGGCTAGCAGTCAGTCGTAGGCAAACAGATGCTGTTTATGCAATCAAAGTACACCTTTATGACTACCTGATAGCGTTGTTTGTACGTTAACAGTAGACATCAGTTTTGTGATGAAGTCACATATTGTCGGTGGCTGTGACAGCATTCACTGCAATAGTGAGCATCAGCCTTGTGAGTGTTTTGCCTGTGACAGCAGTATTTGCAACAGTGAAGATGAGGCTTGTGAGGGGCGTGCCTGTTGTTGATGTATGTGACAGCAGTCATTGCAACAATGGACATGAGCCTTGTTTGTGAGGGGCTTGCCTGTTGACGATGAGGGCCAGGACAGGGCTGCCAGCAGAGCAGGTCTCCGCAGCAGGCTCCCCCTCCAGGATGGCTCGCTCCCCCAGGCTCTGCCCCTTCTTCAGCAGGGTTTTGCTGCGATTGCCCATCCGCCGTGATGATGCCTCAACAATCCCTGCAACATGCTGTCAAATGTAATGATCCCTGCCTCTGCCGTCAAAATGATGCTCAGATGATGCCGGATCTGTAAAATTTAATATTTTACTCAATGAGTCCCTGTAACATGCTTTTGGATCAAATAACCTCTGCTTTTGTCATACAAATGATGCTAAGATGATGATTTAGCCCTTCTGCAGAGTCTTGCTGTGGTTGTTGATTGCCAGTAAAGACAAACTCTGCTTGAGATGCCTCTCGTGGATGCAGGTACTCTTGCAGGCATACTGCTGTTCACGCTTGAGAGAAACGCTTGGTGTATCGGGCACAATAAGAGTCTTGCTGCACCCTGGCTAGTGAGTGTTGTCATCTCAGATGCACAGCAGCAAATCCAGACATCAAGGGCAGAGGACAGACTTCGACTGAGCAACACCAGCCGGATCTTCATAGCGGTGCCTACCACTCAAAATGAGATAGAAATTGGGGACTTCGTCGCCTTGCTTGTAGATGGTGTGGTCCCGGTTGATGGATTCAATGCTCATGCGCCGGCACAGGCCCTCCCTTGCCTCTTCAGGCAACTTGGCCAGGAAGGGATTCAGAAACATCAGGGTTATTGAAAGCTCATCCACAACCGAGAACTCATCCATGGTTGAAGAAACACTGCAGAGTGAGAGAAGATGGGACTCACTGTTGTCAGACATTGCTACATGACAAATGCTACAAGGCTCAAAAAGATAGAGTCATCAGGCAAAGCAGATGCAGTGCCACCTTGCAAGCCCCTCTGCAAATTGTCTGTGTGCAGTGCATGCCAACAAAGCACAATTGCTTATGAATGGACAAATGTGCGAATGAACAATTGTATGAACGAACACCTTGCAATGGACAAATGTGCGAATGAACAATTGTATGAACGAACACCTTGCAAGGGTGCAAAAGGCTTGTTGAATGGCTTGCAGTAAAGGTGATGTACAGAGTGTCCAACCTGCCAGATCTCATGATAGTGTCTTTTCTGACCAGGACAGGCTCTGCGAGTTTCCTTGAATTGTCATCTTGCTTGATGGAGCCTGCCCTGACCAGCCGTGAGGGGGAGGGTGGCCCTTCCTTGTGGGCAGTCAGAGGGGGGGAGGGGGCTGCACCAATGGGCTTGGAGCCAGACAGCCAAGCAGGCACTACAAAGTCCTGCAACCAACATGAAAAGTGAGCTTGTGCAAACAGCCATGACGTAACATGAAGGGGGGTGGCCATCCTTGGGGGTCAGTCACAGAAACGGAAAATGAGGCCACCCCTCCCATCTCCCCCCCCCCCCTCCCAACCCCCATTCTATACTGCAATGGCCAACCCAAGCTGGTGCAACAGATTTCGACAGGGCAATGCATGCGCCTCGCTGCAGAGGCTACAAAGCCTATTCAGGTGACAGCCTATGCAGCAGTCTAGGGAGGAGCAGAAGCCTGAGACCAAGTACAGTAGCATGATGATGCAGCTGGACATTACAGCATGGCAGAGTAAAAAGGAAAGCGGCGTCGTCAAAAGCAGATGAGCCTCGTTACACATAACCCTTGTAAGGCCAGCAATTAGAAATCCATTGCTGGGTGTCAGCCGCACAGAAGAACAGTAAGACCCTGCCTGCCATCGGGAGGAATGCTTGCCAGCACAGCAGTCGCTGGGATACATGTACATCATCACTCAAATGATAGTCTGTGAGCCTGGTTACTACAGCTGGCGTAAAGCAGAACACAGTCACCTGTTCGTCCACTGCTTTGCCACTGCCAGGTGCTGCTGCTGGCGTATCTCGCAGCCGCTCCAGTAGGATTCGCACACGGCTGATGATCATGTGGTGGGGCGTGCGCTGCAGGGCTTTCAGCTTGGTATTGTAGCGTACATGGCGAGCAACCTCATGTGACATCACTACACCTGTTGCTGCATTCCACCTGCAGCAATGAAGAGCGTGCATAATTAAAGCACCAGGCAAAGTCTCAAAGCGCGCCTGCAGTGCTGCATCTCCTTGTGCGGAGTTGAGTCGGAACGCATGTATGCACTGCCAGAGTCTCGTTTTGCTGCACGACCTTGGATAAGGCTGTGCACTCACATAGGCGTTTCAAGCAAGTTGCAAGTATGCGGTGATGCAGGCATGCAGCAGGGTGCTGGACTCATTGCAGCTGCAGCTCAAAATGCTGTCCATCTTACTTTTGAGCGCTGCCTGGCCTTGACCCTTCTGCAGCTGCTTCTGCGCCTGTAGAAGGAGTCTGATTGCCAGCCTGAGCACCTTTGTTTAGAAGGTTCTGAGGGACTTCAGTGCCATGCAGATGCTGAGCATTGGCCAAGAACTTTGCCAGCGATGCCAGGCCAGAGCCTTTGCGGTACAGTGGCTGTCCTTGTGTAGTAGTAGCAGCAGCTGCCTGCAAAGCAGCTGACCTTGTTGGCATTACAAGGCTAGCTGGCTAGTTCAGGCATAGTCACGATGAGACAGCTGAATAGAGCTGAACCATTGGTGACCAAATGCTGCATGTGCTGCATAAACGATGCAGCGGAACAATTCAGGAGCGGAAGACCCAAAGACTTGCAGTGAGCAGTGCTCAGGGACTTTGTGAAATATCCTACCTCTTGTGCTACCAGGCTGCTAGTTTTGCTAAGGCGCCCTGGTGCACGTGGAGACTTGTGCAGGTTATTGACGGGACTGCGAGCTCCCTGACGACCGCGAGATTCTGGGATCATGGCTGGCAAATCAAATGATGATACTGGTGTGGTTAGCCTGCGACTCCGGTCCGCAGCAGAATTGCCCGTGTACTGTGTTAGCTTGCTGAAGGCTTCTCGCCCTCAAGAGCTAGAGCAATCTAGCAAGGCCGTCTAAAGTTGAACTCAGTGGCATCAGAACCAATTTGATTTGCCTAAGCTCCGTCACAGCGCTTGCAAAAACAGGGCAGCAGAACGGCATGCACAAAACGTGTGGCGCGAACCTTGCAAACAGGCAGGCCTAAGTCTGCCTCAACTTCAGATCAATTGCTGCAAGCTCGCTGTGGTCGCCGGCGTCAATGCACTTGAGAGTGTCTGCATACAGCGCAAAGTTGCTTCAAAGCAATAGCTTCAGCGTGACGGATCTTCAGACATTAGTCAATATAGGATCCACTTGGCCTTAGCGAGCAAATGGGCTGGGGCATGATAACGAAGCTGTAGTGTGGGCTGCGAAAGGCAAAAGCAGCGTTGCATACGGCTGTCAGTGCTTGATGATGCATCATGCTTTGATGATTTCGATGGTGTAATGGGGGATGTGTTTACTGATTTTGACTTTTGTTACACACCAAATTTCGAAGGTAACAACGGCGGTGGTGTGCTGAATGCAATGTACTTTAACACATGTAGACCGTTGCCTGTCTCTGCTGTCTAATTGCCAGGATTCCAGTTGTTTCCAGATTTCACAATCTTTGGCAAGGCATTCAAACTGTGTTCATTCGTCCCTGTCCGATCAAAGACAAGCACACGAACATAACACGCAAGTTTTAGCTAGCAATCGTTAACAGACTCCGGGGTGGGACTCTCGCTCGGCTCCGGTATGTTTTGAAAGCCGCCCGGACCTCACGTCCTTGCAAAGGTTTGTGCCGAACCTGTGGGACCATGCCGTACTAACTTTTGCGTCAACTTGCTGCACCTTTCGTAGCCTATAATGCCCTTGTTGTGTTATTACGTGCGTCATATACTTTTCTGCAGCAGGCTTCAGCAAACTGTACAGGCACCGGCTGCCACTTCAGATCACTTAGCTAGCTGATTGATAGCAGTAGTTGTGAGTACAGGGCACTCAACCGGCCATGCAGGGCCTTTACGAGGAATCTGCAACGCGTACAGGCAATGGGCAGCCACACAAGACAAAGAACAAGCGGAAAAAGACCAACCCATTGGCAGTGCACCTTGGGGGACTTCAAAACCTGCTGAGGCTGCGAACAAACTACAGGTTCAATGAGAAGCTTTCATGCCAAGTTGGTGCAGACTTGAACCTTCAACAGCAGTCAGTGTTCCCAGCAGGAACGCTACAATATGAGGTGACTTTCTTACATGAACTCGCCCTTTCCCACCTTGTAAGGGCTGACTATGTCCTTGTGCTGAGGGCCAAGCAGATCTGTAAGGTGCTGATTATGACTCTGTGCTGAGTGCCATGCAGATCATTGCTAAGGACAAGAATTGGGGTGCAATCCAAGCCACCACTACAGGCTTGTCATACAGAAAGGCTATCAGTCTGCAGAGGAAGGATGCAAGCTGCAAAGTGACAGGCAAAGTGGGGTACACCTTTCAAGGTAAGTATTATATGCACTTGCTGCCTTGACTTTCAGCATGCTGCGGTGAGTGGGCAGCCATAGCCATGCTTGGCTGCAGCTGTCATTTAGCAAATACCGCTGCAGCAAGTTGCCAGCATTGCTTGTCATCTTCTGTTGAGTTGTTGAAGAAGTTTTGCAAGCTGTGCAATAACATTGTCAGAAATTTCATCCCCAGGGTAACTAAGCGTGTGGAGAAGGCTCCAACATATCACACTTGCCACCAAGGTGACATCAGTTGACACACCTTCCATTTTCTGCATGGCTGCCCTGCATGTGCTTTACACATGACTGCAGCACCACATCAGGATGATTTCAAATTGCATCATGAATGCACAGGTAGGAAAGAGATTGGTTTGGACATTGGCAGCATCAAGCCCTGGCAGACCGTTTTGGTTGGTGCTGTGGGCCTCTTGGCTCTGGGCAAGCCAGTCACCGGTGGCAAACGCTTCCCTGATGACCTCGCCTTGACCCTGCCCGGCCTCAAGAACCGAGGGCTGGCACAGGTAGGGCGGTTCAGACCATAGACCGGTGTGACATCTGTTTGCTCATTGCCTGCGCCTACCTGCAGGCCCAACACAACACTCTGCTCAATCTCCTCGATCATTCTATAGTGTTATCAGAGCCAATGCATAGCATCTGCTGTGCTAATGTACATGTCAGCACTCAAGTCTGCCTGGCATTGAGGCACAAGGTCATGCATAGGTGTTGCATCAGGCTCTGCCAACAAGCCTTTGTGCATGATCTATCCAGTGCACCATTGCATCCTGGTTCAGCAAAGCGCTCACGGCCCATACTGCTTGCAATGTGTCAGATGTTGACATCTCTATCATGCTGAGCAGGCAGCTCAGCTTGCCCATCATTGCTCTTCTGTTTGTCAGCTATGCAAGTGTGTAGGCATTCAACACCCTTGACAGTGTGCAAAAGGCACAAGCCTTAGATGTGTTCCGACTGCAGGGGGAACTCAATGTAACCATTCAGAGAAGCAGGAATGGTTTGTCATTGAACATCAACCAGCTCAATGGTGTTCTCACCATGTGATGTGTTTCTCTCCAAGGGCGTGTTTGTGTCTGTGAATGCACTGCAGTCACACATGTATAATGAATGAATGACCACAGCTAATGTAGTGCCTTGAGTGCCAAATCCTAACATGTTGATGACTGCTGTTGAAACAAAGCTGTTGAAGAAATGCTGAGGCCCGAAACCCTGCATAGCTCCAACTGTGTTCACACTTGCAGCCAGCTAGGCTGCATCTATGCTCGGGGCTTAAAATCGGTACTTTCTGCCCGTGCATATACTGCAGTGCATTTGAAGGCATTTTGGAATGCTCGACAGTCACAGTGGCATCTGCACGGGCTTGAAGTCCAGCTTCGACATGTCCGCCTTGACAATCCGAGATTTGCGGCTTGTACGGCAGCAAGATCATAGCTCCTGCGCCGACGTTTATAAGGTTGCATGCTTGACCAAGAGCAGCCTAAAGTATTGTATAAGTGCTATTCTAAGGGCCACGTGGGGGGTATCGAGGGGGGAAGCATTCGTCTGATGTCGCCGAGAAACACATCATTGCTCACATAATTGGCGCATTACGAAGACGCATGAGCTCATGCAGGATAACGGAGTTCCTCGAAAGCTCTGAGGTGCTCGGCATTAGAAGAATTTGCAGTGAAAGGCATACTGCACGGCCAGGTAGCTCTGCTGAAGGTGCTGATACTACCTTATTCCTGGAAAGTCACTTTTGCTTGCAAGCGCATTTATCGCCATGTGAGTGACATGCAAATTTTGCCACGAACATAGAATGAATTCCGAGTGCTCTAAAGCTGGCTGCAGGCTTGCAAAAGGTGGTCCCAGATTGCATACATCAAACAATATTCTGGGGAGGCATCCCGCTGATGTGACTGCCTGATAAGGTATATCAGTTCTTGCTGAATGTGCACAGCACATGTTTGCTCTCTGTGTATATACACTGTCAGTAGCCAGAAGATTTCTTTATGTCAGTGTCTGCCACTTTACAGCCTCAGGCCTTTTGCTTATTTGTACAGGCCTGGCTGCTCATGCTGCCAGAAAACAATTTTGTGGAGCTATACACAAGCTTCTGTAGTCATACAGGTATAACTTCATGCAGCAAGCATGCAGCATCCTCTCTGAATGTCTCAATGGCTTTGAGCAATTGCAAGCACCTTCATCGCCGTGATTGTGCTGTTTCAATTCATCCTGTCCTCATCCTTGTCATCTATTCAGTCAACAAGGTCATACACGAATCATTCCTGCATCGTCAAGAACCGGAACCATTAGTCAAAGCAGCATTCTCAAGATCACATGGCCTCTATGAGTATGCCAATGCATCGAATCATAGCAGCAGAGCGCATTGCGTGCTTTGCTGCAGGCAAGCTGCCGGTGTTACAGTCTGTGTGCGAGGGCAAATGGATTGATCTGTATAAGCTCTGGCGACTGGTCCATGAATGTCACGCTGCCCAACCCACCCTGAGCATCCCCTGGGGTGGAATAGCACACTCCCTGCTTGGGTGCCCAGCATGGCGTCAAGATGCTGCACAACAAATGCAGTTGTTGTACAGGTGAGAGGCCCACAAGTGGAGTAACATCAGAAACGGTGAAACCTGCTTTGATGTGCAACATGTCTGCGACTAACCGATCGGCTATAAAGTGGCCTTAAGTGTTGTGTGGGTGGTCAGCCAATGCCTAGGGATGTGGTAAATGTGCTGACTTCGATTCCTCATGTGCTCAATCTGACAGCCAGCCAGGGAGCTGCACTGCTCTTTCAGGCTGAGCACCAGTCGTAAGTATGCACACCAGGTCCTAGTGTCCCTGCATGCATGCCTGACACCAAAATGTCATTTGATGCCGAGACACATGTCAATGGTGGCACTGGTAGTGATGCAGACGATCATCTTGGCATGGATACTGGTGGATGATGCTGATAGTTGCAGATACTTACGTGTCAAGCATGGTAACTGTGCAGGGCAAAGCTCATGGAGTTTGATCAGTCTCTGATGAAGCAAGCAGTTGCCTACCAGGCAATGTCCCAGCCAGCTCCCAGGCCTCCCTCACCCCACCCCGTGCTAGCCCCAAATGCCGGTCCAGCCCCTCTCAGCAGATCAGCAAGCCAGGGTCAAAGCCAGTCGCCTGCAGCAGCACAGCTGAGCAATGGCGCTCCACTGCAAGTCCCTACAGGGCCATCACCTCACGCTCATGTGACGCGGGGCAGGAACAAACGCGCTCGCAGCCCATCATCAGATCAAGCCCCTAGCCCACACCCAAGTGGTCAGCATATGTCAGGCATGTCACCATCCCAGGCCCGTTTCCAGCTGCCCCATGCACAGCCTGCTCTACAGCCCCAGTGGCCACAGCACTCACAGCTGCATGCACAGCACCTACAGCAGCAGCAGCAGCAGCAGCAGCAGCAGCAAATGATGCCAGGGGATTTACCAGCTGGTGTTGTTCCCCTGGGTCCCCGACAGGTGGGCTACCAGCCGCTGCATGCCCGCCCAGGGCATGCTGTCTCACCCGCCAGCCTGTCCCCCAAGGGCCCGTCACTGCATCAGCAGCCAACACAGCAGCAGCCCACACAACATCAGCAGCAACCACAGCAGCAGCAGCAGCAGCAGCAGCCGCCAAAGCAGTTGCCTGTGCGGGCAATGCCCCTGGGCGGGGCCAGTCAACAGGGGCAGTCAAGGGTGGCCAGCCCTGCGGTAAAGCCTGACCATGTGGATGGGATGACTCGCGAGGATATCATTGCGGCAGCTGCTGCAGCAGCTGCTGCTTCTGGGTATGGTGAGCCTGAAGGGCTTGCTAGCTTAGTGGGCACAAGTGTTAAGGTCAGTAAACAAAGGGCCTGATCAGACTTTGCATGGATTTCTTGATTTTCTCAAACTAGAATGACTGCGCCTGCTGGCTCACTGTGCTGATGTGCTGTCCTATATGTTTGGTGTAATTACAACTGGTCTAATGTCAAATGCGGGGCACTTGTTGAGTTTGACTTCCAGTGGCTCACATTGCCTTTGTAAAGTACAGAGGGCCAGCCTTCCTGTCAGTGTCATGTTTGGGGGTTGACGAACACCTAAATCATGCCACCCTAGAAGCAGCTCAGAGACGTGATTGCTTGCAGAACTCCTGCTGCCTTGGTTCAAAGTGCATGACTAGTGCATGGCTACACGATGGCACTGTCTTATCAATAGCTAAGTTGAGAGCCTTTCCAATGTGCCTCGAGACATTCAAGACATGTGACACTCGAGCTATTTGCAACACATGAGTTGCCTCCTGATAGATGAAACTAATGCAATAAATTTGGCTGGTGCAGGGTAATGTGGTGTTTGGTGGGCAGATGCCAGTGAACAGTGCGGCACCACCATCACATGATCAAGCAGCCAAACCTGGTCCGCCAGCTGCCAGTCTGTCCCAGGACCCAGGTCAAATCCCCAAGCAAGAAGCAGGGATTGCATCAGCCCCAGGGTCCGAAGCAATCCCAGAGGTTCCAAAGAGGCGGGGCAGACCGCCTGGCAGCGGAAGGGGTACTGGGAGGGGTACTTGTGCAGCTTCCAGTAGGGGTGCATCCAGGGGGCGAAGTAGAGGAAGGGGCCGAGGCAGAGGCAGGGGAAGAGGGCGGGGCAGTTCCAAGTCAGTCTCTGAGGGCAGTTCCAAGTCACGCTCTGAAGACGAAGAAGCATCCTCCAGTGGTAACAGCAGCAGGGCTGTGGAATCTGAAGAGGAGGCTTCAGAGGCTGGCTCAGACACCACCTTTGCCAAACAGGGTGCAGGCAGGGGCCGGGGCAGGGGGAGGGGCAGGGCCCAAGGCAGGGGTAGAGGCAGGGGCCGTGGTGGTGCAGCCCCAAGCATCCCTGCTGGAGCTTTGCTGGTACAGCCTGAGTCAAGCAGTAGTGGGTTTCAGCAAACAGTTTGCAGGGTAAGCATTGCACCCGCCTGAATATCAGCAGTACCAATCCAACCTGTTGTAACTTCGTCTTTCATAATCTTCTGGAGAGACAAGACTTGTCCTGCAAGTACCTAGCTCATCATGGAAAGCATACAAATTACTGTTATTCTTGTCATCATTAATCTTTTTCCTGTCTGCAATAACTGCTGTTTGTTGACAAGGCATGCAATGCTGTGTAATGGCTATTTGCACCTGTCACTGATCCAGCCTCTAAGACTTTTCCAGAGTAGTCTCTGTCACCCACATGCGTTTGTGATTTCCTCAACCACGCTGAAATCTTGCAAACTTCTCCGCATGTGAGGTGTGGGTGACTGGGTGCAGCACTCATCCTGCTGTCTGTTTTGCAGGCAGCATCTCCTGCAGAGCTTGCCTGGGAGACAGTGGGGGGAGTGGGGTACGTGGCCCCCTCAGCGGTCCCAAGTCTTGTGCCTGCAATATCCAGGACAGCAAGCTGTGCTGAGTGGAGGCATTGTGGCTATCATCTAGTGGCTCAGGTATGCACATGCGCTGTCACAATGTCAAGACAGACTGTTGAAACTGCAGCATCGGGCCGCTCACTGATACTGCAAAATCAGGTAAGCCAGACTGTGATGCTGCAGCATGGGGCAAGCCAGACAATGATACTGCAGCATCGGGTAAGCCAGACAATGATGCTGCAGCATGGGTTAAGCCAGACAGTGATACTGCAGCATTGTGTAAGCCAGACAGTGATACTGCAGCATGAGGCAAACCATACACTGGTACTGCAGCATCAGGTAGCTAGACACCAACGGTGTAGCATGAGGCAAGCCATACACTGGGACTGCAGGTCAGGTTAGCCATACACTGCTACTGCAGCATGAGGAGACAGAGCTGTGTGCCAAGGGATAGGCCAGGCAGCTGCCACCTCATTGCATTGGCCGTCATGGCCTTGTTGTTTGTTTCAGGTCGCCATTTGCAGCAGTACGCTGGTACAGACGTCTACACCCAAAAGGGACACACACCGCTTGGTTTATGTCTAAAACGTCCCCCCAATGTAGAAACACGTTTTTACTGTCCCCATGCGTTTCCAAGTTTAGACGTTTTGGGATTGAAAAGAGCTGAAGGAGAGCCGTATCTTTGGCTTGAGAGCCATCTGAGGCTCCAGGCCAAAAGTGGTTGCACCATGGGATGTGCTGCTGATACTCAAGGCTGCTGTGTCTGGCTCTGCAGGGCAAGACCAATATGTCGGCTGTGATGCAGTGGCTGCGCATGACTGCAGCTTGCCCAGCGCCACTTCCCAGCTCCTGTACGTCTGCTTCACACAAGGCCCGCCGCAAAGCCAGGCTTCAGCAGCCGCCAGCACAGCATGCTCAACAGCAGGCTCAGCAGTCACAGCAGGCAACAGAGCAGATGTCAGCGTCTACTGCAGCGCACCAGGCCGTTGGGATTCAAGCTGCAACCTCATCTGCAGAGCCTCCTGTGCGGCCTGATGTCTCAGCTGGCGTTCAATCAGGGGCAGCTCTACATCAGCCAGTCTCTGTACCTAGGCAATCACTTGTCCCTGAGGCTGCGGCACAAAGGGAACGGCGAGTCATAACCCCACAGGCTGCTGCAGCAGCACCCAACCCAATGACTGCAGCACCTACAGCAGCTGATGCTGCAGCTGGACGAGCAGCTGCTGAGGCCAAAGCTGCACCTTTGGTACCTCCAATGAGCGGGTGGAGGGGCACCCCTCAGCAGGAATGGGGGTTTATGGACACCCTGGCACAGCTTCGCTCAACCATGTTTGAAGACATTGCTGTGAATTCATCAGAAGAGCTGCCTGCTGCTGGTGAGCACTGCCTCTGCATCTCTGCAGTTGTTGCACAAAAAAACATGGCAAGTTGCAAAAAAGACCATGGCAAGTACAATATGGCAGGTGCACATTCATCAGGATAAAGCTTCAAGGCCTGTGCTAGCACCAAGAAATAGCCTCAAATTGATCATGACTCTGCCCTGTTGCTCATCAAGTGTGGGAAGCCCTGTTGCGTGCACAACTCCTTGCAATTCTCCCAAGACATGGGCTGTGACATGGGCCGCCTATGATTGCCATGTTTACTGAGATCATGCATGCCCAGGTGATCAGCTTTGCTTGCCAACTGTTCAAGCTATTCATGTAGCATCTGGGTTACACACAGACAGGTGCAGCACATTGGCAAGCTCTCGAATGCTATGCAGTCAGCCATGACCACTTCCAGTGTCTCAAGCCTTTTGAGTCCAGCAAGCATCAAAAGCAGACATGCAGCATCCAACGTGCTAGCTAGAACGCGAAGCAACTTACCACGATGTAGGCTGTCCATTTGCCAATGAAGGCTGAACGCACTGTGAAGCTGCTGAGAGTGCATGCAATACTTGAATTCTCATTAAATTGACGCCAGAAGGTGTAGTTTTTCCCCCCCCTCCTTTTCTTTTCTGAGAGTGTGTGAAACTGGGTGTGAATGCAGTGGTGAGGCGTAGCACCAGAGCCAGGGCGGCGCCGCAGGTGTACAGGCCTGCCTGGGTGGCAAGTGAGCAGGGGTATGTCAACAGTGTTGACTCTGATGTGGAGGAGACCCGAGAAGGGGAGGACTACCAGGCCGTGCTGCCAGAGGTGCGGCCCAGGCCTGCCAGAATCCCTGCTGAGGAGCAGATCTGGATGCAGCCTCCTATCCTTACAGGTAAGGGATACTTCAAAAGATAAAACGGATTTCTCGTTTACAATCGTGGTAATAGTGGGAAAATAGTGACTTACAGGAAAATTTGAATACATACAAAGTTTTGCTGTCTGTGCAACGCTGCCGCCGCCACTGGCCGCCTTGGCCAGGAATCTTACATAAGCCATTTTGCATACTCTGCAGATTTGCTCTGATGCGTTATGACAAGCTCAAGTGAGAATCAGAGGCGAGGCAAGGCCTGGAGATTGTGCAATTTAGTGACTAACTGGTGGATGTGAGCAAGCAAACAAACACATCTGAGCTTGATCCACAGCGTGCCGTCCCATGCACCCTGCAATGGCAATGATTGCAGTTTATAGCGTTGCATCAGTGAGCTAATTGACTGATGACCAGATGTGTGGGGATTGCATGCAGGCTTGCCAGGCAAGCCTCCCCTCATTCGCCACCCTGCCCCTCTACCACATATAGAGACCTCTACAGTCCAAGAGAGGTACATCTCCTGCAAACAAGGCCAGTCACATGGTACTGTCAGGCAGATTACATGGGGCCTCATATTTTCCTTGTTGTGATCGGCTCTTTCAAGTCTGTCTGCTATGGCTGTCACAGCCACAATTGCAGTCACCCAGCCTGTGTCATTTCTTGCCTGCAACCTTGGCTGAACGCATGCTTTGACTCATGGCAGATCTTCTTAGACAGCACCAGCTGCAGCCGGCATGGTCACACTGCATTTTGGCCTGTTTACACAATTCAATATGCACTGTTTTGGCCGCATGTTTCAATCAGAGCACCTCCCACGGATGCTGTACACTGAACAAGGAAAAGATGTGCAGCAACTCTGCTCCACCGGCCATCTTTTGAAGTATTTGAATAGATGGCAAAACTCCCACCTTGGCAACAGGCACACTCAAACGTCTTCAGTACATGAGTGACATATATAGTTTAGTCGTGATTGGGCTATTGTACATGGCATACCCCGATGGTTGCCGGCATAAAACAATATTCCTGCCAAGGCTAAGGCCCTACCCCGTGAGGGGGCATCGGCTCTTGTATGAGTGACATATCCTCAGTGCATGTGCATACCTATAGGGTTGAATGGATGGCATTGGGAAGGGCAGCGCTGGAAGATGCCCTGCCCCGATCTGCCCACAAGCCCTTGGGTCTCCCGCTGATTGGTGATGCAGTGGGTCAAGACTGGACTGATCCTGAGGCGCAGCAGTTTGAGGAGGGAATGCTTACGCACGGCAGGGACTTTCCCGCCATCAGGAAGCAATTTCTGCCACAGCGGGAAACTGAGCATCTGGTGCTTTATTACTACAATGTTTGGAAGACACAGAGTACTGTCAGAGCTCAGGCTTGGTACTTCCGCTTGGCTGAGGTCTGTCTATCTTCTACTTCCATGTAGTCCAGGGCAACATGGGGATGTCATGTAATGTTGCTGTATGTGTCACATCTGGCATTCTGTATGCATGTCAAAGCTGACAAAACTCATTACCTGTTACCAAAAACTTCAGTCAATGTATCTTTGTCAAGTCTGCACTGGCAAGGGAGCAAACAGCAGGCCGATCATGACAAATATTGCTGACCCACAGCAACTGACAGTTTCACCAACATCTGTACATGCAGCTTATATACTGATAGACAAGGCGCTTGCAAGTTGCTGCTGTCACTGCTCTTGCTGAAGGAGAGGGTGCAAGCGCTGCAAACCCAGCACCAATGCTGCTTCTATATACCTTGCTTTCCACACGAGAAAGCTGACAGGTTTGGTCTTGCCATGTAGGAGAGGTTACAAGCAGCAGCAGCTCTGAGAGCAGAGGTACTAAAGAAGAGAGCCAATGTTGAGGAGAGTCATATGCGTCGCTTGGAGGCTGTGAGGGACAGCAATCGGCGCAAGACTCTCAAGGATGCTATAGCATGGCTTCGCCAAGCTGCCAGAAATCCTCACGAGGCAAACATGCACAGGTCAGTCTTGTACGCACCATATGTGTCGAAAAATTCGTCGACCTTGATGTTGCATATGTTCTGGTATTGCACATTTTGAAACAGACCATGTAGTGTTGCACTCATTTGACTGTGCTCTGCACAGGTCATGGTCTGCGTATTCCTGCATGCCGATGTGTAGCTGGAAATTTGAGTATTCAACGTCGGCAACACTCTTGGCTGCTGTATATCTTGTTGCACTAAAGCTGACACTGTACCAACAAAGCCTTATAGCACACTTAGTGCCGATGTTGCGCCAGCTCTGCTTCTTCCACAATGTTACAAGTAAAGCAGTGGCATTTGTGAGATACATGATTTTGAGTGCAGTGAAGCCTGATCTGGAAATGATCAAAAACCCCTGACATGGCACGTGCGGATGAACACCGCTTTGCTGTCAAATGCAGGAGCAAACCTCGGGAAGTCATATCTCGAGGCATGCAAGCTTGCAATAACGCCTTCTGGGCAGCTAGTCCAGTGGACCCTCATCAGTGACACCCTGTGGCAGATCAATTTACGCTGGCGCTGCAAAGAGAACATTGAAATGAATAAGCATGTGATTCCTGCATACCGTTTAGCTAGACAGTTTGTGACCATTAATGGTCTGTCTACATTTTTGCAGAATATGGCTCTCAGTAACAATTCAGTGGCCCATGATGTTCGTCACTGTAAGCTACAGTCTGTAGCTAAGCTGGACTGCTTCTTCTCGGGTGGCTGTTCATTTGCGGGGTCACCATTGCACTTGGAGACAGCACACCCAGGAAACCGATTGGGGGGGGGGTGAGGGCGGGGGGAGGGAGGTGCTGGGATTGACACTCTCCTTCTCGCACGTAATTAGCGCGGCTGGAGAGATTGTAGTGCATTCTTATCTTGTAGCAGGACGTTGCGCGAATCCTGCACTGCCGTGTGCCAGCGTAACACTTTACAACTCAAAATGTGCTGCTGCTTTCGCTGCCTCCCGACCGATGGCTCGCAAAACTGCTGTATGATTTGACAGGTCGACCGCTTTCAACTTGCAAGCATGCTTCTTTCCGGGCACGTTTGTATGCCGTTCGCAGGCAAGTCCAGTGACAGTGCGCAACTACAGTTTGCAACATGAGCAACCCTCATCACCTGAATCTGCAACGCAGGCGAACGACAAACTAGCAAGAGCTGTGTTTGTCCTCACTCAAACGTTGTCGTCCGCCGTTCACCGCCCATAAAATCCAGTGCAACTGGCGAGCCTGCTGTTGAGCCTATGCTACAGCAGTCCTTGCCTCATGTTCGGAGTGGCCAGCAGAACAAAGCACTGCTGCAACGCAGGCAGTTACTTCAAAACGCTTTTGTTGCGGCAGCAGCTGCGACAGTCTTGAGACCAGGTGAGAGATGTCTACCCGTTTCGTGTCATGTTGCTGCAAGCTGTTGTTCTGAAAATGTTGACAGTCAATGGCACGCCTCAGGACAGCCTGCACAAGCTGATCTGATCAGAGACCTGGTGAAAGGCTATGTGAGACCGGTAAACACCCTTGCACTCTCTGCCCTTTCCCGCTGGGCTGCATACACACAAAGCATTTGTGCTGTCAAGCCATCATTGCAAGAAGGAGGACATGGCATGAGTTCAAGCATTGCTGGTCTGTGCAGAGCAGTGATGAAGGTTACCGCTATGGTGCAGGATGTTGCGGCTGATCAGGCCCTCATGCAGCTCATGGATGCGCGAGGAACTCTCATGGAACTGAAGGTGGGAGACTTGCTTACAATTACCCATTGCCATGAAGCCCAATCCGCAGATCAAAGCATGAGGTCTTGACTCAAATGCACTGTACTTTGCTGACTGGCCGGCCTAGCTGTAGTACCTAGGCCCGTGATTTTTCAATTGCAGGGCAGCCATGCATGCAACACATGACGAAGCACACATTGTCAACTTCCTTGGTGTTTTGCTGCAGGCACTGGCAGCAACTGCGCCCAACAGCCAAGAGAGGTTTGAAGCAAGACGTGTCCTGCCAGGCATGGCAAGTCGCCTCAGACAGGTATGTTTTCACCTCTGCTTGTCAATACAATGTGCATCATACACGTCTGCATCATGTGCAGCATGCATGTACCAGTTTGCTTGTTGCTCATCAGTTTTTGCCACTCGGGAATAGGTCGATCAGCAGGATTTCTGGATGCTGTGCTGCTGTCATTGTGTCAGTTGCAACGCTATTATGTCTCTGGTTGCCAGGAGTTTACTGGTTTGTCAGGTCTCTTCAGCAGCGCCAGTTGCAGCTGCATTAGCTTCTGGTACTGCAAGTGAGGCCACACTGAGCTATCTGTATGGAGGCAAAGCTGAAGATGGTGTCAGTGAGCTGTCTATGGCTATTCCAGTATATGAAGCAATTGGCAGGGTAAGCCAGACACACAACCTCTCATTTTGCAGCATAGTCTTCTGTGTAGCTTTTCAGCACGTATCAAGGAATTTTATACTGCTTGTCAGAGTGTCGAGCCAAGCAGGCAAGGTTTATGCGGAGGTGCTGTTCTTTGCAGAACACCCTGGCATGGCTTGAACCCCAAATCATGATGAATGTGCACACTCTTCATCGCACTTGCCAAGGTTTTGTTGCAACGACTGCAAACCATTGCAACATGCCACTCAGAATGAAGATAAGATTGCTGATCTGGTCACTGCAGGTCATCACCATCAGCGGTAGGACGATTAGAAAGGAAGCCCAAGCATCACCTAAGTATGCTGAGGCTGCCATTTCTGCCATTGAGAAGCTCCTGGCTGCATGCCCACAGCAGGACCTCGACCAGGCGCAGAATATGCGGAAATCCAGACTGAACGTGAAAGCAGTTTGACATTCTGAATTCTTAATGCCAATTTTGCATGGACTTGTGCAAGTAAGGTGTGCTTTGATGCTGTAGTTGGCCATTAGCAGCTGTGAAAAGGCATTATTGAAAGGACTTGGCAGCACGCTCAGCTGCATAGAGTACAGCATGACATAGAGAGTTGCGCATGACATAGAGAGTTGCGCATGACATAGAGAGTTGCGTGTGACATAGAGAGTTGCGCAGACAACATTGACAACTAGTTTGTTGACAAGGCACTTTCAGGAACAGGTTGTTGAAAGCTAACAGCAATCTCAATGTCTGTTCTGGGGCAGACTGCCTCCAGCCACTTCCAATAAAGATGCAGCACTGCTGCAACACAGCAGCAGATTTTGCCAAACCAGCAGCCACATTGGTAATATCTGCAAAAGCGACCCATCAGGCTGTCATCTCGCCAGGTTGACACTGCTGCCTCGTATACCTTCTCAGTCCTTGCAGCTATGCGAGGCCAGTTGTAAAAGCCATGAACCTGCAGGGACCATTTATACTTGACATTCATATAATTTTGACAACAAGGAAACAGGGAACTGAATGCAATACCTTTCCCTCACAAGCAACATTCACTTTGGACCCTTAGTGCTGGCAATCAATGCACCCAAGTCAGTATCACAAAAGGTCTCTCAGCACATTGCCCGTGTGTCACAGCAATGTGTAAGTTCTCACATACAGTCAGAGGTGGCAATGAAGACAAAATATCGACTCTGGATACATTTACCTGTTGATGTTGCAGAAGGGGGTCGACTGTGTGTGCACGGTGTACAGCCTCCTCCAGAGCAGCCAGCAAGGAATCAGGATTTGGCTCTGCCAGAACCACCATTCCATCAGGCAGTACCTGCATGCCACAGCTACTGCAAAGACTGCAGTGGGTGTGTTCAGGACATGTCTCATGTGGGGTATAAAAGTACATCAACATCTTACAGGCAAACACAAGCATGTGTGATCAAACAGAAACCTGTGGAGGTGCACATGCCATCTATGTCATAGCGTGGCCCATCCACAGCTGTGGAGGCAAATGTGCTGCTGCATCCAACTGAGACGTACCTCTGGGACTCCACCCACAGCTGTGGAGACAACCATGAGGCCAGCAGCAGCAGCCTCTACAATGGCCATGCAGAAGGCCTCTGTCAGGGATGCATTGATGAAGATGTCACCCCTCACCTACACATGAGATTTTCTCAGCAGTGCAGAAACTGTCAGTGACATAAGCAATGCCACAGCGGTGCAGGACATGTGCTAGGTGATCAGACTGCAGATGTCACACTGCAGTGCGTCACAGACTACCCTCCTGTAAAATGAAAGCAGACCTGACCTGCTAAGTTGTAACAATTGCCTGTGCAATGGTAGAATTAGTTCCATGAGCACCTCTGTTGCCAGTCAGTTGGCAGCTGCTAAGAGCGATGTGCAGCATGAGGTAAGCTGATGACACAATGGCTGCACACCAAATGGCAACCAAAGCACACCAAACAGGTAACATAACAAGCAGAGTTACCAGCAGGTCTCTGGCCTTCTCATGCGGTACGGGCCCCACCATCTCCACCCTACTCTCCAAGCCCTCTTCACCTATCATCTTCTTCAACAGATCGGCCTTTGGCCCTCCGCCACCTGTCACCAAGCACTACTCAGTAACTCCTATGCTGCCTCAAATGTGCTCTGAAGTGCCAGATGCAATACTACAATATTATGACGCACAATGAGTACACAACTATATTATTGCAGATCTGATCAGTGTCACCAACCAGCATGTTAACGCTGCGTTTCACAGAGTCAAGCATGCCCACAAGACTTGTCAGCAGCATGGAGTAAGCCAGGTCAGCAGCATACCTATGACAAAGTCAACCTGAGGGTATCTGTAGCACATCTCCGGGATAATGACCACCAAGAGGTCAATACCCTTACGGTAAACCAGACGTGACAGCGCAACTACTGTCAGCCTGCCAGGCCGCCGCTTTGACACGTCAGGCTTGAACTGTGATGCGTCCACAGCTGCACAGGCATGCACTCAGCTTTGCCAAGAGGGCAGCATGTTGCGCTGTTCAGCAATGCAGAGTGTGGCTCTCATGGTGGCACTGCAGCGCTCCTATGTTGTCACATTGTACTGTGAGCAGAGTCCTACACCAAATTCTCTGTCAGACACCCCAATCAGTGCATGAACACAGCTAGGCAACAAAAGTGTTCAAGTCTTAGGACCTGATCCTCCTACACATAGAGTGAGGCAATCAATTTGCTTGGAGTAACTGACAAGCTTTGGACGACATGCACACAGTGTTTTGCACCATGATGATACAGGCTTGCCTGAGGGTCTCAGGAACAGGAGCCTACCTTACCATTTGGGATAGCCCAGACATGGTGAGGTGACAAGCATGCCCTCAGCACAGTGTTCTCCTTGCTTGTGTGGGAGACACAGATAACCTGCCGCCATCAACACTTCATGATATCCAACTGGCATTAAGATTGTGCAAGGGTTTATTGTAATTGCAGCCTGACATTGCCTACAAAGTTGTATGCAGTACAACCTGATCATGAGGTGATTGAAAGCTGTATGTATCCATGCGGGAAACAAGGCAACTGATGTGACAACTCAGAGTCGACTGGGGATGAGCCTAGTGCCAGAAGCATTTCATAACAGTGTTGCCCTTATGCGCTAAGCTGTGTAGCCATTGTGCCAAGAAATGCTGACCTCATGCACATCAGCCAGGCTGAACTTCAGTACTTTGTTGGTGAGGATACTGCTTGCGTCAGCAAACCCAAACAAGGAGTGATCAGTGAACACCACCTGCATTGATCAGGCAGAGGTGATGGAATGACCACCAACAAGTTGGCCAGTCAAGTTTACACGTGAAAAAGCATTTTGTATGTCAATGACAGCGTGCACACATAATGACATGTGGCAAATAGCAAGCCTGGTCAGCCAGTACTCGAGCATATGTTTCACCTTGTATCCCATTGTGCGTGCGTGCAAAATTGCTTCATGTCCCATCACTGAGAAAGCTTGATGTGCATGCACTAGAGTGATGCCTTCCCGGATCAGGATGACGCGCAGCAGTTGAAAGCCACCAAAAATGGTGGGTAGGGTCACCTGACAGTACACTGGCTGTCGTGGTGCATAATAGACCTGGGCAGACAACCAACTATGGCTCTTATTGGAAGCATGAAGCATAAGGTTCATGAGCAACAAAGCATGCATGGCAAATAAGCTAGGCATACCTTCAGACCATTAGTAAGATACCGTACACCAGATCTTTCACCGTAGCAATGTGTCAAAACCACCACCTGCATGATGTTTCAACGTCAAGAGCTGAATACAATGCGCATTGTCCAGGTATGACAGAACCAGACCCAGGCCAACCTTGTGGCCTCGTGAGATCAGACACTGAGATAGTTGGTAGATATGGTTTTCGACGCCTCCCGCATTTGGATAAAGAAAGTCGCTGACCATGAGGATGCTGTGCTTGAACCTGCCACATGCTGTGGGGAGGCTGCATTGACTCGTTGACTTCATGATTGTATCCCATATGGGCTGCTGCCGACGCCTAGATCAAGATCAGCTCATCGTTTGAATGTGCAGCGCTTCAGCAGCAATGCGACAGATCGCGATGCAATTCTTCGTGACGCTACGCAAGTCATGCAGTCCACGCTGGTCTTCAATCCCGATCATACTAAGCACCAAGCCTATTTTTGACAGGAGACCAATCGTTTTGAACGCGGCAGCAAAGCGCTCCAAGAAGTAAATCGATGAGCCATTTGCTCACAGGCATTCTCCTGAACCCCGAGCTGCATCGGACAAGCTTGTCAGCTCCGAGAAAACAGGTGATGCCTTTTCCAGCAGGTAGGCACCGATCAGACGCATGCCGAGTGAATCCATATATGAGGATCAAGCAAGCCTTCAAAAATTTCGAACAGATGGATATGTCGTCATCAACAACTTTCTCAGCGGATCAGAGTTAAAGGTGCTCAGGCAGGTGCAGATCCTGGTCACACAGTTATGTAAAGCACAACAGGTTCAGTCACATTACCACCTGCACGGCGATTTGTACAGGAGTGCGATGATCTGGTGAAGCATGCATTTGAGCATTTGGCAATGCAAGGTGTTGCACAGCCTGGATGGGAAGTATTTCACAAGTAGGTGTAGATATGCCTGCTGCACAGCAAGGCTGATAGCCCAAGCGTATGACCACTGCTGTTATAGGGGTTGCATATTTGAAAGTCTTCCAGGCAAGCCAAGCAGATTGCTAGCGGTTGATCACAATACGTATGTTCAGCAAAGGAGTCTGTGGCCATGCTGCCCATCTGCATGCAAGCTACTTCTTGGGACCAAAGTCACGCACTTGGTAGCGGCACTGCTTGGTTGCCCTTCCGCCAACATGCATGACTGTCCAAGACTGTTCAATGACCAGGTATGCTGTTTGACTGAGTCTGCTGAGGTTGCGGTGCCGTGTCACGTGATGATTAATGGTTTGTCTTGCGCACAGACAAGCTGCCTGTGATGCAGTACATTGTGAAGCCTTCAGGGTGTGTCGCCTCAGGTTTTGCTTGGCACCAAGACTCTGACTGGTGTCTAGAAGAAGCAAAGGGTTGCAGCCAATACCTCTCTCTCTGGTGCGCCTTGGATGATATGTCACAAGGTAAAAGCCTGTTTGATTGTGAGCATTGGGGCTCACATGCAATCTTGACCTGAGTTGTTTTGTGCTTAGGATTGGATTGTCCCTTACATCAGAAGTTCAGCTCTTTCTGGCCGGTGTGTCAATGACCTCATCATCGCCTGAATGGCACAACAAACAACTCTTGTGAGTTGTGCATGCAGAAAATGGGTGCTTACAAGTCAGAGTATGTGCGACAGATGAACAGGCCCATGATGTCAAGAGCCTGCCAGTCAAGGCTGGCACTGCCATCATCATGAGTGACAGACTTCTGCATTGCAGTTCAGCCAATATGAGCAAGTACACTAGAAGAGCGTGGATGCCACAGTTCAGCAAGACCTCAGTCTTGTCGAATGAAGACAGCGTTCCTGTCAGCTTTGCTGTTCCCATCATTGCAGCTTGACGCTTCTCTCCACATGGCAAGCAAGCTTTTTAAGGTGGTTTATGGCAGTTGTGCCCATCTCCTTTGTGGATTGCTTGCACAGCTGCCGTCAGGCTGATGCTGACGTGCATGTACAAATCCCTCACATGAGCAGGGAAAGCCCTTGATTGTATGGCAGATCTTGAGACCAGAGACTATACCGTTTACCATGTAAGACCTGCATTAGCGTAATTTGCCTTGAGTCTGTGAAGTAGACTTTCTCTAGCTCAGCCATGCTCGGAGAGTCTGACAGAGGTAACATTGTTGTCAGCCAATTCGTAGACCCATGTCCAGACATGGCCAGATTGCCAGGCTTCGAGCAAGTGTGCATCCCCAGGTTTCCTGTACATCTTGTACCATCTTTCAAATTTTCTCTGCAAGCAGCTTGCACTTGATAGCAGAGGAGGTTTTGTGCCCTAGAGATTCTGATACTGATTCTCCGATGCCATCTTACGGTCACATGGTGCCGCTGCATGCCGTTTGCACGTGCCTGGCTTCGGTCAACTGCTCTGCCGGATCTCATCAAAAGAGCTCGCGCTGATCAGCAAAAGCGTCCCCGCTCCTGCTGCACTGCTCCTGCATTCACCTTGACAGATGGGACTGCAAGCTATTCAGTACGAGAGAGGGCGCATGAAATTGTTGGATCAGCGTAGACTACCCTTGGAAGAGATATGGCTGAGTATCGACTCTGTCGAAGCCGCTTGGTCGGCCATCAAAGATATGGTTGTACGAGGAGCACCTGCCATTGCCATTGCAGCAGCTTTGGCGCTAGCGACGGAGCTTATTGATTCTGGCTCTGGTCGTCAGTTCTCTTCGGCCGATGCAGCCGCGCAGCATATCAAGAAGCAGCTTGACTACCTAGTTACAAGGTGACAGACATGCGTGCAGCAACACCCTGACGTGAGGCAGCATGTATTGCAACCGGTTGCAAGCAAGGCTTTGGCTTCGTACATAGCCCGCACACGCCAACTGCAACTCATGTTCTGCCTCTTGCAGCCGCCCAACCGCAGTGAATCTATCGGATGCTGCTCAAAAACTGTCATTAATTGCAACGAAGGCAGCAGAAGCTCCTAAAGCAGATGCCTCATCTGTTGTACTCACAGTTGTGGACAAATGCGAAATCATGCTGAAAGAGGATGTGCAAGCCAACAAGGTAGCTACTGCTGGTGCACTCAATACGCAGTACAAATGCTATCACATCATCATCGTGAATCATGCAGTGCTGCACTACCCTGCAGGCCATAGGGCAACATGGGCTCAAGGGCATTCGAAAAGCACTTCAGGCCAGAAATCAGATGAAAGACAAGATGCAAATCTTGACACACTGCAACACAGGCAGCCTGGCAACTGCAGAGTATGGCACAGCACTGGGCGTGGTCCGTGCAATTGCAGAAGCAGGAAGTTTGCAGCGGGGATACTGCACAGAAACAAGGCCGTACAATCAAGGTCAGTGCAGCCTTAGAACATCACCAGGATATCGAATGTTGAGCATGCCAGCAGACTGCATCACCAGCAACTGTCTTTTCCATATGTGCAAATGTATTCTACCTGCAGCAGCAGCATCAGCAGTGTCTCTGCAGGGCGCCGAAGGATCCTTGCTTTTAGCAGGGAGACATGACTGGCTCCCTTTTGCATGAAACCACTCAGAAACAGCTTCTGCAGAAAACCACCTGATTGCCCCAGATTGCCTTACACAGGTGCACGCTTGACAGCATACGAGCTGATGCATGATGGCTTGCCCGCCACTCTCATCTGTGACTCAGCTGCTGCGGCTCTGATGGCACAAGGCAAAGTGGATGCCATTGTAGTGGGTGCCGACAGGGTAGCCGCCAATGGAGACACTGCCAACAAGATTGGCACTTACTCCCTTGCAGTCCTGGCAAAGCATCACAAGTAAGTCCCATTGCTTGTTTTAACGGTGCAACACATTCCTTCTTTGCACCTTTCATGTTGTTGGCGAATGCAAATCCTCCAGATCATGCAAACCTGGGAACTGCATTCTGATCAGCCGTCTGTTATGGTCACTTCACGGTCGGCTGCATCCCATCATGCTTCCAGCAGCTATGGCTGTTGTTGCACCTTTGCTGATACACTGCGTTGTTTGCAGTATCCCCTTCTTTGTGGCGGCGCCGACCACAACACTGGATCCCAAGCTACCAGCAGGCTCTGACATCACCATAGAGCACCGGCCTGGCAGTGAGGTGACCCATTTCCAGGGCAAACAGGTCGCACCCGATGGCATTGATGTGAGTTCCACACCCCATTGCCACTGCAAACTTTGTTGACTGTGGTGATCACACACTTGAACACAGCATTACATTAGTCTTATCTTTTGTCTGTTCCTGGCAGGTGTGGAACCCATGCTTTGATGTCACCCCTGCCACTCTGATAGAGGGTGTCATCACCGAGAGGGGCCTGCTGCCAAACAGGAATGGAGCTTTTGACGTCCCTGCCTTCATGCGGGATCAAGTAAGCCCTGCATGACTGGCATGCTGTCACTCAGCAGCCTTGCAAACTGCCTGCCTGGGCACACCACGTGTTTGCCCAGACATGCAATGCTACATGAGCTTCAACACAAGCAGGGACCTTGCTATCACATCTTACTGCAGCATTTGGCAATGTAGCAAGAATGCTGCCAGGTGCTTGGTTTCAGGACACACCTGCTCACCTGAATCGCCTGTTGCTGAACCACTACAATCTGATTCAGCACGGCCGATGCAGGGTCTGTTGGATGAGGCGACACAGCAGGGTGAAGCGAATGGGATGAATGGTGATGCCGCACCTGTCATTCAGAGCACCATCCCCGGCTTTCAGGTGTCATAGCTTACCTGCTTGCCATTGTTACAGCAGTTTGAGCACAGACCTTGCGTGCATCAGCAGACCTCAATGGATTGCTGTGCGTTGTTCAGCATGAGAAGGACACTGTCGTGCTGTGCTTTGCTTTCGTCCTCACTGTCTGCGCTACCTCTGCTGCATGAGGCGGTGTTGCTGTGCACATGCTGTTCCGTACAGGGGTCGCAAACTTGACTGCAGGCGCTAGACATAGGGACTGTGAATGACTACCTGGCTGAAAGGGATGAGCTGGCAGCGCATTTGGGACCCAAGCAAACCAAGTCATCTTGGCAGGTATGTTGTCATGTTGTAGCCTAGACCTCTATACACTGCCTTTTGAGGGGAAAACAACACTGATGGGGTTTTGAAAACTCAAGATCCCTGATTTTTGAGGGAAAAACAACAATGATGGTGTTTTGAACACTCAAGATCCCTGAGATACAAAGCTAGAAGCCTTGTTGACTGCTTTGCACCAGCTGCTTTTACTTTTGCATCCTAGCCACAAGGCTTTCTGCAGCATTTGGTGTGTCAAACCCAGAAGATTGCAAGGGCAATCCCATGCACGTCTGCCTTCAATGGCACGCCGGCAATCTGTTGTCGAAACTAGATTTGCATCCCTGAAACCTTTCCTCAATGTAGAAACGCATTTTTACTGTCCCTTGTTGTTTCTGAGTTTAGATTTCCAACATAGGATGGACGTTTCTAAAAGTATAGATGTTTTGAGATTGAGAAGAGCTGCATATCAGCAGCAGCATACCTGAGTGGCTGCAAATGAATGGCTGCTGCTGTCCATGTGTCTAGCTGAAGCTGTCTTGCTAGCATAAGCAGCTTGCACCTGCTACTTTCTCACCATGCCTAGTGCAATGTCTTACTATCGCTCAAAGACACCATGTACCGTAACACTTAAGCAGTGATGCATGCACATCACAATAGGCTTTCATGGCTCCTCAGGGCAGGGTGTGCATTCATTGACAAACTCAAAAAGTGTCTTGCACTGTTTTGTCTACCTAGAGAAATTTTGTTGGTAGCCCTGTTATGTTGCTGCAGGTGCAGGAGGTTGGGGATGGCAACATCAACTTTGTGTACATTGTAAAGGGGCCCAAGGGGGCCTTGTGCCTCAAGCAGGGCTTGCCCTTTGTGCGCATCGCCCAGGACTGGCCCCTCACGCAGGTGCCCTGCCCTCATTGCACACAAGCCCCAGCCCTACCTGTTGGGCCCTGTCTCCTTGTGCTCTGCCTTGCCATTCAATTCCGTCTGCCCTTCTGTCTTGTTTCCTTGCCTGCATTTTCCCTGTCATGCCTTTTCTCGCTGTGCTGTGCTCTGCCTGTCGCGACATTTGGTCTGTACGTGTGTCCTACACCTCCTCAACGGTGACGGTTCATGAGGCGTTGCTTGCCTTCTTGTGTGTTATCAGGGGCTTCGCATCATGCACCTGTCGCACAATGACGCGCCCAGGTGCATTGTCAAGATAACAAGTCATCCAACCATTACACTCAAGTGTCCAGGATCCCGTGTGAACCTATGCTCGTTTAACAGCAGCCTGTCTGTCCTGTGTTGTCTCTTGATGCCTTGTATGCTGGTGGCAGGACCGTGTTCGGTATGAGGCAGAGGCATTACGCCAGCAGCACAGCTTATGCCCGGAGCATGTGCCATCATTGTATCACTTCGATGCTCAGAACGCCCTCATAGTCATGCAGTACCTGCCGCCTCCTCACGTCATACTGCGTAAATCCATTGTTCAGGTGTGGTCTCTGGACTTTGAGTCATGCAAGGAACGTTTGTTGCTTGTATGGGGCATAGGGGCATAGGAACGTTTATTGGTTGTATGCATAGGTGCAGTGTCATGAATCCATACTCCATCATATTGGATCAGGGCATGCAATCCACAAACCGCAACCTTGCCCGAAGATGTCTGTTGTGACCTGCCTGCAAGACACACGGGCTGGTTCACCATGTGCCATTAGTCAACAGCAGCCTTGTCAGCCTGCACGACATCAGCAGGACTTGAAAGCAGTGTGATGTCACAGCGGGCTGAACACAACAAAGTGCGAAGACATAGATAGGGCCACTGCAATCCTTTGCACTCATCCAATCACAAAGAGGCGTCATGACAGCAGCACCACTGTTTGCAGCTTAGGGCCATATCCATACCCATACCCATACCCATACCCATACCCATACCCATACCCATACCCATACCCATACCCATACCCATACCCATACCCATGCCCATACCCATACCCATACCCATACCCATACCCATACCCTGACTTGAGACCCAGAGCCGGCCCTGACCAGGCACAGGTCACAGCTTGACATGCTAGCTTGTGTAAAGTGTTACTGCACGGGCCGCAAGATGACATGCTAGCTTGTGCAAACTTGTTGCTGCACGTAGGGTGCCATCTATCCAAACCCCTAAACCCTAAAGTGTTGCTGCACGCAGGGTGCCATCTATCCCAAACTGGCAGGCCACATTGCTCACTTCCTGGCTCAGACCCTCTTCAAGACTTCCCTCATTGCCCTCTCCACCTCAGAATACAGGTAACAAATTGTTGTGCATGCATACATATGCTCTTCCTACAAGTAATAGGCTGAATGCTGCAGTAAACGCAAAGGCTTAGGCCAGCTTGTGATCGGAACTGGATGCGTCTTGGAATTTCCAAGCTGTTCAACCTAAACTTAGTGACTGGTTGATCTGTTTCTTTGACACCCACTGGTTTGTCCTGCTTTTGACGCAGAGTCTGATGAAGATCAAATGGCTGTTCATGTGGCTGGTGCACAGAAGCTGTTGTGTCTCGATGCAGGGTTCTGGCAGAGAGGTTTCGTAATGGGGACATGTGCCGTCTGACAGAGCAGGTTATCTTCACAGACCCCTACCATGCTGCCCCAGTCAACAGCCACACCACCCCCCATCTAGATGAGCTAGTACACTCCCTCAGATCAGACACGCAAGCTAAGCTTGCAGTGTCATCACTCAAGGTATTGATCAACTCACGCCATAGCTACTCTGTATCTGTGTTTCAGCTTATGTGTTTGAGCTCTGCGTGACACATAATGGAGTGTGCGTTGTCGTCTACTGACTTGCGTCTTGAGCAAAGATGAGGCTGATTGTCTGCACGTCACCATGCAGCAAACTGTTGTAGGCAAAAGCCCATTTCGCGTGTTACGTGCCTTTTAGCTCTTTTACCCTGCTACACAAACCTTGCCAATGCTCAGTAAACTCAGGCTGCAGCAGGAAAAGACAGTGTCAACATGCTGCAGATCCTGCAGTGCTGGGACAGATTGCGCCTCTACTAAGCATAAGAGATGACAAATCATATGCTGAGGTACAGAAAGCACAACTCATTTACCACATGCACTCTGCAGCTTGTCGACTTCCTTCTCATGTTTATGCAGGCTAAGTTCATAGAGCGCAGGCAGGCGCTGCTGCATGGGGACATGCACACAGGCAGTCTCATGGTCACCCAGGACACAACCTATGCCATCGATGCAGAGTTTGCGGTGTATGGGCCCATTGCTTTCGATGTCGGCAAGTTCATGGCGAACCTTCTTCTGGCCTTCTTTGCCCTGGATGGTCACAGCAGTGGAGCTGACACTCGCAGCAAACAGCGCGGCTGGCTGTATCAGGTAGCGGCACATCTCCTGTTTGTGGCGCAATGCATGACACAACAAAGTTAGAAATGATTCAGCTGATGTAAGCTGACACTTGCATCAAATAGCGTGGTTGGCTGTACCAGGTAGCGGCATGTCTCCTGTTTGTGGTGCAATGCATGACACAAGAAGGGGAGAGATGATCTAGCTAACGGTGGCAGTCTGCATTCAGCTTCTGTGCATGTGAATGCCGTACATGAGCAAAATTGGCATGATGACTATGGCAGTTGGCAGGTTATGGCATTTAGCATTAGTGTAATACTGCTGTGTGTGTTGTCTCTGCAGGCCGTAGTGGATGTGTGGCAAATGTTCCAGACAGAGTTTGTGCAGCTGTGGGATGAGCACAGCCACAAGGGGGATGCTTACCCTGCCGCCTTGTTTGGGGGATCAGTGCAGCAGGGGCACCAAGCCCACCAGGCATGTGTGCTTGCCTTCACATGCTTCCTTCAATACCTCTCATTCTTTACACTTCTTCTTAGCCGCATGATCTGTGATCATGTGTGCTTGCCTTCACATGCTTCTTTTAACACCTCTCATTCTTCACACTTCTTCTTAGCCGCATGGTCTGTGGTCATGTGTGCTTCCCTTCAGAATGCACCTTTCAACAACCCTCGATCCTCACACTTTCTCTTAGCTGCATGGTCTGTGGTCATGTGTGCTTGCCTTCACATGCTTCTTTCAACACCTCTCATTCTTCACACTTCTTCTTAGCCGCATGGTCTGTGGTCATGTGTGCTTCCCTTCAGATTGCACCTTTCAACAACCCTCGATCTTCACACTTCTTCTTAGCTGCATGGTCTGTGGTCATGTGTACTTATCTTCAAATGCTTCTCTCGGCAACCCTCATTCTGCACAGCTCTTCTTAGCTGCGTGGCCCATTGCTGATATCTGGTCATGTTAACCGCCAATGGCATCATACCTGCTCAGAAGGGGTGAGATGTCCTGATGCCAATAGGTATGTCTTTTCTCAGCTGCTGTGCATGTCATCAACAGTATTGGTTCACCGCCTACCACTGACAATAGCACAAAGAGATTTTGTTACGAGAGCTTGTTCCGTTCTTGCCATAGCAGTGCTGGGGCTGATTCAAGGTCATGCCATCTGTGCTCTCAGGCTGCACAGGAAGCATTCATGGCAGAAGTGTTTGTGGACGCCCTGAAGTTTGGTGGAGCTGTCATGATTCGCAGGATTGTGGGCATTGCTCATGTGGATGACTTCAGAGACATCAAGGATGACAACATCAGGTATGTGACAAAGCAGAGTGAAAGACATGCAGCGCAGTCTGCAAGCTTGAGTGGCTGGCATACACTCAAAATGCAGATCATGTGCCACTCGCATGCGTCAAGTGGAAACATGCACACATAACATAAGAGTGTTGCACTGCATCAGTCTGCATGCAACATATGCCAGATTTGTTCGATGCAAGCATGCATAATTGCATCATTGCTCCAGTTCTCTTTGTTGTCTGGTGCAATGCATCAGCATATGCATATGTGTCATGCACCCTGCTATCATTGCGGTCTCAGCAAGGCTCCCATAGAGACACCCCACCCGGTGAGTGCTGTTGCACTGGTTCATAAGTTCCAGCAGGAAGGTTGCTCCCCTCACACAAACGTTACAAGGGCTCTAAGTGCCCAAAATTGGTTCTTCGACAAACACTCCAGGGGCTCTCAGTACCCTCAGTCAATGCAAAAAGACTTGACAGCTTTCTCATGCTCACACAGGGCAGTGGTTGAAGAGAGGGCGTTGCGCTTTGGTAGAAGACTACTGCTGGAACAGTTTGACACTATCACTGATGTTGTGCGACAAGCAGAGAAGCAGCGGCATGATGGCAAGAAGCCATTTTTTGAGTTCTCAGCAAGCAGCACAGACAGAATAGGGTCTCACTCTCTGGCTACTGCTGTTGAGCCTTAGCCAAATTTGTTCCAGAGATTGCGTATGTTGTCGGAGCGGTGTATAGCACTTATTGTTTGGACATGTACCCAAGAAGCATGCACACTGATGTCACCATATCAAATGGTGTTTGCTGGGAGTATGGGTCTCTGTTGACAGACAATAGTAGAAACAGTTTTTTGTATAGCAGATGCTAGCTTGACACCATGCATGCATGATGCAGCAAACATCTGCTCAATCGCAAAAGAACGGCTTGCTTAATATGATATTACCATCCAAACACACTCAGGTTTGGATGCATAACACAGGATGCATGGTGGGCAGCTATAACTAGTGAAAAGCCAACACCAACCTATCACAGCTTGGTGGGGTTGTTATAAGCATGCACAGATTAGAAACCCCTGTATCATGAGAAACTGCAGCAGAGATCATGACAGGCTGTGGTACAGCCTGGCTGCTTCAAGCAGAGTCAAGCAACCTTGTGTACAGCATACATGCATGTTCTTGTTTTGCAATCCTTGCAGAGATATCTTGATGGTTTTACTCCAAGCATGTAAGGCTGAGGGGTAAGCCTTTGTAAGCTTCAGTACCAAGCGCTAGCCTGCATGAGGTGGTGGAGGAGGGGGTGGTGGTGGAGGGGGAGGGGGCGGTGGTCGTGAAGCCTGCAATCACACAATCCCCTGACTACGATTCCTCCAGACATCTGCCATGAGGTACAGGCAGCACATGAAGGTAAGAAGGCTTGGCCTTTCAGTTTACCACGGTCGCGAAAGTCTGTGGCTGCTTGGCAATACCCTCAAAAAACATCCAACACCAGTGGATATTGATAAAACTTTGCATGACATACCTTTCGGATTTCTGGCACTGATGCGAGAGCAGTCAAGCGCTGCACTGCAGCCGATGAGGCACAGACGCAAGTGTGAAGCATACACCAAACGAATTATCATAGCCTGGCTAGCCGTATTTGGATGTGACATGCAGTCAAAACCCACTGGCTGAAGAAGACTACAAGATGACAAGCAGATTACTCAAAGACTTGGGTGCAAATGCTAGGCAGAACCTACTTTTGCGGTTGTGTTAGTAGGTGGGTGAGGAGGTGGAAGGATGGTGATGCTGGAAGCTGCATTAGGCAGCGTCTCATTGCTGCTGCTTGTTTGTCCCTGCATCACCACACCAGCACACAAGTCAGGCACAAACTGCGGCCCCTGGTACTCCCCTTTCATGCCTGTCTAGTATCAAGTCATACTTGTAGGTGCATGGTGTGTACACATGTGCAGGGCAGTGGTTGCTGCGCTGAAGACTGCAGGGACACTGGGCACAAGGAACTTGTTAGGCTGAACAGAGGTTAGCAAAGGTGATGGGTGGTGTTGATGGTGATGTTGGCTTACATTGAGGGTGCCGGAAGTCATGGTGCTGACAGTCCCACCAGGAGCATTCCCGCTGGCCTGAGAGAAGACTTGGCTCAGCTTGCGGCCTGCAGGGTATGCATGGTCAGTCTGCGGCACCCCAGGAGGTAGAAAATGAGTGATACAACAGGAGTCAAAGGCGGCTTGGCTGGAATTGATGGTTACAGATGGTGACAGAGAAGGGAGCATCTCAGGCTCTAGACTTGCCTGAAGATGCAGGAGGGGGAGGTGGGGGTGGAGGGGGTGGGGGCGGTGGCGGGGGAGGGGAGCTATGGCCAGCTGTGGCAGATGCCGCAGCAGCTGCCTGTGAGGGAAACACAAAGCACCCTTGACTCATCTGCCGTGACAGATGCTATCCAACATTATGTGATGTGCTGTTGAAGTGGTATGTCACATCAAGGTTCACAGAGACACATCAAATATACGGAGTGCTGTGCAGCCAATGATGGCCTATGACATTGTGCATCTACCAACAGAACATGAGCCTTGAAACATTGCATGTGGCAGGTTTTTGGGGAATATGAGAAGAGTGAGGTCGCTTTATGAAAGGATTTATGACCTAGAATCACTTCAACTTATGTGCAAGTGTGCTGGCTCAAGCTTCATACTACTCTGTGAGGCGTGGTTGTACATTCACCTGTTACTAATCTGGCATCATGGGATGTAACTCACCTGGGCAGGGGAGGTGGGCAGAGCAGGTGAAGGGTGTAACTCCCCTGCAGGAGAGGTTACAGGAGGCGGTGGAGGCGATGGGTGTGGAGAGGTTTTGTTGGGAAGAATGGTTGTGCTGCTGGCTGAACCTGGAGCAGCGTTTTGGTTGCTGCTACTCTGACCCTGTTATGTGCACAATGATATGAGCTGCTCCGCAGATGCAGCAGTCAACACATTACAGGCAGAGCGGTGCATGCTAACAGTAGGGTTTGAACATACAGTTTGACAACACAAATGCGCAGCACATGGAGTAGACAAACTGCCGCAAAGAAAGCTTACATTGAATGATCCAGAGGTCATGGTGTCCACAAAGCCACCTGTGCCACTTGCTTGGCTGAACACTTGCTGTAGTCTGCGTCCTGTAGGATGCCAACTCAACATCAATACTGCACAAATATGCCCAGAAGCAAAGACGAAGGGCTCAATCAACACAGCTAAGGCAGTCAAGTTGAGACCTGCAGGTGCCACATGCTGTTGCTGCTGTCCTTCCAGAGGCCTGAACAAGAATACTGCCGGAGTCAATTGCCTGACACAGTCATCACGACTACAGTGGTTGGACCCCCTTAGCACTTACAAACAGATCAGTCGATGCGACGTACCTGGCAGCGGAGGCAAGCCCTGGGCATAGCAGCAAGATGCGTACAGCAGACAAAGCTGCTCGAGTCCGGTCGGACGCCATGCTAGGCTTTTGACGGCGGCTGCCCATCTGGATGCTGGTCATCGTGGCAGGTGTTTAGATGATGATTGTCACTGGTCCTGCGGCTGCCAATGCAGGTCCCGGAGCATCTGGAGGTTACGCCCAGACGGTCTCCCCGTTATTCCAGACGGTACACCTCCTCAAGCGTGTCAATGCGACGTGAAAGTGTCCAGGGAGAGCCACGAGCCGCAGGAAGGGCCACTCATGCTGATAAGGTAGATGACATGTCTGGCACAGCGGAGCGGCGCGTGTCTGATAGCTTGACACACATTGCATAGTCCAAGATCTAGAGACATCTGTCATGGCAAGTGTGGCCGCCGCTGCAATTTCCATGACCATGCAGAGCTACAACAGCTGGCCAGGCACAGATGCCTGACTACAGATCATTGTGGAAACTAACGGCTTTCCCCATAAATGGCTAACCAGCCACCTTGCAAATTGGGCGGAATCTATTGCAGCCACATTGAGGTTGTTAGTCATCAATTAGCACCGCCTCCTGTACGGAACGCGGTGCTGCGGATACGGATTGCGTAGAATTGACGGAATTGAGGATGAAGATGACGGAATTGAGGAGAAGATGAGCATGGTAGCTTCTCAACCTGCCGGCACTAGGCGCTTACTACAGCAGCAAGCCGTGTACATGTAGACGCAAGGACTGGTGTGTTTGGTGTCTGCTGGTCTACATTTCCAGCCAGTTGCTTTGTAAAATACAGTTTTATGTAGAAGTCACCTCCAGTTTGTTGCTATGGCTGGTCGCGGCAGAGCTAAGTCAAGGGATGATATCACAAGCCTTATGCATATGATTTACTGTGGAGAGGACGCTATGCCCTTGCAAGAAGACACTGAGCTGTATGTTAAGGAGCTACAAGACATGCCCATGCAATTCAAGATCATCCATTCATGGTAGTGATATAGTCTTGACATGCAGTATGAGTGCACAAGACATCTGGGCCAGGAAGTATCATGAGCTGTGGGAGAAGATAGAAAAGAACACAAAAGACAGTTTCTGTACTGCCCTTTGGAAGTGGATTGTAAGTTTTTTCTTGCTGAGTTAAATTGTCATGCATGATCACCTCTGCATAAGGCTATACAAACATATGCGTACACAGGCTTGGTACAACGACAAAGGGTACGACACAACAATTCATCCAATTGTCAAGAGTGTGCTGTTCCTTGAGGACCTATTGGCTGAAATGGCTGCAAAAAATTCTAAAGATCCCTTTGGAAACATCAGGGTTGCTCGCAAAGCGCTTTCCAAGATTCGGTGTGCACCTCTGATAGCATCAAGTCCTTTCGGATTTTGCCATTGCTTTACCTTGTGATGGATATGGTTTCCTCGTGACATGCAGGGAGCTTCAGAGAGGAGTACCACCCCCCTATGGGGAGGCTTTCAGCAAAGAAACACTGATCAGAGCAGCAAGCAGCAAGGCTTTTGCTGCAACCACAGAAGCTCGAATAGGTCTTCAAGCTACAGCATGCACTTCAGCCACTGCATGACTCAGAAGTGATGACTGTACAGCATATATGCTGCACCTCACTCTGGGCAACCCTCACCTGAGTGGCTTGCTCGGGAAGACCGTAGAATATTACCGCACCTTTTCCAAAAGTTGCAGCACCTATCTGGCAAAACCTTTACCCTTGATGCTGCAGCTAATGATCCTGGTGATAATGCACACTGTGCTGCCTGGTGCAGTCCCAGCAATTCTTTCATGACTCAACTTCACACTGGTCATACCAGATTCTGGATCAATGCACCGTTTACGTCACTGACTGAATTTGTGCAACATTACTTGCGATGCAAGCAAGCAGCTTCTGCTGACACTACCGCCTGTGTTTTGGTTCCTGAATTCATGCTTGACGG
>JAABUP010000963.1_pt1 | contig 61733 bp, 74 predicted proteins | sample 5559201 | NCBI WGS metagenome assembly JAABUP01 (sample SAMN10711887, study PRJNA513373) | rock metagenome | isolation source: Antarctica rocks | place: Antarctica | reverse complement strand
TGATGATGATGATGATGATGATGATGATGATGATGATGATGACGATGACGATATTAAAACGGTCGCCAGCTCATGATGAGTTAGGTACGTGCAGGACAGCTGACCATGCCAACATGCATTGATGGGTAGAGGATGTATGCAGCAGTGCTGGGCCAACAGAGCAAGGCATGCACTGCATGACAAGGCACAGGGAGGCATGCATCAATCTGCTGTGCAAGGTATATCCTCATGACAATGAGAGGTGAGATCACTGTGTGCTAAGCCCTGCAACATTTAAGGTCAGCCAAAATCTGGCGACAAGGCTCCTATCTGGGAGCAGTGTAGAGCCAGAGGATACTGCATAAGGGATAGCAATGTTTGCATGCATTGGTGTCTGACCTGCGCCAAAGGTGACACACGCTGAGACACGCCGCCCTGTAACTCTTCTTCTGCTAAGTTGCAGGAGACCCTAAGCTCATGCAGGGTGTCTCCACCAAACATGGCTGCCAGAAACAGCCCATCTGGTTTCAGAGCTCTGCGACATTGCTGTAGCATACCCTGCACCAAATACCTAAACATGTGACAGAATCTTTGTTGTGAAGCAGCAACGTGCATGTGATGGCACATCCCACCAATGGCTTACACAACAATAAACCACTTGGCATCTGCCTGCGTGGCTGTCAGGGTATGTCAGGAATGTTGACATTTTGGCACAGAAATTAGACGGGCTTGTGGGGTCACTAGTAGCACCTCACTTGAATCTTTTGAGTGAAGCGTTGTTCAGCGTCCCCTGGTTGTTGCTTTGCCTCCATGTTTACAATCAGCTAGCAAAGACTCATGCAGCCGACTAAGATACACGGAGGACTGTGATCTATTGAGCTAATCCCAAATCATCACATCATCATACTGTATGAATATGAGCAGACAACCAATGACAGATGCAGCTTCTTGATGTATCAAGGTTTATGCAAGTTCTGCTGCTACATGCAACAGATTCCTTGCTCACCAGAATGCAAGGTGCAGATATGATGACTGGTCACCACAAGAGTTCACATGAGTGAATTTAGATTCACATTTTTGAGAGACAGGAAAGAAGTACAAGCGCATGAGTGAGCTCACCGGGAGATCGTTGACCCAATGACAGCTCAGACAGCTCACAATCACTGCAAATCAAAAGCAACTTAGACATGAACGCAGCTCAATGGCAGCTGGCCAGAATAGCAGGTGAACAATAATCATGACACTGCTGACATCTAATGAGCATGGGCAAGACCTGTCAATGCACCTTCCATGCATATCAAGCCAAAGATCATGTGCATTGTTGACAAGCACAGGTGTCAGATTGGGACCCGAAGCAAACAACCTCCTCTGGTTATTGTGTTTTGAAAAGCAGATATGCCTCTTGATGATTAGCAGCAGAGTGACAGACAAGTTGAAGCTCACAGTCTATGCTGCCTGCCTTGAAAGGCAGAAACTCCTCATCGCCTTCGATGTAGTGCACCTCCGGTTTGTTCTGGGCACTGCGTCGGGCTGAAGCCTCTTGTCACATGCAGGCACAGACATCCTCACACATGCACCTCATGAGCGGTCCAATCATTCTCTCTGGTTGTATACATGAGGTGAGAGATGAAGGTAAGGTACTTGAGTAGCGCACTGTTGGTCATGGTCTTATGCTGCTTCAGCAGACACAAAAGATTGCAGCACAAATGCATAACTCAAGCGCCTGCAAGTTGCCATATATTTAGTGAGCTTGCCCTGGCAGGTGAAAGAGCAGCATTCGATACGACACTCGGGTTGGTCACGCCATGTTTGACATCACTGTGACAACACAACTTGATACATGTGCGGACAAAAGATGCAGACAGCAAACAAGGTGTGGAGCAGCACCTGAGCCAAGGCTTGGTCTCTCTGAAGCATGCCTGGGGAGATATCCATCTGCAGCACCTTTGTGATGCCTGCTCTGCCATTTGACAAGCGTGACGTCACCACATCACCTGCATGAGACTTGCAGGCGTTTTCTTCTCTGTATATGCACCTTGTCCTTTGCAGCAGCTTGCCATTGTATCAGCAAGCTAGGTGTCAGCTCAGCAACATACCTGCACCTCCTAATACTGCTACAGTGGGGAATGTGCGCTTGCAGTCTTCCAGGCGGTCAAGCAAAGCCTCTGTGACAGCTACCTGCCATAAGTCAAAAGTATGTCTGTGCGCGTTGCACGAGTGGAATATACGTAGTTGCCACAACAGCATGAGCCAGTCAAGGAAACTGACTTGCGCAGAGTCAATAGGTGTGCGCGCACACAGGCATACATGCTTGGTGCAACTCTGCACACAGGTGACCCAACAAGTAGGCACTCACCAACAAGGGATCATCTGCAGTCTGCAGCAATGCCGCACGGTTGCGATGTGCCCTTTTGAGCTGTCTGCAGGCTACAGATTACAATGCTTTAGCCTGATCACAGAGAGCTGTCTAAACGCGCTTGCCTGGTGTGTTTCTACTTTGACACTCTATAGTCGTCTATCAATTACGAGCTATGAACATGCTGCGAAAATACCTGTCGAACAAGTCCAAGGACCCAGTCCGGGTACTGTCTCCTACAGCATAAGCGCTGGCGGAGGTGGCGATGTGGCTAGGACAGCTGTTGCCAAAGCCCTTTTGAGCTGGAAAATTTGAAAGGTAGGCAGACAGAAAACCAACTGCATGAGAGCGCCGCAAGGCTTGGCGCAACGCCAGCATGCGCGTTGAATGCACGCGACCACGCCGGTTGATCCGCACCACAAAAAGGCCTGGCAACCTTTATCACGGCCACACGGTTCTGGTGCAATAGCCTGCCTATGTCTGGAGATGTCCGGAGAAGCTATGAAGCGCCTGAGCAGACAGAATGCCTTGCTTGGTTGTACATTATGCTGGCACACACATACAGACACACACACCCAACCTTGGAAGTTCTCCTTACTAATATGGATATTGGCGTGACTGACTACTCAACTTAGGGTATTCTCTATGTTATGTAAGGATATGCACATAAGCATGTAGGGTAAGTGTGTGACATCACAGCCTTTATTAGTAAGCAATGTTTTAAAGTTCCCTATACACAGGACAGAGATGGACTTGCGTGCTACTGATCACGCTGGCTACCTGACGACCCCACTGTGCAAAGCATTGCTAGCGGAGGAAATTCTAGTTGGATTCCCCTTACTGTCAGCTCTTGACTGGGGTTGGCTGGAGGACAGTTCATGCGCTTTTTGGACACTAACATATAATTATGCCCAGACATCGAGGTCAGGATTCAGCTAGCATCAACCACTAAATATTCTTCCATCATCCCACGCTTCACACTTCAAGTCTCTGCTTCAGAATTTGTCTTTGAGCATGGAGAGCATCAGCTTCGGAGATGGCAGTTACATGTACAGGGCCATGGTCGATGCTAGGATGGCCACCGGTAACCCGTTAGTCATCCCCTTCTATGATTGGTCAGGTTTTGAGGGAAACACCACCACTCAAAATGTGAACCAGCAATTCACTATACGGTAGGCACAGAGAGTCTGAACGGAATCATCGGCACATTGAGGCCTCAGAATTACGATTCCCAGGTGACAGCAGCAGCTGCTGTCATGGGTGGTTTCGATTCTGATCTAAACGGTAACAGATACGCGCCTCAGCTAGGAAACGACCCTACAGTTAACGACAAGGCGGCTACCACAGGATCATTGCTGTATAGCGCATCTACAGCCCCCAATCGTGCCTTATCCCACGTGGTGCACCAATAGTTTCGTTGGCTGGTACCACACTTTTCTCTATGGGGAGCAGCCGACAAACAACACCGGTGGATTTGGTGGCCAAGGCACCTGGACCGCGAATTATCAATTCAACATGACAGCAAAATGTACCCGCAATTTCAGGCTGATGTACACGATGCTTGGCATTTGATGAGGAACCTGTTCGATGCCAATGTTTTGTCATGGACATACGGGTCATCGGTGCAATCTTTAGATCAGTTCACCCAACAATGCTACTTCAACCATCAATGCAGTGCAAATTGGCTCATACGCCAAGCTGTCGCACCACTTCAGGAGCCATGATTTAACCTTTTTGACTGCATTTTTAGCAGGTATTACCACTTGCGATAGGGTTAGAAATTGCTGAGACGCTATGTTAGCAAGTCCAGGGCTTTCGGTAGCAATCGGTTTTCATTCGGTTCGGTTTTCGGCTTGACCATTCGTACGGAACACTGTGCGTAGAGTGTGCGTAGGGTGGACAGAGTGTACTCGGGCAACCGCCTTGTGGCGAAGCTGTCAGATGTCGAGCTTTAACGCCAGTTTCGCGCACGTTCGCAGATGCCGTGTTGAATCGTCTCAACATTCTTGTCGCAGCAGTGGCTTCGTGCACGAAGCGGTGAAGAATTCAGACCGGCTGCAAACGAAGCTACCTGGGCACTTGAACAACAAGGGTTGTTCGTCTGGGCAGCAGGGCCTCCCTGCGGTTGACTAGTGACAAGCTACTGAGGCAAAGGCGGTGGGAAGCCATCTGTTGTCGCCTGCCCTTAGTCGGTGCTCGCCACCAACTGCTTGTTGATTTGCAGGCAGGGTCGGCATGCATGCATGTTTATGGAGATGTCGCTTCTATTATTTTGTTCACGTAGCATGCCTCCATGGTATAAGAGCGCTGTCAGACGTCTCTGACACATCCAACTTGTTGCAAGCTGAGTTTGCACGCCAAGCTTCATGGAACATATCTGTCGACACATGCACTTGGTCCGGTGTCACCTGTGACAAGGGACGTGTAACATCTATGTAAGGAGCTTGGTCATTGCTGAGAGCATGAAAATCTGTTCTTTGTTATTGCCATGCATGTACCTAGCTCATTACGAGGCAAGGGAAGACCAACGCTCCACAAGAAAGTGTTTGCTGAGTTCCAACAGCCTCTTTTTGTGCAGTGAGCTTACCGACATGACAGGCCCCTTGCCTGATGCCTGGAGCCAGCTGTCTGAGGTAGGGTGGACGTGGTATGTGCTTGCGTCCATGGGTTACACAGTTGCTGTTCACATTACTGACATGCAAACGCCCCAACATTGCAGTGGAATCTATACTTGTCTTCTTGCTTGCTACTTCCAGGGCATTGAGCAGCTAGTCACCTTTGCAATGCATCAAAGTGCTATTGTTGTGACTGCAGTCTTGTGCACAGTTTCGGATTCCAGGGTTTGAGTTTGAGCTGTGCACAGGCTTGGTGTAGCTGACAAGGAAGCTTACAGCACAAAATGCCGCTGATTGGGACTCCTTGATGGACTTGTGCATGTCTTGCAGGTGTCAGCAATCAAGTTGAGCCACGGACAACTGTCAGGCACTTTACCACCGGCATGGGGCAACCTGACACTTGTAAGCTTGAGCTTGATATGTACGAGCACGCATTGACTGCAGCGCAAAGTTGCATTTCAGCACACGTACCTCACAGAGTACATGTGCCACATTGGTGGCTGTGTTGCACTCATGTGTATAGCAGTGAATGTGATCCTGCTTTGCATGCCACTGAATGCCTTACTCGAGTGTGTTGTTATTTTTGATGATGAATCAGTCAGCTCATGTCTGCGTAACATCAACGGCAGGCCTGCACTGCTTGGTGCTGCACATATTTTAGTGCTTTTTACAGCTGGAGACGCTTGACCTTTCTGTCAACTTTGAAATTAATGGCAGCCTTCCTCAAGCATGGAGCAGTCTAACTCAGGTGCGCTTGTCTTGAAGAGATTGTTCATGCTCATGCACAGTTCCTCAATTGGCACAGGTCCCTGCGCCCTGCACTCATTCATGGCCAAAACAAAGCACAAGAGGTGGCAGGTGTGCCCAATGCCTACCCTGCAATGCATTTCTATGCAAGACATGCTTTAGCCATTGGACAAAGCTGTGAGTCTCAGTCTCAGTGTCATGGTTGTGCTTGTGCATTCACTGCATTTTGCCCAAATGCATTTGGACTAAGATCAGCTCATAGGCGTACTCCTTTAGCACAATGGCATTTGTGAGCTTGCATGGCTGAAGCCTGGTCTGAGTGTACCTTGTCCCAGCAAGCTGCACATTGCAAAATTTCTAGACATATGGTTGTCTGATATGGGCCAATGTCCCAGTGCTACACTGTGATTCTGCATGCATGCACAAAAGGGTGGGTGAGTGGGCTGGTGGTGTCCATGCTTGCAGTTGAGCATGCGTGGTGATTGTCGGAGTGCCTCAAACGTGATCCATGACAAGCGACGGTCATCCGCTGCTTTGTTGTCTGTATGTCTGTGTGTTGCCTTCCTAACTTCAAGCTTTGACTGCAGCTCAAGGCGCTCAACATGACCGGCCTTGGGTACCTAACAGGCAGTCTACCTAGCGCTTGGAGCAGCCTGAGCCAAGTAGGCTTGGTCTGGTGAAAGCTGCTTGTGCATTCAAGAAGTCCCTTGCTTACTTCCAGTCATTGCACCACGGAATGTGTCCAGATTTGCTGCACACAATATGCCTGTCAGGTGTAAGCAGGCTATCCCAATGCCAGTGCTTTGTCCTTCACAGTGGCCACCAACGCACTCAAAATTATTACACACGGCTGTACTGTGCAATTGTTTGATGCCACCATTGCCATCCAGGGCTACATGCATAGTGACTGCAAACATCAAAGCATTGAGCCGCTTGATGCTTTTGTGCTGGCTGCAGCTTGCAGTGCTTGACCTTTCAAACAGTGGCCTAATTGGCAGCTTACCAGATGCTTGGAGCCAACTGACGAAAGTGAGCTTATTCTATTTGTTGTCTCTGTCTAAATTATTTTTTTGTGTGTCAAGTATTGTGCAAGCCAGCTTTTGGCAAACAAAGCACATATCAGATCTTGTTGCACACACTCTGTCTTTGTCTTGCTCAAACATGCAACTTCGCAAGCAAGGCCACCACAAGCTACACATTTTAGTTGAGCTTCCTGGGACAATCAGCTGCTACCACAGATGTTGTTGCATGCAGCAGCGTGTCTTCTGGCACCTCAGCTTGGTCTTTGATGTTAGAGTTTGGTCTTTGATGTTAGAGTTTGCAAGGACTTGTTGCACGCTGAGAGAATGTACAACACTGTTGCTTGTTGGCATTCCTTGGTGTTGCTGCCTGCCGATAGATGTAGCCAGCTCTGATGATTGTGATGCAGTTGACAACCTTGAAATTGGGCAGTACCCAGGTGAATGGTACTCTTCCTCAGTCTTGGAGCCAGTTGGCACTGGTAAGCTTGCAGCAAGTGGGGAGCATCACTTGCACACAGTATGTGCATACATGTTTTTGATGCAAAGCTGACACAGTTACAGTTCCATTCATGCTTTCGGGAAGATGTGTTTGTGCTGCACAAATTATTTTGCATAGGTCATCAGCACTCAGCAAACATGGCCTGCAGCTTGCCCAACACTTTCTGCAGGCTTGCTTGCATGATAATCAGTAGTCATGCATCATTGTTTTGCTCCATGGCTAAATGTGCTGCATGTCCTCTGGTTCTCACAATGTGTGTTGGGTATAGCTTGAAATTCTTGACATCTCATACGGTCATATACATGGCAGCTTACCAGAGGCTTGGAACAATCTGACTCATGTAAGCTTGTGCATGATGTGCAACATGTGCATTTGCTGTACACGGTTCAGAAAGCAACTGCAACCTTGCCTTGAAACTGCTTGAATTGCACAGCTGTTGAGTACAGCTCTCTCAAAGTCAAGCATCAAAGCTTGCATCCCAGTGTTATCTCTGTGTGGACACTTGACTGATGCTAAGTGCAGCTGCAGACTTGTTTTGGATGTTAATACAGTGGTGTTGGCTGCAGCTGCAAACCCTGGATGCAACACGATACACTGGGATCTCATCTGTGGATGCTGTCCACTTACTAACAGGAAGCCTTCCTGCTTCTTGGGGACACATGACTCATGTGAGCTTATGTTCTAAAAGCCTGCCATTGCGCAATTGCCAGTGCCCTTCTTGCTTCTAGCTCACTCATATTGCAGTTGCCCACAACATATCACATAGAAAAGAAAGGAAATGCTACCACCTTATAGGCGTTGTATAAAGGTCATGTGGTGAACCTATGCTTGCTCGAGGACATCACAACATTATTAGTATTGTCACGTGAACTTCAGAAGCTGCCTTGAGCAACAACGGCACACAAACCCAATGTTGTGTTGCTTCAAACATGGTTCTGTATGCCACATGCGGTAACAGTATCATAATGTTAGTGTTACACATGGCGCTTAAGTCACTTTCGGTTTCTGAACATCAGTGATGCTTAATTTATGGACATCACGTCATTGTTATGTTGCCTTCATGGGGAAGGGATTGTATGATGAGAAGGTGCATGAAGTCAATGCATTCATGCTAAAATTGGTGCGTGACTTCTGGTCTGCTGCAGTTATCAGTTCTCAGATTGTCTGGGAACAACCTGAATGGCTCATTCCCAACTTCTTGGCCAAACATGAAGAATGTAAGCACCTGCCTCAAAAGCCAGCTACTGCATCTGTCTTGTGTGGAAGCATCAAGCTAATCAACCTGCTTCAACAAGAAGCCTCTAGATCAAACTAATGCTCAACAAAGTTTGAGTTTGCTTGATGGGTGTTGTGATGTGTTGCATTGCATTGTGCGTGCAACTTGCTTGATTCAAGCCTTGCAATCTTGCAAGTCTTGTCAAGGGCCAGGGGATGCCCTCATGATGTGCGGTAGACTGAAAACTTGTAGCTATGTTGCAGTTTGTGGACCTGCAACTATCTGGCAACCAGCTGACAGAAATGGGGCTGGACATGTTCAACAACATGACCCAGGTATGTAGGCATTTGCTGTGCTTTGTCGTTGACTTTGTTGACCACGGGCATCAAGCGTCACATGTTTTCAAACATGCCTCAGCGTTTCAATTCAACATGTGTGGTTTTCTTCAGTTGCGCAACATTGACCTTTCCAATACCTCCATCATTGGCACCCTGCCAGAATCTTGGAATGAGAGTTCACAGGCAAGTCTGCTGTTGATGTGCACATGATGAAGTCTGTAGACAAGCACGCACAGCATCAAATTGTCGCTGCACATAAAGATGCCACACGTCAATGGAATGCACCAGCGCTTGTAGATAACGTTTGACAGCCAGTGACAGGCAGCAATCAGAACGTCGCTTTCATGCATGCATGCTCGCTTACAAAGCTTGCACATATAAAATCACCTAACCTCCAAGTATGATTGCTGCAGTTGACCAGCATAAACTTGGGAAACAACAACCTCACTGGCACATTGCCAGGATCCTGGGGTGGGCTTTCACAGGCAAGGTTGTGTGTGCTACTAGTCTGCATTTGAGCAGTATTGCATGCTCAGAAACTGCCTATCAAAGGTAGGGCAGTACACATGTCAAACAGTCCTGATAGCGATGATTGCTGCAGCTGCTGGACATTGCGCTAAACAACAACAATCTCATCGGCACCTTGCCAGACTCATGGGGGCGTCTATCACAGGCAAGGTTGTGTTTGCTACTGGTACATAATATGTACCACTATATTATAATATATTACTATATTATACTCACAATTGACAACTTGCATAGCTCAACCCAAATTTACATGGTCACACAGCCCTTGACCACTGTCACAGAACATAGAGGAAAATATCTGTCATCACATCCAAGATTGGGATCCTAAAGACTTGCAAACAGATGATACCGACGAGGATGGTTTTTGCAGTTGGCTAGCATCAACCTAGAGAACAATAGTCTCATAGGCACCTTGCCGGGATCTTGGGGTGGTCTTTCCCAGGTAAGGCTGCGTTTGCTAATACTGCATGCACACACACAAGGCAGTCCATTGCACAGACACATGCACGCATTACGACACAGCTATTGAGCACTGTCACACCAGAAATACCTGTGTCAATGGTTATCAAGCTTGGATTTGCAAGACCTAGGGCACAGCCCAGAGAGAAATGCCACATGCTTCTTTATCAAACATCCCATCCTGACAAATGTGACTGTTGCAGTTGTCTCTTGTCACCCTGGATAGGAACAAGCTCACAGGCTCCTTGCCAGACCCGTGGGGTAATTTACCAGAGGCAAGTATGCTTTATTGTGATTATGCAGCAGTGAACTTGAAGAATACGTATGCACATTGCTGGAGCAGTATCTGACTGCTCTGGTGTAAATTGCCCACGAGTATTGATACACTATTGTCTGTTGCAGGTGCAGACAATTAACTTGTCCAGCAATTACCTCACGGGCATATTGCCGGAGCTATGGGCAAACTTACCCCCAACAGTATGCAAGATCACTTGTTATACACCGCATCAAAAACACACACCACTGGGATAATTTGTGTGCATCATTCTCTGCTTAGTGATCCTTCATTGATCTGATTATGATGGACATAGGCCAGGGTGTGGCAAGCTAAACCAAAAGACAAGCAGATTTCTTCCTTGAAAAGCAGCTGCATGCCACAAAGTCATCATATTGAGAACTCAAGATCTGACTTGCCTCTGTTAGCGACTGGGCAAATTTGCCATGTGCATCTGCTTGCTCTTCCTCATGCCAGCTCCCATGCCGAACATGTCTTGTGTGACTGTTTGCAGATCGAGCAGTTTGACTTGAGCAACAACAACTTCACCGGCGCCTTGCCCTCGACTTGGCGTACAGTAATTCAGGTAAGCATCTTCGATCAGCCAACATAAGGTCGCTTTGGGGCAAGTTCACAAGCATTTCACAGGTCATGCATCCAAAGGACCACTGTGACCACAAATGACTCCAACACTGACAAAGACCGTACATTGCTGAGTCCACAAGCCACTTCAAAGATCACATTCAATCTGCACATCACTGGGATTAATTATGACTAGTTCTTGTCTGCTCAGTACCACTCACTCATGGTGTGTCATTGAGGGCATTATATAGACTAGGCTAGGTTTAAATTACAGCTGAGGTATCTCGTGAGCTGAGCCTCCCTAAGTGACCCTACAATGAGTCTGAGACCTCCTAGTTGACCCTGCAATGAGTCTGCGTTCCTCAAGTGAGGCTGAGCTTAGAGCCGGCAGCCGTCCCTAGATGGCAGTGTATGTGTCTTGATATGTCTGCTCAATGCCCAGGGCAACATGGGTAGGAAAGTGCTTCCAAGTGCAAAGCATGACGTAGCATCAAACATATTCCTTTAGGACAGCAGAGCTGCTTACTATGTGTTGTAAGTAATGAGCTGCTTTTTGTGTCTAGTCAAGACACAATCAACTCCAGCACACAGCAACCAAGATTGCCACTTTGTTTCTTTTAAGCATCTTTAGCCTTGCACTCCAGAAGTAGCCATCTCTGATAGGATCATTGCATGACAAATGCAGCTGTAGCAACACATGCATCACATGACCGTGCATGCAGCATCTGGCACATTAGTGAAGATAACTGCATTCTCCAGCATGTTCAAGCTTTGCACTGGTACAGGCAGAGTATGGGGTGCACCTTGAGAACAACAGCTTGACAGGCACACTGCCAAGCTCATGGGCCAATGCTCAGGTACGCAGTTGCTGTTGCATTGTTATGCTCATTGCATGCTCAAAGGACCATCAAGTGCTCAAGTTCAACTCATCACATGCTCAAAATCAAGTCAATTGCATGTGGACTTCAGCACATATGTGCGTGCTGGTCCAGAACATGAGCGCTTGCCAAGGCACAAAGGTTCTTGCAAGGTTGGGGGTTTGCTTGCAACTTGAATGCAAGGAGCTGACTTGCACCTCAGTATTTGTCCATAGAGGTGTGGGTTTGAGTCTGAGCTTGATTCTGTGGTACCGGTAGATGCAGCAGACACCAAGATTTGCATTTGCTGCAGATGTATAGTCTTGAGCTGCAGAACAACCACATCACAGGGCCCTTGCCGGAATCATGGGGCAGTCAGCCCTGGGCAAGTTCTCTTCTGCTTCCAAGCTCTGCAAACAGTATCAACTGTCTTGTGCAATGTCTTGACACCAATGCAGATGTTTTGTTGTATCTCTTGCAGCTGGCAACAACTTTGCAGAGGAAATGAGGTGTCTTGTTCCAGGCCTTGAAGCTTTTGCAGGCTGCATGACTTGTTTGATGTCATGTCTTCAAGTGCGTGCAGTCATGACGAGCTGTCTTATCCCATGTCTCAAAGCTTGTGCAGACAGCACAAATACCTACACATGTGCCAGTCTGTTTGTACTGTGTTGGTGAATGCCTTCATTGTTGCATCTCTAGAAGCACAAGTCAAGCTTTTATGGCGAATTGCCTAGACAAACCCAACATCTCACTGAGTAGTGTCTGGCTCATACTTGAGCACAGTGTTTGAGCCCTGCACACCATGCTACATCAATTACATTGCAAGGGCAAACATGTACATGAGGGTAAACCTTGCAGCATAAGCTGTTTCTTGTTTTGCAGCTTTCCTACATTGACCTGCAAAGCAATGAGCTCACAGGCACATTGCCTGCCTCTTGGAATGCAACTGGGGTGCGTGAGTCCAAAAGCTGTGTGCAAATGAACCTGTCACATTTGTGTGTTTGTGTGCAAGCTTCTATGATCATTCAGTTGCCACACGCCATGACACATGCATCACTTCTGAGCACCATGCTTGCCTGAACAGATGCTAGTGAGCCCAGCATCTTCAAGCTCTATGAGCTGGATTGTTGTGACATGCAAGACACCGCTTGCTGGTTGCAAGCTGCTGAGTGGTTAGCAATCGCCTTTAGGTGACCTTACCATTAGGAGAATGAGACTGTGGCCTTCTGTATGCAGCGGTGATGTATGTCATGCAACATTGCCTTACCATGCAGATTTGGTTGTCATGCTCATTATGCAAGTAACATTCACTCTCTGAGCCTTGACGCTTACTATTGCCCTCCCGCTTGCTGTTATGCCACAGTGTCTCTAAAGCTAGACAGCTTGTGCTGCCAACCATGCAGGCCTACCTTGCCTTGCAGAACAATAGACTGAGCGGCACCTTGCCAGCTACTTGGAGTTCCAAACAGGTCAGTCATCGGTCACAGCCCAAGCTTTAGAGTGCTTGGTTGCAACTGTTGCAGCTGCAAAAGACATACCAGAGTCATCAACACATGATTATTGCCACAACATGCATTGCATTGCAGGTGAGTTATTTGGCGCTGAGTAACAACAAAATCGGCGGGACTTTGCCACCGTCATGGAGCAATTGGACTCTTGTGAGTACCTAATCAAACTAGTTTCTTGGCTGATCAAGAAACAGTTCAATGACATACATGTGATACCATCACACCTGGAACGTTGTTGATGTGAAAACAACTGATGCCAATGTGAAGTCTGCGCCATTAAGTTGTGGTCTTGCAGTGTTGCGTTGTCATCTGACCAGGCAATGTTGGCTGTCATTGCGTACGTATGTATGTGCGTGTATGCATGTGTCACAGTCCTGCATGACACCCCATTACACTGCAGGTTCTCCACATGCATGCTACTGTGTATGTCTTTTCTAGGGTGTGCTAAACCTTGTGAGCACTATGATGTATGACGCATATACCCCACAATATATATTGTACTATGTATATTCAGCAATGCACAGCTAGGTGAGCACTATGGTAAAATTCTGCAGATTAATTATTTGGGGCTAGAGAATAACAGCCTGGAGGGCTCCTTGCCACCCACCTGGTCTGCCATGCCTTATATGGAGTACCTTGGTCTGGCTTCAAATAATCTCAATGGCTCTCTTCCTGGCCCATGGAGCAACTGGAGCAGAGCATGCAGCGGCTGCACTCAGGTAAACCTGTAACAGACCGGGCATCGACCCTGAGAGCTTTCTTGTGACTGCTATAGCCACATCGTCTGAAAGCTTGACTGTGCTGTCATTGAACTGGACCATGAATGTATTTCTGTTACACAACCCTTACATGCCATGTCTTGCACTTCACCATTCTCTCCTTCATTGGCTGATGAGCTGTCAGTTGTAGGCTGGCAGTCCCCTGGTTGCATTGTTGTGTTGTGGAAAAAGAGGCTGCCATTTAGCTCGCCAGCAGCTGACAACGATTTGCCAGCATTTCCACCATGCTGCTGATGGACTAACAAAGTGCTGATGGACTTGGTGGCTGATCAAAATACAGCTGCCAGAACAATGTGCAGCCAAACTATGCAAAACATTGACTACTGTGTGTCTTATAATTTAGTGTTGTGATGACCGCACCATAAAGTCAACAGTAGAAAATGTTCAGCAAATACTGTCGAAAAATGAAAGACACTTGTGGACATGACTGCTTGTGCATAAGGCAGTCATGAGCGTACTGATGACCATGTGGTTCAGAGTCTGCCGTTTACATAGTCTACAGTCTTCTGGCAGGGTCTACTTTGTTAAGCTGGACCCAGACATGTTGAGGTTTTATGCTTACAGTGGATGCTTGTTGCAGCTGAAGTACCTTTCCCTCGCCAATAATCGGTTGACTGGCACCCTGCTGCCTTCTTGGGGCGCCTTAACTCAAGTGAGCCAGTGCCCATGCCTCAACACATGCCTCACTACATGCATGTACCTTGCAAGCAAACCTTGTCTAGGTGCTAGTATGCGTTCACATGCCATCTTACATGTAATTGCTTGTGGCTAGCTCCCAGCAGCCTAGTAATGCTTCATTGAAATGTTCCTGTGCACAAGTTCAAGTCAATATTGCTCTTGCAACATTACACACATCCAGCCTCTTCTTCACTGTAGTATGCCTTCATGCCAGTATCATTCATACCTTCCACAGCTTTGACCATATGCAGCTGGAGTATTTGACATTGGAGAACAATGCTCTAGAGGGTTCCTTGCCCTCGACGTGGAGCAACATGTACAGCATACAGTCCATGGGCCTGTCCTCCAACTTCTTCAATGGCAGCATCCCTAGCAGCTGGAGCAATTGGTCATTAGTAAGCCAAGCCCTGCTGTGTTTGTGCATCTGTGTTAGCTGATAAAGCTGCTTGCTCATCAACATCACCCTTTGTCTAAACTTGGCACCAACACACATAGCAGGTATGTATGTAAAATAATGCATCAAAACCCTCAGTCATGTGGTGTGTGTTTGCGTGCAGGCGCAAGTTGTGGGACTTGACCATAATCAACTAACTGGGACCATTCCCAAGTTTCCAAATATCTCATTGCTAAATGCTACCTCAAACAGCCTCTCAAGCACAGCCCTGGTCAACTTGCCAGCGTCACTCAAGGTGGCCTACCTGGCCAACAACAGCTTCAACACTACATTCCCAGAGCCTGACCAGCTTCCAGCCAACTTGACAGTGCTGGACGTGTCCAACAACCTGCTGTCAGGGCCATTGCCACAGGCTTTGCCAGCCAACCTGATTGTGCTGAACGCCTCTGCCAATGCCTTGAATGGCTCACTGCCGGGTGATTGGCCGAGGCTGGCCGAGTTGAGGCTGGATGACACGGCGGTGACAGGTGGGCTACCAGCCGCATGGCACCAGTGGGGCAGTGACACCAGCAACTCAATACAGCTGTCCCTTGTTGACAATCATTTGAGGGGTCAAGTGCCTTCGCAATGGGTGCAGCAATTCTGCCTGGCAGTTACACAAGAGTCTAATGAGCAAGTTTTGTTTCAGCCTTCCCAGCTTGACCTGGTTTTTGACTTGGGTCGCATTGCACATGCCAGCCGGGAAGAGCATGCACTTGTTCTGGTGGGATCGCCTGTCACTCTCATGGCTCAGCATGCCAGTATCAACTTGACTCTGAATGGCAAGCTGATCAGCTTCAGCTACCAGGATCCTCACTCCATCTGCAGCGTCCCAAATGCAGTCAGGAACACAGCTTTGCTGTGGGGCATCTTTTTTGCGCTGCTCCTGGCAACAATCATTGGTGTGCAAGTCTGGCTGCACCGTAAGGATAGGCTTGCACGGCCTCGGGGTTTCACAGTCTTGACATCTATGCTTCACAACCAGAAGATCCAGTTTTCCAAACGCATGGCCACCTCAATCTGGGTTTTCCTCTCTGATGTAGTATGGTTTATTTACTCCCAAGTCACAGACATCATCACCATTCATCAGGTGTTTGGTTCTGGGCATAAAGGTTATGCTTTCACCCTGCTAGCTATTTTGCTGCTGCCTTATGTGCTAATATTCCTGCTTGTTGTGAGAGTTTGTGTGAAGTACACTCAGTCAAAAGTGCATGATGCACGTCGGGGCGGCGGTACATGTAGAGTTTGGGTGCACCGTTGCATTGCGGCTGTAGTAGGGTTTGTTCTGTCTCCATTTCTATTTTTGGCTTTGGAGGCATTGATGATGCTACAAGCTTTTGGACTCTCAGGGCCAACATGGATCCTGCCTGCATCTTGTGACTTGTCCTCCTTGTATCGTATCAAATCAATTGCAGAGTCCTTTTCCAATGCCTTGCCACAAGCTGTCATCCAGACCAAGCTGTACATCATGGGCAACAATCCCAATGGCATTCATGTGTACATCAACACCTCTCTGTTTTTAGCCTCGGTAGTAGGTTCTCTCATATCAGTGTTGAAAACTGTTGCCTTGTTGATTATTGAGGTCCGTCAGTTTGGGTGTGGGATTGGGGAATTTCTGAAGAAATTGATTGACCTTGCTCCTGTTGAAAACGCCGCTGATTTGCAGAACCAGCCTCCCCCAACAGCACAATTGCTGCCTGACAGAAGCATGTCAGACCAGACGGTCTGAACGTTCATGTTAACAGTTTGACATTTGTAAATTTCATCAAGTCATGATTGATATCAACGCACGAATTAGTTGTGGCAGATTGCTTGGATCCAGAGGCTGACTTCGAGTTAGAACAAAGCAAGAAGGTGCACCTACCAAACACATCCAGTTCATCATCACGCATGTGCACAATGTACTGGAAAAAATTTAAAGGCTGATACTGCGGATGAGGTTGACCTGTACGTGCTTTGCCTTACATTCTTTGCACTTCTCACAGTTTCTGAAAAAGAAGATTTTTACTGTGTGGTAACTATCATTTCTTGCATATCATATGGGGCTGATCATGAAGGTGGATGTGCCAGGAAGATCTGTGGCAAGTACACTAGGTGTGTGGTGTCCCTATCTGTTGAGGGTATCAAGTACATGTTGATGGATGGTAACTGGATGACCAAGGCAGATGATGCAGTAGAGACTGATGACTAGCTTACTGTAGACTTGTAAAATCTTTGCCTAAAAGTACTAGAAGTAGCTTAACATTAGTAAGTAAAGGCATGTTAGGGTTTGGAAGGTTGAAGGATATAGGGTATGTTTGGGATACTTAAAACAATATGGTATTACTAAGGAGCAATTATGTAAGGTTATGACTCACTCCCCACACCCCTGCTCACTACGCCCCAGACCCTAAACCATAACAAAACACTAGCAAACCCTGGAATCTGACACCAGGTTCAGTGGTCAGTCAGGTAAGTATAGATTATATTCACTTAAACGTGCTGGCCTTGCAAGTCTTGTATCAGGCTTTGAGTGGCATGACTCTTCTCCAACATGCCAGCTTGCTGAAGCTCTTCTAGAATATGCTGCAGCCTTTGCTGACTGTACTTAATGTGCTGTCCAGACACCAGGCCTTACAGGTCTTTTATCAGGCTTTGAGTAGCATGACACTTCTCCAGCATGCCAGCTTGCTGAAGCTCTTCTAGAGTATGCTGCAGCCTGTGCTGACTGGACTCTGAGTGCTGTCCAGACACCAGATTGTCACCGGTGCTTTGCCTGTGGTACGCTGCCTTGTCCAGCAAAGCCAACTCTGAAGGGGGCATTAAATGAAGACATTTCTCGTCTGCAAGTGTCTGCAGCACAATGACCTGCATGCCCCAGCCCTGGCCCTGGGGGTTCAGGGCCATCCTTGTTCACAGGGGTGGTCACCCATGCCCCCACTGGATGAGGCCTCGCACAGTATCTCCACGGCACAGATGGACAACCTGCAGGGTGGGTGGGTGGGTGTTTCAGCTCAGGGCACTGTGATGTGCTTTGTGTTAAGGTTCCATATAACAAGACGTGTGGAAGCCCATGCACCAATTGGATGGGGCATTGAATGGCATCTCCAAGGCACAGATGGAGAGTTGAATATTACAGGCAGGGCAGCTTCAGGTAAGTTTGCTCCCCTATTGTTTAAGCTTTAGGGGTTGGCTGCAAAGCTCCTGCAGCTGTTCTACAACCTTCATTGCACCCATCGATCGGAAGGCCAGTCAAGGTTGCCTTTTCTGCTTTACAGATGAACTGCACACTAACCAGCTTTTCCTTACTGAGGCATTTGGGATCAACGTCAGTACTGGTGGTTCTCTTGCTTGCATTGGTGCTGCACATGTGCTGATCTGCTGTGCACATGAGTGACAAAAGCTTGACAAAACTGTAACATGTCAGACAAAGATACTAAATTCCACGCCCTACGCTATGATGTCAGTGCCCTGACGTTTAGTCATCATGCGAGTGCAGTCACATGTCCACTTACCAGTGCCAGGATTGCATTGGGCTGCTTCCCAAACTTCCTCTTCTTCAGGTCCAGGACCTACCAGCATCGCCATAGCTTCTGCCGCTGCAGTCACCACTGACATGTGTGCATCATCCAGAAGCCGCCGCAGGACTGTTGCCACCTGTACCTCTTGCAGCGCATACTCCCAAACTGAAAACCAGGTGATCTTTGCCTGCACAGAGGCGTGTGGTTCTCTTCCCAAACAGTATGGTGTGTGCAGACAGGATAAAATGGCAGCTGCATTGTGGTTGCAATGCAAGTGTACCATGTCTTCAGGACATTCATGCATGTGAGCCAGAGCATGTGGTCTTAGCTTGGGGGGGGGCGGGGGGAGGGGTTGCCTCAGAGGCTTCCTGAATGCTAGAGGGCATAGATTCTTGCTGTTCTGTTGGTTTTGAGATGTGAGCCAGACCCTGACTGAGATGCTGCTGTCTGAATGTGACCAATCCCAAAGCCACTTGCTTTCAGAACCATGCAGATGCAGAGCCCTGCAAATGCAAGCATGCAGAGCACACATGTGTAGCCTATTACAGCAAGGCTGCACTATAGTACTGCTTACCGTCAGATTGTGGTTGTTGCTCAGATGCAAAGGTAGATTCACTGGCTGTGGTATCAAAATCCCAGCTGCTTGCTGATGACTAGCCTGGGGCCTTGCAGCAGCCAGCACAGCTGCCAGGATGCGTAAGGCCAACACTCTCTGCTTAGTCACGCTGCTGCGAGCAAGCAAGCAGGCCTCCTGCAGGGTATAGCCCTGCGGTGAACTGCCCTCTGACTGCCTGATGCAAATCACAGGAACTCAGCACCAACTCGGAAGTAACACAGCAAACACACAGGGTAGGTCCGTGCATTGTCCATGAAACAGCTGTCCCTATGACAGGTGTCTACCTGCACCATGCAACAGCGCATGAGCTTGAGAAGCACCAATAAGATATTTCTTGGTACAGATATCATCAGTGTGCAGTATTAAAGTGGCTTGTTCATTGCAGTGTGAGTGTGTTGCAGGCAACCACCTGAGTATGTCTCTTTGTACGACCTGCTGATCATCACCAGGGCCCTTTGCAGCATCTGCAACTGCCTTCAGCCCTACGACCTGCCCTTCCAGTGAGAACCGCAGCCTGCCGACTATGTCAGCGTCTGCGCTGGCAATACTGTTGCTGTTCGCTCCTGTGTCTCTCTCAGCTGATGATGCATGCCGGCTATCTGCTATGCTGGCTTGCGTTGTGCCTGCCTTGCTTGCATTGCCTGCTGTGCCTGCTTTGCCAGCTGTGCTAGACTTGACTGCTGAGCCTGCTTTGCTTGCATTTCCTGCAACGCCATTTGATGCTGGTTGAGGTTCTTGGCCAGCTGTGGAAGCCTGCTTTGCAGCTGTGGTGGGATCAGCCCTAGCAGTGGCAGACACTCCTCCAGCAGTGGCAGGCTGATCTCTGATTGAGGCAGCTTGAGGCATTGCAGCGTTCCTTTGCTTGGCAGCAGCGCGCTTTGCAAGGAAAGCTTGTGCTGAAGGTGACAACCTAGACATAAGCTCCAGCCTTGCTTCTTCAACTTCAGCAGGACTCATGCTCTTCACCAGCTGCCTGTTCTCTTCATCAATTCTGCGCTGATCAGCTGGACTAACATCAAGCCCCATCACATTCTGGTCGACAGCTGCGACAGCGTCTGGTTTGTGATGTGTGACCGTGACGGAAGGTGATGTGGCAGCTGATGCAGGAGCTGACGCAGAACCTGATGAAGCATTTGGCAATTGCATGGAAGGCGGGAGACCAGATGTAGTGGGGCTGCTTTGCACACTGTCAGCTGATGGTGGGACAAAAGAAGATGACTCTGGAAGGGTGGCATTTGGGGCTTGGTCTGGGGTCTGAGGAGCTTTAGGCTGCTGACGGCTCAGCGCAAACTGCAGCATGCAGGGCAGATCACTCTGTTGAGTTTCAATGTTGCAATATGCAGCTGTGCATTCTAACGCATTTCAAAACATCCGGCAACCACACGAGACTAGCGAGGAATGCACATCTCATTTTTGTACCGGGGAGAAGAGCCAGAGAGTACAGAGTGAAAACACGAAGGTATCACATGCCTGACCAACAAGGCACGGATGCATGCCAATCTGTACTTGCCATTGCTGACAAAACCTTCATCACCTTTGACAGCTTTCTGTGTGTAGCCTTGGGAAATGCAGCGCCCCCTGCGGGAGCACTGGGAGGGGCAACATGTCCAAGTGCAGGCTTCTCTTGTACATTGGACAGGATGCCCAGCATGCCTGGCAACAGCCCTGCAGGAAATGCGTGACATACTTTGCTGCAAGCAACTCAATCCCCAAGGTTGCAGTGGCAATATGCATGCATGGGTCAACAGTGCATGCAAGAGTAGGCAATAGCATACCACTGAAGTCATCTGAAGTGGTGCTACATTGATTGGTGGTTGGTTGCTCATTAGGGGTTGCTGGCTTTGAAGCTGGTGGGGCACAGGCTTCTGCCTTACGCACAATCCTAGTGGCCTTTGCGGCTCGCCTTTGTTGCCCAGAAACAAATTCGCGCTGCGTCGTTGCAACCAAACCTCAGCATCGTAAAAGATCGAACTGTGGGGCATTCGCCAACGAGTTACAGGTGCCAGTGCCGTAGTCGAGAGAGCAAGACAGTGACCACCGATCACTTCGCCATGTAACTCAACAAAACACACACGAGAAGCTCCAAATGCCGCACGCATATGCTTGATGATTTTCAACTGCGACAGGACTGGCTTGCCTGCAAACGGAGAAGCTCTGCCTCGTCGTCGCTTTCGGAAAGTTGCGCAGAGGGTCTCGGCTTGTCTCGCAAATCCTGCGGTCGGTCTTCATCCATCACGTCAGAGTATCAACACGGCAGTCCCGCTTGTGCGCCTATGCACCTGGCAAGCAGGGGCGCTGTCGCCAACAGGGCAAGGGCGAAAGCAGCCGACCGGGAAGCTGAGGGTCTCGTGCCTGCCTAGGCAGGCCTGTGCACTTCCTCCATCCTAGCACAGTATACCAGGCACATTGCGGCTCTAAACTGGACGCTTCATAGCGGGGCCGAGCTGCCTCATGAAGATATAAGACACAAATAGCGTAGGCCAGGCAAGCCACAGCTTTGATCAAGCGTAGACAATGATCAGCTCGATAACCGCCGCTCCCCACGGTACTGCGATGTGCTTTTGATCAGCAAGCAAAAAGACGCATCGCTCATGGCAATCCCATAGTTTCTTTTCGACAGGCTTGAAGCTGTTCAGGCAATCCGCTAATACCCATGCTGTAGTTGAAGACCTGGCTTGCTCCTGTGTAGCCATGGTAGGCACACGAGTGTGTTTACACAATCAAGAGCTGGCAGATGATCCGTCAGAGGGCAGCCAAGCATTTCTGAGTTGTCAGCAGGAGCAGCAGTTGTGCCTTGTGCTAGTCAGGATGTTGGTGCCATTCTTGCGCCAAGGCGTCAGAGCTGCGTGCATCTCATGCAACCGGTGCCAAAGCAAGGCAAATACAGCACTTGGCATGCTTGGCTCATGGTTGTTGCCAATGAATGGAGGAGTTCTGGCTGATTTAGCTGATGATCTGCTTGTCTCTGGTAGGCACTACTATCTGCAAAGAGTTCATACATATTTGGCAGGGCCCTGAGCATATTCATGCTAGTCAGTGCATGTTGTTGATGGCTTGTGTAGCTAGCCTGGTATAGGTCTGTCGCCATGCTAAGGTCTGTCGCAGGTTCACAACTATAACAGCTGCTGCCATTTTCGCAACATTTCCCTGACTTCAGGCTGCGGCGTGGTAATGTCATGCCTACAACAAAAGCTATCATGGGCCTCCAATGCAGTCATGCTTCTTAGCATGATCTGCCGTCAGGCAAGAGCCCAGAGGCCAGTGGCTACAGCGCTATTGAACAAAGTGCAAGCACTGCTCTGGGTTGCTCCTATGCTACGCCCCTTGCCCAAACTTGCCAACCCACAAGGTGTGATGCTTCACGCTTGGATGCACCCATCCCTGCCTGCAGCATTTGACACGGAGTTTGGCGTGATTTGGCTTGAAGTCTGCCATGAGTCCCTGGTGGCAGTATCACTCACCACCCCCATTGCAAGGCATGTCTCAAAAGAGTGCTCTGGGCTTGCCAACAAGGCAGTGGTGTGCTTGTAGGCATGTTTGACACCGATATTGCCTTGGACCTCATGAGACAGGCTGGCACTATCCGTCTTACAGCCGAGCTGTTGCTGGACATGGTACAGCTTCAGAGTCAGCCATCAGGCTTCTCCAGTCAGAGCGCAGCAGCTATTGGGCCGCGAAAGATTGTTGCCTTTGTCTCAATACCTGTGCGCACAGCATTCACGGTAAGCATGATTGCGCAAGCATGGTTATGTTGATCGTGGAGTGTTGTGAATGTCTCAATACACAAGCGCACAGCTGGCTTCATGTCATAGGGCATCTGTCACAGCATGGTGATGTCCAATGTTCTTGAGGTTCTTCGAGTGGCTGTATTGTGTACAGGTGGGCTGTGAGGCTTGGACTGCCTTAGAGTGGTCCATGCAGCATGAGGGTGGAAACATATGCATAACAGCTGTCCTAGATTTGCTCCTTGCTGTTGCCTCTCCCCTCATGGACCCATCTACAGATGTCAATCAGATCATGTGCGCGGGCCTGCCAGCCTTGCTACGCTGTATGGCATCCCCAAGTACAGGGGGATGGGTTGCTGAAGAGCTGCTGGGCCTCTTGCTGGACCGGCTTGCCACGGACTCCAGCCTGAATCTGCTGCCTGCTGCCGTCAAGCTTCAAGGAGCTCTACAGACGCTTGTAAAGGCCGTGTGTATGTGTTTCTCGTCAACTCCAAATGCATTTGCGTGTAAGAACAACGTCTCGTGCTGATGCTTGACCATGGAATGCTCACAGTCATTGCAATGTGCGCTTGAGCATCAAACATACTTTGTTTGGTCACTTGCATTGCCTGCTGCTGTCTCACCGGGTTGCCAGATCAACAGAATGGAGCAACTTATTGATGTGTTTCCCTGAGCCTTGCAATCTTCTGATTTGTGGCTTTGCCTATTTGCAGCTACCCAACAGCACGTTCAAGAGCTTGGGCATCTTCAAATGGAAGCTATCTATGCCATTTTGTGCGTCCAAAGCACTCGGGCATGTATCAGCAACACAGCTAGTAAGGAAATCTATGTAGCGCTGAGTGATCTTGTCCTAGGCGCAGCATCCACCTGCCTACCTGTGAGCACTCTGCAGCACTGTGCGGCGTGCATGGGTCTGATAGCTGATTGCTGCAACTTTTCCAAGAGACAGATGAGAGGCCAGGCGCTCCCTTCATGGGTTCTGCTGAAAAAGATGGCTACGCTGCTAGAGGTAATTGCACGCACATACCTGTCTTCCCAGCTTCCTTGTGCTTGCATGCATCAGCAATGTTGCAGACAAAGTCAGCAATCCGCAGGCAGTGTCATCTGCAGGCAGCCATGCCTTTCACCATCTGATGTACACATTCCTGTTGAGAGGCTATCGTCATGCACAAATACACATATAGAATGTCCCTTGTCCCCACTCTGCAGGACAATCAAGACCAAACAGGCTGTCTGATAGCAGCAACAAGGTGCCTGCAAGAAGTGATGTTGTCACAGCAACACTTGCTTTGCGGGGCGGTAAGCGCATGCACAATGCTTTGTGTATGAAGTTGTGAGCAGCTTTGCTCTTGTCAAACATGAAAGCTGCTCAAATACCATCATCTGCCTTGACGGTTGTAACACCTCAATGTCTGCTGTGTTCACGAGCTCTGTAGTCACAACATGCGTAATTGCGATGCTTGCTGTGCTTGCAAAGAACTATACAAGCACCTTTCAGGATATTTTCCTGGGCATAGAGGCTTGTTTCACATCATTGAGGGTAGCAGACAGGGCAGCTTGCGACACACTGCTTAAAGTCTTCATCATGACAGCAGCCACCTACGACCTCAGCACTTGTCTGTGTGAGTATGACACCAAGAAGTCTTTGCAGGTCAGTTACCCTGTCACCCAGTTACCATCTACCCACTTGCCATCTACCCAGTTGCAATTACCCAGCTGCCAGTTACCACTTATCCAGTTACCCATGTCATGTGGTTTGGTCAGTGACTGAACTGCATCTATTGAGCTTTGTCATCAATCCAGTCTGAGCGCACTGGACAGAAAGTTTCATGCTTCTAGCATTGCCCTTGCCAGGGGGCTAGCTGAGTAGCTTGCGATTTGCACAGCAGGATTGTACTATCTGTTGTTGCATGCCATTGACCACAACAGTCATGAATATTCACCGCCTTTCTGCACAATCACAGGCCTACTTTGCCAAAAATTGGGGGACCCAAGTCTTGGTTGACAGCCTGGTCAAAACATCAAGCGGTTGCATTGATGCACCCAAAGAGTCAAGCCCAGCCAGCTCAAGGCTCAGGCCTCACCACCAAATAGGTTTGGAGAAAGCCACCCAAGTGGCCCTCCAGACAGCCTTGGCGGAGTGCATCATGAAAACAGTTCTGAGCTCGGCAAGTCCCCAAAAGGATGTGATCTACTTTGTGCAGCATGGACTTACGCCCATGTTTTCCAGTTTCACTGCCGCACTTGCCAAGGCTAGCACACGTCTTGCAGCCTCACCAGATCATGCCATGGAGCAGGCAGAGCATGAAGTCAGTGAGGTCAAAACTTTATGGTCGAGTTTTATGGAAGTACTGGGTAAGATTTACTGTTCATGATGCTCACCAGCTGCAACCATTTGGTAATCTCATAGGCAGCCCATTAGCCAATTAGATGCCAAGTCATCTTTCTTGAAGCTGACATAAGCTCATGATGTTCTTGCCTGCATGACATGCCTGAAACGCACACCTTGTGAAGCAGGCTTGAGCAAGCACGGTGTGACACAACCCACCAGATCTGGGCTTTTTGACTTCCAGGCTGTGTCAAATTGCTGGTGCCTTTGCAGTAGCCTGCCACTCCCATGGATGGCCTAATCCAAAGCAGACTCGGCAGCCCATGGAGAGTCACCTTGCATTTTCTCTGCTGGAGCACACATGCCTCATCATACTGAGACTTGTGCATCTACACAAGCTGTCCAGGGATGAACAGCATATCAGGGCATCTCGTCCTCAGCAGAAGGCCAAGGGCCAGGCCAAGGGCAAAAGCAGAGCTCAGCGTGATGCTGTCGACTTGCTGTCAGAAAGCCTCATGCTGGCGTTTAATAGCAGCATGCAGATGCTTACACAACTGCTTGGTATAATCTGCCCTTTGTTGCTTGACGTTCATTGTCAGATGCATTGTTGACTGTCATGCACGTGAGTGTTCTGGTCATACTCATGTCAAAAGATGGGTATGCATTCCTTGCAAGGCCAAACGCCTGACTGCAAGAAACAAGCGTTGCTGTTATGTGACGCTCAATCGTGCAGGATGATTGTCTGCAACAACACTCTCTGTGCGTTGCCAAATGAAATAGGCACTGCCCAGTTGACCTATTTATATGTAAATTCCTGGCTGCATATGCAGTTTGTCTGTCTGAGGGCATGTGCGTGATCCAGTCTCAGTCTCTGTGGCGCCCATATTTTGAAGAGGAGCAAAAGCGCTTCCACTCAAGCAGTCACATGCCTGCCTTTACACAGGCAAAGCAAGCTTGTGATAAGAGCCATATGCTTCCATCCGTGACCTTGAACAGGCTGTCTAATCTGTTTGCACTTCAGGTGGGAGAAGTGCATGCAGCACACTGCCCTACAATGGATTCATGCGTGACCAAGCCTTTTGCACTGCTTTTTACCAATACTTATTGCATACAGGCAAAATGGTGTGTTGCTACAGCATTGCTGCATGATCAGCCATGTCCAGAACCAATCCCCGGTAACAAAGATTCCGATGATGCATGCAGATGAGCAACGCTCGTCCCAGCCCTGCTGCCAAGTCGGGCAGGAAGGTTGTGAGTGCGTCCACTGAATACAAAGCTGGCGAGACAGCCATTGAGCAGCTGCTGGCTGAGGAAGAATCTGCCAGGGCCAAGACAGCCTCTAAGAAAGCCAAGAGGCAGCGTCAGCAGCAAAAGAAGCGCACCCAAGCATCCCTCAGTAAGGCTGGCCTGGCAGACTCACCTGTGCAGCCTGAGTCAACTGACCACTACAGCACTAGTGACACCTTGCCAAGTCCAGTAACAGACACTGGGCAGTTGCAAGCTGATTCTGAAACCTGCCAGTCCAGCAGTCCTTCCCAGCCTGGCTCTATGCAGACTGGCATCACAGGCAACTCTCCGCCCAGGTCTGCGCACATGACAGTCTCTACCAGTGCTTGCATGTCCAAGGCTTCCCCAGAACAGCTAGCACCAGAGGTTCTGGATGAAACAGCTCCTCAGGGATGCTCAGAGGAGCCTGTCAACAGCCAGAAGCACCCCTCTCAGCCTCTTCAGGACACTGCTTGCCTCCAAAGCCTTGCTCAGACAGACCCACATCCATATGATGAAGTCGGCATGCCCCAGCCTCATGTTCTCAACACACAATGGAGACCCACTGGGTTGCAAGAGGCTGAGTCATCAGGCAAGCAGGTGCCAGCTGCAGCAGATCCTCATGCTGTTGAGACCGCATACCAGGCAGCAGGCTTTCCAGACATCACAGCTCAGATACCAAAGCGTGCAGAGCATTTCCTGGGCAGTCTCTTCTGTTGCCCGCTGACAGAGGTGATCTTGTACCTGGCTGCTTGTGTGATGCCGACCTGCACAGGTTTGCAACAGAAGAGCTAGAATTGTTGTGAGCAGGTTGTACATGTTAACAGAAGGTCAGCAAGTATTCCCAACTGTTGTGTCCTAGGTCTCAGTGACTGAATTCTGCTCTAACATCACAACAACCTTCCTCACACTTGCTGTGAGAGTGCAGGTCATGATGCAAGACCCAGTGATTGCGGCTGATGGGCACACTTACGAGAGGGATGCAATGACAACATGGCTGCAGCATCATCATACATCACCAGTCACTGGCCAGCTGCTCAAGCACACACGCCTCATTTCCAATCTTGCTGTGAAGTGCATCATTGGCGCATGATAGGCTTGGTGGACTGCATGCATAGGGTCTGCTAATAGGCCATGACACTCCCAACTTTTGGATCTGCCAGCCCGCCTATGTAGCAATGCAGTGCTTCTGCGCATGCGCAGGTAATTACCATTATAATCACTACGAATACCAGGGGGGGGTTTACTAGGTGGTAGTTGCAGTGCAAAACTGCTGTTACCAAGGTAATTCAAAAAGCGAGTTACCACCCTTTTACCATGCATTCCTAGTGCAAGTACCAAGGTGCATACCATAGTAAAACGGTCGGATACTAGGCCTAGTGTTTTCTACTAGGCTTTCACAAGATGGTACCAGCCTCTACCATGGTAGATTGTATCAAGGTATTTTTGCGCTGTGCCTTGGTGATCTTTACCAGCGTAGCGAGTACCTAGGTGAAATGTATCACTGCATGGTGATATGAACCACAGGTAGTTTGTACCATTGGCCTTGACACAATTTACCATCGTAAAGATTACTAGCAGAGGTCAGGCACACCATGGTGGATAGTACGAGCCCAACCTGGTAGTGTTTACAAACAATGGAATTATGTACCAGCTATGTAAATATATTGAGCAAAAATTGTAAATAATGGTGTCTAATAAAGGTTTGCAGCTTTGCAGTCTACTGTTGCTTTCTTTAATCAACATAGCAATGCATGCTATAGGTACACACACTATGCACTACCAGTAATTTTAAACCCTGTTACATATACGCTAGATGCTAGCTAGCATAGTCATATATGTATCCAATCACACATCCTGTACAAGTCAGGCATTGTCCGGACCATCCTCATGCTGGGCCTCACCACCCTCACCACCACCCTCGGCATCAGCGACTGCAGCATTACACACCACATCAAAGTGGTAACATTGCTCATTGTAAGCTGAGTGGATGGCAACTGCAGGCAGAACTCCTTTGGGGTGGCTGTGTACACAACATAGCATTGTATGATTTTAGAAACTTGAAATTGCTCACCTCCCAAATCGGCTAAGGCAAGAGCATCTTGCTCCTTGGCCAAGTTGTCAGTGTGCTTCTTGCGGCGGTTGTGCCAGTAGTCAGAAAGGATCGTGATTGCTTTCAATCTATCCTCTTTGAAGGAGAAACCAGTCAGCACGTTTGCCCTGGCGTCGAGAATGATCTATACTTTCTGCAATGTACAGCACACATTAGTTGATTGTTTGAGAAAGCATTCAAAAAACCTAAGCATAAGGTGGCAAGCTTGCACCAAGGGAAGATGCTCTTGTAACAAGTTGCTTCATGTACAATCATGACTGTGGCAGTTGCTGTCAGTGTTGTTGCAAACATACTACACTCGTGATCACTAGCATTTTGTTGCATGTATACATAGTGCTCGTAGTGCTCACCTCAGGGTGGTTTGTCTTGAAGGTCATCCATTCCATTGCGCCAAAGTCCGCGGGAGTTTTGAAGCCCATGTTGTCAAGCCCGCTCTTCATCATTTTGCGAGCATTTTCATTAGCGACTTTGAGCTTTTTAGTCTCTTTCTCTTCTGAAGAGCTGTCCTCAGAAGATGCCTTCCTTTTCTTTTTTTTGCCTGCATTCATGCAAGGAGTATAAGTCACAGCTGTTGTGACAAGACCGGGCAGGTTAGGTACCAAAACAAGCATGGCAGAACTTGTACCGTCCAGTGCTTGGATGCGCTCCTTCATGTACACCAACATGCCAACAGGACTTTCAAACTTCTTCTCAAAGCTGTCCATGATCAGGTCACGGTTGGCGTAGTCCTTGAGGTCCTTCAGCTCGAGAAAGTTGATGCTGTACCACAATGAACGATGTTAGCTGTCCATGAGCAGCCGACGCTGTGAAAAAAGAGCCACGACAACCACCTTACCATTCTAGCTCGAGGTAGTCCATCACCGCTTGTACACGTTCCTGCTTGTACACAGGGTGCGTCCAGACACCATCCACCTCAATGAATCCCAGCACAGACGCGTTTTGCTGTTCAGGGCTCTGCTGCGCAACATTAATAACATTGTAGTGTCATTTTCCTGACACTGCATGCTTGCAAACTTTTCTATGGCAGCTGGGATATGTTGTGTGCTGTAGTCATCTTGCTTTACTAACTCATCTTGAAGTACCATGTAGCATACAGAATCAACAAGAACGGTCTTGTCACAATGTCCAAATTCATTCACACGCTCATGGCGTGACGCTCGACCGTAACACACGGCCGTCACAGAGCTCAAATAGGGTCAACGTCTGTGGTCACATTCAATAGCGGCTGCAATGAAAGCCTCCAAGAGCAACAGAAGACTTCCGCCAGGAGGCAGGAAGCAGCACAGGCAGGCGAAGGATGCCAGTAGAGTTGCTTACGCGCAGCAACCAGACAGTGACGACGACCTGGATGACATCCTTCCAGCTCCTGCCGTCACGGCTGGAAGCAGCGCTTATGAGGCCCTGCTCGGAGGTCTGGACAGCTTCACTGCGTCTGTCAGCAACGGTGTGAAGCCCAGAGCCTCCAAGGTGAAGGCTCAACTTGCTACAGCTGTCGGCGCACAGCAAATACAGGACGGCACGCCGGCTGAGCCTCCGCTTGACGATATAAATCACGCTGCATCGTCTAGTGACGATGTTGATGATCGCAGTGCAGTTGGGGCGGACGAGGCGCATCCTACTACTGATGCTGCAGATCAGCCTGCAGCTGACTTCTTCAGCCGGCAATTTGCCGAAAATCTTGCTGAGCCCGACAGACTGCAAGGGCATGGCAGCTCAGCGCCAGCCTGGATTGAAGATTCGCATGCTCACTCTGCATGGCCCAATGCCAGCTGGGTGACCATAGGGCCTTCAATCCCACAGGTATGCTGTTGTAACTTTTCCTGCCAGCAGCCACCATGCCACTGAGGCCAACCCTTGAAGCCTTTGCATCAACACAGGCAAGCTTCAAGAGCTCGCAATGCATGCAGGCGTATGACAGACTAGGCAGCTATGGTGTCAAGGCTCGCTTGCAGACCTTATGGCGAGATGCTCACAGCATGCTCTCAGGTGCAGATAAGCAGTCCCAGAGGCAAAAACCACACCACAGCAAGAAGAAAGCCAAGCCCTGCGAAGCTGCACAGACTGATGCTCAGACTGATGCTGCAGCTAGCAAAGATGCACTGGCCAGCAGCCACATGACAAATGTCTCTGAGCAGCCTTCAGACTTTGTCAATGCACAGCAACAGGCAGCGTTTGCAGTATGTAACAGCTACATAGATCTGTTCCTGCCCAACCAACCCTATCCCATCAGGCAAGTGTTGTTGAGAGCCACTCTCAGATGGTGTGCTTGCCTTGCAAATCGACTGCTTCTGCTTGAGCTCATAGCTGCAGTCTTCATGAGGACAGTGTGCATTGTACTCTGGCACAGATTTCTTGACATGGCATATCAGCAGCCGCCAGCCTGTTACTTTCACCAAATAGAGCATTGGCTGCCCTGCGTCGCGTCATGCCTTCTGTACAGACATGTGGTTTGTGACATGCAGGTCTGATGGTGAGGATCCAGTCCTGGATGCCTGCCTACTACACTGCATCAATCACTGCTCCAAGACTGCAGAGCTGATCAAGAAGACTAACCAGCAGGCCAAGGCTGATCCGGACTTTGAAGCTCCTAGGGACCAGGGCTTCACACGGCCCAAGGTACAGACATCTCTCACCATAAATCTTTTGCAGCTGCCTTCAGCTAGCTTGCCTCTGCTGGTCTGGGCAGCCCGGTATACTACTTGGATTCTCATTGAAGTGACCCCAAAAGGCTTGGTCTTTTCTTTTCTTTTCTGCCAATGGTGGTCTCAGTTGTTTTCCTTATTCTCAAAATCTTATGGCTTCCGCACAGTTGAGCTCTGGTGTAGACAGCAGGCTCATGGCACATGTCCTGCGCTGCTGTGGGGACTGCAAACAAGCTGTCTTCGTGCCACATGCAGCAACTGTGCATTGTGCAAGCATCACATAGATGATGAGTCATGCTGGCCCCTGGTGCCTTGTGTAACAATGACATGCAACATCAAGAATGCTATAAGAAATGCATCTCATTTCTTGTGCAACAATGACATGCAACATCAAGAATGCTGTAAGAAACGTATCTCGTTTCTTATAGCCTTCTCGATGTTGCATGTCATTGTTGCACAAGCGCCACGCTGGAATAACAAACAAAGTTGGACAGATGTTAAATGTACCGTTTCATATTTAGGGCTCCACCATGGTCGCACGTGTAAATGTACAGCTTTAGTTGAGTAAGCCGAGAAGAGCAAATCTGCTTAAAAAAGCAGAGGCTGAGTACGCAAGGGATTTGACCCTTGCTATGACCTAGCCTCTCGTCATGAGTAGATAGATAGACTCTGCAGTGGTTATGGGTGAGCATGGGGATTCACATGATCCGGAGCTCAATCCCCACTGCAACATTTAGTATGACACAAAACATATATTCTTTGTGGCTTCTTGGTAGTTTCCAGTGTTGGTGACTCCAATATGCCTAGACATGCAGCATGCATTCCTAGAAACTGCCAAACGCACATGACTTGTGCACATTATATCTTATGTATTTCCTGAGTTGGTATACACTGCAAATATAGCAAAATGTTTTTTATGTCACACAGGTGCTCATTTTGCTGCCCATGCGCAACATGGCTCTAAAAGTCATCCTGCGTCTCCTGCAATTCACCCAGAAGGAAACAAGGGCAGACTCCATCCAAGGCAAGCAACGGTTTCTGGAAGATTTTGGACCTGGGGAAGACGCATCTGATGAAGAGGAGCTGACTGAACGGGGCAAGAGGGTGAAGCAACAGCAGCCAGCTGAGCATCAGGCGCTGTTTGATGGCAACTGTGATGATCACTTCAGAATTGGAATGAAGATCACCAGGTATGGGATGCTAAGGGTTTAGCATTTAGGGTCTGCAGCTGTCTGTTGCATGGTCATCAAGCACCAGAGATACCCTCAGAGCATCAGATTCAATGTGTACATTTGCACGTGCACATGTCTTGGTTGCAACTGCATGCATTGCTCTCTCTCCTGATGCACTGCTTTGCATGATCTGGCTGTAGAGCGAAAGTGAATCATAGGATCGATAGTGAATCACAGGATCGATAGCGACTCATTTGAATCATGGGAAGTGATGATGTTTTGTCTCGTTCGTCAGACTTGCTGTGGTCCTCCGGGACTTGGTCGGCACTGTTGAAGAGTATACACCACCCATAGCCTGAGCTTCCCTCACCCTCACCCTCACCACCCTAGTCATCAATCAATTCAATCAATCAATCCAACAAGTCTGTGTTTCATGTTTACATGCCCCCACCAAAGCCATGAGCTGGACTACTTTCTTGCTCTGTCGGTCCATCATCACTGTCTGCTGTGCAGTGAAGCTTCGCATGCTACTGCTGCAAGGCAGGGCTGTCGTGTTCTGCACACAAGCATAGCCAGACTGTTTTGTGACTTGTTCTTCTGCTGGTGAAGCTAGGCAGAAAGAAAGACTGAACAGGTCTAGCAGGACAGAAGACTAAAAGAGTGTTACCTGCCTATCTGATGCTATGCTGTGGTTGGTGCAGGGGCTCAGTCCGGCTGTATTCAGACTTCTATGAGTCTGACATCATCGTGGCCTCTCCTCTGGCTCTAGCCACCAAGTTGACTGAAGATGAAGAAGAGGGTGAGCCCGCTGTTGTGCACCTTGTCTCATGTTAGCATGGCATGAGTCATCACATCTGCCTGTTTGTCAACTATCTTTTTGTTTTACCCCTTGTAGGTTGCACATCTTCTTGAGCAAATGGACTTGACTGTTGCATACAAGCATGTGCAGTCAGCTGTGCATTCTTGTCCTTTCAACTGTGGCGTCGCAGCATGCATTTCAAGCATGCATTTCAAGCATGCATTTCAAGCATGACACAACAACAACAGGCATCAGCAGCTACAGGACAGTTGCCAGCAGCTGCAGACCAAGTGCATAGAAGTTAGAGACTGCTTGCATGAACAGGTGTAGTTTGGTTTTGAGACCTCAGCTGAGATCTGAGCCCAGTAGTATGAGTATGTCTATGCAGGCGGTGCAGCGGATTTCTTGTCTTCTATCGAACTGCTGCTGGTAGACCGGTTGGATGTTCTTCAGATGCAGAACTGGGCGCACATGACCACAGGTAGCTTTGCCATCACATGACTGGACTGCAAAACTGCTGCTCATGCGTGTACTGAGCTCAGTACACTCATGAATATTGTGCATTCCAAGTTACGCAATCTGTGCATGTTTGCTAGGGCGTTGGTCAAGGGAGTCATGCGTGCTGTTGTGGTTGTCACTGGTAGGCGTCATATGCCTCCTGATCCAGCCACCTGAGGCTGGCTGTCATCAGGAGTGAGTGTCTGCATGCCTACAGTGTGCACTTGTGACTTGTAGTGACGGCTTTGAGGGTTTGTGACTTGTAGTGATGAGTTTGAGGGTTGTGGTAGGGTTTTTGTGCGTTGCCAGGGCTCCTCTGGCCTTCTTGTAGTGACAGCATTAAGGGCCATGTTAGGGTTGTTGTGCATTGCTAGGACTCCTCCTGCTGCCTTCTTGTGGTCAGACAGCATTTAGGGTTATGGTAGGGCTTATGTGCGTTGCTAGGGCTCCTCTGGCCTTCTTGTGGTCATACAGCGAGTTTCCGCAATTGCATACAGTGAGGCAGCCCCTTGGGGCATGTGCACAACAGCCCCATTGTGTTCATGCCATTGCAGCGATGCACCAAACTGGCGCACATCACAACATGTTTCCCACCACTTGTTCATCTGGATGCAGCACACGTAGCATTCAGAAAGCAACTGAGGACTGTATGTTGGCAACCCTAAGGCATAGTGCGTTTTACACCAAAGCACAGTGCGTATTACACCAAAGCACAGTGCGTAATACACCAAGGCAGTGACCACATGGGCAGATGCAGTTATCAGCTGGTGACTGTAGATCTTACATAGAACAGGGGTTGGGTGCGTTACCTTTCAAGTCAATAGCTGAAGATCTTTTGTTTGTGTCTTGAGGCAACTGGTCCTGATACGCAGACAGGCAAAGGATCCTGGCTGTGTAACTGGTCCTGTTACTTAACTAGGCATCTCTGCCTGTCTGTGTGTCGGGCAGGCCTCTGCTTTTGCTTGCATGATACATGCCCCTGCTCATGCAGGAATTGCACTGGGAAGTTGTGGTGCATGTAGTGCACAGTCATAGTCATGCCCAGCAACACCAACAGGCAGTGCTGTATGTACTGAGCAAGCAGCTTGTGCAGCATTAGCCTCCCCCCCCCCCCTTCAGTGCGGTCATGTTATTAGTGTTGATCTGCAGTTCTAGAAGCTGTGAATCAAGTTCCCAAGGGGCAGCATGGAGTGGATATCATGCGGGTGCGTGAGTGGTACCTGTCAGGCCACGCCAAGCAGCACAGACAGACAATCCTGCTGAGCAGCTTTGCCACGGCTGAAGCTAATGCACTCTTCAACAGGATGTGTGTCAATCATGCTGGCAAAGCAAGGCTCAAGGTTTCATACAAGGTCTGTCTTGACACGTTCCTATCTGCTGCCTGATATCATACATTGCTTGACTGGGGCTACTGCTTTGGAATGCTCTTGCCCAGGAGTAAGACTCTTTGCATGTTGTGCATGCCAGTGATTTGCCCTTTGTTGTTCCTTAGGATGCTCTGTAGCTTTGAGTACCCCGCAGCAAGTCCTTGCAAGGCTCCCTGTTCAGTTCTTTGGATCCCTTTGGGATGTATGTACCCCCCTTTGGCATGTATGCACCCCCCTTTGGGACGTATGTAGACCCCCTAAATAAAACCCGGCGTGCCATGCAACACTACTGTACAAGGAGAGCAGCATCCAATGTTAGTAACAGCCAGTGTTGCATGCCAAGTGGCGTTAATGTTCCTGTTGTGGTTGCAGGGTGTGTTGGGGCACACCTTGAGCCCTGTCAGACAAATGTTTGAGCGCATCGCGTCCCCCAATGCGGCTGCTGATGCAGAGTCACGCTTCCAGCACTTCAAGAAGCATGTCTGGTTGCGCATCAAGGAATCTGGCTCCTCAGGTAACGACTGCCATAACTTATGTAAGCAGGTGTCAGGTGCTGCTTTGATGCTCTGCTTGTCTGTGCTGCGCTGCAGACCGCCCTGTTGTTGGTCTTTGCTGAGTTTTGCTGGCTGTTTGTTACAGAGCATTCCCTGCAAGCGTGCTGTGCATGCAGCAGAGCATTCCTTGCAAGCATGCTGTGAATGCAGCTGTTGAGAAAGACGCAATGTTGAGCCCTGTTGCCTTCAGCATTAGCACAAGCTTCCTGTCTACCAATGGCAAGCTTCCTGTCCCTTCAACGGCAAGCAAACAGCTCACACCTGTGTTGCTGTACAGGGCAGCTTGTCTTTGTGCGCTCCTATTTTGACTTTGTACGGCTGCGGAACTTCTTGAAAGAGGAGGGGGCATCCTTTGTGGGGCTGTGTGAGTACACCAAGCACTCTGATGTGTCACGTGGCCGCTCCAACTTCTTCCATGGCCGGCGACGCATCATGCTGTACACCGAGAGAGCTCACTTCTATCACCGATACAGATTGAGAGGGATCAAGGTGAGCTGATTCCTGAGTTATGTTGCCTTGTTGTTGTTGCTTACTGGTCTTAATGTGCTTGCGCTATGTTGTAAGCAGACCAGAATTGAGGCAGGAAGCTTCAGTCCTGACACTGCCCAACACCAGCGCTGAAATGATGATGCTATGACTGAGAGATCACACAGTGGCAGATCATCACTTCGTCGTCTACACAGCATGATCATAGTATCATACATCTGTGCTACGTGTTGTCTTGATGGATTGGACACATGTTTCTGTGTCTCATCTATTCTTGCTTGTGGTGCGTAGGGCTGTCAAGTAAAGTATTTATGGCATGGCCACCACACCTCATCTGCACATGTGCATGTCTTCACACTTAATATGATGCTGACTTTCATGGCTGGTGCAGGATGCCCTGTTTTATCAGCTGCCGGAGCATCCCAATTTCTACTCTGAGCTTGTTGGCTGTCTGGAGGAAGCATCCAGCAACAGCGGCAGTGGTGGACATGCTACAGTGACTGTGCTGTTCAACAAGTTAGATAGTCTACAAATGCAAAGAGTAGTAGGGAATGCACGGTGCACTAAGATGCTCAAATCAGAATCTTCCACTTTCTTGTATTGCTAATAATGATGATGATGATGTCTGCTGGCTGATTCATCAATTGCATTACAGTATGTAATGCCACAAAAGGGTTTCGGTGTCCAGCAGCAGAAGTCCTCTGCACACCCTTTCTCTCACCGAACTGTGCTGTTAAACCTTCTGCAAATCAGCATGACAAGCTCTGCACATCACCAATCTGTTTCTGAACGTCAACCGAGACGGGTGCTGACAAGCGTAACTCTTTTGCAAATCTGCCACCTCAATCTGAATTAGCGTCGCGAAACCTGCATTAGCATCTCAGAAACTGCAAGTCCTGAAAACCTAGCAAAATGCATTTGTCTCAGTGCCTTCTGTCACTTCCGCTACTGGATACTCATTCTATCAGCCAAAGTCTGATAGGCTGCCAGAACATCATGCAAGATGCAGATATTGCCGGCAAAGCAACCACGGCAAACGCTACCGGCAGCGAGACGTTGATCCCCAACATGTCTGATGGCTTTGCTACTGGGGCAGGTGCTGCGGGGTTCGAGACAAACGACAAGACGTATGCACCCACACCGGGAGCAGGCGCACACGGGGGAACATCAACAGTAGATGCCTCATTGAACACAAGCAACAGCAAATCCAAGGAGGCATCTAGTGACAACAAATAATTTCAAAGCCTTTGCTTACCTTGGTTCTTTTGAATGTATCAATCACTGCCCTCATTCACATGTGTTTGCGCTAGACAGACGTGCATAGCAAGGTTTCAGGTCCATCTATTCAACAATCAATTGCCGGTCTAGGCTTGCCAAATGGTCAACCCAGGCACTGCATGCAGTTTCAATGCTGGATCGCAGCACTGCATGCAGCTTCAATCCTGGATCGCAGCACTGCATGCATTTCAGCATCTGAGGTATGGTCATGTGGAAAGGAAGGTCTCGACAGCCAGCCTTATGCTGCCTAGTGATGTTGTAAATGCGAAGCAACTGTGACGTGTGCCACAGCTGCAAAACAGAAATGATCCCCATTTTACATGAGGCGTCTATGACACAGAGAAACAATCACCAGAAGTAGCAATTTGTCTCTGCATAAAATCTCACAAACATGAGTAAAGAGCAAAGCATCAATGTAAATACTGAATGGTCTCCTCGGGACTAACTGGACTTTGTATACATACAGAGATCATAACAGGTGGTCCTGCTAAATTCTGTTAGGGCAAGGAATCATCAAAAATGTGTCTTGGTGGCTGCCCGAGCAATTACAACTGCTCTACCTCATCCACAGCATAGTTGTTTGTGGACACACCAGCGTAGTTGACTGTGCTGAACCTGACAACTACTGGATACCTGATGCCACTCTGCATCACAGTACCAAACATCAGTAAATTTGGTTTGCGCTCAATTACAGGGTCTATAGCACAGCGCTGCATAGCTGTGCTAGTTGTTCAGTGCAAAGATGCAACGATGAGTTGCAAAATTGTTGCCAAAGCTGCTTTACAGCTCTGCAGGCTTGCATCGTGCAATCATTATCTAAGGTGCTTACCTGATCTACTGATACAACCTTGCCAGTCTCCCTGTACCAGAATGACTCTGGTCGTAGAACTCGAACCTGCAACAGGGCACACTCAAACCGACTCATCACTCTCGAACGCTTTCAGTCAGCTGCATGTGGTATATGTCACACCTTCCATCATATGACACATGACCTACTAGTGTTGGTTACGCAGTACAGCAGTCATTATCAGCACGAATCAGAAACGTACAAGTTGCAGATGATGTTGACATATGCACAGCCATTATGATGTATCAACATACAGGTGCAATAAACGATGCACTTACTACACACCTGTGAGCCTCTCTTTGGGCCATAAGGCTGCTTGCCCTCTTTGTTGCTTGCTGCTTCTCCAGTGGGTTGAGCTTTCTGACCAGCGACGGCCTTGTCACCCTCAGGTGCTGCCCTGCAAGATCGAGAGCAATAAGCTTATTATAGAATACATGGCTGACCAGGATCACGCGGACCAGGCACGGATGAGTTACCCCTGCTCTGCTGTTTTGGCCTGCTTGTCGTCTCCTTTCATTCCCTTGTCTCCCTTGTCGGCTCTGACAGTGAACACGCGTCGTGGAGCGCATCGTGCTGCAGGGCCTGCGCGAGCAGCAAGTAGTCGAGTTGCTTCTGCGGGTCTGATAGTCGTAAACATCGTGACTTGGCGGAATTATGATGATGTAGCATCGGCACAATAATGCTAACACGCGCCAAGCTGGAAGTTGTGTCTAGTCCTACCCCGCGCACAGTTGATCCTGCGTCCTGCCAAGCTGCTCTTGCTGGCTGTCAGGTTGGCGCAAGTGAGAGAAGCCATGGCGCTCACAAAGATAGGCGTGCGCACACGGCGAATACAAGAGCAAACACAACGCAAACGTGAATTCGATGCGGTTCAAGTCGACCTGCTCAGGGCAGCCCTTATCTTGTACGATCTCATAGCTCCAGTAAAGGGTCTGGCGACTAAATACACCGTAAGTTACTGTATTACTGCTCATACGGTAACACAATGCCATTGCTGCAGTGGGCACAATCCGTGCCCCTAGAGCATTTGAGATCTCCAACGGCAAGGTGATACAGGGCTTGTGTACACTTAAGACTTACAAAATGTGCACATCTGGCTCAAGCTCCTCATTTCTTCACCTCTCAGTCAGATGCTTGTGAAACAATGCTGTAACCTGAATGCAATTGCAATGTCCAGGACACTTCCAAAAGAGTGTGTGTGCCGGATTGGTAGGTCCTCTATGCAATGTTCAGGTCACAGGCTCACCTAGCCTGCATGCGTGGAGTTGTATGTTTACTTACTATATAGGAATAAGGTACAGCTGGCCTGTCCCAATGCCATCATGAAAATTGCAGAGCTCAGTAATGACTAGTTAATTAAGCAAATACATATACATATAAATGCATGGCTACAGAATTCAAATAATGCTTTGCTTTGATAGCTTCTTTGCATGTGCTGAACGAGATGTAACTTCAAGAAGCTTCTTAAGACTAAATACAACACAAGATAGGAAGACAAGTACATGTGTTGTACATCCAGCAAGCTGTAGTATAGACCACCAATCACGGCTATAGCTACCTAGCATACTGCCAAATGTGACATTCTCAAAATGAACAGCTTTCAATTGATCAAGCAATGTCAATGTGCATGCTCACTTTGTGTTTTGGCATGTTACCTATATCTAGCTAGGTCATTAGTTGAGTCATCAAAAATACAGTATTTGCTGTGTTGGTAGCAGAAAAGTTGTCACAAGTCAGCAAACTGTGCCATCATCAAACAGTTGCTGCATTTGGTCATGCCCGGAAGCAGCAGCATGGTACAAGCTGCTACTGACCTGCTGCTGCTTTGCTTCAGATCTGCTCTTGTTTCTTGCTCTAAGAATGACAAACTGACTGCCATGCATGGCCACACGGCTGATACTGTTGCCGCGTCCATTCTGGAACTGGGTCAAATTTTGCAAGTGCCTACTGAGTGAAGTGGCGCGCTGCAGCAACCATCAGCGATCATGTTGGCAATGACTCCCAGGCTCTATGGTAGGCCTCTTTCAGCATTTCAAGGTCTACCACCATATTGCCGGCAAGGAATATCCAGTGTTGCACGCAGTGTTGCTGCAACTTGTCATCCTGCAGACAGTCAAAACAAAAGGTCAAGTCCGCACAGTACAATCTAAAGTTTCACATTGTACTGTGCAGCTTTCACAGAGCTTACAAAGCATGCATCAGTACTGGTACTGGCGCAGCAGTGATGGTGTCAATGCAAGCTTGAATGGGCGCAGACCCTTTACGCAGAACTACCAGTCGCGGAATTATATCCTACCAAGGAGAGAGGACCTTCATAATGATTTTTTCCAACTGTCAGAAAAGAACATATGGCCTGCTTGACTAGACACGTGCAAGGTCATGACTGTATGTACAGTCACAAGCAAAGACACTATGCTATAGCTTTGTGTAGCGCATGTGGGCACGTCCTGCACACACTTGTTGCCCTGATGCAATACAGCATCACACTCTACTTCACCACATGCTCCATCATGTATGCATGCATCAACAAAGCCTCACTGCTCTGCTGCAATGGACTCCTGTGATGTTTTGGTAACATTTAGTATCCTTCTGCGTCTAGATTGCATACCTTTTCGCCTGGGCACAGTCCTTGCTCCCACAATTGCAACTGCTCTCCAGAGGTCAGCTTCTGGTACACCTCATCTTTCTGCACCACATCAGCAGCTGATCACAGACTTCCCAATAAAGCATGCTTAGAGTGTGTCATCCAAGCTGCTGTAACAGTAATCGCACAGGCCCCCTAAGGAAGAAACAGCTTGTGCAAAGCTCTGATGGGTCTAGGTTTATCAAAGTGGCCTTTGAAAAGGAAAATGATTCTAGAGATCTGCACCTGTCCATGCTGGACACAAAAGGCTATTCTTGCACTTTTGTTGACAGATGATTGTTGAGCTGATCAAACACAGCTTTGATCTTATATGGATCTAGCAGGGCAGTGCAAGTGACATTCCTATACATGGGCACAGCATGTTTTGCCAGTTCAGCAGGTTGTAAGGAGTTAGTGTAAACCTTGAAGCATGACCATGTATGCCTTCCCTTGCCAAGGCAGATGCCATTGTGTATGCTGAAGGCATTTACAGTGTCCAGACAAAGGTGCAGAAGTCAAACCAACATCTCAGCAACAGAAACTTAAAGGTACACGCACTGGCACACAGGGTAAGGTTGAAAGCATACCAGCACTTTCTCTTTTTGCAGGGAGATGTCTGTGGACTTTTGCGATATGAGAAGCTCATGGTGGTAGTCCATGTCATATCTGGTGACAGTTCTGTGGTGCATGTCACTTGGATAAACGGCAGAGTGCGCGTAATGGTGCTGAATCTGCAGACCAGACAATGCACTCGCTCAAACCACACACTCTGCAAAGAATGGCCTACTCATGAGCAGTTCATGGTAGAAAAGTGATTTGCCTCAATAAGCACGCATGCTGATTCACAGTGTTGGTCAACTGTTTGACATGAATGACTTCCTCATGTCTTGGAGCTTGAAGGACCCTCAGGCACATCATGCACATTGGGCATCATGGGTTTAGGGTTTCCCCAAACCCTATCTTGCCTTGATGGTATACAGCAAGAGCATGTGCAAATTCGTGCCAACTTGCAGTTACTAGCAGCAGCAGATGACACCCAAGGCAAAGACAGGAGTGCTGTCAAGTCTCCATAACACCAAGTTCACCCTCTAGACAGTAAACAGACCCATTGGGCAGCGAAACATGCAAAAAGTAACAAGATTGTGCTGATGTTTCCCAGCAGAGCATGAATGCGTTGATACACTGCCATGCTGTGACGGACCATGCGTGCAATGAAGCACTGATACCAAGAAAGATTCAATGACCAGTGGGTGCAGTGCAAAGTGAGCATGCAGCAAACATGACTCACCTCTATGATGGCAGCATGCTTTGGCAGAAACATATACAGGGCCATTGCAGCTCCATGGACTAAAATATAAATGTGAGAATGCGCCAGAAGTTCCGCCTGCTGCTTCAATGTTTTGCCTGCAAGTCAGCCTTTGTCACCACTTCATCAACACTCCAATGTGCAGACCCCTGAATCTGCTTTCAGTCTGGGATCCCCAGGTGTTCAAACAATGACTCATCTTCGTGATGACCATCGCAGGAGTGCAGCAACCACAATGGAGATGGCGCACTTAGCACAACGCAGCATATCAAGGCTCATGGTGAGAAACACACCCTACAAAGCAGACTGAAATCCAGGCAGAGTAGGCTATGACAAGCTGGCAACAAACTGTTGCAAGGCGTGTGTATGCTGAATCATGCCAGCATGCTGGAATCTTGAAGATGCTGGGCACAGCAAGCAACTGCAAGACAGGGGCGGGGCCAGGGGCAGGGGCAGGGCCAGATGCAAAGTACATGGGGCCCTAAAGCAAGGCAAAGGGGTCAGGCGCAGAGGCAATGCAATGCAGAATGCAAACAGCTCAGAGCATGGCTACAGTTAGTGCAGATCCAGGGCTGCAACCACTGCAGACAGCATGTTGAGCACACCTTCCATGTTGACAATCTGAACCTCAGCGCCAGTGGCAGCAATTGCACTTTTCATCTCCAGTACGTTCAACATGCTTCTGCCCTTTGCCATCAACCGCTGCACAATGGTGACTTTTGTCTGCTGTTGAGAGGGCTTTGAGGATTCATCTGTCACTCCTAGACAGTCCAGCAGCAGCTGCCGATGCCCAGAGGTGTACTCATTCTGCATGTATGATATGGAATCCCATTCACACTGCAGCTTGTCTTCGTGTTCTGACTCATTGCAGTGGCCCCCAACCCCCACTGCAGTCTTGCCAATGACTACCACCTGCATCGGAAGAAAAGCCCTTGTGCCCTTGTCGTCAGGAAGGGCTGTTTCCGCAGACAGCAGCCCCTGCAGTGCTCACCGCATGTGGTTCCAGACAAGACATGCGTAAGTGGGTTGTGCCCCTGTTGTTTCGATGGGCTGTTTCTGCAGACAGCAGCCCCTGCAATGCTCACTGCATGGGGTCCAGAAAAAACATGAGTCAGTGGGTGGATGGGTGAGACCACAGGGGGGAGCAGATGAGACCATGAGTGAGTGAGTCAAGGAAAGAGTGGATGTGAGCACATGTGAGCAAGCCAATCTGAGTAGTGACTGAGTGCAAGTTTGCATGGCTGCTGCTTTCCCTTGTGCAAACACTCCTTCAATTAAGCTCATCGCAGATGAGTTGGCAGTGCATGCACCACTGACAGTCAGACATTCTCAATAACAGGACTTATCAGTAACAGGACTTTTCTAACCTTGTCATCCCAGTAGGGATCTTCAATCCATCGTGGCAGCCTGCTGGTCAAGCACTGGAGAGATTCATAAGCTGCTGGCAAACCATTGTCATTGTCATTCTCAAAGTAGCCCTGCACAGGAAGCAGCACTTTGAGGGGGTGACTAGCACATACATCTTGCGCAGCGCATGAGGGATTGGTTGTGTGCTTATGGATAGCCGCAAGGCATACAACATATCTCAGATGAATATGTGCACATAATGCCGTCGCAAGGTTTGTTGTATATATGATTCATTGTCAGATCCCATCATGGGCTGGCAACAGGCCCCAGGATACCAAGCCAAGACAGGATAGGACACCAGGTCTATGTCACTTAGTCACGATGGTTGGGCTTTTACCGTCGCCAAAAGCTGGTAATGACTGGTGTCATGCGTGCAGGCATCTAGCAGTCTGCAGGCAGTAGCGTAGATGAAATTGCCAGCTTCCATCATCTGATGGAACATGTTTCCCTGATCTAGCCAGTTGTATATCAAGGCTTGGTCCAGGTACTCTGTCTGAATGCCCTGCTCATGTTCCCAGGGGAGGGCAGTTGGGCTGACAACTGTGACATGCTCAGGAAGCATTGCTTCCCCGCGAGGGTGCCAGGACAGATGCCATCCCTCTCTGACCTCTGGTATGCTTACCTCCTCTGCAGCAAGGGCAGAAAACACCCTTTGACGCAAGAAGAGGAGCAGGTTGCTGTATAGGTTCTGTCACCGTTGTATGCCAGTCTGTACGGTTGGTTGCAACCCAGCGAGACTGATTTGAGGGCAATCAGATTGAGACTTCAGGTCAGACATTTGCTCTGCAGATGTCAGTACTGTGCTACTGTTGTGATAATGAGGCATCTCAGCTGAATCACTGTTCTTGCCAGGATTTACACCATGCCAGGCAAAACTTACTATGCTATGCTGGAAAATCAGCAAAACTGACATGTTTGTTGACACTGGCAATACATGTAAGTTGGCCGCTCACCAGAGCTGATGTAGTAAAATTGCCTCTGCCACAGAACAAGGTTGTGAAACAGGCATAACAGTCCAAACTGACCGCTTCCCGTGCACTGCAGTCCACAAACACATTCAAGCTATCCACATGTGCAGCCATTCGGATGCAAGGCAGATGTCTAGCATAAAGTTCGTGATGAAAACGCAATGACAGAACACAAAGCTGATCCACGCTTAAGCGCTGCCTTCACAGTGTCTGAACCAGCGACTCTCTCGTAGGGGCGAACATATGTGTGTCAAAGCTGTTTTTTTCCGAGCTGTCACGCATCAAGGCGTCCTGAGACCAGGACATACGGCACTTACCTCATGGCTAGACAGATCCGGATGATCCTGCTGATGTTGCGCTATGCCGCCTGACTGTCGTTGCTGCAGTCAGCGAAACCTGCCTCAACATCCGCTTAGTGAGCAAGTGTGCGGAAACCAATGCAGGCATACCGACGATGTGGCACGAAAGCTGATCTGCTGCGCCGTGATTGACGTGAGCATTACAAGCGACCAGAGCAGCGATAGTGCTCGCCGTCTCGACATTGTCCGGCACGTACAACCCGTCACAAGCCTGAATCAGTTCAAGACCTCCTTTGCAAACTGAAACAGTGTTGAGCACTGCACAAAAGACCCGATCAGCGCCACATCGCCGTGCCGCTAGTCCGGCGTCCGGCGTCAGGCAGCAGCGGTTCTTCGATGTAGGAGACTTTTACTTAGTAATGGCAGCTTCTTCTATCTTCTACTTTCAATAAACTGTTCAATAAAGTCTTTATTTGTTCGTAAGCCCGCTGATTCCGGGGATTCCGCCGCGCACGAACTCAGCCCGGACGCGATTTCGAGGACTTCTGCGCCCCCGACTTCCTTTTGCGTATTCTCACGTTGCTGCTTGCGCAGAACTGTAGGAAATGCGACAGCGCTCACGCCGACGATTTTCTGGAAATTTCTGCTTGCTTGTTGTTTGGCCGAGCTGTACCTGATTTCTGTGCTTCGTCGATTCTGTTTCACCGTGACGGTGTGCAGTGCTCCGAAGCTGCGCTTGCGCAAGCTGATTTGCTTTGCATTTCAGAAGACTTTCATACGTCTGCTTAAGCCGGCGCAGGCTCAGCGCTTACAGGCTGATATCACGCGGACAGGTGTGATCTCTTCTTGGGCTTTGTGAACGGTGTCGCAAGACTGCAGTGACAGCAAATACGTAGAACAGCTGCATTGCAATGCACAGGCCTCACGGGCTCATACTGCATTTCGACGGAGTGCATCAGTGGGCTTATCAAAGGATATAACAAGGGCTTCACGGGCTCATAATGCGTGTCAATAGAGTTCATTGCAATCCACGGGCTTACATGGGCTCCACGGGCTTATAATGCATTTCAACGAATCGCCGGCATCAGGCAGCAGCGGTTCTTCGATTTAGGAAGCTTTTACATTTTAGTAATCGTAGCTTTATGAAATTGTTTTCACGCGGCAGTCGTGCGAGCTGTCTGCGAGAAAATATAGTCACCAAAACGATGACCAAGGAATGTAGTTTTTAGTAACAAGCCTTGACATTTCGGTGCATCGCAAACGACGCGCAGCAGATTATTTCACCAGTTCAGCAAGTTCCAACCTTATGTACCAAGTGTTCACTATTCTGTTGGTGGTACCAAGTGTTCACTATTCTGTTCGATAAGCAGGAATTGACGCCAACATCCTGCATGTCGGACAGCCTTTTGTGCCTATCAAATGCGTATAGATTGCATGCACACAATGGAGTGGAGACATGTGCATACCATCAAGCTAGCGTCACTGATTGCTGACATGTTGAAACGCATGGCTTTCTGTATCTGAAGTGTGCATCATATGTTGAAGCTAACCCAAAACCTTGTGTTGTTCATGTTCTCACAACACTGCTAGTCATGCCACCTGCAGTGTCCCTGCTGTGTGCGTGTTGACCAATGAAACAGTACTTCGTTGCTTCTATGCCTTCCTTTTGGGCAACTGCTGACAGTCTTGAGTGTGTACAGCCCTATCAGCCAGTGGCAGATACATGGTGGTGTGTGCTACTCCTGGTGCGAGGCTGCTCGTCCAACATCTTGCCCATTCTCACGGTGTTAGTTGGGTTACTTTGGCTGCTGCTGTGACTGACACCACTGCTGCCACCGCTGATGCCACTGTTGCCACTGCTGATAACATCATCAGTCATAGAGTGAGTCACTCCAGAATGGCGCATACTCTTGTCGCTGATGCTGCTGATGCTGCTGCCACTGATGTCATTTGCCATGGCCTCTGAAGTAGAAGAAAGGAGCTCATCTGAGGTCTGATGTGTTGGTAGGGTCCCCGGCATGATTAGGGTTTGTGCGCGGCGGGCAGACGGCACTGCAGACAACAAAGCAGCGTCAGAGCCAATTGCTAATGCTGAACACAATGCTGAGAGTCTGAGGCACGCTGCTTATACCAGATGCAATACTTTCCCTTGACACAAGTGCAGAAACCGTGATTGAGACCAACATCACACACTTCATCACTTCTACAGAACCCTTCAAGGAAGCCATGCAGCTCAGCAGGCAAACACTGCATGGCCACATACAATGCAGAGCAGACATGTAAGCAGAGCAAATTTGCTATGCCATGCAAGGCCACCCTACCACACACGTTAAGCAAAGATAGTCTTGTCAGAGCATTACACAACTTGTTTCATCATTACAGGCACCATGCAAGACATGCTGCTTTGGGCTGTACATTGGGGCTGCCGCTTTAGGAGACTGCCGTTATGATTGCTGAAAAGCGTAAACTTTTCTTCTCTTTTTCTTCTGGGCTGTACATGTGACTGATGCAACTGCAACAGGTGAGATCACGTACCTGGCTTGCACCCAGCAACTGGTGATCTGCTGGCAGCGATCTTGGCAGCATGCTCAGCAACAGGCGCAATGATGTTTTTGAAGACACCATCGCTGGATGACACCTGGATGGCTTGGCAGTGCATGCAGCCTTGCAGGAACTCCTCAGCCACATAGGGTGCAAAGCCCCACTGCCAAAAGACAACACCTGTAACAGATATGAGGCACGGTTATGACATGTATATAATATATGGCAGTAAAGTATAGAGTCACGATTTAGTATATGGCTGTACATGGTGCAAAGCCCGATTGCCAACAGGCAACATCTGTAACAGACATGAGACATGTTTATGGCATGTATGTGACACATAGCGATCAGTCAAAAAGTCACTAACGTAGCGCTGCAGGCAGAATTTGGCTTTACATGGTGCAAAGCCGTCATGCCTAAAGACAACACCTGACAGGCATCACACACGTCTGAACCTGGGTGATTAGTGCAATTATGGATTGGCAGTGCATGCAGGAACTGGCCAGTATGCAAAGCCGCATAAACGTGGTGACCGTTGCTCAGATGACACATGACAGCAGTCGGCAAAGAAGTTGGTGCTTGCAGTGCTCACAGCAGGAGCTGCAAATACATAACGAGGTGATAACTGCATTGCAATATTGTTGCTCTTTCAATGCACAAAAAGACAATGTCATGCTGCAGGTGTAAGTCTCAAGAAAGAGTGCAACCGTGGACTGTCCCGTTGAGCTTTGGTTTCGCAGCTGGTATGACTTCTGGCATACAAGCTGTAGACAACTGCTGGCTACAGTTCAAACGTGATTCGACATTGCAGACATACCCTTAGCTATACAGAGTCACAGCAGACAGCGAAAAGCTTGCAACGCTGCGCACCTTTGAGTGCACCATCATTAGCTAAGGACTCCTGCAGCTGCTGATACACCTTCCTGTAGAAAGGCCCTCGGATGGAGGTGATGTTGGCCTGTGCACCATTCTCCAAATGCACCTCCTTGCCAAACTCCTCTATCATGAAGGGCTTGCCCATGGCTGCTGCATCTGCTGCATGCTGCTGAATCCACGACTCCAGGAAGTCCACATCCCAAGTCTGCAGTACACACAGGCTTTGCAGTTTGAGGGTGCAGTTGTGGTTGAGAATTGACACCTTAATTTGCAGGTGATTGACTGGACACCATTGCTGCACCAAGAACTTGCCGACAGGTGCTGCATCTGCTGCATGCTGCTTGATTCATGGTTCCAGAAAGTTGACATCCCAGGTCTGCAGTAGGCACTGCCTTGTTCGACATATGATGCAACACTGTGTTGCCTACAGCCTGGCTCCAGGCTGCTGCCTTGCGAGGGGTCCCCTTACCATCGCTGACAAGCGTAAACTTTCCTGCCTAGAGCCTGAGAGACCTGCCCTTGATTGCGGCATATTGATTGGTACAAGACCCAAAATTTCAATGTCCCGGCTTGCCGTCTCAACAACTGGACACTTCAGCATGGAGAAGCTCAAATGTAACAACGGCATGCATGCAAATACCAACAGGTGTTCATAACATGCACCATGCTCACAGCAAACCGCCAGATGCCAAAACCTCCCACTGATCTGCGCACCATCGAGCAGCAGCACCTTTGCTGGCCATGCAACAGCATTTTGCACAGGTCCTGTGAAAATCTACTAAGCATCAAACAGGCTTAACTACCCTGACTTGACACACAAACTGAGACCCCATGGGTGCAATTTAGTGTCTCATGTTAGTGCATGTTGGCTCACAGGACTAGGGTTTGGACACACCTAGTAGGTACCTGGCAAGAACGACTAGCTATAATGCCTGTGAATTGTTATTTGATTATTATTAAACTGAGGCAGGCGCATTTGCTTACCTCCCAGTTGTCAGGCCAGATGTGGGCAGCAGCAAAGTCAATGGCTTTCGAGGCATGGTTAGCAATGAAGTCCTGTCCTGTAAGACTAGCCCAGCCTGTGCCAGGGTTGACTGATTCCCCAGAACTGCCCTTGGTGTAGAAGCCCTCCTCTCCCACAGTGATCATGTGGTTTGGGTCGGCCTTCTTCAAGTACTTGGACATCTCATCAATCCAAGACTGCACGCAAAGGTTCTACTGTCATAGGGGAGTGGTAAGAAGACATTGTGTATGAAGGATCAGACAGGCAGCAACACAGGAAGCATGATGTGCATCCATACTGTCAAGGAAGCATCACAGACGAGCCTGGCGAGCACACTGTATCAGCAATGCTTGCACTTCAGGACAGCACCAGAGCAGATGGAGCTTATGCCATGCAGGCAGACCCAAACCCTGCCTGGACTTGCTGATTGCAGCGAGGAGCAAGACTTTCTGGGTCAGTGGGTCAACACAATCGCCTAGCACATTTTGGCCCTTGACACAAGCAACGCAAGCAGAACGGCAGCGCACCAGGACTTCCTAGAGCAGTGCCTCCATACAATAACCCAAATGGCAAGCTATACAAACTGCAGGGCAGCAGTGCATTTGTACAACATCCCAACTGACAAGCCATGCAAGCAGGAGGACAGACCCCCCCGCCCCCCCCTCCCAGTCCTTTTTGGCGCACTGCATCAACACAGCAGCCTAGAAAACAAGCCATGCAGCAGGAGGACAAACCCACCTGGACTTTCTTGGCGCACTCTGGTCTGCAGCTGACATAGCTGTCAGGCACTGGGATGAAGTCGGGGAAGCAGTCACAGCGAGGCTCGTTCATCAGATCCCATGCAAAGATGGTGGGGTCATCCTTGTACAGCCTGTTGCTGATGGTGTTGCGCCTGTTGACCATTGTGTCAATGTGGTTCTTGAACAGCTTCTTCACATCTGGGTCTGTGAAGAATGGGTCATGACCCTCAGCGCCCGCCCATTGTATATACTGCACCACCCAAGTCTATTAGTATCAATACTGGCAGAACGAGACACATGCACGTCCAGAGCGCAGCATGTGAGGCTGCTGATCTAGACTTGACATGTCTTTTCAGACAGCAGTGAACACCAATGCATGGCAGCACTGCACTTGTATTGTGCTAATAGGTACTAGTGTTGAAAGACAGACGCACAAGCATCCAGGACAGCAGGGCATGCAAATATTGTACCTGTGTCTTGCTGTCTGCATTGTCCCAGTTGTTAACCAATGTAAACAAAAGCCTCACACCATACTTGGAGGCCTCATCTAGTATGTAGTCTAGCGCCTGAAAGGCATGTTCGCTGTACTTGCCTACAACACACCGCTCAAATGTCATTAAGCTGTCTTTGGTGCTGATAGGCAAGCACAGCATACACATGGAAGTGCACAGTCCTGGAAGGGACAAGCAGTGACATGGATTGGAGGCAATTGCTTGCAAGAGTGTATTGTTGTGTGTCTTCAGCGAAAACGAATGAGCTTCCTTGCCGCAATGAAATTGCAGCGTATGCGTTGTGTCAGGAAGGGAGGAAAGTGGGTGCATGCACAAGTGTGAGCAGCTGTGGCGGTTGCTCACCTGCTTTGATCTGCAGAGGAAAGGTACTGTCAACTCCATGTGCAAAGGACCGCACAACGTTTAGCTTGTTTGCAGCTGCTGTAGCTAGAGTCCACTGCACCACGTCTGCAACACCATGCTCAAGCATGACAGGCTTTGACTTGACCTTGCCTGCTGCTACCTCCATGAGCTGCCATCTGCAAGTGCCAGCAAATGCTCAATGAGCGTCTGAGACCTAGATAGGTCAAACTACTTGCGCCCTGAGTAACAAGTTTGAGTGGCTCTGTTCAGACTGAGATTTGTTGCTTGACCGTCTGCTGTTGGCGACCTGCTGCTGCAGGTGCGGATAGCAGTGATTGAGAAGAGTTTGGTAGCCCAGTAGTACACTCACGTGTTTAGACCACTAGGGATGAACTCATTGCAGTCCTCATCGACAAAACGACCTCCATCTGCTCTGATGAAGCCTCCGCTGGCATGCTGAGCTAATGTTGAGCCCAAACACAAACTCAATACAAATAACAAAACAGAATGCCGACCACTCTCGCGCATCCTGCCGCGCCCTGTCAGCGGCAGCCAAGCTGGCTTTGATGCCACGCGCAGACTGAAACTTATACGGCTTTCTCTGGCACTGCACTTGTCGACACTGCCGCCGCAAAGGTTACACAAAAGGCACTGCGGAGTCTCACAGTTCACACACCGTCCGTGCTTTCTTGGAACGGTGGAATAGGCGAGGACGTATCTCAGATCAGTGGGAACACCTGATACAATCACAGCTGGTGCGCACTTTCACAACCGCCACCTGCAAAGCTATGGCATTAGCAGCATAGTCTCGACAAGCAGCAACGGCACTGACCATACGGCAAATCTGGGCGACAGGTGTCGAAGCACTTTCTGCACGTGAAAGCACGCTGTACTTAAACGGGCTCAGCCTTAGTCATATTGGTCACATGCATACACGTGTGTGCGTTGCTTTTGCCATGCCGCGCGTAAAGCATGGGAGTAAACTAGCGGGCCGCAACGCATTTGCTTGCTGGGCAGCAGGATTAGAGTGAAGTTCACAAGGGCAGCCACACTGCTTGCCCTATATGTGCTGGTGATCGTCGTGTGTGCAGGCTGTGATCCCTCGAGGTAGCTCTCGTTGTGCCGTGTTGTGTACATACATGGCATTTAAGCCAGTACAGCTTCACCGCACCTGAGCGGTCCTTCCGCCATTTTATTGTTGTCCAACTTGGGCAGACAATAGGCACAGTGTGTTCGTCTCAAGTGGAGCACGCAGAGGCAATCAGGAGCACTCACACGAGAAGTATGCTGCAACAGACCTGAAAGTGGTGATTCTTGTACAAGCGTATGCACAAACAACGGCCAGCAGCAGATGTGCACGGCTTACTGAGTACCTCAGCTCCCCCCCTGGATTGTCAGCCTATTCATGAAGGGGTTGAATTTTTGCTGTGTGCGTATACTATGACAGACTTGCCATACATGGCTACAACTGCAAGCATAACACTGAAGATGTAGCAACTGGCTCATGACAATGTACAACTAGGTTGTATGCTGTAGACAAATTCACATGCAGCATATAGAGCAGAGTCTGTTGCAAGCATTGCGTGATTGTCATGAGTATGTGTCAGATGGCAGGTGAGTGTCCAAGTTGTGTTGTTGAATGTCTCCAGGCAGCAAAGTGCTAGCGAGCTGAACACAAGGCGTCATGAACAACATTCAAGTAGTGTTTGTGATACAAGGCCTTCCGCAGGCCTCCTAGGTGCTTTAAGTTTTTGCTATCCCCACAGCAGTGAATCTAAAAGGTCCTAAGTGTTGAGCAGAATTGCAACACTGAGCGTCAGCAGACAGCAGGCATCTGAAAAAGCCACCTATTCTGATCACTGTTGTCCTATTACAATGTGTGGTACCATCAGCTGATCTATGCGTACAAACACAGTATTACCTGGTAGTATGACTAAGGCTCTGCAGCAGCTGACATGGGTAAGGCTTCAAATCAGAAAGCTGTTGCTAATACGCTGTGAGAGGTGTGATTGCCATGCATACTCAATGCTTCATTCTGCCGTGGGGTCACCGTCTTAACAGCGCTCCGCTATGCTACGCTACGAGCGTGTGCAAGCTTGTAGTCAGCCACTGACCTTTATGCTCTCGCATCTGGTCTGACCTTATGGTCAGCAGGCTGGCACGTGTATACACCCGTATTACAAGGACATCCTGGAGTGTTTAGATGCAGTGCTCTGGCTTGCAGCCATGTGCACACATTGTCATCACCAGCTCTGATCAGCTCTGCATGTCATGGTCATGGATGTGATAGGTTTGCTGTGCTCAGAGGTGGCAAGAAACAAAGTTGATAATTGCTTTGATATTGCAACATTACAGCTTGGTACAGAGTTGTACCTTGAAGAACACACAGCAGCGGCCTTACCTTGGGAAGCGTTGCAGCACTGGCCAGTTGGAATGGCAATGGAGCCGATGACTGCATACGCTGTTGAGTTGGAGTCAATCTCTCTTTTGTAAGACATTCCACTGATGCTGACCTGACCATGATGCATGTAATTGAAGGTGTGGCATGCCCAGGTGTTGGCTGAGATGCTGTGTATCACAACACTGGTGTTGAACGACAAATATTGTTGTACAATGTAATTAACCTTTGGATGTTATCACCAGCAGCTGCAAACCAAGACAAGTTGTCCTAACTTGTGCCCAGGAAGAAAATTAACATCAACACGTCATTTTGTCCATCTGATGAAGTGCCAGCTCTTGCAGATTTGGTCAGTCAGTTTTCACCCGCTCCATTGCTATGATTGTCTACACTTGATCTAGCAGATAGACATGCAGCAGATAACATGAGCTGCATCCTGCCTCCAACTCACGCTGCTCAGAGGAATTGTGGCGAATCAAGACTATCCAACACAGACTATCCTAGTCAATATGCAGGCGGCTCCATTATACGAGCACTTACTTGCGATCAGCGGCTGAACAGACGAATTACGACGACGAACAACTGACGAAGACAGCTTCAGCACGCCGGTCACGAGCCTGTTTGCCTTGTGCCTGAGTGGACGAGTATCTGCCTGTGCCTGAGTGAGGTCTACGCTCAAGCTTCGACAAACACTCTGAGGGCTTCTCACTCTGCTGATATAGGTATAATGAACTTCGGCTCTCCTTTGGATTCTGTTGCCTGCTGCTTGATGCTCGTGGCCAGCAGACCTATCAGCCAGCAAAATTTTCCAGCTTTCAGCTACAGCTCAGCCAGACGCGACTTATAACAATTTTGCACTGAAACTGACTCACAATGCATTGCACACTCAGGCGTGGTCCCCGAGCCCCTGCTCACACACGATCCCTCGCGATCGCGCTTCAGAGTTTATTTTAAACACAGACTATCCAACACAGACTACCCAACATAGTCAGTGGCTTGAGTTCTATGGGGTCTGGGACTCGAGCAAGTTGTCCTGACAATACATCTGCCCACCCTTGTTGACCCACACTTTACGATGGTAAGAAATGAACAAGACAAGGTTGTCAGCTGTCTCCCTGATCAGCAAGGACCAGGCGGAAATCAACAACTTACACAAGTCCTCACAGTCATTGCCGCTGTGGCTTGACTGCAAGTGATTGAATTTGGCCAGTCTGCCAAAGCAAAGATTGGCGTGTGTGCCTCAACAGTTGTGGCTGCTGCAAGCTTGGCTCTCATGGACCAGCTGGAAACTGTGAATGATGATATGCTGCAGTGTTGATGTTCTTTATGCTGCACATATAGAAGCAGTTCACAAAGCAGTACATCTGGTCACGTAGCTGCTGGATATCTGTAGATCTCCCAACCATTGGTCTGCTGAGAATAGTCACATCCAAGTCCTGCAACTCTGGCATCTTTTGGCTGACATGAGCCAAGCTGACATTGACACAGTGATGTACAACTGCAGCTACACCAACGTGATGCCGGTCCGAATTTGCTACCGCACGAAGATACGCGGCACAGCTCTAGCTGGACACTGTTTAAATCTCGTAGGCGGAGTAGATCGCGTTCTGGTAAGTTAAAACGAGTCCAAGCACAGAAGGTGTGACTTGCTGTCAGGTGATCCAGATCAACAGACGCTTGTTCATACTGTTGTGTCGCAGCCCGACGTGCAACTGTGGCTTTCTTAGAGGCATTTGTCAAATGTGTCTCCTTCTGCTGCGGTGTGAACACCAAAGCGACCGTAGCTACGAGCTTACCGACAAACTTCGGTTTAAACTCCGGCTAAATGTGCTCCGAAACCAAATGTCTAACAGCTCAGGTATTCTTATGCAGACAACACCTGTGATGATGTTTCGGCACTGCATTTTATCGCATGTCTACGTCAGTGCATCGAGCAGGCACCGAAATAATAATGTATACATTTGGTGTCGGAAGCATTTGATACCATGAAGCCCTGATGTGCATCCAATGCCACATGGTGTACAGAGTACTTCAGCGATTGCACACTGCATTACTTGCGTATAACAGAGCTGCATGCATGCTGAGCCTATACGAAAAAGCAAGAGAGCCGCAAGAATGCTGACAACCTGCACATGATGCAAGGTTGCTAACACTGTTTTGTTCACAGAATGCCCAGGGTGCTTTGTCCTGCTTTTTGGCAGGCATACAGCTTGCGTAGACAGCAAAAGAATGGGGCAATCCGTGAATTGAACACGGGACCTCTCGCTTAGGGTGCGAGAATCATACCACTAGACCAATTGCCCAGAGTGTTGCCTTAGGGTTGCCCTGAATTTGGATGATAACGATCTGATTTGACCGTTTATGTCCTGAGTGCCTGGTTTCCTGCTGCAGATGCGCTCCATTCATGTTTCGATACTCTTTCCAAGCACGCTGCTGTCCATCACAATGTGTCCGGTGTATAAATTGTCGGCAAGAAGCGATGCTGACTCCAGGCCTTAAACCCCTAGAACTCTTACTGTGTGGATGCCCACCGTCCACCCTACACATAAGACACCAACACCGCTCACCGTCGCATAGTAATTTGCACGATATCACAGGGCATTGAGCTGCGCGAAGTACGAGCATGCTGGCTTGCGCAGCCATCGCACAAGTACGAGCAGCTCGATGCCCATGATGCAAGTGTCGCTGGTAGCCAACCCAGCCGCTTAGTGGAAACCCATCAGCCTTAAAACGTGCTCTCCAGTGTGATTGTTCGAGTGGCATGTCCTGACATTGTCGCGCATACTCTAAGCAAGCAAGGGGTATGTCTTAAGTTGCCTCTTTAAGGCGTGCAAACCTGAATTGGATAGAAAGGTATGCAAAACGCAGCAGAACGACAGGCAAGCATGTTCATGCACAGTGCTTTGCAGGCATTTCTGACTGTCCTTGGATCATGAACATCAAGCCTGTTCAAGGCTCATATAGGCATGCCCATGGGACATGCCTGTATGCCGCATGCAAAATGCCTTACATTGTGGTGCATCCTGTTGCCCTGGTGCCTGCACGCTTCACTGTAATACAGTGACTGTATTGCCATTTTCAAGGAGCGCAAGCAATTGCCATGAGTACTAGCTGCATCAGTAATTCTTAGTCTGCTTACTTTGACAGAGTATCCTGTCCTTTCTGTCATGCTTAATTTCTGCTATAGCCTTTGACAGGCATGCTAGTGCATCTGGGAAAGGCACTTTGTTTATCCTGCTCTAGGGTTTAACCCAATCGTTGCGTAGAACCCCACGAGCCTAGGCACAGATCAAGCATTGTGATGCGCTGCAAAGCAGAGGCTGCATAGGCAATGGTAGCACATGCATGGCTGATCAGTCATGACTGGCAGTGCACCCCAACATGCAGCAGCGGCATGTGTAACAAAAGCCATGTGGCTCAATTCCATGTGGCATGCATCTCAAGAACATCTAGCAGGGTCGACGTCTGCAGCAGCTGCAGCCTTCACAGCTGAACTTGCCCAACGTCATCTGAATTCATTCTGCGAAGCCTACCAGCTCACCAAACACTTTTCAAACGATGTTTTTCCATCCTGACTGGCAAGTCAGTGTTATGTTGTGATAGCAGCCTCAACGCAGGATATGGCAAAGAGAAATTGCAACATGCGTCCTTTGTAGAGTACTAGTAGCAACATGTTGTATAAGATGCATCCATTTGCATTGCATGCAGGATGCACTGGCAGTACTCAAATGCATAACAAAGCACATATGCAGTCGTACTTAGTCAGCTGCGAATACCCTACAGGTGAGTTCCCTAGCTAGTGTATCAGCACTTGTTGTAGCTACAGCTATATATAGCTCTCTTGCAATGGAGAATCATTAATGTTAATCGCCACGTCTGCTTTCTCCTAAACCCGGAGGTGCAACTGTAAGCTTTGTTCGTGGTGAACACTCAGTACGCATTGACTGTAATACATTCACTGTATGGTCGGTGGAAGTTGACGCGCGTTGTCGGCCAGTGATTATTCAGCAGCTGTATTCAATTGGTGGTGAAGGGTTTGCTGAGGGTAACTCACAAATTCACAACTGAATTCGACTCAAACACGAACGAAAAACCAACCTCGACAAGGAACATTCCGAAGCTGACAGGGACAGCGCAGCTGCCAGCGGGGTGGTACAAAAGCGCATCCAAGACCTTGATCCGACAAGCAAGTAACAACATAGCAATTTGGTCGGTCGGATTGCTTGACGTACGTCTGAACAATATGGCAGCAACCAGCACCTCTTCCGGATGCATACACTCTTCTATTCAGTCACGGCTGGTCCGATGCGGAGTGCACAGCGTCCTTTATAGAGCGCGACACACATCAAGATCATCGGCCGCTTGCGGCGGCACGACTAGGCCAAACATTAATAAGTTTTTGCAAGGTTGGCATGGGAAGAGCTTTTGCAAATGTTGTTTCGCCAAGCTTGCATTGGCTATTATAGTCAAGTCGCAGCATTATATGCATTGAAAGGAAGGAACACTTTGTTTGCAGACATGCAACTCCTCATGATTACTGCTCTTGCAGGTCAAGCTTTGGTTTCCAGCTCTAGTACACAAACGCAGTCCAGAACGAGAAGCTCAACCTTAGTTCGAGCTGGCTTGGGTGACCGAGCGTCAAGAGTGGCGAAGGGATACGCGTTCTTCTATACGGACTCGGCAGGTCAGCTACTTTGCGAATCTCAAGCTTTGCTATCTTGATCAGTAAACTGATCTGCTATTAAGAGCGTGACCTACTGTGTGTAGTATTTCAAGAACATGAGCAATTCCAGCTTCTAGGTGTCAAAAGGTGTCGTTTTGACTGCAGCCAAGTCTCTGGAAGACCCCAGAAAGATGCTGGACCAAGCAGTCTCAGAAATGAGGGAAGACCTAGTCAAGATGCGACAGGCTTCTGCAGAAGTTATGTCAACACAGAAGATGCTAGAGTCCAAATACAGTCAAGCTCAGGCTTCAGCAGTAATCGCTCTCCCCCTCTCTCTGACCAGCATGCATGCATCCCCATCCCAATGCTCGTTTAGCTCTGCTTGAGCACAGACAATTTTCAGGACAGAAAAATTGTGCCATGCTGCATGTCATGTAGTGCATCAATCCATGCAAGCTAAGATCAACCTCAATTGTGCTGCACAATCTCAACACAGCTGTGTCATGTGTATTGGAACATGTAGAGTCAAATGTGTCATGCCACACTACGCACCAGCAAACTCCTTGACTGGAGGGGGCTGTTACACGGACCACAGTGTCCTGCTATACAGACCACAGTGTCCTGCTATGTACCAATGCCTCCATCAGCGTGTCATTGGGTTTTGCCAAATGTGTTAGGACAAAGTAGTACAGCTGTAACATGCCTCCGCGCAGTATAGATGCTGCAATATGATCAGCATGCATCCAGTCCAGTGCTGACCTGTTGTGACATGGTGTGCATGCTTGGCTTTTGACCTAGCACCAACATTCACAACATGCTCAGATGACAGTCAGACTGAGTTGAAGCATAGCTTGAACAGACTGTGCCTGATCCTGCAGGATCAGTGGTACCGGAGGGCTCAGCTGGCCCTTGACAAAGGAGAGGAAGAACTGGCCAGAGATGCCCTCAGAAGGAAGAAGAGCTTCTCTGACAATGCAGCCATGCTCAAGAAGCAACTAGACCAACACACCAGAGCCAGCGGCCAGCTCATGACCAACATCAGGTCAGTGCCAGTCATCGGTCACAGCATCACACATGCACTCAGACTGTATTGCTGCGTGCGATCGTTGCTTCACATGGTTGCTGTACCAATGGCTGTTACTACTCAAGCGTTTTGCCATGAGCAGGCCATGATGCACTGCAGTTTGACTCTCCTCTCACAGCTTGACTCGTGTGCAGAACGATGGAGAATAAGGTTGCAGAAGCAATGAGCAAGAAGGAGACTCTCAAGGCCAGAGCATTGACTGCAGAAACAACCAAGCAGCTTAATGACTCCATCACCAGCATGGTGCGTACAGCCACTGAGTCACTCCTGTCTAAGCAAGAGACTGCAGCAGTCATGAGGCTTATCAGCTACTGCATGTTACAAGCTGCCTCAAGCTCATCTTGAAAATATGACTAGCTTGCTTTTGGTCTGGTCTTGGTCATCTTGAAAATATGACTGTAGCTTGCTTTTGGTCTTGTCTTGGCTGCTGCTTCTGCGCTCCTTGCCACATGATGATTACAGACAGCCCAAGAGGATACCGCGCATCTGTGTGTGAAGCTCTATGTGCGTGTGTGACAGGTGACTGGGCTCAAAAGCAGCACCAGTGGAAGCCTTGCAGCTTTTGAGCGCATGGAGCAAAAGGTGGTGGCTATGGAGGCTGAAGCTGATGCTGTCGGTCAGGTACGTCAAAAGTCATGTATCTGTTTTGATGCATTATTGTGACGCACACAAAAGGTCCGGCATATTGAAAGTCTCATGTTCTGGTGCGTGTATTTGATGTACACTAAAGGCCTCATCCTGCAGCAAATGATCATTTCATTACTGATTTCCTGCATTTTGGTGTGACAGTCTACCATGCTGGTAAATTTTTGTGCCACATGTTAGCTGGTTGATCATCCTCTTTCTTGCCCGCCTTGTGATTGATGGCAGCTTTGCTGGTTTCTGAATCAGTTCGCTATACTCAGGAATTGTCACGAGTTTGAAGCTTACCTGGTGCAATCCATGCACTCTTGTGTCGAACCTTTATGGCACGCACTGCAAGTATGCACAAGTGCAGCCCTACTTGACAAGTGCATGGTGTACTAAAGCTTTACAACATCTGGTGATTGTTGATTGCAGCTTGGTGGTAGCGATGCTTTGGAAGGCAAGTTCGCTCTGCTTGAGGGTGGCTTTACTGGCATTGAGGATGACTTCCAGCAAATGAAGAAGAGTATGGTTGATGGTGGCAGGCTGATTGAAAAGCCAAAGGAAAAGCCCACTACCATGTTTTGGACATCATAGGGCTAGTGCTTTGTGGGTGTCCTATGTCTGGGCCGTCGGCCTTATAAAGGTTGCTGTTGCTGGCAGCCATGCATTGCATAGCTCACAATTGGGTATGCAAGAAGAGCGCATCACAATGAATAGTATGTACCATCACCTTGTATAATGGTAGTGAGTCTTCCCCTTTCTGCCCTTTGTAAGTCTTCAGATTTTGATTGTCTGGATCAGCACTTCTGCTTGAGTTCGAAATGAACTCTGTTGTAAACATGATATATTTATCTGAGATCATAGTAATGGGATTCGCATCATAGCCAAATCTTTCCCTACTTCGCGGCACAACCGCGAATGCGTTTGCGGATAGGCATATTTGATCTTCTCAGGCAGACCATCTACAGATGGCAACGGCTGCACGCTTGAATTAGTCGCCTGGCACAGCTTTAAACTGTTGAATGGTTGAACCTTGATGGCCAGTCTTCCACCACTCCCTCTCGTACGGGGCGCGTGAGACCTGCGGGAACGCTCATGTACCCTGATGACGTTAGGCCAATCTTTTTTACGACGTCACATGCATCACATGGTCTCTGCAAGTGCGCCAGAGCGCCGCCGTGACAAATAGCACTGGCCGTCAGGCGTACAGGTCCGGCTAGAGCGGAGCCGGGAATCGCAATCAAGGAAAGAGCTGCGGCAGCGTCCCAACTTATCCGCGGCTGCGTGATTAAACGGCCTAATAAATCAGAAATATAATGTTATTCTGGCCGTTCAAACAAGCGTACAGTACATTACGTGCACACGGAGCATGCCAGTTGTCGGGTGCAGAATAGCCGACAGCCGCGGGAGGGTCAATGCTTCAACGCTGTGGCAAAAACTAAGCTTAAGTCCTGTCGGCAGCTGGCTGTCTTGAGCGTGTGATAACCCGGGCTTGCACACCGGTTTCATAAGCTTCAACATACTTAGGCCGCCCTGTGCAGGAGTTCGTCCAGTCTCAGCGTGACATCTTAGGCTGCTTACCTTTGCAGAGTTGCAGAGCCCTTGAACATTTGCTGTTTGACCTGTCCGGCTTGCTTTGCGCGTCTGCTTCTGATTGCCAGGCTTACAACGTAGTCCGGCGCTCCGTTTGCCTGCCCGTTTATCCTGTCTAGTCTGTGGACTCACGTCAAGTTATGAAGGCGGTTGCTGTATTGTTGGCCTTGTTGGTCAGCTTTCAGTGTGCAGCGGGGTACACCGGGTTCATCCGAACCAGCAATGAGAAGTTTGTGGACGATAACTGTCGGGAGTTTGTCCCTTTGGGCATGAACACGTACGGCTGCTCTGCCATTCAAACTGCTGCAGTGTCTGCCCGCGTTTGTTTGTATGCATGTTCGGCTGCAACGGTTCGATAAGCTGTGCTGTCGTTCGCTGCAAAATGCATGTTGCTTATGTCGATCCAGCTCTTTGAGCGCTAGGCGTCTTGGTCAGCGTTACGTACCGGGGATGCACAGTGTGTTGTCCCCTCAGGCGCCTTTGCAGACAGCTTACGAATACAAGCAAAGATTCTTCCGCTGTGCCTGCAGGTGGTTGTTGTTGGAGTCAGTCGTGGGAACCATCATTGACCCTCCTACCAACCCTTTTGGTCTGAGCCCTGTTGACTTCACTTTCTCTGTGGCAGCCAACAACAGTCAGACCACTGCGCGTGTGTTTGCTCATGGCATCAACTCCACAGTAGTACTACA
>JAABUP010000962.1_pt1 | contig 61774 bp, 79 predicted proteins | sample 5559201 | NCBI WGS metagenome assembly JAABUP01 (sample SAMN10711887, study PRJNA513373) | rock metagenome | isolation source: Antarctica rocks | place: Antarctica | reverse complement strand
TGCCATCCTAAGATTGTCTCAAGCTTGTGTACACATGTGCAAGCATGCCTCAGGGTCCCCCTTTCATTGACGACAAAGCTGCACCTGTGTAATCATGCACAAAAGTTACGTCGGGGTCGTGGTTAGTCACCACCTTCTAACCGAAGGAGAGCGTGCTATTGCTTGCAGTGCAGAAGCGCAAAGTGCCGCATAACAGACCGGGTACCCCAGCGTGCTACGTAGGTATACCGCAGCGCCAATTGAAATTGCGAGCTCGAGCCGCTCCGACAACTTGCACGGCTATGAACTAGCTATGAACCAGCTATGATACGTTTCATAGCTGGTTCATAGCAGGGTCATAGCAGGGTCATAGCATGCTATGAAAGCCTTTTGTGTAGTAGGGGCTCGCTCATCACTACTGGTGTATATCACCTTCTCATAACTATACTTAGATCCATGCTTAGTTCTGGCTCGTTCAATAAATGTTGCAGCAGCCTCAGCAATGCGTTTATTGGCAATTGTTATATGTGCACATTGATGACAACCAGCTCCTGTCAAGTGAGTCTTTGGTGCCTATAGGAATTCCGCATGTTCAAAGCAGATAATGATGAGCTTCTTTGCTGAACCCTCATACACAGATTTGCTATAGTCATACTTGTCATCACCGTGTTTCTCTCGAGCTCGCCGGATGAACTCTTCGGTCGTGAGTTTGTTGGGCATCCCATGCGTTGTGCTAATTCATCAGAAAGCTACTTTATATGCATGTCCAAGCACAATTTCTTTGACGTCGTAATAATCATTGAGGCAAATCAACCCGACAGATGACCAGATACAGTTCTACAAGTCAACTCTCACCGGGTGAAACTTTTAGTCAAGTGATCCGCACAGCATGTGAACTAGGACATGAGCACTGCTATTGCTGCAATGAAGAATTAGGTTCTCAATATACAATACGTGTTCAGCAAAGCTGCACCAAATCAGACGTACCTCAACTCCTTATTGTTCAATTTGAAATCACGAGTAAACGGGACATATGGGTCATGCTCTTGCTTGCACACACAAAATTACCCGCTGTCCAGCGCAGAACGTTTCATTTCGTTGCTTACTACAGGTCCTCCGATGGCAGCTCGAAGTTCAAAGTCAGCAAACACCCCTCAAACTCCCCATTGCTGCCTATATCATCGTTTACAACTCTGACTCAGAGGATTTGTCATAAAGTCTTCTGTTCTTTGCATGCGAATCGCCATGTCTGTCACTTGCTCCTTTCTGAGGAAGTGCTTGGCTTCAACCAATATCAGGATTTTCTGATCATCTTTCTCACAAGCAACAGCACCATCCCATTGAACAAGGATTGTGCCATCCGGGTTCAGCAGTCTTAAGAAATCATCAGGGATGCCGAGAGTCACAACATACCCCTTCCCTTCCAGGTGTGTGCTGAGTGCAGCCGTCACATCCTCTCCGATTGGCTTATCTCTATTTTGATTGTAACCAATAAGGTTCGCAATGCTTCCAGCATTTTTTGTCTGCTGCTCACCAGTCTAGGGTTTGCACCATCATACATGTCAAGCAAAAATCGATGAAGTCATTCAGCAATTTACATCTGAACTGGAAACCAGAGCTGATGTCATCATTACGTAAACCCCCCAAAGCCCTGAGGAAGCGCTCAAACCCACTTGCAAGCACCCGCAAACCAGTGGCGCCCAAAGCAATATGCTCCACCGGACGTTTCAAGTGCACATCACTACACTGCTACAGATCAGACGCTTCAGTGCCTTGCTGCATAAACACATATGCTTGGCTCATCATGACTGCACACGCATAGTGCGTTTGGAGCTCATCTCTTGGATTTGTTTGTGTAACCTGTACCATACCATTGATACACCATACCAAATATTTGCGCTACTGTAGTGCTAGCTGCATTGTTATGTCTTAAACACCTTGCAGGCCATGGCATTGCGCATTCATTGCCTTGCTTGTCTCTCTGGTCACTAATGCATGCAGACCGTCAGTGATGCCAAACAGCAATCTTGGCTGCTCACCTTCTCCATGTCCATGCCAACTGTGTCACACAGTGTGTCTATGCGCAGCTGTGCATCTTGAAATTTGCATCATATTATAGTATGCCAAAGGTCACTGTGACCGTGTTCAAACAGTACACTGGTCAAGTGCTTGAGGATTGATGAAGGAATTGCTGCGTGCAGATGGGTCCACTGGGATCCCTGCTGGTGACTGTGAACCATGAAGACCATATGAGCTCTTCATGCTATTTTCAAGCAGTGTCCTGTTTTGAGTGTGCATCTGTATACACGTAAGACTGCAGCGCAGCAAGTACGGTGTTGCAATTCTTGCTTGTATATACATATGCATATATGATCCATTTCAGATCATGCTATCTATGTAAAAGCTACAATTCTGTACAATGTCACTTGCCAGCTGAGCATGTTATTGGCTTGCAATCCCCTAAAAGTTCGCATCAAGCTTGCACAAATCAATTCAAAACTTGTATGACACCAAGTACATGCCTGAGTATGCATTCAAATGTACATGATTAAGACTATGGTCTCTCCCTTAATTGGCACATTTGGGCTGGCTAGCAATGCACCTCAAAGACATGCACCCAAGGTGCCATGTTCATCTACCCAAATGCATGCAAAATCCGGACTGTTCTGCCTGCATTGGTGCAGTTTCAGGGAATTCAGGACAAGAAGCAATGTAGACCCTTCATGAAATGAAATTGCAACCCATAGTGGTAAGAAACCAAGCACGACCAGCAATGCCAAAACCAGAACAAAGCCGACTGCAGGTACAGTTGCCTCCTTGTGTCCTACAATATGGTTTAGCGTTAGCGCCAGGCTCTGGGATTTGTGCAGCCTGAGAAGCATGTTTCTGCAAATCTCCAGCTGGATGCATGTGCTGGCAATGCACAAAAACTTGTTGATTACAAGTCTTGCAAGCCAGTGATACAATGATTGACCCATACTTTATGCCAAGACCTTGCTAGGTTTGGAAGCCCCTCCCTCTTCTATATCACCCCAGGCATGCCATTCAGCGTTCACTTTGCGGATGCCAGAATCCAGAGTATCTAGCTTGGCCTGCAAACACCACGCACATGCGCACTCTCAGTACTTTTGTGTGATTCAATTATTGTCCAATTGGACATGCTCCTGACTGCTCAACTATGAGGAGAGATCAGTAACAGCAGCCTTGATGTCATGCCCTGCATGCGATCACATTAGTCATGCTGACGATGCGAAGGCTGATGCTAAAACGGCAGGACAGGAGCTCTGACATGGCACTACTCGCCCTAACCCCTAACCATAAACCCACAAAGCATGTGCCTGCACCTGGGAACAATCTATGCCGGACATTGGACAGAACAATGCATGGGATGCAAGTGTACCTTTGCTGCTCTGGGCAGAACCCAGTCAAAGATGCCGTCTATGTTGGCTTTGATGTTCTTGGGATTCTGACTTCTGGGAATGACTGGAACCCCACGCTGCACGTTCCACTTCAAGCACACCTGTATGGGTCAACATTGCATGCCTTTGGTTGCACAGCCAGCTGGCGCTAGTCACTGCTCTTTTTGTCCATTCGTAGGTGGACATGTCATATGCGAGTCAGGGTTCTGAATTTAATGCCATGACAGTTAGTGCACACAGAAAATTTGTTGTTGAGGCAGGAAAGCCAGCAGGCCACACGCATGTAGAATGTATGGCACTCACGTTGTATGTTGCAAAGCATGCATAGTGTAAGTATAGTATATATTCTCTTATATTCTCATTATTGAACACTACGTAGTGCCACAACCTGGGATATACCATCTTGCTAAACAGCTTGGTGACAATGCTGTGACGCACAAAAGGCTGTGATAGTTGCAACAGACCATCCTGTCAGGAGTATGAAGAGAAAGCTGATCAAGGACCCTCCCGACATGCATTTGCTGTTACTGCAATGTATAAAAGGGCCCATAAAATGTGTTAAAAGGCACATGAGGCTGAAGTCTGACCTGTGCAGATGTGCGTCCAAGCTCTTGGGCTACCTCCTTCAGCACATCATTGCTGATGACCCCTGGATCTGAATGCCCAAGGGGGCTGAAGGCTATGCAGTGCACACCCTACAGAATCGGCAAGACTAATTTGCTTAGGGTTTGACCAAATTGACAGCCAGACGCCCAAACACCTTGCAGCATGGTTGGGCTGAAGGCTGTGCACGGCACACCCTACAGAAACAGCAGGATGAATTTGCTTAGGGTTTGCCCAATTGATGACCAAGTTCCCATGCAGCATGGTATGGCAAAAGGTGTTCAAGCAGGACTGATTTTGATGTGGAACAGGCTAGGTATCTGTCAGAGTCATGGAAAAGTGGATCTTGCCTCGCAAGAGCCAATGAGCGCTCAAGCTGAGTAACTGAGTTTGGTATATTGTCGTCATCCAGATTCCAGCCTTACAGGGGATTACGGGAACAACAGGTGGTACAATGCATGCAGTCATTCATTCAACGTGATTCTTCCCATAGGATCAGGTACGTACACTCCTGAGTAGCTCTCCGTTTCAGGTCCTGTTGTGGCCATTGACACACCAACAGATGGCGCGATGGCTGGGGTTATGATCATTGATCATTACCTTTCGTGCACACACGCCCACAAGCTTCCGTTGCGGCAGGAAAGGATGCAGCTCCACTTGGTTTGCGACCGGCTTGATGCGGGCATAGTCAAGAAGCTCCTCAACTTGCTTCACGCTGAAGTTTGAGACGCCCAGGTGCCTTACTAAGCCGCTGTCAACAAGCTCCTCCATAGCTTCCCTGCATGAGTCATGAGCCTGGATCATGTAAACACAACTTGATGCCCCACAGTGCCTTGCTTCTTCACTGTCACAGCGCTTCCTTTGGTGGGTTGTCTGTACAAGTGTCAGTATGAGCCTGCATTGTCATGCATGCACCCCATCATTTTGTTGCAGTGGACTTTTTCCCATCTGCCACTCATGAGACCTTTTGGGAGAGCAAGATATATATGACGAGCAGCTTCTTCAGCAAGGCCAGCTAGCGTATGAACAAAACGATTTGGCAGCCAGCATACTGACATTGAGCCTCACATACTGGCGGCAAGACCTGACGCAGCTCTCCCTCACATACCTGTACAAACAAGGCTTACTATGTCTGCAAGTATTCTAGATGCAACGACAGATGCATTTCATGGATGTCTGCAAACATCAGGAATGCATGTGAGAAACATATAATCAGATGGATGCATTATTGAAACTCAAATGCACAAATAAGACAAACAAACCAGTTGAGTGAGGATGACGTCATCGGGCTTGCCAGAGGTGCCACTGCCAGGGTGTAAGCTTCTAAGTTTAGATGCCAGGGACGTACCAGGTCTGCTGGATAAAGACAGCGTCATCAGGAGTGCCACTGTCAGGGATTAGGGTTCACAGGCTAGGGATTAAGGTTCACAGGCTAGGGATTAGGTCTGCTAAATGGTGACAGGTATGATGTATCAGGTCTGCTAGATGGTGACAGTGTCATCAGGCTTTTCCCGGCATGCCACTGTCAGAGGTTTTGATTCATGGGTAGGAATGGGGGTTCACAAGCCAGGGTTTGGGATTCATGGGCTAGGGTTTATGGTTCACAGGTTGGGGTGTGTGATTCATGGGTTAGAGTTGGAGGACATACCAGGTCTGCTGGATGGTGACGGTGTCATCAGGCTTGCCCGGCATGCCACTGTCCGGCTCCCAAGCCTCCGGCCAATGCATCAACAGCAGGTCCAAGTACTCACACCCCAAGTCTTTGATGCTCTTTTCACAGGACGCCCTACAGGCCAACCCACAGGGGTTTACAATTCAGGGCTTGTCTCAAGGTTTTGATGGGTGCAAATCCTATGGGGCCTAGCAGCTCTGGGGCTACTGCTCAGGTTTCAAGCCAGCGCAGCAGCATCAGACCACAAGGAAGGACATTCGTGTACACTTGAGTGTCCTTTGACCAAGGTTTGAGGCACATTGCAACATCACATGACATCAAGGCATGTTTTGAAATACCAGATCAGCCTTCAGGGCAGCAAGCTGACAGTGCCAGGTTTCTTTGAATTCGAACAAAAGGAAGATTGCAGTCACAAGTAAAGCAGCTGCCACAACAGGATCTCATACAGGGAGCTACTCAGGACTGTACATATCTGGGCCTGAGAGAAGACACGTATTGGTCATTTGAATGAATGAACAATAATGGACAAATGAACTCACGTATGTATGAACACAATGAATGAGCCATGAATGGATGAACGGGCAAATGAATGTAAAGCAGCTGACCTGACGAGCTTGGGTCTGTGGGCATCATTCCATATTTTGCTGGTGATGAAGAGCTCACTCCTGTGGCCTTGGCTGATGAAGTCTGCCATGCCCTCCCCAACTGTCTTCTCATTTGCATAAAAGGAAGCACAATCTATATGCCTATAGCCTTCAGCTATTGCACACCTGCATGTCAGTTAGTTGAATGACTGGGGTAGCTGCATGTAGGCAAGCAGCAGATGTGCTTGTACCCCTCAGCTGTGACAGACCTGTTGCTCACGTTCAGAACAAGGTGAACAGGCTTTTTGCTTCATGCAGTACACTGTACAGCAGACCTATAAGAAGTCAAGAAGCAGCATCTGTCAGCCTTTTGCGCCAATGTTGTGTTTGTATAGCAAAATGTGCAGTGTGTAAGCAATGAGCTGCCACATAGAGAGATGGAGGTTGCTTGCATGAGTGCATGGAGTGCCCGTCCGACAGATTTGTTTTGCATGCATTTGTACAAGTGATTTGGCCTAGACAGCCTCAACATACACTATGTAAGGTGTGTGTCTTGATGGTTGACGGTCATAAAGTGTCATGTCTCTGAGCTGTGCATGACAGTATGGACAAATCAAGAACAGCAAGTGCTACACCAACCTAAACTTGGCGCATTCCCAGACCTCAGGTGTGACATGAGTGTGACGTGACACAGCTCAACCTGCAAAGAAAGACTGCATACCTTACGCTGTCCGCTTTGTCAACTTTATAAGTGCCAAAGCCAACGAGAGGCAGCTTTGCGCCGCTGCGCAGCAGCAGGAATTCACTCTGAGGCGCAGCTGTCGCTGCAGTCACAGCACCATTCTGCAAAGCATCGCTATGCTCACACTCCAGTCTGTTGCAAAAAGCTGCATTGCTGCACTTGAGTCATGTAGATGTACTTGTGCGCAAGCGCCCACACAAAACCCAGCAACTGAAGCCACAGTAGAAGATAACACCTGCGTCCTGTGAGTACTGCCAACAGGGGCTGGGCCATTCCACACACCTGTTCGGTCCTGCAAGGTAAGACACCCTCACCGTGCTGTCGTGCTGACACAAGCATTTCATGCCAACTGTGTAACGAAGGGGCAAGCGTACCTCCCGAAGGGCAGCTGCCGGTCCAGAGGTACTCAGACCAGCATTCGTCTGCATGCCTGTAAAGACAGCACGACACCTCCAGAAGTGGACAAGCAGAAACATCGCCGCGAAGCTGCCTATCCAGATTTTAACTTCGGATAAAGATCACCTTGGGGTTTCAGCTGCGCATAGCTTTGAGAGGCCAGCGCTGTGCCTCTCGGGTGGTGAGGCAAGTAGGCGAATGCTTGGCCAGTCCATGCTGGTAATTGGCAGCCGTCGTTTGCCATGCTGAAGCAAGACTTGCGCAGCATATACGCGCACAACCACCGTCGGCACTAACAAATTCCACTTCACCTACTGCGGTGCAGCCACTGGGGAGCTTGCTGGCCACGACCCGCCCTATCTGCATGCAGGGCAGTTGCCCACATTCAGAAGCAATCTGCACCGGAGGCTGTTTCAGCGGCCGGCTCAATATTGCAATGCGTATGCCTATATAGCAGCCTCGCGCGGCACAGTCTGATGAGCTGAAATGATCATGAAGCAGGCGCGGACAGTGTTACTGCAAGTTCCCAGCAGGCTGATACTCTGTCTTTTTGCTTGGACGTGTGCTCGGCGGCAGAGCTGACTGAGGCGTAATGACGGGTGATGGCAAGGTTCCGCAAATTGCTTGATCTGGATCGACCTATTTTGCCAGTTCAGAACCTGGTCACACTTTCGACAAACTGTAGCCTCGGCCACGAATCTGCTCTGCAAAGGTACAGCTGAGCAGTGTTTGTGCGAATGAAAAACAATGGTATTGCACGTCAAATGCTGAGCAGCTGCAATTATGTCTGTCTGTAACAACTCTGTCGTTAAAGCCCCCAAACGGCATGCCAGAAGCATAATACCACTTGAACTTTCTCATCTCTTTCTCTCCAAGTTACATTGCTTTGTCTAGGTCGACCTTTCACACAACGCTCCAGTTCATTGAACATCACCCTTGAAGACTGTGCTGCCTCATCGCATGTGCGCATACACTCATTCATGGCTGTCAGCCGTGTGCTAAGTTCTGTAATTGTATTATGCGGCAAGCTTGCTTCTGAGCATACATCATGATGGCATTGGTTACAATCGCTACTCTTCTGCTGACTGAGCTGCATCACCTTTGTTTGGGCTCTGGCACAAGCCATCAAAGCCACAGTCATGTATGTAGGTGCCTGATGCAGCATGCATACTTAAGCCTTGATCCTGTGATTTGGTCACTTCCTTTGTTGTGCAGCATTTTGCGACCTTGTCGGTCGCGCTTAAAGTTTTATTTTAGCCCTTATCGTGAGCAGGGCCAGCCAGCCGGCCGTCAGTCCACTCTGAATCAAAATTGAGCTGTTACGATGAGCATGACCAATCGTTAAGTCTGTGTCGAGCTGCGTGGTGCCCGCTTTGGCCGTTTGCAGTCGAAGACCTACTACTTCGACTTCCGGTGACCGACATGCAGTCCAGAGACATAGCGCGCATGGGTCCAAGAGGGTCCCATGTGCTTGCTGAACAGGGTGTTCGCTGGTACATTGTGGCAAAGTCACGTGCTCACTCATAGCGTTAACACTTGCGCTCTCAACTTCTCTATGTTTTCAGATCTAGCACCGTAGCGTTACGGATCACGCCGTAGCAGCGCTACGCTTGCAGACATTGTCATATCTTGTCTGTTGCTCTCATGCCACGAGAAAGCCCGATTGCGGTCTTCAAAAGGGGCGCAGTCGACTAGACCAGTATCTGACATGCACTACGACCCTTGTGCAGCGCCGAAACAACCGCCTACCGTCCTCCCAAAACCTATCAAGGACGCTCTTGCCAAGGCACGAGTCAGCTGGCTAAAGAACACAGAAGTTGCACAACTGCTCAGCTGTCATCGAGCTTTAGGCTTCGAGGTTTCGCAAGAAGCGCCAGACAGACCTCCAAGTGAGACGAGGCTCCTTCAGCACCTTATCTCCGCACATTTGTACAACGCGGCCTCCTGTTTCAATGTTGCAGGCGGCAGTCTCTTCTTGTTTAATAGAAAGACTCTTCGGTTCTTTCGCAAGGATGGCCACAGCTGGAGGAAAAAAGCGGACGGCAAAACGGTCCGCGAAACGCATGAAAAGCTCAAGGTACGAGGAGGCGTCACAATTCTGCCAATGTTGCTAGCGTTGTTGCTCCAACAATCCTCTTTGCTAACCTTGCATAGGTGGGCAGCAAGGACATGCTCAATTGCTACTATGCTCACTCCGATCAACAAGATGGGCTGCAGGTCAGTGCCTTTCTTGGACCTGCAAACAAACTTGTTAAGCTATATATCTCCTATTTTGATGCTGAAACCCTTTCTTAGCACCAGCTGCTGTGTAGCGGCGCTGTTACTGGTTGCTGAGTGGTGATGATGGCACGGTGCTTGTGCACTATCTGGCCAGCAAGAAGGTTGGCAAGACACACACTGCACTTGTTGCTGAGTCAGAACCTATCGAAAAGCAAATCTGGGACACTGCACGTGAAGACTCTTCGCCTGAGAACCTTGACTCACTCCTGTATTCTAGCAAAAATCGGCTAGGTTATCAGCCGCAGTTGCAAGACACATGCATGGGTTTTGAGCAGGTGGGCAGCTCCAAACCAGGATGCAACTCCAGTAAAACAGCGCTCTGTTTGGCATGACTGAGTTGTCATGAGCTTGCCTATCAGTAATGCCTGATGCAACGTAGCTGCATTGACACAAGCATATGGTGGGCTCTTGCCTGCGAACTTCACCAACACTGTGCTGTAGTCTGCTGTCTCAAAAAGCGTGCTTTCGTGATATGGCATACAGATCATTCGCCATGCATATACCTGCGTTGCACTAGATGCTTGTGCGACCTAAGTGCATGCACGTCCTGTTGTGTACATACATCCTCATTCATCCTCCTGTTGAAAGGCGGCTATTTACAAGTTGCCAAGACTACACCCAAGTCAATTGCAAGTTGTGAGCTGCCCAGCCAATCCCTTACAAGTAACCCCTCAATGGTTGACTGCTTTTGCTGATCAAATCATGCTCTGCAGGGCCCTTCCATGATAAATGTGCCAGATTTGGATCGGCCTTTCTCAGCAGCTATCTTGCCCCCGTTGCCAGCTTCCTCTGGCAGCAAGCACCGCAGAGCCCTGCTCAGCATTCCAAGCAGTGTGGAAAGTCAGCGACCAAGCTCAGGCTTTGGCAGAGCTAATGCAATGACTAATCAGTCAGACTTCTCATATGGCAGGCCAGACTCACTACTCAGTGACTCAGACTCACAGTTCAGACACTGCGAGTCCATATATGTCAAACCAGAGCTGGCTCGAGACTCAGTGCTCAGCAGAGCGTACCTGCCCAGAAGATCAGTCATGGGGATGCCTACCAATGCAGCTGATGAGTCAACAGCTTCCTTGCATAACCCTACCATTGTGCCCGGGAGGCTTGTGAATCACAACAGGACAGCATCAGCACCAAGCATGCCCTGCAGTCCAGGTAAGCATATCATTTATGCTTCCAGATTATTTGCTTTGGACTCAGACTAGATCTAGATGTGACAAACGAATCAGAAGAGGTTGTGCACAATCACTCTAAATGTGCACCTGAGACATTCTTTCCAGCAGCACAGCAGCAAAGCATCAAGACACTTTGCATGCAATGCGTATGCAACCCTGTGTATGCTGGAACCATGTGCGCAAAGTGGTGCCGGACCATAATGATAAAGGCTGACATTGCTGCAAGCTGTTTGGTGCTTAAGGGGAACCCTCATGCTGCACAACATACAGTGCATCATTGATTCATTCCTGAAATTGGTCATTTCTTGATTTGGTCATTTCTTGATTTGGTTGTTTGTTCATTCGCTCATTCATGCATTCATCCATCACGTGCCTTTTCCTTGGGCCAGGTACATACATTCATCAGTGTTGCATCAGGCTATGTTGCTAGCCATTGGCATAAGGATGCGCATTGTGTATGACGTCCATGCGTATGTGTGTCTGTGTGTGTTGCCTCAGGTCAGATGGTGTCCCCTGCCTTTGATCACCCTCCTGGTTTGGTGACCCCACATCGCCGCCTGCACAGCGATGTCACCAATCAGTCATACGCAAAACCCTTGGCTGGCTCAGGATCTGACTTAATGGCAGAACTTCATATGCCAAGCCAGCAGGCTAGGAGATCAATGGACAGCGCAAGGGCAGGGCTGCATGCATCATGTTTCCAGAGGCAGGACTCAGGGGCAGGCCTGCACCCCTCAGCCCTTAACCTAGGGGCAGGGCCATACCACCACTCATCCACTGAGGAGCAGGGCTCAGGAGCAGGGCTGCACCAAACAGGCTTGACTGAGCAAAGGCAGAACACCATGCAGGGGTTGTGTCCAACAGCCCTGTCAGGGCAAGGTCCGACTCAGATGTTCAGCACTCAGCATCTGATTCCTGAGTCAAATCTGACAGGGCAGTTGCTGCCTTGGGGGGCTGACGTGCCTTCACCAATGATCCAACATGAGCCCACACCATATCATTCTGTGCATGAGCACACCACACCAATGGTACAGGATGATCCCAGATTGTATCATCCAGTGCGTGAGCCTAGCACACCCGTGAGGCAGGATGATGCCAGATCATTCCAAAGTCTGCTTCGTCATGACATGCACACACAGTCAGACCAAATGCGAAGTGCGCATTACATGGGTCCAGCTCAAAGACATCAGTCGAGAGAACTTGTCATCGAGAGCACGCTACTTTAGTCATGACGCCCTGGCAGCCCAGGGCACCCTCAACTGGCCCCTGGCCTACCCCCCTCGCCCCTTGCAAGACCAATACACACCGTCACAGCCAAATTTGCGATCACTGTCACAGCTGCTGTCGGCATCACAAGCCCACACACACACACAGATGCAGTCCCAACCTCAAGTGGAGGCGCAGCTTCTGGCCAGATCTCATGCTGAAGCTTGTGCTCAGGCAAATGCTCAGTCGCATGCGTCTGTGTACTCTCAGCCTCGCACTCAGTTGAGTGCTGAGTCAGGTATCCAGGCATACGGCAGCAGGCATGCGCAGACTCAGCATGGTCAGACAGATGCTCTGGAGTATTTGAGGCGCAGCACAGTTGCTGTCCCACCTTCGTGGCAGCCGCCAGCACAGCTGCATGATTTGGAAGCTGCTGCAGCAGTGGAGCAGCAACAGCCGACGGCAGACTCCCAAAGCGAGGCAGCTTTCTACACATGGTGCGTATCCAGATACCACCCTGCTTGTGCACAAGTCCAGGTGCTATGTGTGTTTTGCTGCTGCTGCAAAACGTATAGCACTTTCACATCTTTTGCAGATAATGTAGTGCCAACTTTCCCTACATGAGCAGCTGCGTGTCCCACTCCCCTTGCCATGGAGACGCATGGCTTGCTCAGCCTGCTCTGCATGAGCTGTGCTGTGCTGTGCTGTGCTGTGCTGTGCTGCGTACATGCGCATGCTCAGCTTTGTGTGCCTGCTATGTGGGCGGCGTGATGCATAACAGAGTACTCAGCCGTTCGCCCCGAGTATGCCTGACCTGTATGCAAGTGGTGTGCAACCTGCAATCAGAGCTGATCACTCTTGCAGGATGCATGCCAGGCTGAAAGGGAATTGATATCAGGGTGAAAGGAAGGTGATGCCAGGCTGAAGGGGAATTGATACCAGGGTGAAAGGAAGGTGAAGCCAGGCTGAAAGGGAATTGATGTCAGGCTGGAAGGAATTGGATGCCAGGCCGGAAGGAATCTGATGCCAGACAATCTGCTTAGTTGCTGTTGGTGAAGTTTTTGCTGATACCTTGGTGCAGCTGCTGAGCCCTCATCGCAGCCTGCTTGAGTTGCAATGAGGGCTGTACCAAGGTTCATGCTTTTCTCATGCTACCCATGACTCAAGGCTCTGAAATCATGAGCAACCTGTGCATGTTTCCACTCCAAACTTCATTTTGGAGTGGAAGGCGCTGCATACAAGTCCAAGCTGTTCCTGTTCTGACAAAACAGCTTGCTAGGCATGAAAGGTCGGCAACGTTTTTAATTTGGCTGCAGATGTACTGTAGGTAAGCAAACAGAATTTTGCCCCGCTGCTGGTTAGTTAGGCATGGTGAGCAAGGTATTGTACTCAAGTTTGCATGTGGGCTTACTTGTTATCGGACTAGTCGGCATTTGCCTGCATAAAAACGGATTTTAGATGCATGTCTTGCCTAATGCGTCACACCCTGTTGTTGTGTTTGTTGCATTGTTTTTACTTTTGGCCCCGGGTCCTTGCACTTGTTTTAACTTTGTAGAATATCTTATATGAGTCGAGCTTGCATAAACAACTGTCCAGGCATTCATGTACGTGGGTTTAAATGCTCTCCATTTGCTGATCAACTTACTGTTTCCCTTCATCTTTAGTCGTTAGGACCTTTTGGAACTCAAGTGTATCAATTGGGATATATTCATCAGTCAAATGCCTACAAAAGCTTGGAAAAGCAGTGTAAAATTCTGAGGTATGCTGGCATTTACGTGTAGCACACGGCTGTAACCTCAAGACAGCTGCCTGCCATTAGCCTGAGACAAGGCCGGAACTATATACCCTTTGCTAGCGTGTAAAGGTGCGCTTTATCGGCCCTGTTACCAAGCTTTGGAGCAGATAGTCGTTACATCAGCTGCTTGCTGCTGTGAGAATTGTGATTCTGCCTGTGTCATGGAATTACTGCAGACATCAAGTCACAATTGTCAGCCCTATCAGCCCTACCAACGTGTCATGCTGACCTGTTGTGCTACGGCTGCACTGCGTTCTGGATGTCCAGACCAGTGAAACAACGCATGAAACCAACAAGCAGAAATCATGCTGGTGAACGACCTGTCTTTCTGCTGGCATACCATTTAAGTCCTCATATAGGCTTGCATGCATGTTAAGTATGCTTGCTGACGCAAGTTGCATGAATGCAAAAGTCCAATGAATTCTACTTGTGCCAATGAAACATGTTGTCAGGTATGATAGTCTGACTGTGTACAAATGCACACATCATGCCCTCAATGATTCGTTTATACTGCAATGGGGACAGGAATTACTTTGTAACCAAGACAGCTGATGCAGAATATGTGAAGGCTGCAGTCAGGAAAAGTCAGCTTAACGACAGGAAGTCTGCACTCTGCCGGCCGGCACTCACTGTCGCTCGTGACTCAGATCTCAGCCCAGCCTGAGACCCAGAGCGTGAGCCTGCGTGGGACAATTTCTGTTCTGCCAGGCCGAGTCCGCCCATCTGAGTGGATTTGAAAGCTGGGTTGTTCTTGAATTCCAGCAGGAGCGTGAAAAGCACATGCAGTGACTCTATGGGGTTGTCATAGACAGGGATGTCCAGTGCGCTGCATACAATCTTCACAAAGCTGTGCAGATCCACATCCTGCAATGACACATGGATTAGTGACTGTGCTAGTGACACAGCAACTGAGCAAGGGCCAATTCATGATGCGAGTGAGTGCAAGGTGGGTGACCGTGTGAGTGAGTCATGCTCAGACTGAGCGCTTGGGGATCTAATCATGTAAGCAGGTGGTACTCCTGAGCTAGGTGGTGCTCCTGACATAGTTCAGCACCTAAGGCAGGTATTCAGTAGTACGCTCCACCATGCTATCGGTGGTTGTTGCCAAGCTTTGCGCCACGAGCCTGCTGGACAAGATATCATTGCAATAGTATGACAGAAGATCATTGACATTGACATTGCGTGCTGCTGGTATGCACGCAGCCATGCTTGTTGGAATGATTGATTTGCGTGGCTTCCACAAGTTGCAATGATACTTTGTGGGTAACTTGTCTTGCACCCATAAGTTTGCATGAATGTATGCATGAATGAATGAATGCATTATTCTCTGTATCTTGCCAATGCATTTTGACACCCATGCACAAGTGCCATCAGCATCCATACCACTACCACCAATGTGCTGTATTGCAAATACCCTCAAATGTCTGAATCAACGTTCCAAACATGCATGCAGCGGCAGAATACGAGAGCGATCAAAGAAACAGATTCATTACACCATCCCTACTCTAAGCAGGATACGACACACACATCATGACGAAGTGCACAGGGGTTACCAGTGTTGCATCTGGCAACTTCATGGTGTGCAGTTTCTGCTCCACCTCAATGGGCCATTGCTGCATTAGTGCTTCCACGTCTGGCATGCTGTTGCTGATGTGCACATTACCGCCTGGCTTACCCTGCACGGTCAACACTTCATCTTTATATTATCATTATTATATTACGTTATCATTTTCCATAATAATATACTATATCATATCATATTGTACTATATTATGTTACGACAGCAGGATCTAGCAGCTGAGAGAGCTCTGTCACTGCATCAGCATCTCAAGGTGGCAAGGCATTGCTGGTATACACCAAATTGTACTGCTGGACTTAGCCTGCATGAACACGTGCATGCTGGTCATCAGTGTGCCCAGCTTCAACCTCACCAAGAGTGGCCTGTGACCTCACAGACAGTGGCCTGACATCTCACACACAGTGGCCTGTAGCCTCTCACGCAGTGACCTGCGACCTCACATACAGTGACCTGTGACCTAACACGCAGTGCATGTATCACTGCCTGCAGGTCTAGCATGCCATTGCCTCAGTGCAGTTTGAGCTTGCGCTGCACAGGTCAGCATGTACCGTTAGGGCTCATATCATCACCACTTGATCTTTACTACAGATTCAAGTCATGCATCACTACCCGACATTGCTGAGTCACCAGCGACAGCAGTCTGATGCGCACAGTTTTACAGACTTCTCCAGCAAGCTGGTCAGTGAATTTCAGTCATGATGTGTGTGCAAACATATCATTGGTGGCGTTTTGGCCAGACTGGTCCTGATGGTAAGTGGGCAGCAGCTTCACCACTAGACTGTCTGTCAATGTTGAATGTTGTACTACCAGATCAAGCACAACGTGCGTGGGGAGTGCATGAGCATCATAGTAGCTGAGCAGCACCAAGGTTCATAGTAGACAAGATCAACCAGCTCGGCAATTGAATCAAAAGTGCAGCTGACATTGCTATCATTGTCCAACTGTCCCAAATGGAGCAAAGTGTGAAGTTCGAGCAGGTGAACAAGGCACCACCTTTTGGAGATCACCAATGCTCTTGATCCAGTCAGTAATGCGCTTGCCGTTCTTAGCTAGGTCTTCTACCTTGGCCACCGTGCTTGCTGCCCCACTGCTCACCCCAGCCTGCATTGCATCAAACCCTACGCTAAATGGTAAGGTTGTGGCGCAGAGACCCCAGGCTGGGCTGCGTCAAAGCTTAGGCCAAATGGTCAATATGCATGGCAGAAACCCCAGCCTGCATTGCATCACACCCTAGGCTACATGGTCAACACGCATGGCAGAAATTAGACTCTACAGCTTAGGCCGTAAGTAATGTCCCAGCGGCTCAAGTCTGCACATTGCGACAGTACTGCAGGCGGGTCTTTGTATCAATTGGCCAGTGCTATGAGGCATGCCGGGCCAATCAACACACCTCTCTGCGTGCAGGCTCACCGCTGTGAAAAGCGAAAAGAAGAGAAGAGAAGAGAAGAGAAGAGAAGAGAAGAGAAGAGAAGAGAAGAGAAAAGAAGAGAAGAGAAAAGAAAAGAAAAAGAGAGAAAAAGACTACACCTTTCGGCGTCAGATGAATGAGGAGCGACTGTAGAGCTGATGGCTGATTGGTGACGACGACAGCAGTGTACAGGCAAAACAGGGCTGAAACACAGCCTTGACTTGGCAGCTGTGCTGTGTGCAAAACACATAAATTCAATATATTCTGTTTGCATCTCTACGTGGCAACATAACACAGCTGTCAACTGTAGTATCCAGAGTGACCAGCAACACAGTATGCAGTCAGCAAGAGCCTTTGCACAGAAAGTGCCAAAAACCTGCTGCCTGGACAAGCTTGCCTCTGAAAGAGGGCAAGCCTGTGCAGTCAGCAAACCTTCCTTTGCTGAGCTGTCACTTGTATTGGCACATCTGTGCTGTCTATTTCCCAGATAAAGATATGACAGGGGTTGACCCACCCTTTGCCCCTTGACTCAGACGGTGACTGCGCCACACCCCTTGCGCTGAGCAAAGTTTTTGAACGAAGTCTAAAGCTTTGACTTTCAAACTTGGTCACGTAACGTGCAAGAGCATGCTGAGTCAGTCAGGTGTTCAAATTTGGGATGCTAAAGCAGACAACAGTGTACAGCTGTACATACGTGTGGGTCATTGTTAATGGCCTAAGCTGGTTACATGGTTACATGGTTAACATGCATGGCAGACACCCCAGGCTGCACTGCATCAAACCCTAGGCTGAATGGTAAATTTGTGTGGCAGAAACCCCAGGATGGCTCTTTTACCTGAGGCGTCAAGCTTTCTGTCCTAGTACAAGGCAGTGCACCTGCTGCCTGCTACTGAATTTGCCACAAGCTACATTTAGATACATCAATATGGTCCAGTACCAGCTGCAAGGGGGCTTGCCTGCTTTGAGGCCTGTCTGAGCTGCATGGTGAGGAGGGAGGGGTCAGACTGGACTGCGGCAGGCTCATCCAGCACCTTCAGTCCCAACAAATCAGGCTTGCCATCTGGCCGGGACACCTGCATGCGATAGCAGTGTGATGTGACACACACAATCATGCTGTGCAAAACTTGGCACTGACTTCACAGCACACGTCACAACAGTATGGAAGCTGTCCTTCTGCAAGGTATAGCACTGCTGCAGACCTCACACGTGCACTGCTGCAGACCTCATATGTGCACTGCTGCAGACCTACTCAGGACCTGTACCTGACCGTAGGGGAAGCCACACGATTGATTAATGAAACGAGTATATGAACTCCAGACCCAACTGAGCATGCGCATACACCAGCACCAAACAAGACTATCGCTTGTCAACACAAAGCAGGAGTATAAGACTGATTGCAGATCAGAGTCAAGTCTGGTCATCCTGACAGCTGGCAGTCATCAGACGGTTGTGAGTGGCTTCATTGCTGTGACAGCCTGCATCTGTGCCATCTCTTGATGCAGCTCAAGCACACAGCAGGCATAAAACAGCAGTGTGCCACAAGCATCAGGTGCAAGCCTTGTAACTAATAGCTTCTGCCAGACAGACAAGCGATTAAGAGTCAGTGTCAGGCATCAGAAGCATCTGCAGCATTGCTGCATACTGAGCATGGACCATGAGCACGGACCATGAGCACGGACCATCCCTGCAGACAATGACAGTGCCAATGGCTGTGACGTACATGCAGCGGGCATGACGCAACAGTGTGCTACAAACATCAGGTCTGCCATTGCTAAGCAAGTGGTACTTTTGGGAGGCATGAACAGTGAATGGGTTGGAACTGAATTTTAAATCTATGCAGCAGGCGGGACATTGTCGAGGTGAGAAGCAATTGCAGCATCTGTGTGTTGGCAGGACTGTGCAATCAAGCCGTGACACAGAAGTAGAACTGGTTACTGCCAAAAATGCCCTGATTGTGAATACACCCAGGGAGCTATGACGGCAGTTTTGCCACTTGTTTGTCAGATGTTGTTGACCACAAGCCAGGGCGTCTGCATTCACCTTGATGAACTCGTCAATGTCTCCAATGGCTGGGACAAACTCAGGGATAAAGGGCTTCAGAGGTGTGTCCAATTGCAGCACTTCCGGCTTGTACTGCATAATGTACTGGAACAGATCATGCACCTCAGGACCAACTGGCAATTCTTCACACTCATCTGGGTTATAGCCACCTGGAGGCAGTACTATGGTCACTAAAAGCACTTCATTGCAGCGCATGAAGATTACATCAAGCATGTCTGTGGCCCTCTGGGGAAGCTTTCTTGTCAGCAATTTGGCAGAGTAAGAGGATGTCTCGTCATTACACATGTGCCATGTGAGCAGGAGTGCAATGCCTTTTGAAGAATGCCATGGTCACTGCAAGCTTATGAGTCAGGCTATTGATACACAAGCCATCAGGTCGCACGAATGCTTTTTGGCAATAGCCCAGCTGCTGGTGGATGCAATGACACACAGATAGTATGGAAAATGAAAAGCTTGCACACTGCTGACATGCACAGTGAGTCTTTGGGAGGCTTGAGCAGGATCAGGATGCAGAAGAACACCTGCCTGGTGGCGGAGGATCATATGAAGGTGGCCCCGCGCTGCTGGCCTGCATCTGTGGTGAGGCTGCAGGTGGCAAGGTTCCAGCTAGGCGGGAATGCGGTCTTTGCATTCTGCCTTGCCTATGAGGTGGCTCTGGGTGATCAACAGGGCTCTCATCATCACTGCTTCTATGCCCCTGATGGTAGAAAGCAGAAGTGATAGGCGCTAACAGAGCAAAGCAGTCGTAAGTATGGACGACATGGCACATAGACTTTGGCATCTCTGCTGATATGCGAGTCAGCAACGCATCACAGAGTGCAGCCGCAAGCTGGCTGTGCTGACAGTGCACACCTGATCACCATACTCAAACTCATGATCACTGTCACTCTCCATCTGGGGGCTTATGTCTGCGAGTCAGCACTCAACATATTAACTATGTTGTGACGTTCTTACTGGGCTAACTTGGCAACTATAATTTCACACAACGAAGTCGCCGAGCCCCGACTGGTGATTGGCGGGAGTAAGCTTGGCTTGCAGGGTTGCTGATTTTGGTGACGCAGATCACTTTGTTGGCTACTTGTTATCCTATTTGCTTGGCATGTACAGTTGAGAAGGGTCGCCGCTACTCTTCAAGGAGTCATCCAGGTGACTAACTCCAGAAGGGCAGAGTCGCGGATTTAAAGTGGGAGAGTAGATAAACTCAAGTCAGTGCTTCTATGCGAGTTGCAACCTGCATTTGAGCATGCTTGGTGTCGGCATGGCTCTTCAGCACTTGTTCATGAACTTGTGCGTTGAAAGGTCTCAGGACAGCCGTCAACACAGATGCAAACCATACAGGCTAGATCAGCAAATAGACTGTTGGCTTGATCTATCTGCAAACAATTTGATTGCACAGCCTGGCAGAGTGCCAGCGGAGGCTTGTGCCGAGATCTTAAGATCCTTGCAGCCCAACAGCAAGCCTGTCACAAGCTCCATGCTGGACTGTTGTCAGTTTGAAGATGCTGTCACAACTTTGGTCGCTGAACAAGCACTCCTCTAGCTGACTTTGGCCTTCAGCAGCTTCAACCAGGCATTGCTGCGGCATCTGAGACTGCACTTGAAGAAGTGCCAATCAAGCAAGCTAGTGCCTGGGCTGTTGCTGTAGCTGCCTTTGGCGCTGCTGCAAAGGGCTTGTGAGAGACTCACTACCTTTGGCTCATTGGGCTGGGTACAAACTATTGCACAACATGCAACCAACTAGAGATCAGCAACAGCCAGTATGACTATGAGCAAATTGATGGACATCTCACTGCTTAGGTGTTGATGTCAACCAGTCGACCAGCTGAAACTAAGTAAAGTTGTCTCTCGCATTGCAAACTAGCTCGATTCAAAGCACAACTTTCATGTGAACGTCTTCTTTGTCTGTCTTGCATCATTTGATTACGCAATACTGCCAGCCTTGCTTTTCAGGGTGCTTCCCTTCCACAGCTTGCATGCAACCAAGCTAGTTGTCATTCTTGCTCCTTCATAAGCTGCCCTTTGAGACAGGAGTAAATCAGCACATGACTCTGCCTACAACATTGACATGCAGTTCATGTAGTACATCAGCTGCAAGCATACCGGCTACCCTATTTGGCGGGTCAAAAGTGACAAGGCACAGTCTCGTGGCCTGCACTCCTTATTCAACAAACACAAGGGCCGACTTGTGTCAGGAGTGCTGCTGATGCGCATGCGCAGCTCAAGGGTCACAGGGTGACAGTAGCCTGGCAATTATGTGTTGTCAAGGTTGCGTTGGTAGATATCAGCAGGCACACTGACTTTCAGGAAGAGAGCCTTCAGTGAAGACACAAGATGTCATAAGTCCACAGAGGTTGATTTCAGGTGGCATGTGTTCACTGGAGCAGAAGCTTGGGTCTGGTTGGAGCTATCAGTGATTGACGTCCCCCTGCCACACTATCAGTGTCTTGCACTTCTTGCAAAACACAAAACACTTAACTTTGCAGTGAGCTTGCAATGATTACCACACAATGCTTGAGCTCAAGTCCTGTTTGATGGGCACATGCATGATGTGACTACGTGTCATTGCCTGCACCTAGGTGCAGGCCTGTGACCGTGCGCCATTGTGACTAGTCATTGTCACACTGACGCACGGTGCCTCATGAGCAAAGGCCATGCTGCCACAAAGCTCAGAGCCCCAGGCCTCTTGCGTCTGGGAAGCCCTGTATGGCACCAGCACGTGGTCTCGCGGTTCTTGGCTGTGAAGTAAGGAGACCAAACGTTCACCTGAGCCAAAAAGCAGTTTGAAGACAAGCCGCATGCTTATCGCGGTAGCCAATATTTCAGCGGACGCCGTTGACGCAGCCAGCATAAACTAGTCTTTTGCATCGCCGATTGCGCATCTAGTTAGATTTCGAATCAAGACACTCAGCCACCAACATGCAGACCATCTTAACCTCAGGCTCTTCGAGTCTGCGCAGTGTCGGAAGCCCTGCTGTGCGATCGTCAAAGTTGATGTCTGTGGGTAGAAAGCTTCACCGCAGATCTGCAGCTAAAGGTACATATGCGGAGCAGGAAGACAAGCAGGTGAGCGGAGGCTTCGAATTCGTTAACGTTGAACTTGGTCTGCATGCAACATGTATTGGTTACCGTGGTCTCCGCTGGCGTTCGGATCTGGTGTACAGAAAATAAAGGCAGACTATGCATTGTCGTTCTCTTTTGCCTGCAGGACAAGGGCAGCGTTGGTCTGTATGAGCCTGAGTCGACCTCCAGCAAGCTTAAGTCGACCTCCAGCAATGGAGCGGACCCCGCGAATTTGAAAGCAGGAGCAGAGTTGGAGAAGGCAATCGGCCAGCTGCCGCCCGAGCAGCAACAGCAGTTGGGTCGTTTGTATATGTTTTTGACCCAGCATCCCGAGGCCAAAATCAAACTGCAAAACTTCGGTGATGTTCGCCGCGCCATGGACAACTATCAGGTGTGCTTGGCTAACCCGACCGCGCCCTCCAGCACTTTAAGCTTAATCGAACATTTGCCTGATTTCATGCATCCCTGTGCAACGAGGTTTAGTACTCGATGTGCATTTAGCGTCCAGCTGGATAATTGGGTGCATGATGTAGGTGTTGCTATGGAGGCCTGCAGAGCTGTTGAATGGTCGCCTCGCCATGATTGGTTTCACAGCTGCTCTTGCAAATGAAGCCATCACTGGAGCTTCCCTGTGGCAGCAGCTGTACTTTGCTCCTTATGCCTACCTGTCTGCCTACTTGCTGGTGGTTGCGGCTGCTCAGCTAAATAGGGCATTTGGATCGCCAAACAAGGGTAAGTCAGCCTGCTGCCCCTTCTCTGTGTTACAACTGAATTGCCATCTTCCAACATACACATGCTTTCTGAACAGCCTTGCTTGCCTACACCAAGAGTGTTGCAGATGTGTTTAACAAATGAAGGGTCCACATATGTGTTGCAGCATTTTATTTGCATGCAGTATCCTGGAGTCTTTTACATACAGCAAGGCACCTGCTGCATACTTATTCAGCAAAGATTTGACCCTGAGTGAGCAAGATGCTGTAGCACAGAGCATGCTGTAACTTGCACGTACTCTGTCGCTGCAGGCATTGGCCCTTTCACAAGATCTGCTGAGCTGATCAATGGCAGGTCAGTTTATGTCTCTTTTTCACCTTCTTTCTTGTTGGCAGCCTTTGCAGCCGTAGACAAGGCAGAGCTCACAGCATACCATAAATTATCTTCATATCAATCCAAGTTGTGTCTACTCGTGTCATAATTTTGTCATGTTTTTAAGCATGCAAGCGTAGTTGTGTCAGACATGTTTGACATGCATACTCTGGTAAACTTCAAAGACTGTCTCCTTGGGCTGTGTCATGACCTAACATTGTTATGATGTGCAGGGCTGCCATGGTTGGATACGCCATCCTGGCATATGTGGAATACAACCAGGAGCTGAGGAGGGCTGCTGCTATTGTCTATCAGCGACTTCAGCAGCAGGGAGGTATCGGCTTGTAGAGACCGACAACAACCTGATTCTACACATATACGACTCCGATTGTACTGTACACCATAGTTGCTCCGAGAGGCTCTGTACATCCAGAAACCCTGGAATTACACACAGCAGTCACGCATCTGCAGCAACTTTAGCACCATCATTCAGCAATGTGGGCAGTGCTGCCAACATGGTAGTGTGTATCACCTTTTGCTTTCAAGCACATGGCCATCATGAGGTTCATGCATGCACACGTGATGGCTGACAGGATGGCTTTGTAGTCACTTTGATATAAAGTGCATGCGTATATGCACTTCAAAAAATGTCCTTCTCTGCTTGTGACGTTATTGCCTCAAGATGTGAAGGAGGTTACTGCCTATATTCTTTGCTTGCATTTTGAGTCAGATTCTCATGCAGGTGCTACCATCAATGGTGTTTTTTTCATTGTTTGCTTGACAAGCCAATGTCATTTATGTAGTCGTCATTAGGCAGATCAGTAGGTTTATGGACTCCTCTAGGATCTGTGCAGAGTAATGTCTTCAAAGTAACAGAAGTGCTGCTGTGTTTGCAATGAGACCTGCTTGAAGTTGGTTTTGTTAAGCAGAGTATCCATTCCACTTGAGTGCGCTTGTCTGCAACAGATGTCTGACGGCATCCCTACCCTGCCTTCGTTTGTCCAATGTGGATCAGATGCTCATCTAAATGACAGGCAGGTCCACTTCTGCATGCCACGCTCACATTGTGCAGTCTAAGTCAGCTTGCAAATGCTATCCTTTCCATTAAATCATTGCAGTAAGTCTCACAGATCAGAGGCACTGTGGCTCAGCCCTCAATGTGACACAGACCTCCACCCCGGATGAGATGCATTATATACGCATGCAGGAAGTCATGGGTGGCACAACTAATCCTAAGTTTGAGCTCCAGGTTTCTATGCATGCCTGCGAGAGCTGCTGCATGAATTGCTACTCCATGACATGCATGAACAACTGGTGGCTGCAGCGGAATGCTAGTAGTAGCTACAAACCATGCTGATGTGCACATCATATACACGTGTATAACGGTGAATTCCTGTTTATTGCCAGCTGCCATACATGTGTTATGTGACTACCTGTGGCTGATTATAACATCATGCAGAATTTACAGATTTCAACCCATAAGACGTGTGGTCATGATCAAACATCTGGCCAAACTCAAAGCCAGCACGCCCGTGCTGCATGACCCTATTGGTCAAGCAAATGACTAAGCTCAGTTCTTTGAAAAAGTCGACCCTCCTGCACAAACCTGTGAGTAAAGCCAAACTTGGACACCCTCATAACACAGAAGCCCTACAGGCATCAAAAGCCTGAGTGGTACATGTCTGACAACTGGCACAAAGTGCCTTACATACAACGCTGCAACCAAATCATACATGCACATGGAGAACGCAGAAATTCTTTCACCATCTACCCATCAAAATTAGATCAAGCAATTGCACTATAGACCTACATGCTGCTCAAATATATACTTCCCCTTCTAATAAGTGACCGTGACAACAATAAAGATACAACAGCATCAAGGTTTGAGCAGTCAACACAGCACAGGCATCAGAACCAACAACAGCCTTGACCCTGTTCAACAATGCCAATGATATATTCCCGCAAATTGAAAACAAGCTACTCTTCAGGCTTCTTGACACCGCCCTTCTGGGCTTTTTGCTCTGCCTCAATCTCACCAACTCGCTTTCTGATGATATGCAACGTCTGGTCATACAGCCTGCTGCATGCCTCAGGGTCGTTTGCAGCATCATTCTCTGGCTTTTGGTGCGCCAGAATATCAACATTGGTGATGTTGGGCAAGCCTCTTGGCAGCCATGTCTTGTAGTACTTAGGCCCGTACGACGTGCCTGAGCTTGTATCTGCAGTACCATGAAGAGCGTTCACAAGGTGACAAACCTGAGCACTGACAGAGAAGTTTCTGTGTGCAGAAGCGTGGACAAAGTGATGCTGTGCAATAATGAGAGCTTGTGTCTGCAGCATCATCAAAAGCATTGGTAGGATAATGACTAATTAATTTGTTCATTCAGAACATATCTTCCGCAAGGTCACATACGTAGCTCATCATGAGCTGGAAAGCGTTTAAATTATTATTATTATTATTATTATTATTATTATTACTATTACATGTGTACAGTCCTGAGTAGCTCACAGTATCATGCTCACGGTCTTTAGCCTGTTTTGCCAGTCACTGTACCACAAACAATATGTTGTTCATGTGGGTAATGATGTGCATAAGCAATGGCAGAGCTTGTGTCTGCAACAGAAGCTAACAGGGTGACAAGGTAATGTCAAAGTAATGCCAGGGCAATTCGCCAGAAGTAACACAAGCTCTTGGCTACTAGTATGTGACACTGCATTCACATAAGGAGGATACTGAAGTCGACAATGCGCAGATGCAGGTTGCAATGGGTTGCATGCTGCAGCAAACACCTGGCAGATGCCCTGAAAATTGGTTCAAATGTCGCTTGCCAGCAATCTTGTCTTGTGCTATGCCCAACTCAAACGTTAGGATGCACAAGACAGAACTTTGCTCAGTGCGAGGAGATGATGACATGATGACAAAGGCAGTGCCCTGAGCAGCTGTGACTCAACGGCCTTGTGTGCTGTGAGTTCATGATTCCTTGAGCAGAAGTACAGGCTTTGCAAGATAGAAAAATGCAAGCCTGTAGGTCTCATGGATGTGCTGAGGCATATGAACACTTAGCCCAATGTACCATATATATACATATGGTATATTGGGCTATATATATATTTGATTCAGTCAATCACTGCTCTTTCTTTTCTTTGCTTTTCTATGTGTGTGAGCATATAGGTTCACGTGAACACCAAGGTTCCATACTTTACAATGATGTTTACATGAGTTGCTTACCAATGAGCTCATCAGGGGCCATAAGGCAGCACATTATGACAGGGGCAGCACCCTGAGCTGGGGTCAGCCCAATGACCTTCTGGGCTAGGTACTGGGCCACCGCACTGATCTTCAGGATGTCGAACTTCTTAGGATTGAAGAAGTCTGTTGACGCCATGCCTGGCTGTCCAGCATACACATTCACACCAGTATCCTGCACATAGGGTTGACAGTGATGAACTTTACATACTCCTGACATTACAATTTACCAGGCAGGCATGTTGCATGAGCCTGGTCATGTTACAATTTACATAACTCTGGTGGATTCAAATGTGTGCACCTTTTTGCCAAAGGTTTTTTATATGATACTGCACTTTTAGATGATGCACATTCAAACCTTCATTTGCGGTCAAGAAGGATCAGGAAAGAAGAGATAGTGCCTTGAAAAGGAACCAAGGGTAAAGTGTTGGACTTCTCTTGGGGAAACCAGTGATCAGGATTCTGCCAGTGCCCTCATAGCAGCAAGGCTCTGCATCTTCGTTATGCAATGACACTGCCAACCACCAGGCACATTCACATGGCAAGTCTGATGAAGCAGAATTACCTATCTTCCTAACAGCAGTGTTTTCATTTCAGCATGGCTTCTGCTTGCAGCACACCTACGTGATTTTGCAAACCAAAGTAATGCTCAGATGAAACCACCAACATAAAGAAAATAAGTGTTCCTGCTTCACCAGACTTACAGAGAAGAATTTAGCAGCCTGATACCGTCACTCTGCATCCTAAGAGTGATATGTACACACATGCCATTGTGATTCCTGCCCCCCTGCTTCCAGACGTGCATTGATGTCACACCAGGACAGAGCTCAGCTTTGTTTACATCTTACATTCCTGTTCTGGAAGGGCAAAGTCTGCTCAGGGTTGAAACAAATTTTGCCTACTGTAGCTGACACAACCCCAATCCCAACCCAAACCCAATCCCCACGATGCGGCCAAACTTTGCGAGAAGTCCTGACGGCCGCTAGGTCTACCTGGAAGGCTGTGTCAAGCTTATCTACAGATCATGCAGCGACCATCACAGCTTGTATTGTATACAAGATATACGGAGAGATCTACAGACATACCTTGAGGCGTGTTGCTAACTCCCGGGCAAACATCAGGCCATACAGCTTGTTGGTGCAATACGTCATGAAGTCGCTTTTGTATCCCACACCTCTGCAGTGCAATCCCATGAGAAAACAGCATCTCTCAGACAGATGCTGCACAGACTGTGGCTTGCAGCTGTACTTCTGAAGAGCAACTTGCAGAAGCGATGCGTGCAGATGGTGCTGAGGGACATGCAAACAGACTGACATACTGACACGCATACACACAGACGTACAGACAGAGCTGTGTCAAGCAGCAGGACATCCTTGAGCACCATGCAGGGAAGAAGAGGAGCTAGTGGTGCAGGCAGCAGCCAAAGCTTGCACTGGAGTAAGCAGGTGTGACTGTGTCACAAAAGACGTACGGTAGGTTGTCCCAATCGACATCGCCAGACGTCTCTGCAGCGCTGGTGGTCCAGACAACCCTGCTGGGCGTGCTCTTCTTCAATGTTGGCAGCAGCAGGCTAGTCAGGTAAGCATGCCCAAAGAAATGGGTGCCAATTTGAGCCTGTAAAGAGATAGAGTTGACTTCCCTTGTACGGCTCATGTGCAAGTCTTTGCTAGATGTGCTATACAGACTGCACGCGTGTGCAAGGCTGTAAAATCTATGTCAAGTCTTGCACGTCAGTCAAGGGGTGCACACAAAGTATGCAAAATGTGCCTGCCAGAACAAAAAATGGAGGACAAACCTCAAAACCATCCTCTGTCATCTGGTCTTCTACCATCCAAACAGCTGCATTGTTGGCCAGGACATGCAAGGGAAGCTTCTTCTTGTGGAATACAGTGACAAAGTTGCTGATGGACCTGCAGTATTTGGCAAGCTGTCTTTGTCTTGTCCTGTGTCTGCAGTCAAAGCTATGCAGGTGGAGCTTTCCTGAAGGACGCTAGGTTGAGATGAATGTACTCCACGAAACCGTGGCTGCGAGATCTGCCAGCTATCAAATTTAGCTCCTCCATTGCCCTGCATGCATACCGACGGTCAGCCTGGCTGCACAAACACTGTCACAACCTTACACCACCTGGCGCACGTGTATTGTAATATACATTTACATGTGTAGAGTGAGAAACATGCATTCTCACTCTAGGCCCCGTTTGTCGTTTCTGGTGGCAAGAATGACATGGGCTCCACAGCTCGCCAGCGACTTGCAGATTTCGAATCCCAATCCTGTGTTGCCACCAGTCACGATTGCGACTTTGCCCTCCATGTCAACCTTGGTGATGAGTGACTGTATGTCAGTGTACTTTCTGGAGTCGTTGGCCACAGCAGTGTCGACCATCGTGTCCTGGTTTGTCCTGAACGTCGCTAAGGCGGCAGTGCCTTTCGCGATGTAATGACCAAATCAAGCAGTAATGTCACGCAGGAAACCTAGCTGGTTCAAAAGACGGCACGATGATCTGATGCTCGCACTGATGGGAAGTACCGGACCAGTCGCGCTTACGCTTTCGGGTCAGCCACGTGGCTTAACCTTGCACTACAGTGAGCGACGTTGCCCGTTGCGACGGGGCCCGCATGCTCATCGTCACATTCAGTCTACACGCCTTGCGGCAGCAGTGTCTGTTTGCTACGGCACGTTCACGCCTATATATATGACGTAAAGTTACCTCGTGGCTGGCATGTCTCTAAATAACACACAAGTAAGTCTTTTGCTCCCCTGGCTTTTTGACGGCAAGCTACACGCCAACATCGAGTTCCTCGTCATGCAGGTAGACAGCAGATCTTTCACCCAGGAGGGCGTCTGGACAGCTCAAGATTTCCCAACAGAAGTAGACGAGCAGTATCCAATCACCCAAGTGCAATACCAGGCTTTGAAGCTGCACTGGATTGGGACTCCAGTAATATCTCGTGATCCGCGCGTGACTGACCAGCTGCTGAAGTCTTGGGGAGTGCGCTCTTGGAAAGAGTATGTACTACGCAAGATGTCCTGAAGTACAACAAGTGTTGTTTACCACACCAAGCAATATTCAGCAGTGGACACCTAGACTGTTGTACCAGGAAGCTGGACCGCAGTGTGGTGTTATGTCAGCAGGGCTGTCTATTTCAGCATGCAGCGCAGCTTAGCAACACCATTTCTCGGCGGGTCAACCAGCTTCTCCATGCTCTCATTCAAGTGTTTAATTGCACAGTGCACGACAGTCAAATCTCACACTCTGAAAGTGAGCTCAGTCAATAATTCAACAGGTTTGACTGCTGACAGGTGTGGGGACAGTTGTGCTATCAGCAGAGCGACACATGTGCATTCACTGAGCTGATAGTTGCGGGTGTTCCTTCAAAAGCGCACACAGGTGCAGTCTCCACTACTTCACTTGTGTTGTGCTTGCGCTCATGGCCTGCCTTCAGGGCTGTTAACCTGGACTCAACAGTCCGCAGCCGACGCTACATATGTTTCTCAGCAGCTTCCCTGTCAGCGCGACCAGTACCATGATTGTGTATATAGCTTCTGAGATGCATCCCGAACGTCTAGCAGCCCAACACATGACTGCATACTGTACCTCAACATCTTTATGATCCGGGCATGTTATCAGGCTTTGCAAATCAGTGCACCCTTGAGAGCCTGTATCTTAGATTCAATCTATAAATGATAAGCCACAGGCTAAACCCCCTTCGCAATATGCATGCAACATCAGACTGCAGGACATTGTAATTATTGTACCGTACACACTGCTTTCTTGATTCCCGAGCTCTGTCTCGCACACAAGGTCTTACAATTGTGCTTCAACCTTGACGTACGCAGCATGCCACACTCACTACGGTGCACAACCGGTCATTGGCTGCGACGTTCCTGCTAGGACAGCTTCACAAACTTACGCAAGTGCAGTACGTAAGGGTTACAGTTACATCTGCCAGTTACTCAAATCGACACAACAGAAGCATTTCGACATTTGTTGTCGGGTTGACACCGCAAAGCCAGTATGTCAGCAAGATTTGTTTATAATCTCATGGCTGTGCCTACCACATGTAAGGCTGAGCACCAGATGCACACACATTGCAGCTGATGCAGGATGGTAACCATGTGCAAACGAGTTATCCAGCATAGTGCCACACGCTGCCTAAGAACACATATCACTCTGATCAATGCTTTCTGTTCACACTGCTACAAACAGCACAAGCCATCCATCCTGAGACATGACATCGCCCCAGCAGGACAATAGGCGCGCTTGTTGCCAGAATATCAGCTTAGTAGTTGCGGCTTCCAGTACCAGCCCCTGTGCCGTAGGTGCTCTGGTCAGTCTGTGGGCCTCCATAGTTGCCACCAGTGGGTCCAGCACGGTTCTCCCCACCTGAGCCACTTCCACCAACACCTGTGCTCTGTCCCCCATACCCTGTCTGGCTGGTCTGAGGACCACCCCTGTTGGCACCAGTGCCAGTGTAGTCAGGCTGTCCAGTACTCCTATTGCTGTCAGTGCCAGTGTAGCCCTGTCCACCAGCATAGCCCTGAGCCTGAGCGTCGTAGCCCTGCCCAGCTGACTGGCTGCGTCCAGAGCTGCCATAGCCTGCTGAGTCACTGGCTGAGTCACGGCCCTGTGGAGCGGCTGAGACACCGCCGCCCTGAGATGAGGAGCCTGATGATGCGCCTGTGCCATAGTTGGGCCTGCGTCCAGTCTGACCTGTGGTGCCAGCTCCTGCTCCAGTACGGTTATGCCCTGCATCAGGATATGTCGTCAGGATATCCAAATGGGACATATAGTATGTACAAACAGGCAGGCCTGCTGTGCAATGGACATGCAACCGTACTTGCAATGTGCTCAGCATTGCCATGCACAGATGCACTGTCTGGCTACTGACCTTGCACACCAAACGCTCTTTCGGCAGCTTTATTTTATTACCTGTCCATTCAGACAAGAAGAAGCAACAGGGTGTGTCACACTTCTAGTCAGCAGTCAGAGCTGGCACAAATTCCTCCTGTCAATGGTCAGCACTCAAAACGAATGACAACCTTGGCGCAGTATGAAGCTTGCCTTGGTACGCCTACACTAATGGGCTAATGGGGAAGAGGCCATACCTGTGAGCAGGGAGAGTCCTCCAGCAATGCCAGCCACCAAGGTGGCGTAGAAGGCATACCAGACAGAGAAGCCAAAGGTGAGCCAGACCAGGAAGATGGCACCTATTGACATCAGGACAGGGTTCCTGTTCAAATCCTCAGCATGGGATCCTTGCAGCTGCAGCACATGCGCCACCAGTAAATTGACTGGAAACAATCATAATCAACAGCGCAATACAGTCAGCATGTTCAGTGTAGCAGGCCAGCAACTGCGCGCTTGTCCTCTTGCCAGACTACAGCATGCAGCTAGCAAGAGTAGAAGCTGCATTGAGCCTTGACCTAACAACACAGGGAAGCACTTCTTGCTAATCATATAGCCTTGCAGACAGATGAAGACATGCAGGAACGTGCATACTGCTGCGTCAAACCCAATTTGACTGCAAGCCAGGCTGCAACAAGGGCAGGTACTCACATTGTGGGTGATCTCTTGAGCCTTGACCTGTGCCTGAGTTGTGATGTCTGAGACCTTGTCCTGTACTTGCCTGCAGGAACAAGTGACGCTAGGAATGAGTGACACTAGGAATGAGTCACACTAGGAGTGAGTCACACTGTTCAGATGCCTGCAATCATGATGCAGCACAATCAATGGTAATGATACTGATACACACCTGATACTCAACACAGCCTGAATAGGTTTGAACAGAAGCACCAAGGAGTTTCCCATGCAAGCTGTGGGGAAAGATAAAGGGCAATCCAGTACTGCACGCATGCATGTAGCAACAGATGACTGCTAAATGCTGCACTCCCACAGTTATAGTCGCACAATGCAGATAGTCCAAGCATAAAACCTGCCTGAGAGTGTCGCCTCCCTGTGCCTGGGCAATGCTAGCCAGCTCACGAGCCTTGTCAGATGCCACTGCAGCAGTCTCACTAGCCATCTGCTTGGCCTGGTCAATGTAGGGCTTGGCAGCGTCCATTGCCTGATATGCCGCTGCTGGATCCCTGCTGCAGCATTGTTTGCAGTACGGCTTGCATCTCTGCCTGCCTGGCTGGCTGCATCACCTGTCCTGCCTGCAGCATCCTTGGCTTGGTAGCCTGCTCTGTTAGCGGTGTCAGCAGCCTGATTGTATGCACCCTGTGCTTTGTCCCCTGCTGTGTTGGCAGCATCCCTGGCCTGGTAGCCTGCTGAGTTTGCTGCATCTTTGGCTTGGTAGCCTGCTCTGTTGGCGCTGTCAGCAGCTGAGTTATATGTCCCCTGGGCCTGATTACCAGCCCTGTTGGCTGCCTGCTCGCCAGTTCCAGCTGTGCCTCCAAGCTGCGCAAACGTCCACCTCTGTCAGTCGGACTAATACTGGTTGTGAAGACACTAATGGCTTGAGCGATATAACTTGCGCAACATGGCAGCACCTCACTGCAACACAATGCAAAAGAAAGCATGCAGTGAAAGAGTCACAACTGCTAAAGCACATCCACATGGCACCTTTGCCTGTATGAAATTTCAATGTTGGATATCATACAGGCATTTATTGAAACTTGCCATGTTTCATTGAATCAATGTTGTTTCCACATGGCAAGTTTCAAGAACCATACGTGTGTTGTAAGGCACCGAGTGCTGACACTGCAATGAAGCACAAAGGGAACAGCAGACTCATTACCTGATTGGGCACGTACGCCTTGGCGTTGTTGGCTGCATTGTTGAGAGACTGGCCAGCATCCTGGTTGTACCCTCCTACCTGCCACAGAAGCACTCTTGTAGTCAGCTCGCATCATGTGTTGATACAGTCCTTTGCAAAGCAGCTGGTGATTCTCAGCCCGCATGCAAAGCTTTTGAAGCATTGGAAAGCAGCAGCAACAGCAGGACATACAAACAATTCAGATACATGGCACCCTTGTCGCAGCAGTGAGCAATAGAGGTAGCAGATGTAGGCTGCACAAGGGCAAATGACATGCTGTTTTGGTCTTCAACCATAGGCAACTCTCAGGGTAGCAACCATTTTGCAGAGACAGTACACAATGATGGCTGCGTGTTGAGGCATTGATGCAACTGGAGGCTATACCTGAGGTGGTAGGTAGCCCTTGGCTCCCTCCACAGCATTGGAGATAGCTGCGCCAAAGCCTTGCCCAGCCCCAGCATTGCCAGTTCCTCCTGCTCCCTCGGTCAGAGGTGACAGGGCTGGTGCCACCCACTCCTTACGGGACAGGTCACCCTGCATGCATTGACATGATAGGTCAGTCATGCCAGCTTTGCGCACAACAATATTGCTGTTGGTCAGGCCAGTGTGTTCTGAAATGCAGCAGACATAATGCTCCAAACGTGCCAAACTTTGTTTCAGCACTGCCCCTCAGCCGAATGTTCAATTACATGCATAATGCATGATCAAGCACATGCATGCCACATGCAATAATGCATCCGCTTTTGAGTATTGCATCACATCCACATGAAACACAGCAACACTGTTGACACTTAAAAGTGCAGAAGCATAGCAGGTACCATCCCTAGTGTCAACACATCACGCAAAGCACACACCCATAGAGTGGATAGCGTCACCACAAGTATGTGCAGCTGGCCAGGCATTGTACCTGACCAGTGGGGTGGCCCTCAGTAGCAGCAGTCACCTGATCCTGGGAAGGCAGGTTGTCGCCCTGGGAGTCTCCCCTACCCCTCTGACCTACACTGGACCCTGACATAGCCCCTGCAGCTGCAGGCAGCTTTGGGTCCTCCTTGTCATAATGAGGGATGTTGTGGTGGCCCACAGTCTTGGAACCCACGTAAGCGGCCTGATCGGCAATCCCTTGGTCAGCTATGGCGTGACTAGCATTGTACTTGGAGTCTGAGCCACTGGTTCCTGACTGACTGCCATAGCCCTGTCCTCCTTCCTGTGCCTGACTGCCATAGCCCTGTCCTCCTCCCTGTGCCTGACTGCCATAGCCCTGGCTACCTGACTCAAAGGAGGGAGGGACGCCAGCTGAGCCCTGCTGGAAGCCAGAGCCTTGCTGTCCACCAGAACTTGGTGCCACACGGCCGTATCCCTGCACACCCATCAACTTTTTAGTTGTTGTAACGATTTACATGTCAGCCCCTTGTACATCACAACTGCAGATTGACATGCCACTAAGCCATACACTATAGGGACAATCTGCGCTAGACAGCAAAAATTCAGCGTCGATGACAATTTTAGGCATACCTGTCCACCAGCACTGCCAACATTCTGGCCATGGGGCACATGGCTTCCTAGTGATTGGTCAATGCCACGCTGGCCAGTGCCAGATCCACCTAGGCCTGTACCAGCACCACCTACCCGGCCAAAGCCCTGCATCCAGAGATGATGAAGCATGATCCACTTGAGTTGCAGACGTTTGTTTACCATAGAGCAGAGCCAAGGGCTTGAAATTACCTGCTCAGTGGCTGTGCTGACACCCTGCCCTCCTGGAACATGAGCAGATAGAGACTGATCAATTCCAGGACCAGCTTCTGGGGCACCATAGTTGCCCTGGTTGACACCAGAATTGGAGCCGGACTGCTGGCCGAAACCCTGCATTGATAGCACACCGTGGCGTAAGTAAAGCCGCCAAAAGCATACACCGAAGTACGAGGCGCAGCCGGTTGCTTGCTTGAGCAACAGCAAATCATAATCCCTAATGATAATGACTTGCGTTCACCTGTCCAGGGGAGGCCTCGTAGCCAGTTCCGGATGAGGCTGCATGCACAGGTACAGCTGTTGCAGCAGTGTTGCAGCAGTGTTGCAAAGGATTAAACAGCCAAAAAGGCACTAGACACGGTGTTGCTATCGCTCTTGCCGGCGTTTGAGAAATGCAACGCTACAATACATACTGGCACATCTTGGCATCGCATCGATGCAAAACTACAATAAAGTCAAGGAAAACAAAGGAGCTCATGACTGCCTGACACTTCTTAACGATCTGGGTGATTTGCACAAGCTCCAATGCATGGTGCAGGCGACGCAGAGCACGCCGTGCAACTACTTACCGAGACGAGCTCCTGATCGCCCTGCATCTTGTGGTCCAGACATAATGAATGTGCGATACAGTACGTGTTTTCTTACAAATCGACGAAATCAAGCGACAAAATCAGATCTTTTTGTTCTGCGACGACGCTACCTGTGCTTTGCTGCGTTGCTCCGCTCGTGCTCAGCGATGTTCCGAGTCTCAGTTGGCTTCGCAGTGGATTCGCGAAAGTTGGCCAGATTCCAAAAGACTGCTGTAACTTCGTGCAGTACATTACGCCCAAGACATGAAGTTGCCAGCTGATGGAGCAATTTATGCCGTTCAAGTTGAGCTGCATTGTTCCAGTGTTACGCACATAATTACAAGCTTGCACAACAGAATGTACAGCTTACGAGGCTGATCAGAAAGGCACAAGATCCTGAAGCAAAACCTTCCAAGGGGAGAAACCATTCAGAAATGATCCTGCCTTACATACAATGTCAACAAAGTAAAACACCAAAGAGCTGCATGTGCATGCAATCAGCACAAAGCTGCCAAAACTCATGCAGAGTGTGTCATTCAGCCACCAACTGGTTGCTTGGCCGTGGCCTTGCAGCTGGTCTGACCCTGTCTGATCATTCTGCCTTGTGGGGAGCAAGACTACAACACCGTTCCCATGAACATCTGTCAAGTAACTGTCATGTCAGGTGGATGTTTCCGACTGTTGGTCCAACCCTGTTCAGGCCTTTGGGGTCCACTACTGACAGAAGGACAGCACATTTTTTGGTTGAACTGCTTAGCACAGGGATGATTGCTGTGATGCACTTGTGCAGACAGATGCAAACCTGCAGTGCTGCTCCTGACTAGCACATATCAGTGTCTCCTGACTAGTATGTATCAGTGTCTCCTGAGCAGCAACTGACACGAGTGAAAACCCGAATGCAGGTATAAGCAGCCCTGCATCACCCGTGCCAGCAGCCCAGCATGCCTGAGCTGCTAAGGTTTTTGTATACTGTGGGTAAAAATTGAACTTCAACTGCCTGCACAGCCAATTCCAATGGGACACAACAACAGCTACCTCATCAGGAAAGCGACGACCTACCAAGCATCTAAGAGAAAATGATACTCGAAGACATTGTGCCAAAGGACATAGCAGATGTTCCTTCAGCTGCATCTTTTGGCACCAAAGGAGCAGAGTATGTCAGCTTTCACATTATGTGTGGGCACCTGAGGGCCCTTTGTGACATTGACACCAAAAGAGCAGAGGGCGTCAGGTTTCAGATGATGTGAGAGCCCTGGGGGTCCTTTATGACTTTGAACTTGCTGCCGCAGTTGCCACCAAAATGGAAACTGTCGAAGCAGCTGCCGAAGTAGCCATGTTCAAACAGGGAAAGCACACGCTCTTATACGCATCGTTTGACCCGCTGATTCGTTACTGGTGGTGAAACAGGATGCACAAACTGCACAGCAACAAGTCTGCTGTCTTGCTCGCCTACTGTAGGACCTGCTTGCTGTCATGTCCGTATGAGATGAGCGCTTCTGATGATTCCGTGATGCAGCTGACATTGCAAGTCTATCATATACGGATACATCCATGTACAGCGAAACTGCTTTGAAGAGACATGAGGCCGTGCAGCTGGAGAACTCAGAAATTGCTCTTGGCTCCGAAACCACTCGTCACCAATCCACCTCAACACATGCAACAATGGCAAGAAGGGGCACATCAAGACAGATGCAGTTACAGGAAGATACTGTATGACACAACTGATGCCACTGAGCGACAGGTTGGGGCGTCAGTAAATGGTTGACTTAGGTCGTGCATGCACATGCCGACGCAAAGCTTCGCTTATTGGACCAGCTGTTGGCTCACAAGAGCTGCCCTCCTGGCATGCGTCGTTTTTGACGCTCTAAGCCAGTTTGTTCCAGGACAAGCTGTCACAGGTGCGCTTGTTGTGTCTTGAACAATACGGTGACTCAGGGAGATGCTTGATCACACTGCCTCTGAGCAGGCTTTGGCGTCGAAACCCTTGATGGCACCTTTGAGATACAGACCCAAATTGGTTCCAATAGTCTGCCCTTGCTTCTGGCAGCATACAACAACACAGATGCCAGTTCAAGGTTGCTTTTTCCTTTGCTTCCCTTCTGCAAGCATCACGCCTCAGCCCTTGTATGTCGCCCTTGATTGCTGATGCCGCCACCAGGTACATGTGGCATGACACTACATCTGTAGGGAATTTTGTGAAATCTCTTCCCTCAGAAGTGCATTGCCTCTTCCTGACCTATGCTGGTGAGACCTCCCTGCTTGACTGACATTGTTTTGTGCCTCACTCGCAGTTTACACAGCTGCATGTTTGCATCAGCTGCATGTTCACAGTGCAGAATAGTTCTGGAGATGCCAATGCAATTACCTGCTGCAGCAAGCAGTGAGCTGTGTGCAAGTGTGTTGGTTGGATCCATACTCTCTGTCCCTTCAGATGAAGCTAAGGCAGATGCAGAATGGATGCAAGCATCCATACGCCATCAAATCAACCAACGCAACTTCAGCAAAGCTGAGGCCCAGCAGTTCTGGAAGCATATGCACTTTGCCACCGCTTCTGTAGCGGAGGTAGGCCATTGGATCCCTGGCCTGCTGCGTCAGTGGACATCCCCTCGCAAAATTGTTTCGGTGACTTCTCAGCAAGGTACAGCAGAAATGCCTGTGCAAAACTGCCCTGTGCAGCAAGGTACAGCAGAGATGCCTGTTCAAAAGTGCCCTGTGCAGCAAGGTACAGCAGAGATACCTTTGCAAACTTGCCCTGTACAGCTTTCATGCCAGCACACAGGGACTGCCGTGCTGCAGAGCCATATACTGCTGAGTTACAGCTCAAGTGCTGAGTTACAGCTCAGTTGCTGAGCTACAGCTCAACTGCTGAATTACAGCTCAACTGCTGAGTTTGCGCTGCATGCAGAACCTGTTTTGGCGTCCTAAGCATATTCTACCCTAAGGTGCCTGCCTGCAAAGCAATCTTCAAAAACAGCTTGATGTTTGGGTCGGATCTTCTACCTCCCCCCCCAACCCCCACAAGGTGAAAAAGGGATTCACCCTCCTTTCCCTGTGGGTTTTGGCTGACTCCTGAAGCTCCTGAGGATGGGTCGCTCTCTGAAACAGAACAATCACTGAGCTCTTTTGCTTAAAATTGGGCTCAAGGCTTGGCCCAACCTTAGGTCTGTCATCAGACCCTTGTTCCTCTAGCCCATGGCGTAGCTGTCAACAATGGGATCCATCAGTTTTCAGAGCAAAGTTGTTCTGAAGCGCAGCAAAGTGATGAAACGGCTTTACATGGACGTGCAGAAAGCAGCTGGAATCTGACAACAGAGCGTTTGGATTCTGCCTATGGCTGGTTACCCTGGCCAGACACCCTGCCAACTGGCCCCCTGGGATTACTGGCAGACCCCTGCTGGACCCCCCCAGGTGCCAAACTTGAAGGCCAACTTGCCCTGGCTTTACTGCCTGATGATTGGCATCATTTGGGTTCGTGCTCCCTGGCTGAAATTGTGAGGCATGCACAGGTATGTTGGCAGAAATATGTACGTACAGAGTAGAGAATAGCATATCAGCTGCTTTCCCATGGCCTTGGTGCCATTGTGAGATTTGGAGGCCTAGCCTGGCCCCCCAGCCTTCATGTTTGCCAAATGATGCTGCAGAATGCAGAGCCTGGGCCATTGGTCAAGTCATGCAGCATTCAGACTGACATGCTGCTGTGGTTTGCGCATCCATCCCTTCCCGGCTTCTGATAGCGTCTTTCTCTGGACAGGTCTTGAAACAGCTGCATGCCTTCTGATGCTGCAGAAGAGCCATGTCCTGCTGTGTGAGTCGATGCCTCATCAGTCTGGATAGGGCTTTTCTGGCAGTGAGATCATCTGCAGCCAGAAAATGAAAGCTGGACCACATTGTCTTCTTTTGCTGTGTTGCTGCAGAAGAAGAGGACGGTTGCCATTGAAAGTACAGCTCCTGCAGATTTTGTAAACTGTGCCGACTGCAGAAATAACAACCATATAGTTGGACACTGCGCTGGAGGACAAAAAATCCTTCTTATCAATTGCAGAACAAGAGTGCCATGCTGCGCTTGAAGACTACTGTCGGCAGCATGAACGTCATTGAACTAAATTGTCCTCAATACTTTGCTCTTGCAATGTCTTGTGATGATTTTGTGGTGCAGGGTATCAAAGCCAAAACGCTCCTCATTGCCATTTACAAAGAACATCACACACTTCTGGTCGACCACAATGAACATGTTGCTTCCACTGTACTGCCATGCATTCCAAGGTCTGTGCAATTCGCACCGAGACTTTTCTTGTCCAGCCATTTCTTGGTTGTGGTGACACAGGAGAGCAAGGCCACAGCCGTCATCATTGCAGCTCCTAAAGGGCAAGATGTGACCCTCATCAACTGCAAAGACCAAGAGTGTACTTGGCCGCTGTCAATTCCTGCCACCATGATTAGCTACCAAGCTGGTCAAGACATTCAGGTGAGCCAGTTGGCCTGCTGCCGGTTATTGTTCAGCATGCAGATTTTGGCCCTCCAACATGGGAAACTTTGGGCCCACCAAAAGGCTCTCTTTGTAGGATCAGGTGGTGGCATCATTTCATGGCGTTGCCTTTTGGTGTCTCATGACAACTTTCTGAGATGGCAGAGCACGCAGTGGTTGTAGCTGTTATGCAATGCATGAGCTCATTCTGCATGTGTCCATTGACGGGCGCATGTTGCACGAGTCCATCTTATGATTGCAGCATACATGCTCATGGTTCTGCTGGCATGCATGCAAATGCTAAAGTGTTTCTAACTTTCTGCTTGTCATCAGTGTCAATTCTGCTGACTGCCTGACTGCATTGAGACAGACTCTCCTGGTTTGGCAGGAGGTGTTGAATGGCAACACCATCCTGCTGTCCAAGGCTGCTGCGTCCCAGCCTCTTCAAGCCACATTTCATGAGCAGCAGGTTGGAATTGGTCCACACACACACACACACGCACGCACGCACGCACGCACGCACGCACGCACGCACGCACGCACGCACGCACGCACGCACACACACACACACACAGCTGTGGACAACAACATGGCTTTTGCATGCCATGGGTACATGTCAAGCTGCGCTATTTTGAAAGTGTCATTGCATGTGTCATTGCATGTGTCATCGCATGTGTCATCGCATGTGTCATCGCATGTGCGCATGGCACAGACAAGGCTCACCCTGCACTGCACGTGGGGTTTGCATGGGGTCAGTCAAGGATCAGATAGACCACAGGGGGTTTACCCAGGGGCATTACTCTTGATGCACACAGCTGTACAGACCAGTCACTGGCAGTAACAAGTTACGTGTAAACAGATTGTCGGTCAGCAGCAGGGATGAAGACATGTGCAACCAGTTGGACACCATCTGCATCATGGTCTTGCAGGTGCCTGGCTTCTATGCAGGCATTGATGAGCAAGGAAAGTTGATAGAGCTGGGATGGAGCAAATGGCCGACCCTCATGCACCTGGCCTGGCAGGGACAGTGGCAGCACTACCTGCAACACCTCCATGCTAAGCTGTCTCGACCAGCACTCACTGTGCCGGTCTTTGTCAACCAGGTAACCTCCACTGACCTCTGTGCTAACTTGTCTTGACCAGCACTCACTGCGCCAGTCTTTGTCAAGCAGGTAAACTCCATGAACGCCACTAACCTCCATGATAACCTCTGTGCCAACCTGTTTCGACCAGCTTTCACTGTGCCTGTCTTTTTCAACCAGGTACTCTGCTCTTGATGATCACAAAACAGTCCTAATGTATCCTATAGTTGTATGCATTGATGTGTCATCATAGTTTCAATGACAATGATACCAAGTTTAGTAACACTGTACTAAAATACTTGCATCAGCTGGTCTGTACTGCTGTTGTGTTGTCTTTGTCTCGTTTTGTTTACTGTGCAGTTTGAGCGGTAAAATTGCCCCAGGTGTTTAAGTTGTAGAGGTGCAATTTGGTGTCATGTGAAAAGGTATCACAAAAGGCAAAAGGTAAGGTAAGGTAAGGTAAGGTAAGGTAAGGTAAGGTAAGGTAACGTAAGGTAAGGTAACAAGTTAAGAGGCAAGGTAAGGTAAAGGATTAACTCTGACCCAATACCTGCTGGTACTGGTAAGGGCAGTGCACATTCCTAGCTGTTGCTGCATACAGTAGTGACTGGCCACTGGTCAAGCAGATCCTACCGTGCTGGCATGAAACCATCCCACACCCTGAAATTTGGAACTTATTTTTGCTACCCTGCACTATGCTGTATATGTATGTATCACCATGTATGTAAGATGCATGTAACACAAAGTCTATGGTGTTTTACGATCAAATTTTGGTCTGGTTCGGAATAAATTACACCCCGCAGGGCACTATCAAAATAATTTTGCGGGATGATTTTGTGCCAGTACGGTGAGCTCTGTGTGATTGTTGGGTCAGCAGACGATGCCTGCACAGCATCACTTGTCTCCTGAGCCTGTCCTGCAAGTAGATGCCTAAATTCGTAGCTTCCACACAGATGCTCACCACTGTCTGCTTCTATCGACTGAAAGGTTGACTTTCCGGTTTAGTCATGCCGCCGCCAAGCAAAAGTAAGCCAATTTTGACGTCGCTCACTTCCTGATTAAGGAAGAGTGCTTCAAGGATTTGGTTTTAACACCTGGCCTACCTTCAAGTGAGTGAACCTTCTCTTTAGATTCAGTTGAGATTGTTGCATTGCAGAAGCTGTCAGGCCCCGGCCTAGATGCTGACATCACTCTCCCGCCATTAGTCGCCCTCCACGCACATGACACCTTTGAGCTGGATTTTAAACTCAGCTGTCCGGGATCCCGAGACAAAGACTGCCCAATCTGGGACCACACAGTTCAGCTGTTCGTGTGTTGTGATGATCCAACCGGTCAAGCGCCCCCATGCACCCCATGTGACCCCACTGTGTGGTCTGAGCCCTCTTCCTCTTCCTCACCATCAGCTTCTGGGGGTTCTGGCTGGGATCCCCAAGCTCCTCCTGGGGAGGTGCCAGAATCAAGGTTATCTTCTGGCCCCCAGTCAGCTTCTTCTGCTCAGTGTGGGCGGGAACTTGGGCGATGGATTACACCTTTCAGGTTTGCGTCAAGCCTAAACGTATAAACCCTGAGTTTACACTCTAAACCCATGCTTGCTCCAAATGAACGGCAGTTTCAAGAAAGGAAACCCCCCCATGTCATCTAGACAGCTGGCCATATGAGCTTGTTTGGGTTACAGACACATCACCTTTTATTAAGAATTGCCCATTTCATGGTGTGAGCATCCACTCAGAAACGTCTGGGGATGTGTATCAGGCGTTTCTACTCTCAGAAGACATCTTAGGTGTGAACCAGCATGCAATGTACCTCAAGATGCGCACATTGTAGCCATTCAGAGTTTGTCCTGTGTCAGATGTGCAATCACATCATGATCTGCATCAATGTTGCTGTTGGCATGCCATTCCAGCAGCTTCCCTTACACCTTCATGATGACTCGGCAAAATCATCACTATCCCCTAAAACATCTCCCCAATGTAGAAACGCGTTCTTACTGTCCCCAGGCGCTTTTGAGTTGAGATTTCCACTGTACAATGGACGTTTCTGAATTAAAATAGACGTTTTGGGACTGAAAAGAGCTTGCAGAACAACAGCAGGATTGATAGAGCCTTTGTGCTGACTATACTGTGGAAGAATAAATGTGTAATGTGAATTCTTAGCTGCGTCTGAAGTCAGCCGTGTAGGGGGCTTTTGGTGTTCCTGTGCACAGACAGACCAATGTGTTTTTGTGCTCTCATGCACAAACAAAATGATTTGTAGTGTTCCTGTGCACAGACAAGGTTTCCCCCCCCCCCTTTTGTTCCTGTGCACAGACAAGGGTTTTTATCTTTTGTTCCTGTGCACAGACAAATCAATATTTCATTGTTTCTGTGCACAATGTTTCTGTGCACAGACAAAATAATACTTGAGGCTATGCAGGCTGCAAACGTCATCGGTCACCTCTTTCAGCTACCATGCCTCAGCCTTTCACAAGGGTTTGGTCAAAGCAAGCAGACTCTGTATGCCTGTACAGGCGACGCATTGGGAGATGGCTGACTGATGTGACTCCCTTATTGCCCCTCTTGACTAGCCAGCATTGCCACTTCCACCTGCAGACAGCCCCCTGGGCCCTCACCTGGAACCCCTCCCTCACCCTTCGCTTCACCAACACTACCCACCCTCACCCCATGAAACCCAACACCCACCAGCTCAGAAGCAACAGCAGCCATGCTGAGGAAGAAGATCTTGTCTCCAGGCTTCCTAGAAAGCTGCAGTCGGCACCTTCATCCGACTCGGCAGGGGCAATGAAGAGCTCCCTAGCTGCATTGCCCTTGCCTGACACCGTTCTAGTGCATGATCGTGCTCAAGGCACATTTGCGCCTGCTGTCAGTATCAATAACCAGCAAATGACCCACAGTGTGAAGCCAAACAATGTCGTCACTACTCTTGAGCAGCAGCAAGCAGCACAGAGTGCTGTCACTGCAGTCAGGCAGCAACAAGCATCCAGCTTGAGCCATGCAGTGCAGACCAGGCCAACAGCAGCAGGCACCACCATGATGCCAGTCCAGCAAGCTGATAGCAGCCTTCCCGTCAAGCCTGCCGGTCTTCCCTTAAGGCCTGCTGGCGCCAAAACAGATGCTGCTGGCGCCAAAACAGATGCTGCCACACCCTCCCAGTCCCAGGATGACCCTGTCATCACTGCTACACCTCCCAGCGTATCTCCCGCCAAGGCCCACGCTTCTCCCGCCAGATTTGAGACAGCTCAGCAGTCTGATGCAGAGCAGAGCCAAGAAGCTGACATGACTGTGCCAGCAGAGCTTGCGGTCAGGAGGCCCAAGCCGCATAGCATAGTGCCATTATTTGATGGCGGTGCCTTTGACGCTGGCTACAATGACAAGTACAAGCCTGTGGAGTTTGCGACGCCAGCTGATTGCAGAAGGCTGTCCTTGAAGCTGTCATCACAGGTGCTTGGCATGCGCCTCAGTCCACTGTAGACAAATGGTAGTGGCTTGATTGGCAGAGTGGTACGCATGTGTCGATGTTGCAAACATGGGCCTGCATGAGAGAGACACTGCATTCAGATGATGACTGCTGGGACATTCAACCAGGAGCTGCTTTTGGCAGTGTGGTCATGTAGTGAGGGCATGCAGAGTGGTCACACACATCAGCATCTTTCAGCGCTGCCATTCAAGTATGGCCTGTGTGTTTGCACTGTGTATCACAGCATCCATTTTGGCAGTATTGGTTCTCCACAGCACTTATGTTGGCAGTATTGGTTCTCCACAGCATTAATGTTGGCAGTATTGGTGCTGCACAGCACTTATGTTGGCAGTATTGGTTCTCCACAGCATCCATTTTGGCAGTATTGGTGCTCCACAGCACTTAGGTTGGCAGTATTGGTTCTCCACAGCATTAATTTTGGTAGCATTGGTGCTCCACTGCACTTATGTTGGCAGTATTGGTTCTCCACAGCACTTACGTTAGTAGTATTGGTGCTCCACAGCGTTAATGTTGGTAGCATTGGTGCTCCACAGCACTTAGGTTGGCAGTATTGGTTCTCCACAGCATCCATTTTGGCAGCATTGGTGCTCCACAGCACTTAGGTTGGCAGCATTGGTTCTCCACAGCATCCGTTTTGGCAGTATTGGTGCTCCACAGCATCCGTTTTGGCAGTATTGGTGCTCCACAGCATCCATTTTGGCAGTATTGGTGCTCCACTGCACTTATGTTGGCAGTATTGGTTCTCCACAGCACTTACGTTGGTAGTATTGGTGCTCCACAGCATGAATATTGGTAGCATTGGTGCTGCACAGCACTTATGTTGGCAGTATTGGTTCTCCACAGCACTTACGTTAGTAGTATTGGTGCTCCACAGCATTCTTGTTGGTAGCATTGGTGCTGCACAGCATTAATTCTGGCAGTATAGGTGCTCCACAGCACTTACATTGGTAGTATTGGTACTTCACAGCATTAATGTTGGCAGTATTGGTGCTCCACAGCATTAATGTTGGCAGTATTGGTGCTCCACAGCATCCATTTTGGCAGTATTGGTGCTCCACAGCACTTATGTTGGCAGTGTTGGTTCTCCACAGCACTTACGTTAGTAGTATTGGTGCTCCACAGCACTAATGTTGGTAGCATTGGCGCTGCACAGCATTAATTTTGGCAGTATAGGTGCTCCACAGCACTTACATTGGTAGTATTGGTACTTCACAGCATTAATGTTGGTAGTATTGGTGTTGCACAGCACTAATGTTGGTAGTATTGGTGCTGCACAGCATTAATTGTGGCAATGTTGGTGCAGGGCATGGGTATGACAACAATCAGTGTGCTGAATTCTGCATCACCAGCCATCATTTCATAGTGAACGGGCATGAGCACATGCTGGAATTCACAGAAGCAGGCAAGCCGTGGGGGTGTGCCGACAAGGTATGGTGCATGAAGATGACGCTGTGTTTGGATTTCATGCCTGTTTGGGCTTACACGCTTGAAGTCATTGATGTGAAAATGGTCAGGAGTGAGCTTGTTGATGATGGCTTCGTATCATGACTGGTTGCTGTCAAGGCTTGGACCGTGTTGCTCTCAAAGCTCAATGCCATCAGTGACTCAACTCATTGCGTAACCTGCTGTGGGTCCCTAGTGAACTCTCAAAGCAAAGGTCAACAACATGATATTCAATCACGCAATGTCTACAAGCCACATATAAGATGGTTCAATCAGGACTTTCACTTGTGATTATGTTGTTGAATGTAGGTCTTGGAAGGGTCTGAACCCAATGAGCATGGCACTTGGCAATATGGCCGAGGGGGCTGGTGTGATGGGCAAGAGGTGAGCGCCTACTGAACATTTTTGGCAGTCTGTACCTACATGTGATAGTTGTCTGTACTTCTGACACTCAAGGGAGGAATTACAAGCTGTTCTTTCAAACTGTTTGGGTACTAGACCTTGATTTGTTTCTCTGCTGCAGAGAATAGCCTTGTGCAGGATGCTAATAGTACCTTGTGTCTCTGCTGCACATTTTGTCTTAAACAACTCTCAAAGGTTTGTATGGCTTGTCTGGCAGCTCAATTGTGATCTTGCAGCCAGCATTTACACGGCCTCCTGTCTTGACTACACTCATAATGCCACATTTGCGCACCAGCTTGCCCTCAGCATTTCTCACTACCAGCTTCGATTGAAGACCTGACTGGAAGTTCTCGATTTGTGCGCACGGATTTCTCAACCCAGTCACCTCCACAATCGCTTGATCTCCCAGGCGCAGCAAAGTTCCAGTGGGTAGATTTAGCAAATCGACGTTCAGAGTAGTGATGTTTTCGCCTAGCTGCTGTGGCAGGATTACGTGACCAGCGTCGCGCATCTCGTCAAGCAGTTCAGCGTGAATCAGATGGACCTGTCGCAAATTTGCAGACGGAGGCTGAATTTTGATGCGCGAGAGGTGCTGTACTGTTACGCCGTTGTGACAGTCTTGCTTCACACCTAGCCCTTCTTCTAGGTCGATGCCAGCCTCGCTGGTTTTGCTGAAATTGTGCTGTACACTGCGCCCTACCGCAACGACTGTAGGTTCTGCTACCATGGCAGCACCGTGGGTAGCTTCGCATAGTCCTCGCCGCAACCTTTATCCGTTTAACGCTGTTCACGTTTTTCAGCTCCGAAACCAGCTTGCTTGCCCAAATTCTGTTCCATCAAGCAACAGCCGTGGCCTGTCAGATTGCAGAAGAATGATATGGGACAGCTTTTCCCGAGCAAACGGCATCAGCAAAAGACATCACGATGCGCACGTTTGAAGGAGCTGTACTCTGTGCACATTGGCTCTGACAAGCGTGGCTTCTATGACTGCAGGTAAGGCCATGGGTAGTGGACATCACCTGCGAGATGAAGTTGGGCAACGCTACCAACATGATAAGTTATCATGGATTGTTTGAAGGGAAGAGCCCCAAGCCAGATGGACAACCTGGCTTTATCATGATGCAATCTAACGTTGCGTTTATTGTATAATGTAATGTTTTGAAGACATCAAAGCAGTGATTTAAATGGACTTCACTTTCTCTGTGGACCTCAGCACAGTGTATGCAAACACTGCTTGTCACCATGAGCTCAGTCAACTGTCGAAAAATGTTCTACAAACAGCGCGGACAACATCCTACAGTGATTACTATAGAAGCAAGGTCACTAGAGTATGTCAAACTCATCTTGACAAGTATGCAGGTCCAGACAACATAAAGCAACAAGACATAAGCAGAAGGGTCCAGTGCAGACATCAGTAATGTACAACAGAAAGCGGCAGAAGCGACCAGCTCAATGAAGCTTGGCACATTTGCTACAGACAAATTCATCAGGAATAGGATTTGCATCTGGCATGCCTTGGCAGCGGGTGTGCATCCACACACCGCATACATCACACGCGACCATACGCTCACCATCATCAACTCTTGTCCCACATTTGCAACTTACAATCCAATCTTCAAAACCCCCTGCAATGCAGCAAAACCATCTCCATCAGCTTTTGCAATTGGTCATCGGTTTCATACTTCAAAGAAAAATCGGTCCCTATGGACCAGCTTTTGTGTGTCAGAACAGGCGCATCATGCACCAAAGTTACCTCATGCAAAAGGCACACTATGCAGAATCTTATGCATGCCAAAAATTTTGTAGCAATCATGTCTTGCTTGCAAGAACATATCCCCCACGGTGCTTGTAGTTGCACTGCTGCAAAGCCATGTGAGGGCGGACCTGCATGTCTAAACCCTAAACATACACCCTAAATATAGTTTCATGGGGCAGACCTGCATGTCTCCAGCAAGGGGCCAGGTCTATGTTGTCACCAGAGACGCTGACCAGGGTGTTGTCTGCAACATTGTTGCCTACTTTGGCACGCAGCTCACTGTGCTCCAAGCCTGTCAGCTCAGTCACCTATGGAAATTAGCAGACCGCTCAACCCAGTAACTAAAAACTTCAGGACGCTTTGAAAGTATGCAAAGCGGATGCAGTATATGGTATGTGTTTGACCCCTTGAAAAGCTGACCAAGCGTATCATAGGTGTGTGTGCAACAAGACATGCAGTCTTGCTAATGGCACAATTGCTGAGCATGGCTTGCTGAACACCTTTACGTGTTGAGAGATATGTGGAACAGCAAATCAGCGCAGACCAGACATGTGGAGAAGCAAACCATACACCTCAGCAGACTGAGTAATGCTTGCAGCGTCAATCTGCACGTCAATCTGTACTCACAGCGCTGCTCAGGAAAGAAACGCAAGTCAGTGGAGATGGTGAAGATGCCAAGCAAGGTCAAGAACGACAAGCGCGTTTTGCTCCACAAGTGAATAAAAAAAAGTGCTTACCTGCCAAGTACCTCAGCATGACAATGACTTGCCAATCATGCAAAACTCCAAACAGCTTCTGATGCAGAATATGTACAGTCAATATAATGTATCTTACAATAATGTAACAAGACATAAAGAGACATGACATGAATGACATGACACGACCTAACACAACATAAAGAAATTTTGAAGAGCAGTCATACCTGCCAGTTTTCCAGCATGGTGTAGACGTCAGCCATATGCTGCTGGGCAGCCTTCTTCACCTGACCCAGGGGGGCTCGCCGCGGGACCAGCAGGGGCTCCACGGGGGGCGGCAGACTCATTCCCCTCACTCCTGCCGTCTCTGCTGCCATCACCCTGCCATACGTGACATGTCTGCTTTGGTTTGCACATCTTGTTGTGTGTTACACTGCAGCTTGCATGACACTGCACATTTCGTTTTGTTTGCAACACTGCAGCACTCAATGAAAGATTCAATGGGGTTTGAAGTTGCCAGGCTATGTAGGGTGGAGAAGGAGGAGGTTTGGGTCAGAAGGGCGGGAAGGGGCTTATTTGTGCTGCTAGAGTCCCCCTGTACCCTGTGCTGGGCCTTATGCAAAGCTGCGACGCCAATCTTTCGAGAATGGTCATCGGATTCATACAACTAATGGGAAAACCCTATGACATCAGCTTTTCCAATCAGCTAACAGTGTATGCAGCGTCCAGCTTGCAGTAGCATCCCATTTGCTGCAGCTGCTAGAGCAGCTGCACTGCAAGCCGATGCAGAAATTGAAGATGAAAGTGTGCAAGGTTCTTAAATCATGATTGCTGCATTTGGATCTCTCAAAAAGTGCTTACTCCTGTGTTTGGCATTACCTTGCAGCAGCAGAAGAAGAAGGGTGAGGGGTGAGTGACAGGGGTGTGGTTGCCTCCTCTGGCAGCAGCACTTGCAGCAGCAGGCGCACTTGCCCTGGGCTGCCGGGGGATGCCCCAGGGCTTCTTGCACTGATCTCAGGGCTGTTGGGAATGCCCTCAGGGCTGCTTGCAGATGCTTCAGTTCCTTTTGGACTGCCTTCATCTGAAAGCACAAGACAAATTGAAGCAGAACATTGGCTTCATCTGCAAACATGTGCTGATCAGGTATGGCAACCTTAGGCACTCCAGTAAAGACGCGCCCTTTGCTGGAGCAACATATCTGTTTATGCACACATAAGATGAAGTGACCGCTCGACAAAGGTGCAACAAGCATGCAATAAAGATTTGATTGTGCATGCAAAGTGCATGCCGCTCAATCATGTGTGCACAAGCAGTCACGATGACACAATGTGTGAGCGTCATGACGACACAATATGCCTGCATGGCAGTCAAGACGAGTGCTTCAATGGCCCTAAAAGATGCATACACAGCTCTCTGATTGCTATGGACATGGCCAGGTACCTCAGGTGCACAGGCCCAATGCTCTGGAGAAACAAGATTTGCCTGAATCTGGCTCATCATGAGCCAAAAACTGTATACAGCATTGGCATTGGTAGTATTAGTACTATTATTGTTGTTGTTGCTGCTGTTGCTGCTGCTGCTGCTGACTAAGGCCTAAAACCCTAAATATATAGATTGATCTTAGCTATTGTCAACAGGCTGACTCTTGCAAATTGATCGGTGCTATCGTCAATAGGCAGCATGTGGCCCTTTTAGTGATTACCTGTGTTGTCGTTAATAACAATGATAATCGTAATGAAGATAATAATAATAACAATTATAACAACAATAATACCCATCATACGCTTTCCAGCTCATGATGAGTTAATGGGCAGCACATACACCCTGTACTACTTACCCGTGGTGCGGTCAACAGGCAGCATGTGGCCCTTGTAGTCCTTCACAAAGTGCTTCACATCCCTCAGAGCTTGCACGTCTGCCGCCAGCTGAGCCAGTTTCAGAGCGCCCCTGCGCACTGCTACCTCACCATACGCCTGCGTCTAAAGCAACAGTACTGTTCAGCTTAAAGTCAACTGTTTTCAGGCCTAGACATTGTCAGTGTCGATGGGTCTGCTAGCTCACCAACAGCCTGCATACAGCAAGTATTGTGCAGCTCAAAGTCAAACTGTCTTGGGGTTTTAAAGACTGTCAGTTTGAGTGGATGTGATACCTCATCAACCGCCTGCATAAAGCAAGGATCGTCGAGTGCAAAGTCAACTGCTTTTGGGCCTAGACATTATCCGTGTGGATGGGTGCGCTGCCTCATCAACCGCCAGCATAAAGCATACACCACTTGGTTTCAAAGTTGTTTGTTTTTGGGTATAGACATTGACATTGTCTGTGTCAGAAGCTGCTGGCTAGACGGCGGCAGCTTGCCTCTGAGCACTCCTGTTGCTCAGTTGGCCTGCATACAGCAGCATACAAACACCTGCTCTGTTCATCAGCTGAAGTTTGAACAGTGTACGACTTGTCCTGAGAGGGGCATGGACGCCACTGCAGCTCCCCAGCATTTGCTGCAGGATCTGCCACATGCATTTGATCAGAACAAGACAGCAGTCATGCCCTCAATCAGGTGCCACAGTGGGGGGGGGGACATGCCCTGTATAAAATGCAACATGAGGAAAATGGCTCTGACTCAATCGTCACAAGGGAACTTTAAAGTGCCCTTGGCCTTGTGCCGCAAGGGAAAAAATGCCACAGCAAGCCCAAGGCTGCCCCCAAGGCTCTCCTCATTTGAGCATCCATGACAAAAGCCGCTTCAGGCGGCTTTTGTCACAGATGCTCAAAGGCATGGACTTTCCTTCCTCCTCCTTGCCTCAACAGCAGCAGTGTAGGTCAACACCCGTTGAGCTCGTGTGCTGCATGCATGCGCTTGTCAAGAACACTTCAATGCGTTTTTTTTCACGAATCGAGGTATCTAACGCATCTGTGGTGAATCTGTGGCATCAGTTGCAGCTGTGATAAAAGAATCCATGGGTTTTGTGATGAATAATCCGATGCATTTGTGGGGAACAAACCAACGCACCCACACCTCGCTTACCTGTTTGGGGGTTGCCTCAGCCACTGTCCCAAGCACACCAGCAGCAGTTTGAGCAAAAACAAGCTGCCCTGTATGGTCAGTCACAACTGATGGCTGGTGCGCAATCTCATGGCCCACGGCTGGGGCGTAGCTTCTGAGCACATTGTTGAAGAGGTACACAAGGTCGCACAGGACCTGGTCCTTGGGGTGGGGGCCGTAGTGGGGCAGGTGGGGGGTATGCGGGGGTGGGAAGGGGGTTCCAGGTTGCAGGGCCTGCCAGGGCTGGGGTATCAGTATGACTGGTGGCTGCGTGGCTGCCTGTGCAACATTCAGAGAGTAATCAGGACACTGTAAAAAGTGAGCCCCAAAATGCATTGCACCATTCCGTAAAAACGGCTGAAAATGGAAGGCATCTATGGTGACAGCAAACATGCTACATGGACTTGCATGCAGACCAAGAAGAGTCGCAGTCATCTTTTGTGCAGACTGACTGCACACATATTGTGCCAGCCTGTGCACAAACCAGCAATCCAGATTATTATACGGACAAACACACAGGCCAAAAAAATGGATTTGTCTTGTTTGCCTTGTTTTCAAGTTTGTATAGTATCTCCTCTACAGAGTCTTTTGTTTTTGTTAAAAAATCTTCCCACTGTCTGTTCTCTATCACCAGAAAAGACTCAGACTCAGCTGCCGGTGAGATTCACCACTACCAAAGCCAACGAATGACACAGCATGGCTACAATTGCATCGCATTGCAAGGTATATACCATGCGTTGCCATCAAAGCGGTATTATGAACAGCAGATGAATGGCTGATTGCTAGGGGCTAGTAGGGGGGCACCCCCTCACACCCCCTTACAGCATATGATGCACACAACCCAGCAGGGGAGCACCCCCTCACACCCCCTTACAGCATGGGAAACGCCGTAGTACTGCAAGACTACACCATGACAAAACCACAGCAATGCAGCAAGACAGTACTGCAGGTATGCCGTGCCAACTGCTGCTATTGTCCTTATGCTGCTTGACGTATGTATTCGTTCCCATGAGAGCAGCGGCAGGGGCTTACCAGGGCCAGGGGTGGGGCTGTGCGACTGTGCGTACCCAGGTGATGAGCATTGCCTGCACCTCCTCTACCTCCTCTTCTCTTCACTCCCTCATGGTAGTCAACCGTTGCCTGCACGGCCATGTGCACACATGTATGTGTGTGCGTAGGTGCGTGCGTGCGTGCGTGCATGCGTGCGTGTGTATGTATGTACGCATATATTTGTGTATGTATGTCATTATTGTACATATGAGGGTGTGCTGTACGTATGAGGGTGTGCTGTACAGCCAATGCTGAATGAATTTAGCAGATGATGTCTCAGCGGCGAATGTAACAAACGTCTTCAGGGTTTCTCAACCACTCAGCCATCTTGCAATGAGTGCCACTTGTAGGGTTCACACAGAAAGGGTTTAGGGTTCACACAGAAAGGGTATGGAGCCATATACACACACACACACACACACACACACACACACACACACACACACACACACACACACACACACACACACACACACACACACACACACACACATATGTGTTGTGATGCATTGCATTTGAGCACACACCCAGTAGTCTGGGTAAACACCCAGCCTGGACCATCAACCAGGACTTGGACAAGACTGCAACAGGGCCAAACCAGCTGAACTGGCTCAAAATGGGGGCAGCTGACCTTTGTGTGTAGCCTGGAAGACCCCACAGGTGAAGCGCCAGGCTCTTGGTCAGTATGCAGTTGCACTACCTTTCTCATCCTGGCCTGTGATGACTCTGACCTTCTTCTAGCTGTGCTAGCTTGGACGGACCCGGGGTCAGGATGATCCGATGTCCATCCAGCTGGATTGTCAAACCCACTTGGAGTACCGGTCTTGATAATCGCTGTGGGGGCGCTGCCAGACTTGGCCCTAAGACGGCCTTGACCAAGGCTTGGTGAAGCGGGGTGCAGAGGGGTGGTGTGGGGCATCCCAAGGGGGTCTGCGCAGTTGAGCTTCCAAGACTTGGCCTTGCTGCTGTGCTGAGCACCTGCAAGCGCATGTGTGGCTGTTGCTTTGAGAAACTCAATGTAGTGCAGTGTAGCGAAGATGACAGCAGCATGCATACACAGGTAGGCCCCAGAGGGAGGGGGGTGGGTGGGGTACATGTGGCAGGGTGATAGACAGTATGACACAGGATGGTTGCTGGGCTTGGGGTCTTGGCTGTCACTGATAAGCTGCCTTCTAGTTCTAGCTAAGGAACTGATCCCTTATGGCACGTCGCCTTCCAGATTTGTGCTCAGGAGAACGACTGTGTGGCAATGGGGCTCACAGCCAGCCAGCCAGGCTTGGCAAGTGGCAACAAGCAAAAACAAAAGAAGGGTCACGTATTCCCCGTGTGATAATGGGCAAGCGCCTGTTGTCCGTGACCTGGCAGGCTAGTAGCAACAAGCAAATCAACTGCAGTTTTGTTCTAACAGGCATCAGCAGAAAGGCAACATCACATGCTTGGAGATGCTTGGAGACTGCCACTTTGCAGCAGAGGCAAGCAAAGCTGTGTTGCTAGGTAGACAAAAAGAAAGATTGAACAAGTCTCAAGGACAAACAGACAAATAAAGAGCAGCTGGTTGCAGCTGCAGAGCTGCAGAAATCTGCCCTGGACAAGAGGAGGGTCAGAAAAAGTGAATGGTTTTTCTGCAAAATCTACTTGCTTTACGTACTACTAGTCTTGCCTGGGGAAAAAACAAACACAAGAGAGCAAGGCTGCTGGATCAGACATGCAGTCACAAGTGCATGTGCAGATGCAGGAGAGCAGTACCCTGCTTTGCATGCTTTGCACGCTTGGCGCTGGAGAGTGCCATCTGAAAGGAATCGGCGTCGTGCTGGTCAGCAGCTGAAGAAGAAGCTGGGTCAGAGGTCCTGGCCCTCTTGGCTTTGCGTTCCCTGTTGCACCCAGCCTCATTCGTGCATGTTGAACTCTTAGAAACATTTAATGTATAATTTTTTCCCCCTGTCTTGTGGAACAACTTCTTGTTAGCTCCTGAAGGACTTTGCACCATTTTGAGTCATCTTTGTCTGACATGCAAAATCTGTGTTCATCCGCAAACTTCTCAACACGGTTCTAGGGTTTTGGTAATTTTCTAACCAGGGTTGAGCATGGCAAACCAGAATGTGAGCAAGGGCATCTCTGACTATCTTATGGTACAGTGACAACTCTGAAACATGCCGCAACTTCATGAGGATCTCCAATGTGTGCCACACAAACAGCAATCAGTAGCTTTGCAAGCGATGCAGACCTCACCTAGCATCAAGGGCTTGTGCATGTCTGCCAGCGGAGCCTGGGCTCAAGCTCTTGCTGCTTGTGCCAGCAGGAGCAGTGTCTTCTTCCTCCAGCAACGGTGCAGCTGCCACTGACAAGCGTTTCCTCTTGCCATTAGCCAGCTGCTGTGATTCATGCTTGACAGGGTCGACAGGGTCGACAGCCTGTTGCTGCAGTTTGCCCTTGCCAAGCCTCTGCTGCTTCTGCAAGGATCCTGCCCGCTGCTCCAAAACCATGCCAGCTGTTGCCTGCTGCCCACTCTTCTTCTCCACGGATTTGGGTCTGCGTTTGGCTGGCACAACAGGGGGCGCTTCATGTGGCGGCTCAGCCTGTGGCGCTGGATGATCCGTGGGCATGTGACTGTCATCCCGTGGATGGTTCATCTGTCTGCTTGAGCGGCGCCGATGATCAGATCCAACTTCAGCTTTAACTTCGACCTTGACTTTCTCCTGTTCTTCTTCTTCTGCCTCTGACTGCTGCAGCTGGGCTGAGGGAACAGTGCTGGGAAGGGGACCGAGGGATCCTGGCTGTGTCATGCGCCTGAGCCTGGACTCCCTCTTGGGGTAAAGCGGGGGCGGGGTCTGTGTCTGGCCAGAGGAAGAGGAAGGGCGTTGGGCTCGGCGCCCAGAAGAAGAGGAACGGTGCCTGGGAGAGACATGGTCTCCAGGCAATGGGGTACTTCCTTCAGCCGGCTGAGCCTGCGACTGACTCAAGCTGGACTTCCTGGCACACTTCTTCTGCCCCAGACTGACCGCTGCCGCTGCAGCTTCTGATGCACCTGCCAATTGGGCAGGACCCTGACTCAGACCTGACCTTGTGCGACTCTGCCTGTGTGCCAAACCAACGCTGTTCGGTACAGAAGCGGCTGATGCATCCTCAGCCAGGGGCTTCACATCCGAGTGATTTTGAGGTGGATGCTGACCAGCTTCAGTGCCATGCTGCTGCCGCTGCTGTGCTGGCATCACACTGAGGGGTGCAGCTTCTGAGGCAGTTGCGAGCAGGGTCCTGGTCTCGGCCCTCAGCATGATGTCGGGGTCAGGCAGGGGTTGCACGGTGGCCATGCCTGAGTGGCGAGTACGCCGCCGCTGCTGTGGTGAGCTCACTGTGACGGCGGCTTCTGCAGCAGCTTCCGCAGCAGTGGCGCTGTCCAGAGCAGCAAGCTTCTTCTTCACCGTCTTGGCAGCTTCAGGGGAAGCTTCGGCAGCGATGTTGTCAGGGGCGGCGAGCTTCATCTTCTTATTGGCGGCCGCAGGAGCAGCTTCTGCAGCGCTGTGATTGGTGACAACAAGCTTCTTCTTCTTCTTGGCACCCTTCTGCGGACTTTCTGAAGGATGTGGCTGAGCCAGCGCCTCCTTTTCCGCTGTTTCTTCTTTTCCAGCAATCTCATCGTCCCCTGAAACGGCAACATGCTTTCTGTGCTGTCATGCTTGCCTTGAGTGACACCATTTCTTTTGCTTACTTCTTGTTGTGCAGTGTGTAAAACAACACATTGTGACGCTATGCAGGTTGCCGGTGCGTTGCTTGTGCACACTGATGATTGTCTACCTTAGACTGAAAAATTTTAAGGTTCGAATTTATGAGCTTTTAGGCTTCACCCTGAACCCTAATGAGCAGCATCAGCTGATAATTTCCTTGACACACCCAAAGCTGAAGACTACAGTGAAGAAGAGTGTAAAATACTTGGGTCAGCGTGACATCCTGGTGGCCAGCCATTTGGATCCATGCACTCCATGCTGGCCAAGCAAGCTAAAGGTGCAAAACCAAACAAGGTGTAGAAACCATGTGGCTTACGGAGTAAGCCTCCCAACCTTGGGAGATGCCACGAAATGTCACCTGCTGCAGATGCAGGCTTGGTTGCCAGAGCTCCAGGGTACTTGGCTGCAGCAGCAGTCTCGTCAGCAATGCCCTTGTCATCACTGGCAATGCCCTTGTCACCACCAGCAGGCTTGGGGGCTGCAGCCAAGGCCACACGTTTCTTATGGAAGCGTTTTGGCTGCTTCTTGCGCGAGCGCATGAAAGCGGGCTGAGCCTTGTCAGACAAGCTGCCACGCTCTTCTTCCTGTGCCTGCGACAAGCCCGCCAAATTTGAGAAGTTGCCTCCATCAACAATGCACTCACTGTCATTGCTGTGGTCTCCAATATGATGCTGTTGTGCCCATGAGGGTGAAGATGAGAGTCGTCATAGTCAATAGAAACTAGGCTGCAGTTCCTGAAACAGGTTTTACCAAGCTATTTTCAGTCCCGAGACATCTATATTTTCACAGGAACGTCCATTCTACAGTGGAAATCTAAACTCGGAAACACCTGGGGACAGTAAAAACGTGTCTCTGCATGAAAGAGATGTTTCAGGTGTACCAAAGGGTAACAAGGGTGTGACAAGGGTGTAACCAGGGTGTGACAAGGGTGTAACCAGGGTGTAACAAGGTACACAGAGGTGCACATCCCCTGTGCAGCCCTGCACAGCTCATGCACCAGTCACCATTTATATTCCGCTGACACAGCCAAGTGTGGAGGGGAAGCTGTTTGTGTGTGTGTAACAGACACTTTACTAAGAAGGCTCTCTAAAGATTTATGGTAGCTAATGACTTGATAGGTTGATAGGTTCTTCTAACGAATGCATGCTTAGGGTGGCAGATCTGGTTGACACAAAAGGAAATGCAATAAACACAGTCTTGTGTGCTGTTTAATTGAGAAATACAACTTCAGTTTGGAGAGGCCACGTTTGAAAAGCAAGTTGCAGTCCTATTTTGGCTGACTGATCAGTCCTTACCTCAGCATGGCCATCAACCTGCAGTTGAGAACCCTGTGGGTCCTGCACACCAACAGGCCTGGGTTGCAGATTTGAACGCTCAGCATCAGAGCTGACAGCACCCTGCTGTGCATGCTGAGCCTCATGCACGGTACTATCAGACTGAGCCTCAGTCATGATGCTGTCAGGAGCCTGCTGTGCATGCTGAGCTTCAAACAGAGTAGCAGCCTCATGCTGCTGCGCATGCTGAGCTTCCTGAGGATTGGTGTGGCTACCATGCTGTGCATGCTGAGTTTCAAAAGGATTGCCAGTGTCGTTCAGCTGAGCATGCCCAATTTCCAGCATGACTGTGTCAGCATCTGGCTGAAGGTCATCAGCTTGCCACACATTGTCAAGACCATCATTACACTCTGCCTGGGCGGCAGCATTGGAAGCATGCTGTGCCTGCTGTGCTTCAGGTGGCTGCTGTGCTTCAGGTGGCTGCTGTGCTTCAGGTGGATGCTGTGCCTGCTGTGCTTCAGGTGGCTGCTGTGCTTCAGGTAGCTGCCGGCTGGCAGCTGGTTGTGCGTCTCGTGACTGCACTACATGCTTGGCGTTCAACTGCTGGTTTGGTTGGCCAATTGTGGCGACGGCAGCATCTGGCAGTTGCTGATTGTCTTGAGCAACCACCACACGGCTGTCTGCTGGTTGGTGAACAACATCCTGCTTCTGCTCTTCATGGCCTTGCCTGGTTTGCTGTGCATCAGGAAGACTCACTAGCTGATCTGGAGCAACTGTGACAGCAGACTGCTGCTGTGCATGCTGTGCCTCAAGCGCCTCAGCTGCTTGCTCCTGCTGTGCATGCTGAGGATGATCTGGACCAGCTGAGGGATGAATCTCAGCCTGCTGAACAAGCATATGCAAAGCAGGCGGGGCCTGCAAACTTGCCTCCTGCCTTGTAACAGCAGCAGCAGCAGCAGCAGCAGCAGCAGCAGCAACACCCTGATCTTGAACAGGCACCATCTGCTCAGTGTCAGTGGCAATGCTAGTATCAAGACTGTGACAGCTGGGTAGCTGAGACAGAGCACTTAGAAGGTGATCCTGGCTGCTCACATCAGCAGCTTGGCGCAAGCCGCCCTGCTCAGTCTGAGTGCCCAGATTTGCCTTGTTTTGAGCGCTGAGCTGCGACTCAGCCTCAGAGTATGATGCAGGGGGAGCCCCGGGAGCATGCAGGCCTTGTACCTGAGAAACAGAACCTTCCTTGTGGTATGACTCATGGGGAAGTCTGAGCGCCACAATCTGCCTTACAGAGTGCATCAAGAAGCAAACGGACGTCACACACAATCAGACAACAGTCAGACACTGCAACAGGCAGCAACTGCTGTCTCACCTCCTCACTCTCATGAGCAGACTCAGGCTGAGCATTGAGGTAGTGGTACCAGGCCTGCTGATCTTGCATTTGCTCGCCATGATGCTGCTGTGCTGCTGCGCTCAACACCTGTTGTACGCCAAGCAGTGCTTGCGAGGGTACAGGCTGATCCTGATGCTGAGGGCTGGACAGCTCCTGCACTGTCTCCTGGGGCTGCCCACCGGACTGCAAGGCAGAGTTAGGGGCAGCAAAGGCAGGCTGCCCACTGGACTGCAAGGCAGAGTGTGGGGAAGCAAAGGCAGGCTGCCCACTGGACTGCAAGGCAGAGTTAGTGGCAGCAACGGCGGGCTGATGCAGATGCTCAAAACTGGTCATTGGCTGCCCAGTCTGCTGAGTCTGCCCACTACTCTGGGAGGCAAGATTGGAATGAGGCACAGCAGGCTGCCCACTAAGCTGAGAGGCAGAGCTGGGGGGAAGGGAGGCTGACTGAGGGGAGACAAGCTGTACAGGAGGCCACACAGCAATTCTGCTGTGAGTGGGCGTCCTGCGAGCTTGATGCTGTGCAATGATGTTGGAGCAAGCCTCACCCAGCACCCCCTTCAGGCCTGTCTGTCTAGCGTGCGTGTCTCTGCCTGCTGGTGCAGTGGCAGGTGATGAGGAGCCTGCAGGGCTGCTGTGCACTGCAGCTGGGGACTGTGGGGGGCTCGAGGGAGGTGTAGGTAGGGGTGGGGGACCTGATAGCACTTGCTCTGGTGAAACAGTCTGTGACAAAGGCGAGGACAGTGCACAATTGCTGGGCTGCTCAAGGGGCAGTATTAATGCTGCTGCTGGATGCGGGGGCTGTGTCAGGAGGCCCTGGCTCAGCTGCGGCTCTGACTGTATGTCCTGACTCAATTGGGGCTGTGCGTGGATGCCCTGGTCCAGCTGGGGCTGGTGCACGGGGCTGCTGCCCACTGGATGGTCATGCAGCCAGCCAGCTGTGCAGTCCTCTTCCTCAGGATAAACGCCACTTTCACCAGTAGCATGAGGTGGCAGGTCTGCAGGCTTGTGTGACACCATTTGCTGTGTGCCGGCAAGCTGTGAGGAGGCATTCTGCAACAAAGCAAGGAACTGGTCTGCAATGTCATGGCTCTTGCTCGCCTCTGGTCTGCTGCTGAACATCTGCTGGTCTGCTGGCTGCTGCTCAGCCTGTGTCTCAGTGGGGCCTTGGCATTGTGAAACTTGGGGACCTGATGACATTTGGTCAAGGGACAGAATGGGAGGCTGCAGCTGTGGTGAGGCAGCTTGGTGTTGTGGCCAAGCAGCTTGAGGAGGTGGTGAAGCAGTTTGAGGAGGTGGTGCAGCTGTTTGAGGAGGTGGTGCAGCAGTTTGAGGAGGTGGTGATGCAGCGTGAGGAGGTGGTGAACCACTTTGAGGAGGTGAAGAAGCAGCTTGAGGAGGTGGTGAAGCAGCTTGAGGAGATGGTGAAGCAGCTTGATGAGGTGGTGAAGCAGTTTGAGGAGGTGGTGAAGCAGTGTGAGGGGGTGGTGAAGCACCTGTGAAAGAGGCACTCTGCTGCAGTGGTGACGCAGGTGGGGATGGTGGCAAAATTGCTGGGGAAGCAGGTGCCACGTCAGCTACGGGCAGGGCTGCCGCTGCAGGTGCGCCTTCTGCAGCAGACGCTGGATGCGTCATGCTGGCAAATTTAGTGGTGGCTGCTGCTGCAGCTACAGGGTGAGTCATGACTGCTGCTTGGGTGGCAGCTTTGGTAGCGGCTGCTGCTGCAGCTGAAGGGAAGGTCATGACCCCTGACTGGGCAGCAGCTTCTGCAGAGGGTGCCGTAGGATGCACAGCAGGCTGAGGATATACGGCATCAGCAGCAGGCAAGGCAGTGGAGCTGTCCTTCTTGATAAGCAGGTAGAAGAGCATTTTGTCCCTGTCACTGGGATCGGTTCGCCTGCAAACCAACAAGAGTCAGAGATGCAGGCAAGGGGGCAGTACCGGAAAACGTGCTTCCCCAGCAAAACATCACAGTTGAAGGCAAGGAAAGGGGAACAGAACGATGCAAGGGCAAAGCAAAAGGCAAGAAAGTTGATGGAGGGAGAGCGTGAGGTCGACAGGGCAAAGCAAATGGCAAGAAAGGCAATGAAGGGAGAGCGTGAGAGGAAAAGGACTCAGCGAAGGGCAACAAAGGTTTTGAATGAAGAGCATGAGAATGGAGGCACACAGCAAAGGGCAAGACAGGCAATGAAAGGGGAGAATGTGGTCAGAAAGGCAAAGCGAAGGGCAAAGCGAAGGGCAAAGCGAAGGGCACAGCGAAGGGCAAAGCAAAGAGCAAGAAAGGCAATGAAGGCAGTGGTACCTGAAGACAGCCCACGGGCCAACAGTGCGGTTGGCAATGGCCTTCAGCATGTAGTCCATCATGCCAGTATCACCCATGTGCTTGTGCACCTGCTCCCTGGCCAAGCTGCGTGACACCCACCACCCCTCGTAAGGCTGCAGAAACATTCTCATCTTCATTTGCAACAGACACAACAAAATCTCATCAAAACAAATGTCATTGTTTTCATTGTGCGTATCTATTTGCTCATGCACTTGCTCCAAGCTGTGCGACCCCCCCACCCCCCCCACCCCCACCCCTCACAAGGCTGCAGTAACAATGACACCTTCAGTTGGATAAAAAA
>JAABUP010000961.1_pt1 | contig 61880 bp, 71 predicted proteins | sample 5559201 | NCBI WGS metagenome assembly JAABUP01 (sample SAMN10711887, study PRJNA513373) | rock metagenome | isolation source: Antarctica rocks | place: Antarctica | reverse complement strand
CCATTCCCCGCTCCCCCAAGCCAGGTCCAGCCCCAAACCGCAGCTGGTTCGTTGACGTCAGCCCTCGGCGAAGTTTCGCCAGTTTGCGGACCTCACCACACACGGTGCACCAGCTGCAACCTGTCTCTGTGGCGGCCAGTCGAAGTTTCGCACAGCAGCTGTGGCGCAGGCACTGTTTGGACTTGATTGTAACTGTGGTCCTAGCACTCCTGCTCGGCTTGCTGCATGGTCCAGCTTGGCAATTGCAGGAGGTCCCAGCAGCAGCCTTGGGGGCAACACTTAGCTTTGGCCTGCTGAGCCTGCTAGCAGCCCTGCCTGTGTTTGCCAGCAGCTCAGCTGGTAGCATTGCAGCTCTCCAATGTCCTGGGCTGCATTTCTTGCTAAAGCTTCTCCTGCACCTTGTCATAGCAACTCTGCGGTCAGCCATCTTTGCAGCAGTCTACGTCAGCTTGGCGCTACCATTGCTGCGGTTCAGTAATTTCTTCACGGTGATACTGCTGGTTGCCTGCTGGTGCTCTGGCATGGGCTTCCTCCTAGCGCGTCTACTGCCAAACACTCAGCTGGCAGGAAGCAGCTTGGCAATAATGGTGGCCCTGGGGGGCTGTCTCAATGGTGTTTTCCCAACCCTGCGTGAGCTTCACTCAACACCATGGTTCCTGATATCAGGTAAAGCTTTCTGCCTCATACGGGCATTTCAGCTAACTGCGGTTCAACAGAATCATCACTAGTCACATACAGGACTGCTTGCTCAGGCCTGAGTCCATCATGTTTCAGCATCTTTGTTGCGGGGTACCAACCTGGATACAGATACCTTCTGCATGCCAGCACAGCAATTGCTGACTACAAACTTGGCTACTGCAGCACCTGCTGCACATCAGCCTTTGGCAGATGGTACGTCCTAACCTGGCCAATTCATATGGCAGAATCTGTAAGTTTGCTACATGGTGTGAATGCAGGGTTAAGCTTCACTAGGTGGGCAGTTGAAGCCTTGTCAATAGAGGCTTACAGAGCTGCTGCAGTGAGCATGAGGCCACTGGGCTTGTACACACTCTCAAACCATGGCTACTGTGGCCTACAACGTATTGTATATTGGGATGTGGGAGCCTATATTTCTGGAGATGATGCCACAACCCTGCTTATTCTTGTGCAGCAAGGCAGTGACATGTGCAGCACATATGTAGATCATGATTTGATAGCCATGGCAGTGCAGACTTGCATTCTGTGCTTTGTTGCAGCTGCCTGCCATAGCATCCAAGTGTACTTGACCAGGAAGGCAGCGTGTGGTTCTTTCATTCATTGTCCATGATACATGTCACTGAAGTTGCTTGCCTCACTGATTTGAGCATTTCATTTCTGAGATGCTGAGTGATGCTTTCATAAGGCAAGAACTGTATAAGATTGTATCCTGACGTCTATGTCAAACATTTTGACATAAAGAGGGTAGCAGCACTGCAAATGGCAACCCTTTAAGACTTTGCAGCAAGCTGACTTTCAAGTGTGGCTATTTTCTGAAGAAGCTGCGCCTCTCTGTCCTGAGGCTGTGCAAACTGAGTGAGGGAAACTGGTTCTTGCCCTATTGCCAGCATGGCTTGATGCATAGCTTGGTCCAAGTCTGCAGCAAAGCCACTCAACAAGTCATTTTCATGCACCTCCAAACCCTGGACATTAAGATGTATTTCCTGCATCTTTGCTTGCAAACTCTGATCAGCATTGAAACGTCAGTTGACTTGAGTCATGCTGACGAGGCTCAACTTGATCGGATAAGCAGTTGCGTCAACAACTTCAAGCAGTACACCCCAAAGGCATTTATTAGTGACAACACTCGATTCGCGTGAACTAACAAATGTTCCAGTCAAGTTGACGCTGTTATTCGCACACATGATTCATGTGTGCGGTCAGATGACACTCTGGCCAATCACACAGCTGGCATATCAGGCCATGAGACATCACATGCGTCAGCCCTTCCATATCTGGCAGGAAGCGCTCAGCACATTTATACATGCTCAACGCACTGTTGACGTCCGACGATCACAACACATTTGCACCAGGACTCAAATCTGGTCTGGTTAGAGACCATCAACATTGGCAGAGCTTTTCTGCCTGTTGAACAATTGCCCAACATACACTGTCACAAACTGCACAAATGGCAACCAACGTGAATGTGATAGCCAGTTACACAACAGTGTAGAGCAGCACTGACCGTCTAGGAGGTCCTGGGGGTGCTCCATGCCCACAGAGATGCGCACCAGGTGGTCAGGCAGCCCCCTGGCCGCCCTCACCTCAGCAGGGATGGAGGCATGGCTCATGTAGCAAGGCAGGCTGATGCTGCTGGACACACTGCCGAAGCTGACGGTGATCTTGAACAGCTTGGTCTGCTCTGCTATAATCTGACTTGCCTTCACACTGGACATCCAAAACCAAAATCAGCGAACAAAATACATATATACATGTACAGATATATACTTATTATAGATTTTGTTTATTGACGACGCTCAGACATGGACAGCAAGCCCTTTTGCCACAAGAAAGGAATATGTGAGCAAACGAACCACCAAGAAGAAAAAGGAACATTCTCAGCAGGTCCTGCAGGATTAGGCAAAATCTACAGGAAATCAGACCAACATTTCTTTGTCAACAGAAGGTACACCAGCAGATCTGATCATTTGGAAAAAAACCAATGGCTTTACAGGATTGGTAACCAGAACACAATGACTTCACTGAATAGAACAATATCCTGCAAGTATGCTCAGTACAGTGCTAGGCCAAATGGCACTGCAAGTCAGCAATTGCTGCACACATGTTTCGATCTTGGACGTTCAATGACAGCAAATTCAAGCAGTGCCAATGCATGCTGGTGACTGAGTGAAACACAGACAGACAACCACAACAGACACGCTCAGGCACAGACACAAACACAGACACAGGCACAGACACAGACACAGATGCAGACACAGACATAAACAAGGACACAGCACATGTTCTTACTTGCCAGTCTCAAAGCTGAAGAGGGAGCCGCCACTGGTGGCCTGGGAGGCATTCAGGTCATGGCCTGTGGAGCCAGGCAGGCCCGGGTAGTTGATCTTGGTGATGAGAGGATGCTGAGAGAGGGCCTGAGCCAGAATAGCGCAGTTGCGTGCTTGAGCCTCCATGCGCAGCGCCATGGTCTTGAGGCCACGCAGGCACAGCCAGCAGTCAAATGGACTCAGGATGGCGCCCTCAGCGTTCTGCAGACACCAGACTGCTTCAGAACACCAAACTGCTTCGGAATACAGGTGCCAAGAACACCGTGGAGAAACATATGTGAGCTCTGGCAGTGTGCTTCCAGTGTGCCTCCTTGTGGTGCTGAGTGTGCACAGGCACCAGAAAAGGTGACTCAGAGGGCTGCTCCAAACTCAGCGTAAGAGTAAGTTTGCCACATCTTTGATGTCCATACATGATGCCAAGATGAAGATTGCAACGGTACAATATGTTATATGCTGATAGCTGGCAGGCTAATATGTTGTATCTACAGACATTATTGCATTGCGCACACCTGCAGCCCACGAAATCCTCAGACTTGCTGCTTATGCTGTACAGTGCTTGTGGCATTCTGCACACACTTCCAGAGCCAGGTACAATTGGGCAGTGTGACCATACTGGTCTTGATCAGGATTCATTGCCAGCACGTGATAGTCATGACAGCTCGGCAGCGTCACCTATGCTCAGGAGAGTATCTACTGCAACTCTGGTCTGCTATTGCTGTGTTGTTCTCTTGTTACCAGTTACCAACTGCTGACTTCGCAGCTTGTCAATGTCAGTCTGAAACATAGTGTTTTGCAGTTAGAGGTTGGACAGCTGACGAACAATACCTGTGTGAAGTAGACTTTCTTGGCTAGGTCTGGGCCCTTGACGGACAGGATTCCTCCCATGATGTCAGAGTGGCCATTCAGGAATTTGGTGGCTGACGTCATGCTGATGTCTGCCCCCATGGCCAGTGGCTGCTGGAAGGTTGGGGCCATGATGCTGTTGTCCACCACCACCAGTGCACCAACCTACGTCAAATCTGATTGTCAACTGACTTTCAACTGGCTTCCATCTGAACTTTAGCTGGATTTTGATTGGTTTCCAAATTTTCGGCTGGTTTTCAATTGTTTTTCGACCGATTCTCAACTGCTGTTCAACTGGCGTACTCATGCGCATGCTTACCTGATTGGGAGCAGGGTGATGTCGATGATATTGCAGACAGCTTCTTGCAAGCAGGCACTCAACATGAAGGCACTCGAGCCATTGAGTTACAATGACTGGCTTGTGGAAACGAGTACAGCTTTGGAAACACATGAACTATGTTTACATATATGATGTTTACATGGGCGATAACGCATGCTATATTGTGCATGTACATAGCAAAGCACATGATAGAGCTGGCCAAAACCAGGATCAGTGGCTTCTCAGCTGCATGGCTTGACTGCATTCATTACCTCTCATGGCAGCCACAATACCTGCCAGCTGAGCACAAAACAAGCTGCTGTGAAATGCAAGGCAGAGGGCACAGAACAGAGCACAAACAAGGCACAGCAAGCACAGAGGGAAGCGCAGCACACCTGATGAGCCATTTGGGTGAGTGTGGCGATGTCACAGATCTGCATGCGTGGGTTGGTTGGGGATTCTAGCATGAGCAGCTTGGTGTGGCCTGCCACCAGGGCTTTCTCAACCGCCCTGCATTTCATTATTTGTTTTTTTTCCCTTTTTGTTTTACTTTTTTGTTTTTTTTGTTTTGTTTTACGTGCTTTTTGTTTTACAGTCATGCATCATTGATGCATGGGAGTTTGAAGCCGGCACATGCTTTCATGTGACCGTAGCATAGCGGCCCTGAGTGGCTTGCAGCCAACTCATACCATGCGATGGACAATTGATTATAAATTTCAACACATCTGCTACCTGTGATTATGGGATTTTAGCTTATGCACAGACCCCAAGAGTAGTTTGCATGCATGCGCCATGTTTGCATACTTGCATGGGTAGACACAACACCATAGCAGGAAGACTGTCTCGTGTTGACGCCATGACTAGGGCAAACATGGCACCACGAGACTCAACATGAATGCAAACGCAGCCAGCTGATCTCAGCCAAACACAATGGCAGATACTCAAAGGAGGATTGGACATAGTTGTGAAGTGGTTTGGCTTTTGCACCTGACGTCAGTGGTGTCGACATTGGTGACCTGGATTCCCAGATTAGGGGCAACCTGGGCCAGCAGGCGACTGGTACCCCCATACAGGTCATCCCCTGCCACTACCCCCTTGCCCGCCCCCACCAGACGCAGCACTGCCGCAAGGGCTGCCATGCCACTTGCAAAAGCAAATGCCTGGTCTGCACCCTGAACCCGAGTATATGCTGTCAACATGCTTCTAAGGCAAACAGCATATTTGTGTGCATTGCTATGATGCTGGAGTCATGCTGATCATGGCTCTTGACAGTGACAGAGCTGTGGCACACAGGTCCCACCCAAGGGCAGGGCTGACCTCATTTCAGGGAAGAATTCATGCCATAAGACCTTTTACATTTCATGCTTCAGAGAGCCCTCTAAGACTAAAAGGCATGTTGCTGCTGTACCCATGGGGTTTAGGGACACACTACGCATGCAATGGAATACAGCAAAAGGTGCTGTAGCATCTGTCCAAATGCAGAACGATGGATCTGTCACCAAGCACAGTCAAGTACTGGCAAGCAGGTATGAGTCACCTCCAGATCCGCCATCTGCTCCTCTAGCTGTGTCCTAGTTGGGTTTCCACTGCGCGTGTAGTCATAGGGCCCATTGGTGGTAGCTGATGGCTGACCAAAAGTTGCAGTCTGATACAAAGGCGGAGAGACGGCCTCATAGGGATCATCAGTGACCTGGGGAGGGTGTAGTAATTTGGTGGACAGGTGGCGCCGGCGTGGCAAGGGCTGTTGTGCTTGCAGGGCTTGTTGCTCCTGATGCTGCTGCCCCTGTACATCCTCTTCAAACTGCTGCTGCTGTTGACCTGCGAAGCGTGCAGGAGCGTGTCACTTGTCAGCACTGACTGACTGTGAGCGCCTCTGCCGCATGTGTGGCATTGCGCACAGAAGTCAAAGCATGATAGCACACCTCAAGCAGGTGCGGGTTGAACATACCCATTGACATTGCCTTTAATCACAGGCAACGGCAGCATAAGGATGCCAAACCAATCAAAGAATACACATGAGGGACTTTGTGTAAGACTGAAAACAACCAGCCCCCTGACCACAGTAGCTCCTTACACTACATTACACAATATTTTCATATGCTTGTTGACTGCAACAAGCAAGGCAGAAAGGACAACAGGAGAGCCGATCTTTGGAAGTAAGGGAAGCCTTTGTTGTGAGCACCTGTGATGTCTGCAGGCATGGCTCCTGAGGATGAAGCAGCCGGCTGAGCTGACCGTCTAGATGACTGACGCTCTGAGACAGAGCCACCAGATATGCCAGCGTCAGCATCCGACCCTTGTGTGGCCTCAGGAGCGATGCTGGTGACGACAGGTATACCATTGCTGCTGCTTGATGCACCCTCACTAGTGCTCGTCAGCCCTGGCAACAGCAAATTGGTGCCTACAGTGAAGCTGTCATGGTCCAGGTGACATACAAGTGCAGGGAGGGATGACACGACAGCACTGCTGTCAACTTGACTTATGGAGACAGCCTTGACCACTTCATACAATGAGACCTCATTCATTCCACAAATTGACTTCAGGAAAGGTCTTGACCTTGGTCTCTGCTCTTGCATGCATGCAAGCCAGCTTGTTGGCATCCCACACCCCCCCAGGGACAGAAGTCAGGATGTATCTGCTGATCTGATTGCTGTTCATCGTCTGCTTACCTGTGGAGGTGCTGGAAAGCCCGGGTGAGGGGCTGCTGATTGAGTCAGGCTGGGGGCTTGTGCCAGTCACATCAGGCGTGGTGCTTGTAACAGTAGGCGAGGTGCTGCTGATGGATGCCGCTTCAGGGGTGATGCTTGTGATGGGGGGGTGGGGCAGGGTAGAGGTGGGTTGAGGGGCAGGGGTGGGCGCCCCATCAGCTACCATGTCCTTCAGACCCTGGTATAAAGATTTGGGTATGTCAATTTTTCCAGCCGCCAAGCGCCGCTCTGCACATACCACAGCAGTTTAGAAGCAACACCTTGAGTTGCTGAGGCAGCAGCATATGTGTCAGCACAAGGCGGTGAGCACAACCTTGAGCCCCCAAAGAACAATCAGTTGTCACTCTGCCTTGCATGAGTGCCTACATAGCGTGGCAGATTGACGCAGGCATGTACATATGTCGTACGCTGAAGTGAGGAGCGAGTGAGTGAGTGAGTGAGTGAGTGAGTGAGTGAGTGAGTGAGTGAGTGAGTGAGTGAGTGAGTGAGTGAGTGAGTGAGTGAGTGAGTGAGTGTGTGAGTGAGTGAGTGAGCGAGCGAGTGAGTGAGGCTACAAAGTGAGCGAGTGAGGCTACAAAGTGAGCGAGTGAGTGAGACTGAAGATGGTCAGTGACAGCCACGACTCGCCTGCTAGCCTGTCGCCTCTTTCCCCTGGAAGCATGATTTCCTGCACGCCTTCAGCTTTTCTGGCGCCCTTCACTCGTGCCAGCATCAGCTGGACATCATGCAGGATCTTCTTGCGGTCTCCCATGATTTTGGGATCTAGTGCTATCATGAGATTACCCCAGTTCTTGCTGCCCAGCTTGTCTTCAACTGCACCACCAACAAGCGGCCCTGCCAGTAGCTCGATCATGAGCGCAATGTTGCTGCCCTTGTATGACCTGCAACCCCCAAACTTGGGTCAGCAGGGCACTTGACATCACCTTGTTTCAGCATTCAGGTGTAGTTGTTGTTTTCCAGGAAAGACTACTCTAGGTATGACTTTTGTACAGATACCCCAAACACTGAGCAGGAACATGTTGACACCCTGATGCAGCTGGAGAGCAGTGACAGCAGATGATGAAGCTGCAATTGTGGGCATGCACTAAATCTGGAAGAGTTGTGGATAGAAGCCAAGTAATGGGGCTGGAAGCTGACTGCCAATGCAGACTTCACCAGGCAATGTACCACAGTACACAGGATGGGCAATCACTATATGAAAAGTTTGCAACAAAGAGATGCAGTGTTCCCATGGATGCTGCAATGTAAGCTAGCAGTGAGCTGATGCAGTGTTAGGGATCCACCCCTCTGTCACCTGTCAAAGACGCGTATGGACCCCCCCTTGTAGATAGCTGCAGGGTCTGTTGTTGGATGGCCTGCTGCATCATACCCCACATCTGCTGGAACTTGTTCCCCAGCCCTGTCGCACTCCACAAGACCAAACCAAGATGCTGCAGATGTTGCCATGTCTACAACTACAGAGCCATTTTCTGAGGGGACCCCGATGGCAAAGGGGTTGGTGCCAAAGATGGCTTCTGTCGCCCCGTGTGGTGTGACATACTCTGGCGATTGGGAGAGCACAATGCCTATCATGCCCTTGTCTGCCAGCTGCCTTGCCCAGTACCTGTACAGATCTCCCGTGGATTTAGTAACAGCACACGAGGGGTGGGGCTGATGTCTGGGGAATGTCAGGGGAAATCACACTTCAAACACAGAGCATGATGCTGGCTTCAACAGGATGCATGACATCTTGGTGGAAACATAATGTAAAGGCTATGTCCATGTAGCATATATGGCAGGGTATATGGTGCAGTACAGATAAATACTGGCACAGAGTTGCATACTGTGACTGCAATGACAATGCACCTGCTCACCCGATTGCCCCACTGCCTGTGGCTGTGTGGTTGGTACCAACAATGCCACAGCCACTCTGTGTCGCTTTCTCCAGGGCTAGCTGCAGGGCTTCCTTCATCACGACAATGCCAGCTGAGTGATTGCCGTTCACGATAGCAGAGATGTTGGTTTGCAGCTGCGTCTCAGGTGCTTCTTCGTCTGACAGCTTATCCAGACCGCCAGTGATGAGTTTGACCATGTTATTGCTGTTGTTGCGCATTAGCGCATATAACAGCACCTGCAATGCAGGGGCATTGACAAGTATAGAGTGCAGGCGTCCTGTGCTTGATACCTTAACAAGCACAACTGCTCACCTCGGAGATCGTCAAACTCTGCTGATCGTCATACCCAAGCGTTTTTAGAGCGTCTTGACACAGCTGTTGTAGCTCTTGTATGGCAACTTCCATACTGGCGCTGCCCTGCTGAAGGTCGCTCCGAGCAGCAGTTTGTGCTGAGGGTGCTGCCGCCGTAGAGGCGGCCGAGATAGGCAAAGTACGATAAGGGGAGGACAGGAAGTGATTCTGTCGATAGCTAGGCACACGGTGCTGAACGCAAGGTCTGAGTGCAGTATTGTGGGATGTGTTACCGACGCCACGGACGCCAGCTACTGCCGGCACTTTCGTGGAGGTATGAGTACGCATGTTTTGCACTCGCAATCTTTCACTGCGCATGTTGGTGCCGCGACATTGCAAGCGAGGTCAAGCAGTTGCTGCAGACGAAGGACGAGTGATCCGACAGTTAGGTCTGAATTTGAAAGTCAATGTGAAACGGATGTGTTGAGGCTCAAACAAATGGTGTTCTAACAAGTTATCTCCTGCACCGTTGATTGATTGTGCGAAGAGGACTGAAACCCGGTCTTGATTTGCAAGTCTGAAGTTCAGTGTACGTGTGGATTGGAAATACTGCCTGACATTCAAGGTATGTAGCAGCTGGCACAGCTCTCTTTTATTGCTTACAGTCATGCTGCAGGAGGTCATGTAAGCACATTGGCATATACTCATGGTATTGACAAATACTAATACTGTGTTGCACGAAAAGCATTACGATTGCTGCTGCTGCTGTGGGTTAGTAATAAATGTGACCGTGCCTGGTTCTAGGCAGAACTCAAAAGCCAAATATGCAGCAAACTAAATTGCCAGCTTGGTCTGAGCACCTGGACTCAGATGCATGGGATTCTATTCAGTGCATCATGTGCTGCAACATGAAGTGACATTTCACAGCGCATGAGGCAAGAATCAAAGAAGCGTGTGTAATGGCTGCAAGCTGTGGCTCAGCAGCAAACTATGAGAACCCAGAAAGAAGGTGACTTGTGCTTTGCGCTGGTGGATTGTACTTGATGAGGCACAGCGATGAGACCTCATCCAGCACCTGCACAGAACCAAGCACGCTGTTGCCCAAACTGAACTCTGAAGCACAACCTTGAGGGATGATGTGTGAGCAGGAGCTTGAAGGTCGTGCTCAAGTGTGCAGTGCCAGGTTCAAATACGCTGTTGTGCCCACATTTGCCACTTCTCAGCAGACACTGAATTTTGCACAAAGACTTGCAAAGGTTTTGTCACGTTTGATAAGCTTGTTCAATGCAACTTTACCTTTCAAACAGGACAATCCAAAGTTGTGCCCTCAGGGCTGCTTTGTGTATGGCAGATGGAGGACTACTTGAGGAAATGTAACAGAGTTTGCTGTCTAGACTGTGCTATGTGGATGTGGGTGCATGCTGAATCGGCCTATTTGGGCTGCAACACAGCACAAACACTTGGTAGGGCATGAAGGCTGGAGGGCGTACCTGAAGCGCCCAGTCAAGGTCTTCCCTGCTGTGGCTGGCAGAGATGCAGATGCGCGCTCGGGCCGACAGGAGAGGAGTGGCAGGAAAGCCAACTACCACCATGGCGATGCCACGCTCAAAGAGCAGCCGCGAAGTAGAGGAGATCTTACCAGGATTGAACAGCATGACAGGCTGCATGAACACAGAGCAGCTGTCACGCACATTGTCTTGTCTTCAACAGAGAGAAGGCAGACACAAGTGAAGCTCAGAAACCTGACCAAGGAGCTTCCTGGGGTGTACAGGTACCTCAGTCAATACACAGGTGGGCAGAGGGCTGCTGCACCAAGCAATGCAGGGATACAGGAGTCATGTGAGGTTGTTACGTATATTGAGTAATCTCCAGCTCTTCGGAAATACACAAACGTCGCTGGTTTAAGAGAAACGCCTGTCTCGTAGTGTGAATCAACAATGCTTGGGACCAGTATCAGGCGTTTCTACATTGTGAAGATACTCTAGCACATAGAGACACTCACACTGACTGAGGGAGCTTAAACGACCCTTCATGCAAAATGCAGCCTGCCAAAGCACGGCGACCATGCAGCAGATGCAATACTGGAGTAGCAGTCCAGCTGCACGGCAATGCTCCACAGTGCCACCATAAGGGAGCTGGTGCAAAGTTGGAGAAGCAGCAATTCAGTGCATGTCTAGGTGGCTTGGCAGCACAACTAGATGCAGATGTAGGCACGCAACACTGACCATAACAGGTGAGTCGTCATTGCCCAGCACCGAGCAGCCCATATCCGCCAGCCTATGCCTGAAATAGTTGGCATTGTCATGCAGTTTCTGGATTTTCCTGATGCCCCTATCTGAACCGTCTCTGCCCCTCAAGACATGCATGGCTGCAATGACCTGCTCCACAGCTGGTGGAGACATGCTGGTGGCATAGCAGTGGGCTGGGCTCATCCTCCTCAAACACTGGATCAATGCCCTGCAAAAGTCCATGTTATCAATTCTGGAATGCAAGGGCGTACTTGCATACTTGTTAATCAATGTGCCAGCATAAATGACCTGACGAGAGACAGCAGATGAAACTGGCTGCAGTGCTTGGCTTCCATCAGTCTGGTCTGGAGAGGATAACTGGAATTGAGGCAGCAGAAACATCATACAGAGATACTGCAAATTGGAGATACTTCTGAGAGCTGCAGGACCACCAAGACTTTGAGCCCAGCAGAAGGAGTGCAGGTTGTCAGACGATGTACAGATGCGTCGTCCAGCAGCAGCAAACATGCATTTAGTTTGGTGAAAGCATCAGCGTGGTCAACCTTGGGCCGCCAATGTAGCCCCCACATGAGCCAAAGGATTTGGTGAAAGTGCCCATCATGACGTCCACATCAGCAGGTGACACACCAAAGTGCTCACAAACGCCGCCTCCATGCTTTCCCACAGCTCCTATGCTGTGAGCCTCATCCAAGAAGAGGTACGCCTAATCACAGCAGAGCAATGTTTGGTTGCATGTTGTATCAAGTATGAGTCGAGTCTGCTCTGCAGCGTTTCAAAGCCAACCCCTGCAACAGCAGCCAGACCAAACCCTTTTTGAGGCTACTGGACATCATAGCCTGTAGTCTTCTACCATCTACATGTAGCAGATCTATATGATATGCTACGGCAGGTGCTGTTGTGTTGAAGCAATGCACACAAAGCATCAGGGGCTTTAGGGCTGGGGAGAGGAGGGGAAGGGGGTGATTTCTTCCAGCAGGTTTAAGCACCTTATATCGCTTCTTGAGCGCTATGACCTCACGCAGATGGCACATCTCCCCCTCCATGCTGTAGATGCCCTCAATGATGATAAGAATCTTCTTCCAGGGCCGCCGGGTTTTCGGCTGCCCATATGCTATGCTGTCCCTGAGCAACCGCTCCAGGTGTGCAACATCATTGTGCACAAACACCTGGGCATGCCACCAGCAGCAGTGAGCACATAGCAGGTGCACAACCAAAGGCATGCAAGCATGAAAATAATGCCAAGATGGACTTGATACCAAGGCTCAGGAATGGCTCTGCTATGCGGCAGCACAATCAGTCCATCATGATGTGCGACACAGCCAATGAACACATGCAGCGGAAAAACAATGGACGTTGTGGGTGCTTTCAGCATCAGCAGAGTGGACAGGAGCATGCTCTGCTAGCACAGCAAATGACAGACAGCTAGTGATGGATGTTTGTTTGTTGCTGTGTCATCTACCTTGACTTTTGCTCCTGAGCCTCTGACCCCACTGACTATGGAAGCATGATTGAGGGAATCACTCAGCACCAGACAGCCCTTCCCGACCAGAGCAGGAATGACAACAGAGTTTGTTGCAAAGCCCATGCCAAAGGTGATGGCATCTTCGCACCCCACAAACTGTGCTACCAAATGGTCAAGCTCAACATGCTTTTCTGTCTTGCCTATAACACCAAGTCACAAGGCATATAGATGTGCAATCCATGAGTTTTGCTTGTGAGCAATCAGCATGGCTGCCATATGGTATAGATCAGAGGTGATGCAAAAATAAGTCGCAAAGGCTGCAAGCATACCAGCTGCAAGTCGACTGCTGCACATGCTGCCACCATATTGCTTCAGTACATCCTGAACACGTGGCGTGCAATACTCATCAGCAGCAGCAAAGCCCAGGTAATTGTACGAGCCAAGATTGAGACATCGCTGTGTTTTGCCTGTAACTTCCAGCGCCCTGCATAGGAATGGTGTTCAGCTTGAGTTGTGCTCTCAGGCTTGCATGAGGCTTGCACATTATGATAGCTTTTGAGTGGCGTACGCTTGTCCAGAGGGGGCTGAACGGCTCATGACATCTATCCAGGCATCTGGGGCACTAGCAATAGGCCTGTTCCAGCAATCCTGCATTACCACACATGAGGTCCAATTAGCAGGCAAAAGCTTGAACATGGAGCTATGAGCGATCCACAATCACAGCAGCATACAGTTTGAGTGCAGAACAGAATGGAGACATGAAAACAAAAGCTTACATGTATCCTATAGTACATTCGTCTTGTGTAAAAGTCTTCATAGTCCTGACGTATGGGTGCATACCCCTGCATGGGGACAACGCACTGCCTTGACTTCAGGAGCACATCAGGGCAGCAATGTTGTTTGTCTGCACAGCTTGCATATGCTCAAAGCACCCATGTATTTACTCCATTGCGGATTAAAGCAACCTTGATTTATGACATAAGGCTATAAGGTTTATGGGTTGAGTCAAGACATCAGATCTCACACCTTTGACTTCCTTTTGACAAATCGCTTCCTAATGAGATCTCTCAGATGGCCAAACAGAAAGAAGAATGTCCACCTGTGAAGGCAAGGGGACTGCACGTTGTAACACAGAGTCTACAGAGCCAGGCAAGTCGTTGTAAAAGAACAGCAGTAGTCGCAGCTTACGTGGCCAACGTAGTGAGAGCTGCTGCAAAGGGTGGTTGTATGTGGTCCACCCCGGACATAGCTGTGCTTGAGACGGACTTACTCAGGGTTTTTTGGCATGCACGCGGGCCCTCGAGCTCAAAGCGTAACTGCTTCGAGCCTTGTGGCGTCACAAGAGCTGCACAGCGCCCATGTAATTCGTTCTGATGATTCGCATGGCCGACGCTGCATGCAGCGACAGCCTGCAAAATTGCTTGTGCAGTACTCACATGATCAGCAGCCACTAAGCTGTTCGTGCAAATTCGAAGCTCCTCAGCATTACGTAAAGACCATGGCTGCATTTCTGAACATCGCATAGAACACCCACACACAGCTCTGCGGTTGATTTTAGGCTTATGCACCAAACTCCCCTGATGGTTTCTCCCCTAATGCAAGGCATGACAAAACCTTGAAGTGCTGTGCCTTGACGAGCATGAGAGGCCAAATCATCAACCGGTGATTTGTAGCATACTAGCTGTCCCATTGCAATACCTAGCCGCTTGGTATCATCGATGGTGTCATGAGACACCTGCTGTTGCAGGCATGCACTGTGTGCAGAACATTGCATACCTGCAGAACATCAACGGAAAGCATGTCTATCAGTCTCAGATTGTGAAATCAAGTGCTAAACATGCCATATTGTCAACTATCCTTGCCTGCAAGCTATATTGTAGTGGTTTGCCACACAGCAAGGCACCGAGCAGCAACATGGCTAGGAAATTCAGCTTGAGCATGCCCTCTTCTTCATCTTTAGCTTGTAGTCATGGTACGTGCTGACGAATACTGTGACATAGGCTTTGCTCATTAACTGCGCAAGTTTCGGCCTGCAATCCAATTTCTTTGAATTTGTAGACGGACATCGGTACAAGCTTTCTGTGCTAATTCAAGCATCAGCCCAGCAACGCAGCGTCTGACGAGCCCGCTGCCATCACCTCAAGCGGGTCTCAGCAGGGAGCCTTTCAACGTTGGTGCCACGAGGAACTTTAGCTAGCGCCAAGGACGCAAATTGGTCATCGGGTGTATTACTAGAACAACTCAGTATCAATGCAGCATTCCATCACGCTGCAATCTGGACATCAGACAAGTCAGTTGCTGGTTCTGTCTCGGCATCAATACACCTCGACCTGTGCACGTAGATTCACACAGATGCGCCAGCTGCCTAAGCAACAATGTCAAGGCCAGGTTGGCAGCATTCATCGCAGACACGGCCGGCCAGCAATATATATAGCATGCAGCAGCAGTTCTGGCGCCTTTGCTGACCAAGCACCCCGCAGCAGCATTGAGGTATTGAGGAATTCGCAGTGCATCGGCAAACCCATACTGCGGTCTGAACTTGACAGCTCTGAAGCTGATAACTGCTGTGCAGATTCCAGCCAACCAGCAAGGCTACAGGCATGCAATTCTTCATGACTTTTGCATGGGTATCCCTTACGGCTCTATCGTCCTTGCGGCAGGCTTGGTCAGCTTGATGTTTGGAAGTGGACATCAAGGCATTGCCTTTGCTGCTGGAGGTACTGGCATTCTGGCAAGTGCTTTCTTTAGCCTGGTCCAGTGGCGGGCTCAAAGGCCATCCACAATGTTCACGCTTGGCTCAGCAGGCAGGTTGCTCTGGACTGGTGTTTCAAATGATTGATGCTGCCTTTCCCAGGCGCAAGCGTGTTGTGCAAACAATTGCAGTCCCAGCAACAAAGCATCTGTTCTTTCTGCTGTTAAGCAAAGCAACTGTATATCACTTGTATGCTACCACTAAATGACTCAGACTCTTTGCAGGCATCACTGCGGGACTTGCCTGGGGTTTCTGGGGTCTAGTGGAAGCTGGCATTGCAGCTGTGCCCAACACAGTGATGTTTGCACTTAGCTTAGCCATGCTCACATTCCTTATATATAACGTCTTTGCTGGTGGCAATCCGCCCAAGAAGACTACCGCTGAAGACGATGAGCAACTTGCTGCAGCTGCTGCAGCCTCATAGTACTCACACATACATGCCGTTGCTTCACTTGAGAAGTAGTAGTGAGAGTACTCTCACAGCCAACATAATTTAGATGTGCTTGGTGATACCTTGTTGACAGTAGTGATCGTTAATGATGATGCTTCAACCGCATTTATCAATGTTCTGGTGAAGCCCATACAGAGTAACCTCTGCTAACATGATGTTTTGCTGCACTTTTCGTTATTGCATGTATGACCACTTGATCAAGGCATGCTTGCAGTGATTCACGAACATTCATCAGCCTCTTCATTTGGAGTTCATTTGACGGCTACATGTGTACACGGGCAAGATTCAATGCTATTATCGAATGCGTCAGCAAATACTAGTGCGGTTCCATGTACTCCATTGTGCCCTCCATACCTCCTCTTCAGCAAATTTAGCTTTACAGAAGACACCGCATCAAGCTGATGACTGATGCTCACAAGCACCTGAGTCGATCGTTTCGATGACCTGCGCGATGAACACAACGCCCGAGTTAAGTCTCTCTCTCTCTAGACTGCACATAGTGTTCCAATGGCTCTGTTCTATATTGTCTAATCGCCAATCTATGCGGAACGCAGTGTAAGTGTGAGTGTTGCCGCGAGGCAATCGACATACCTGTCCATTCAGCGACGGTGCTTGCCCGGCACGACACACTTCGAGTTGAGCAGCTATACCTGAGTATACAAAATTTTGACAAGCGGTCAAACAGAAAGCCCATACCAGATAGTAAGCCAGAGATGGCTTCACCTCGACGACAGGGCTCCGAGACTGAAAGCTCCGCCCCATCCGCAAGTCGCGGGGTCTGGGGTTTCATGAAGCGTAAGGTTTGGGGCGATGTACCATCACATCCCATCAGTGAAAGTGGGTCAGACAGTCGCGCTGCGTCACCCGAGCCAGCTTTCAACAGTCCGGTGGACATGTCAACTCCGAAAGCAACCACTCCGCATGAAGAGTCACGACCTCAATCTCCCTTTGAGAGTCATGTTCAGCCAGATCACGACAGCCAGTCTGATGAAGATGCGCCTGAGAGTCAGCAGACAGGCCTCAGCTCAATCAGTAACAAGGCAACTAACATGGCGAGCGAGCCGTCTCTCAGGCACGGTCTTGGAGAAGGTGAGCACTGTGATCCGTCGTTGTACAGCATCTGCTGTTCACTACACCTGCTACAAGCATGCATGAGGCACAGTGTGATGCAACATCCCAAAATGATAACCACTGTACATGCCTTTTTGCTTGACAGGTGAAGCTAGATCAGAGGCAGCCTCTGGTGAAAACATGAGTCGCGTAGCTTCGTTGGCATCTGGCATTGGTGGCTCAGACTTTGAATGGAACCCAAATCCAGCAGGACAGCAATCCAGACTGGCCAGAAACCCTGCCTCAGCCCTAGAGTCCAACCTAACCTTCTCACCCTCAGCAGCAAATGATGATCAGATGGGTCTTTCTCCAAGCAGTTTGCCCGTAATCTTTTCAGGAGACTGGACAGACTCAGTAGATGACACTCACCCATCAGAAAGCAGCATTCAACAGATCCCGGATGAGGTCATGTTTGATGAGGAGGATTACAGCGTGTCAGAGTCCTCCAATGCAAGGCAAGAGCAGGAGGAAGAATCTGCTCCCTCCTTTGATTCCATTCAAACAAAGGCCCCTGGTCTGACCCCCCTTAGGCTCACCCCTAAGTCAGCCCCAGAGAAGACCAGGTCAGGCCCTTGTGTAGATCAACAATGACGACAACTTAGAACAGCAAGCGCCCTTATGTAGAACAATTTTGGTGCATGTTGATAATCATTGCGTATGTCCCCTTTATGTGATGATATTTACATTGCATGCATCTAGGACATTGGTACAGATTTGTGTGGCGATCAGCCTGTAAGTCATGCCAGCACATAGCATAAACTCCATGCACTGCAGGATTGCAAACCCCCCTCCGCCAACAAGCTTTCCTGCTCGTGATGTTTCTGCTCAGGGAGGCACCACCCCACAGGAGGTTGAGCAGGTGGGTTTGCTACTTGTAGTGCTGAACACCCTGCGTCTGCACACGCATTCAATGGCTGCTGCCCAATATGCGTAGAACTCATCTGTCGTCAACATCCCCATGGGGGTCACAATCTTGTTACATTGTGCTAGACTTGCCAAGCCAGCATGCACATCATTTGCCCCACCATAGCTTGAGCTTCCCTAGCTCCTGTGATGCAGTGATCATGATCAGTACTCCCTGCAGAAGATCTGGTTTCAGCTGTAGTGGCAGGTCAACAAGAAGTGAGAATAATCAGGGATCAAGGGCAATTGCATGACAGACAGAGTTGCCTTGCATGTCATCATCATGACAGCAGGGCTGCAGGGCTGTCTAGTAATAATGTGCACATAAAACCAGCTGACTACAAGCAATTCTGTCCCTGACAAGCCTTACATTTTGTACAGAACAATGAGCAGCAGCTTGCCAGACGTGGAGCTGACTTTACACCATCCCCAAGGACAGGAGCCATTGTGGATGAGCTTCTACAAGGCGTGGTATCTGAAAATCTAGCCACTGGTGATACCCCACAGCTTGCTCGACACCAAGGATCTCAGCCACATGTGGCACAGCAAGGTGGGCATGCACTGCACACTTACAACCAGCCCATAGTTTGACATTTCATTCATACTGCTATGCAGATGTCTTGAATGCTGTCTTGGGTATATCCTCAGGCTTCTTCACACAAGCCTGGCAATGAGACCATCTGGGTTTCCGCAGTACATCATCTGAGACCACCTGGTGTTACCTGCCTGCCCAACATGGTGCATATGACTATTTTGACCCAGAATTCATCACTTGTGCCTCAGACATAGGCTTGATTGATTTGTTGAGCAGATGAGCATAATGAGCACTGCAGAGGCAGCTATGTCTTGTATTGTACAGTGTCAAACTCTGTAGCAGTCCAGACCAAATGTGTTGGACTGCACCAGGCTGTGTTGATTCAATGCATGTAGCTGACATGTCACATACTGTCTTGAATCTGAGCGTGTGATGCTGCTGCAGTTGGACCAACACCAACACCAACTGAACTGGAGGCAGTGCCACATGGTGCTACTCAAGGTGGGCCTGCAAGCTAAGTGTGTACCATGTTACGGTGCACCTCCTTCTGCATCAACGCTTGTCTTGACAAGCGTTGATGCAGAAGCATGAGAGGTTGCTCTCATGGGTGCATGCATTGACTGTGCATGGGACACATCAGCAGCAGAAATGCACTTGTGGTGAACACCTTGCAAATTGCAGCTTAAACGCGGCATTTTTCCCATACCATTTTGTTGTCATGCAGTGGGACCGGCACCATCTGAGCTAGAGTCAATCTCTCATGGCGCTGAGCAAGGTAAATACGACACCCAGGCAGCTGATAAGTCACTCAGTTTCAAGTTTTCATTCAGTAGTGCTGTCTGACAGCATTACAGTACCCTACAGTACCCCTGGTTGCATAAAGCATAGTTGCACACTGTCACATGTTCAATATGCAATTTCAGTTGATATTCTGAAGGGCATTTGATACTCGTAACCATTCTTCAATTACACACCTGTGACATGCCATTTGGTCTTCTCTGCTCTGCAACAGCTTGCAAGCATTGATATTGAACAACAGCTCTGGTGAGAGCTAGAGCCAGAGAATGTAGACATTGACTCAAGGGAAATCTACACCAAAGGTGGATCGTGTATGTTGCAGTCGAAGGTGAATCAGATCAGAAGTCTGGGGCTCTGAGGATACCCCAGATTGGGGAGGAGCCCTTACCCCATGGAGCCTTACAAGGTCAGTCAGCAATTCAATATTTCAATGGCAAGTCCAATTGGGTGGCCTCTTGGTGTCCACGTACAACAATTAATGGGCGCAATATGTTTCTTCCTTTCACTTTGATCCACCATGCAGCTGTTTGCTCACCCTCAAGTGTTCCTACCATGAAATTCCTTGGCCAAGACCTGTCCCAGTTATTCAGCACCAAGCCACATGCACAGCGCGCTCACTGCATCACACACTTCGTTAGACATGTCCTAACAGAACAATGCAGAGGCAATGCTACAGATCCAATCTTCCAACCCTCCTTGTTGCACGACTGTGACATAATGAAATTGCTGTGTGCAGTGGATGCCATGCCAAAGCTGGCCCATGTGAGCACTGGCACAGAGGCTGTGCCAGAGTACAGCATGGACTCTCCCAGGAGCACAACCTCAGCCATGTCTGGTAAATCTATGACAAGTCAAGGCACTCCCCGCTCCCCTTTCCGCAGAGCAGTCGGCTATGCAGAAGCTGCTGTCGGCTTGACAGGTCAGTACCTGCCAACCTTGACACCGTGTGTTGATACACTTATCATTCCTCTGTAACATCTCTTTGGTCTTCTGCTGGTTCGTGGGAGAGCACAGTTCGGGTTTGAACTTTCAAACCCATAATTTGATACTCCACCAGCATCGCCTTCAGCACACTGCTGGTGGCAGGGAGACCGTGGTCTGAGGCCAATGCTGAGCCAGACAGGCTGTTACAAGTCAACTGAGCAGTGCAGTGCAAGTTGCAATGAGATAGTGTTGCTGTGGTGCCATGCAAGGCAAGAATGCTGTATGACTGTCAGCCGTTCTGTCAACATCCACTGGCTTAAGTAGATGGCTTGGGTAGGCAGCTGGCGGCCAAGCTACAGCCCCAATCAGGATAGCTTCTGCAGTCAAACATTCACTGCAGCATTCTTCAACCACGGGTACTGATTGGTCAGTGTAGTGCTTGTATACAGTTCAAGGTATCAGTGATGCATACGGTGCATCAATACCTATATGCTCACAAGCAATTGTGTTACTAGATATTGTCAAGCACTGTTTGACTTGTGTATGGCCTTTCTGCCATACGCAAGTCCACACTACAGCATGAAAGGGACAACATTGTCAAACAACATGATTTGCCCACAGGAGGAGCAGTAGCAGGAATTATGGCTGGAACTGCCCTGGTTGGAATCGGGGCAGTGGCCCTGACTGGAGGAGCTGTTCTGAATGCGGTGGACTTTCCACGGTCTCCCAGACAGGTACAGAAGATGCCACTTTGTGTGCATTTATTTTTCAACCTGCATCAAACTCTGCTTTCTGGCTTGATCAGTGCTCAATGTTGCTGACGCAGTTGCTGATGCTTGCATCCTTCTTTGTTGAGCTTCAGGACAAACAGGACCTGCATGACACAGAGGCTGCATCTGAGAGGACATCAGCATGTACCAGCTTTTTCAGTGCAAATCAGCTGTTGCCTGACAATTGCCTTTGCGTCAATCCAACAGCCGCTTTGGCAGTCTGCTCTTGCCACTTGATGATACCTCACCTGTGCCTGCATCCAAATCAAAGCTCACGAACAGCAGCAAGCCTCGTACACATAGTCGAATGCAAGCTTGCCGTATATTTGAACAGATGTATTGTTCAGTATGCACTAGATTGACTCATGCGGCTTACCCAACCCTTTCACCTTGCTGCATATGCAGACAGGAACAGTTGGACGCTCAGCCTCAGACGCAGGCATGTCAGCACAGACAGGGGCAGAAGCACAGCAAGGCGCCCTACCTGACTTGCCTGAAGTCGGCCGCCCTGCCCTTGAGCGTGTGTCCAGCAGCGCCAAACGCCAGGCTGATAGCAGCTGGGCGGACTCTCAGTCCCCACACAAACGGCAGGAGGTTGATCAATCCCCAGAGCATGCTGCAGTCGGACCAGCTGCACAGGCTGTGGCATCTGACAGAGATGCTGATGACAGCATGATGACTGATGCTGGGGGTGAGCCAGCAAGTAGCAGACTGACTGCGCAGGGCCAAGGTGCTGACTCAGGCTCTGCAGATGCACAGCACGCCCTAGCCCGGGATGATGACGCTGCCAGCAACAGCAGTGGCGGCTTCATGAGCTACATCCCCGGCACCCACGCCAACAGAGCATCCCACGCTGGGCAGACACCAGATCCCTACTTGGGAGACGGTCCTGCTGCTAGGCTTGCTAGCTACATCCCCGGCGGGAGCACAGCAGGCCGGCTGGCCAGGTACCTGCCAGGCAGCACCACTGCTGGCCGCTTGGCTGACTACGCTGTGTCCAGGGCTGAGCAGGGCTTTGCTCATTACAGTGAACACCCCAGGGCACAATCATCTTCAAGTAGTACTGAAACCCGTGGGGGGCTTGCCAGCTACATACCAGGCACTCAAGCCAACCGGGCATCACCGGGTGAATCTAGACCTGAGCTTGCTGCCAGCCAGTCTGAGCAAAGACAGAATACTATGGGCAGTCAGGTTGACCAGCAAGGCAGAGACAGTGACAGGGACACTGCCACCAGTGACAGCAGCAAGCATGGCAGTGGCAGTGGCAGTGGCGGCAGCAGCAGCAGTGGTGGTGGCGTCATGAGCTACATTCCTGGCACAGAGGCCAAGCAAGCATCCACTGCTGCACAAGAGCTAGGGCTGGACTCTGACAAGAACAGTGGTCTAGCCAGCGGCCTTGCCAGCTATATGCCAGGCATGCAGGCTAACAGTGCATCTCGTGCTGAAGAAGGTCAGGACCCCACTTCTGGCAGCGGCAGTGGCACTGCTAGCTATGTCTCAGGTGCAGGTGCCAACAGAGCAGCCGACGACGAGCAAAGCAGGGCCGAGGCTGACAGCCCATCTCATGCTGAGCAGGGCCGACTTGCTGAGTCTGGCAGAAGCAGCAGTGTTGCTAGTGGCATTGCCAGCTACATCCCTGGTGCTCAGGCCAACAGGGCAGCCCATGCTGATTCTGGATCAGACAGTGGTACTGGCAGTGGCCTTGCTAGCTACATACCAGGCACACAAGCCAACAGGGAGACTCAGGCTCAACCAGGTGAGGATGTGCTATGATCTCTCTGCAAACACAGGAGTGGGTGTATCTGATTCAGTCAATCTAACCAAAAACATCAATCAACCAGGCACTCTGTGAGACTGTAGGTGCCATGTGCATTCATTCATTTTTGGCATCAAGCACAGCCGCTGCCTCTGTGACTGTGGTCACTGCTTGAAGCTAAATGGAAAGGCTGGGCACTGCAGCACTTTCCTGAAAAACCATCTTCCTTGTTGGCAAAAGGGCAATTGACTGTTGAGTGCACGCCAGCAAGCTTCATGTTTTGCATGTCAGCTGTGTGCAGCTACAGTGTGCAGCATGCCTTCATCTGCCATTGACCATGAGACACCAAAGCTGACATCATATCTGCTGCCTGCTGCAGGCTCAGACCTTGCTAGCTATATTCCAGGCACTGAGGCCAACAGAGCAGCAAACACTGCACGAGACCAGAGTCCTCACTCTGGCAGAGGCAGCATCTCTGGGCAGGGCGTTAATAGCAGTGAACCTGCCTCAGATTCCACACGGGACATCACAGCATCGGCTCCTGAGGGCCGCCAAAACGTTGAGTACTCTCACGAGCGCCATAGCAGCAGCCTGAGTGAGGATGCTGCTGGCTTTGTGGCAGGCATGCAGGATGGCAGGCAGGCTGAGGGCAGGCAGGCTCATCAGGCAGCCACTGCATCTGAGACAACAAGGGCAGGTCAGTTCCACAACTTATCAACTGGTCTTCTTTGCACAAGATGCCCAGTAGCAATATCCCCAAGTCAGTACTGAGTATTGGGCTACTCCACCTGACGCCTGCTGCACATCAGACCAATTGGTAATTTCATCACAGCCCTCAAAGCTGCTAACTCAGGCCCTGCCTAGCTCTGCCTAGCTCGATTGTGAAGTATCGGTACAACTGGTGCAGGCCAGCCATCAGAAGCTGACGACTCCCAGCAGGTCAGCAAGGGCTCCCAAGCCAAGCAACACCAAGGCTCTGACGCTGCCACCAGGGAGTCTCAGACGGCATATCAAGGTGGCGAGCACCAGTCAAACGTGCTCACTGTGCTGTTGCACCTTGCATCCTGCTTGCTCAAAGCATTGCTTCAATCAATGCACACAACATCATCAGCATGCTGGTCATAAGTAACGACACCGAATATGTGCCATGCACAATGTTGAGTTGCATCTCCATTGTGTGGCGTCACTTCTGAGCTGCCCATATGCTTCTGGTGGGCATGAAGACGTGGTGGTGACTCTGCTGTGGCTGCATGTTCAGGGCAATCTCCAGACGCCTCAAAGACCAAATCAGCAGGCCCTGAGCAGGCAACACAGCATGGTGATGCCAGCACAGATGCCAAGCCTGAGACTCAGCAACAGACTCAAAGCCAGAGGCAGACTCAGCAACAGACTCAGAGTCATGCCCACTTTGACAGAGGTTCACCTGGGCACTTAGCTGAGGAGGAGATGGCTGAAGCTGCACCAGAAAGTGCATCAGCAGCTGCACCACGGGAGCCTGGCTTGCAATCTGCACTAGGTCAACATGCTGCTGCGGCGCTGGAAGAAGGTGCGTTGCAGTAAGATGTTGAAATGTCACTCGTGTAATGCATATCCTGGCTATCAACCATACCATGACAGCATTGCAGCAAGGGGATGAACTGCCAGATGTGCAATGCAGTCCTTGGCTATGACACATGCTAGTACAGCGTTTTTTTGTCAGCAACACTGGGCATCTGGTGTGTTCAAGTCATGCACAAATTGTAGAACTGATATCAATGCCAGCAAGCGCTGGCTGCCCTGATCACGCGCAAGGCAATTTGTGCTGTTACACTGTTGTTAGTTTCAGGTTTTTCCCTGGGTATTCCTTTCACCACGTAAGACAAAACAATTTAATCAATAATGTAACAAAAAATGGTACAAATGGTCGGTACATGCATTAACGCTGTGTCAAGTGACCAGTTTCCCAGCTGAATTTGGCGCCGAGACTAAACCTCTGCTAGTGCGTGCCTGCATGTCCTCTTTGGCCTCATCTAGATTCTGCTCTCTGATCACAGCAACAGCTGAAGGCACATGCTTCTCAAAATCAGAGGGTGCTTGACAGTGTCTGTTCTTTGTGTGTACAATGCCATTTCTCACGGCATGTTGTCTGTTTGTGCAGATGATGATATTCCTGACATCCAACTTCCCTATGATGACAGCCAAGCTGAATGGAATGCGCATCAAACACAGCAGCCAGCTTTGGACCAGGGCCCTTTGCCAACAGTGGCTGAGGAGCCTATGGCAGAGAAAGCTGCTGTCCAGGCTAATCATGATACTCAATCTCCTCACACTCAGCAGGCTTCACCTTCTCAGACTCAGCCCCAGCAGACTCAACCCTCTCAGACTCGGACTCAGCCCCAGCAGACTCAACCCTCTCAGATTCAGCCACAGGGAAACTGGCATCATCAGAGGAGCTGGCCTCACCAGACTCAGTCTCAGCTGGCTCAGCCTCAGGGGCCTGAGCGTGAGGAGGAGGCTCAAGGCGAGGAGCAGCCCCGCTCTGCATCAGCCCGGCAGGAATCTGATCAGCCACATCAGAGCTTGACAGGTAGAGCTCCCTGTTTGTTGATGCAAGCCCTGTCTTGAATGGCGGTGCTCTGTCTCAGGAAGGCCTGTCAGAGGGCTCAACAAACAGATGACTTGTCAAGTGTGCTGCAAGCACAGCTGTGTAGAGCTTGCCTAAGCTAGACTGCTTTGCTTGCAGTCTGGCATGCCTGGCGTTCTGTTGAAAAACTGAGCACTAGTGTGTGCATGTCAGCACTGCTTGGATAGCCAGGCTTCTTGCATTGCTGCACCAGATTTCCCCAATAGAGGGTGTGTAAAGAGGCTCTGTCTGAACGGTGTGCTTGCTCTGCTTCAGGGCGCTTGTTTGGCATGATTGGTGGCAGGCAGGGGGTTGATGAAGCACCCTCCAACAGCCACACTGCAGGGCGTGCTGATTCACCAGACGCACCCACATCTGTGGACGCCCCGCCGGAGCCACCTCTGCAATCTGAGATTGGGCAGCAGCAGGCCGCTGCTGTTGAGGGCCACACTGACAGGCACGTCGAGTCAAGGCAGGGGCTCTTTGATACAGAAGGAGTGCCAGATGCACTGAAGTCTGATGTTGGACAGCAGCAAGCTGCTGCAGGTGAAAACCAGGCAGCAAGTCATGGATCAAGCTCTGGCAGGCCTCAGACGGACGATGCACAGACGTTTTCGTCTCAGCACTTGGTGCAGAATGAGGCTCCCCGTAAGCAAGAGTCTATGTTCGCAGAGCCTCTCACCACAGACAGACGGACACAACATGACAGGCAGGCCGCTGATGGCGGTGAAGCTTCCAATGATCAGCCTGAGCCTCATCATGCACAGACCTTTGCTTTGCAGCACCAAGTTAACAATGAAGCACCTGGCAGTCAGGACTCAGAGTTTGCAGAGCCTCTTGCCTCTGATAGTCTGCAGCACCAGCGAGAAGCTGTGCCTGCTGGTCAGCAAGCCCCTGCCGATAGGCTTCACACCAGAGACGTACAGACAGGTGTGCCCCAAGGGCAGGCTGGTGGCGCCACTCAGGTGTCTCAACTTGATGAGCCTCAATCTGACGGCTCTGACAGAGATGAGCTTCAAGGCTCAGCAAGTAAGGTTGACTCAGCTGAACAGCACGAGCAAGAAAAGGAACAGGAACACCAGAGCTTAGCAGGTAACACTACATCTACATAGTCCCTACGTGTACACCTTGCACCAATCAGCACTGGGACGCAGTCTTTTGCCTGGGTTGTGTTGTGAGCATGGCCACAAGGTGAAAGCCACAGAATTCAACCATCTTGTATGTATGTTCAGCAAGACTGTATGCAAGCAGCGCTTGTGAAGTTGAGATCACCAGCAGCTTTTCTGCCATCAATAGGTACAGCTACATCCCACAGCGCTCAGCATACACATCAGCATGACTTGGGCTTGCATAGCATGTGCATGTGCATGTTATTCCCATTGATCCACAGCCAATGGCGATGACCCCAAGTCTCCTCATTCTCGTCTATCACCACCTGAAGTTCAGCAAAGTACGTATCAGTTGGTATGACTTTGGTGGCGCACACTGCAGGGCGCTTGTTTGGACTCATCGCACAGGGACAGGGCCAGGCAGAGAGCGAGGCAACCAGGCATGCTGGCTCAGCAGCACACTCAGCTGCACCACTGCCACCAGCTCTGCACTCTGAGGTTGGGCAGCAGCAGTCAGCTGCAGTCGAGGGCCAAACAGCTGGGCACGCAGGTTCAAGTCAAGCAGTGACAGCAGCTGGTGAAACGGAGGGAGCAGCAGAGGAGTCTGACATCGGGCAGCAGCAGGGCGATGCAGTTGATGGCAGGGCAGCCAGGCATGGTGCCGCCTTAGAGGGGTCTTCAGCTACAGATCCACCTCAGGAACCAGCCTTGCAGTCAGGAATTGCCCGGCAGGCTGCTGCAACAGAACAGGGTGAGGTTGTGGTTTGCATGTGGCGGGTTCTTGTTTGATTGCAAGCTGTAGAAGGCGCTTCAGCTTGGGGTTGCCATGTGCACAGCATGCTTGATGCTTGAGTGCTGCTTTGCAGCACTATGTTGCGTTGTTGTCGGCTCTCTGGCTTGTCTGTTGTTGGTGAGCATCATCCTTGCCTTTGCCTGGTTTGAGGCAGTTGAACGCCGTTTCATATATTGCCTGGTGTTAAATGCCAGGTTTCAGGTTGTAATTAGGGCTGAGAGGTGCTGACATCAACAACTTCACCTGCAGGGTCTGCTTCTGCTGATCGCCAGGATCCTGACTTCCAGCAGCAATATGCAAGTGAACCAGATCTCTCTTCCTCCTTTGGGAGTCCTCAGACAGCTGATGCACAGACATTCCCACTCCATCACCAGTTGCACAACGAGGCACCAGGCAGTCAAGAGTCCATGTTTGCACGGCCACTCACCTCTGATGAGAACCAGACTGCTGCTGCTACTCAGCAGCGTCAGTCATCCCATGAGCAGTCTCATGACAACAGCCCTCAGGCCTTTGCATCCCAGCATCAAGTCAACAATGAGGCACCTGCAGAGCTCAGACACGCTGAGCCACTCACATCTGGTCGGCAAGCCTCTGGCAGTCAAGACTTTGTCTCTCAGCATCAGATGAGCAACGCTTCGCCTGGCAGCCAGCAGGCCATGTACTCAGAGCCTCTGACATCAGTTAGACACCCCTCTCATGCACCGCAGCTGGAGCATCAGGGTTCTGCTGGTGAAGGCAATGAGTCATTGCCTGGCGTGAGGCAGCCTCTCACGTCTGCTGGACAGACGTCTGGTGACCAGGACTTTACTTTGCAGCACTCCATGAACAACCAGGCGCCAGCTGCTGAGACATCCATGTATACACAGCCCCTTACCTCTGACCAGCAATACGCTGGTGCTCAGCAGCAGCAACAGCATGAGCAACAGCCTGAGCAACAGCAGCATGGGGATTCTGAGCCGATCCAGGTGCCAGAAGCACATGGTAGGCGTCAACCTGTGCCTGTACAGCGGGACGATGGTGGGGTCACAGGAGCTAGGTCTCAACAGGCCGAAGAGCCACATCAAAGCTTGACAGGTAACAACTGGCTCGCCTTTTTACTTGATAGGGGCTGTTCTTTTTGTTTCAAGTTGGCATATGGAACGCGCTTGGCCGCATAAACATTGACATTCAGCAGCTCGCTACTGTGGATGAGGATTTGTTGCTGACAAGATCGAGGCAGTGCCATGAAAGCATATGCCGTTGTCATACATTCGTCATTTGTTGTGCTTCATGGCGTGCTGCGCTCTCAGTCATGCAGGTTGTAATCAGTCATGCTGCTACTCAGGTCGGTTGTTCAGCAGCCTATTTGGCAGCCATGATCACCACCCACAAGCTGAAAGCCCCAGATCACATGGCGAGCAGCCAGTCTCAAGCCCTGCTGCAGAGTCAGCCAGCCATGATACGCAAGCTGCTGGGCCAGGTACGCGATCTGTTGTGGCAGATGTGGGGCGAAGCAGGCAGCAAGGGCCAGAGGGCGTGGGTGATGATGGGAGCATGGCAGAGACGGGTGCTGATCTGCACAAAGCACAGCAGGCGCAGAGGGAAGCCTTGCAGGCTGAGCAAGAGTCCTTGTCTGGCAGCCGTCAGAATCTCATGCAAGTGCAAGAATCAGTGCAGCACCAGCAGCCAGGTATGCTCCGTACGATCGCAATTTCACAGGCAGTGTGTTGTGTGTTAGTGCCTGTTGCTTCCGTCGAGATTGTTTGCCTTTCTCTTTGTTGCTGTCTTGGAGTGAGCTGCTTGCACCTTGAAGCTGGTCTTCTCAAGCCCTCTTCAATTCGTCATCAGCTTGTATACAGACACCCACACGTGAAGGCTTGCGGCAGACGGCTGACTGGCTTGTAGTATTGCACTGACTGGCTTGTAGTATTGCATTGCACTTGACACGCATAGCTGAGCTCAAGTGCACAGTTCAGTACTCTGCATTGTACATGTGCCATTACATATTTTACCCTTGGTTCGCATTTCCAGTACTGTATATTGTACACAATGCAATTACGTCTCTTACCGTTGGTGGTTGTTGACAGAGGTGCTGCCGAATAACAGATCAAAAGTGGATAAAATACAGAAACGTCTGTTGTCCTGGCTGGGCCTATCACTCGCCTGAAGTTGCCTATCACCTGTTTGAAGTTGCCTATCACTTGTCTAACGTTGCCTATCACCTGTCTGAAGTTGCCTATCACCTGTCTGACGTTGATTGATGATCTGCAGCAGGTCATGAATCAAGAGCTGCTCAGCAGTATGGCAATGACAGCGCAGCAGAGACTGATGCGGCTTTACACACAGCACGGCAGGCACAGGAGGAAGCTTTGCAAGCTGAGCAGGAGTCTCTGCAGAGCAGCCGCCAAGGGCTCGTAGAAGTCAGAGAGGCTATGCAGCAGCATCAGAAAACAGGTATGCTCCTGTTGGCGCTGTCCATCAAATTGTTTTTTTGGCAGTCATGTCTTTCTGTTACATCCTGCTGGTCAGACATCGATTGTGTGCTCCTTAACATCCAGAGCAAAAGTTTTCTTGACTTGTACAACATGTTGACAATGTGCACACAACATTGTCATTTACACTAGATTTGCTACACTGTTAGGCCTGTTCACCCTGTAGCAGTGCAATCTCACTGGCATTTTCAACTCCAGTTGTTTGCTGCTCACTGGAGTTGCAAATGCCAGTGAGATCAGCAACCAATCCATGCAAGCACCATCAAAGTTGGACCGCATCTTCTTGGTGTGCTGTGCAGAGGAAGGTGCCTCAGAAGCCGGTCGGGCGGCTGACGACTCACACTCACAGGCTGGTACTGAGGGTGAGAGCACAGCAGAGACTGATGCTGCACTCTCTTCAGCACAGCAGGCACAGCGTGAGGCCATACTGGTCACTCAAAACTCCCTTAATGACAGCCGCAAGCGGCTCTTGGAAGTCAGAGAGGCCATGCAACAGCAGGGCCAGGAGCATCAGTATGGTCAGGACCAGCAATATGGTCAAGACGCTGGACGAGAAGAATACCAGCAAGCTGGTAATGGCCAATACTTTGATCCAGACCAGCAGCCTGGCCAGCATCAGCAGCAAATTCAAGGCCAGCACTCGCCTGAAAGGCAGCAGTACGGTGCTGATGAGCAGGCAGGGTACAATCAGGCCCATGTTCAAGACCAGGCATATCTCCAAGACCAGCTGTCTGATGATAGCCAGCGGCACCCTTACGGCCAACAGCGTGGGCAGGAGCAGCAGAACCGTGATGAGAGCATGGCAGAGGGTGAGGCTGATCTGCACACAGCACAGCAGGCACAGAGGGAAGCCTTGCAGGCTGAGCAAGAGTCTCTGCAAAGCAGCTGCCAGGGACTCCAAGAAGTCAGAGAGGCCATGCAACAGCGTAGCCAAACAGGTTTGCAACCTCTCAAACCTCAGCTACTGTCCTTGTGTTAAAGCAGCACATGTCTGGCTGTCATGTCCGTTATGGTTTTAGTTTTTTGTTTGGATTTTTTGTTTTCAGGATGCTAGCTCAGTTGCTGTGTGCTATGGTACGTCTTGCTGCATGACATTTATTTCATGATCATCATTCGACACGTGTTGTTATCCCTGTATGTCAATATTAAAAATTGTTGCCTTTGGATTGGCCACCACAATGCAGAGAATCTATGTCTGTTACGCAAGAAGTGATACTGTGCCTGTTCTTCTCAAACGATGTCGTACAGACAATGCTGAGCACACAGTGCCAATAGACCTGACCCTGGTTTGGTGAGAGTCTTGCATCGGGAAATGCTGAAGTACAAATGTCAAGTGGCTACATGTGTTTTTGAATAAATGTGTCGAAGCGTGAGCAGGTTGTCACTCAAGCCGAATCCTCTGCTGCAGAGGAAACAGGCTCACATGTTAGGACGGAAGCTGCAGACACATACTCAGAGACTGGCAGTGAGGACAAGAGCACAGCCGAGACTGATGCTGCACTGTCCTCAGCACAGCAGGCACAGCGTGAAGCCATGCTGGTCAGTCACAACTCCCTGAATGACAGCCGCAAGAGGCTCTTGGAAGTCAGAGAGGCCATGCAACAGCAGGGCCAGAGTGAGCAGTCTGGTCAAGGTCAACAGTATGGTCAACAGCAGAATTCTGGTGATCAGCGTTTTGGTCAAGACCAGCAGCGTGGTCAAGATCAGCACCATGCTGAACGCCACAGCTTTGATCAAGGCCAGCAGCGTGCTGGTGCTCAGCGTGTTGGTCAACAGTTTGATCGAGACCAGCAATATGCTCAAGACCAGCTTGTTGGTCAAGAGTCTGGTCGAGACCAGCAATATGCTCAAGACCAGCAAGTTGGGCAACAGTTTGGTCGAGACCAGCAGTATGCTCAAGACCAGCAAGTTGGGCAACAGTTTGGTCGAGACCAGCAATGTGCTCAAGACCAGCATGTTCAGGATCATCATCCTGGTCCAGGACATGGCTATGACCAGGCGCAGGAGCTGTTGCCTGATCAGGAGCCTAGGTGGGAGCAGCGCTATGGTCAACAACGACGGCATGGTGAGGACCAATCTGGTGAGGACCAACCTGGCCAACAGTATGGTCAGGACCAACAGCATGGTCAGGGACAGCGTTATGATGGTAGCCAGCAGTATAGTCAAGCACAGGCTGGTATGTGCTCCTATCTGTCTTATTATAGCAAGCAGGACTGATGCGTGTCTAGAAGCCAGCATTGTGTAGCTTTGTTTTGAACTTGCATTCAGCATGTTGACATCAAATTGCATGACACAAGGCAGTTTGACTTTGCCATTTGGCAATTTCACACAACAAATTGCTATGCCAGCCAGTTTCAGGCGGTACAAGTGAATACAGCTTAATTGCTCACATGTTCAAAACCCCATATGTTGGTGTGGTCATCTTGTGAGTCACATGCTCACCATTCACAGGTGTCACAGGCACAGCAGCTTTTGATGCCGCTGAGGCGCCCAGGTCACTGCCTGCTATATCAAAGTGCTGCACTTGCACCTTGTATGCAAGCAAGATAGGCTCAGCCAGCGTCTAGCACAGTCAAAAACCAGCTGATCTGCCTGCTGCACTCTACAGGTGCAGCGTCTCATATGCAAGAGGAGCAGCCTTACTCAGAGGGCGCATACAGGGATGCAGCTACACCAGCATACCCCCAGGAGGACACCTGGCTGCCAGTGTCCAGGGCACACCCCAGTGTGAGTGGCCCAAGCAGGGGCGCTTTCTCAGGCTCCTACCATATCAGTCATCATATTGATGATTCCAGTGAGACCAGCAACTGGACATATACCCCCAGGCAACAACAGCCTGCGGTCTATGACCAGAACTGGCCACAACAGCAGCAACAGCAGCAGCAGCAGCAGCAAGTCATGCCTCAGTATGAGCAAACTTTTCCACATACTGAGCAGGGTCTGCCACAGCTGCAGCCCCAGCAGCAGCAGTGGCAGCAGCAGCCGGTCATGCCTGATTATGAGCAGAGGCCATCACAGCGCCAACATGCCCCCTCACAGTATGCCCCATCACCGTCGTCTTATGATCAGCAGCCATCACAGTATGAGCAAGCCACCTCACAGTACCCCCAAGCACAGTCCCAGCCTGAGCATTTCTCATCTCAGCATGAGCGGGCGTCGTCACAGCATGAGCAGCCATCAGCACGCTATGAGCAAGCCTTCTCACAGTTTGAGCAGGCTCCGGCACAGCGTGAGCATCTGCCTCGTCAGTATGAGCAAGCACAAGAACCCATCCAGCAGTTCTCCTCACAGCATGAACAGGCCCTGTCACAGCATGAGACGCCGCCCTACCATGAGCAGGCATCACCTCAGCATGAGCAAAGTGCGCCCCAGCAAGAGCAGAGGCAGTGCTCGGGCGAACAGCTGGAAGCTCAGCAGGCTCCTTTGTACCCAGATGCGCCTCAGCAGCACTCAGTCTCAGACCACCGGCGTGATGACAGGTCTGGAGGCTCTGGCCACCACCCTGTTGAGGAAGGTGGCTCATCAGGGAGCGAGAGCTTTACTCACGCATCTGCTGAGTCAGCTTTCAGTGAGCCTCCAGTGGCTGAGCAGTCACTAGAGTACAATGGTGATGCAGAGGCTGCTGCATACAGCACAGCCAAGCAGCATCCAGCAGCACAAGCTGATAGCAGCAGTGGCATGAGGTATGGCTGGGCGCCCCCCAGCAGTTTGTGGGGCCGAGCAACTGCTGCTGCAGGCAGCCTAGCTGCTGCCTTCACAGGCACTTCAGAAGCTAGCATGACAGCTGGATCAGCAGCTGGCACTACCGAAGCTAGCACGGCAGCTGGATCAGCAGCTGGCAGGGCAGGCACCCCAGAAGCTGCTTCTGCAGCTCCTCAGGGAATTGAAACAGCTGGCACAGTAAGAGATGAAACAGCAGGTGGAGTGTATGCTGACACAGCAGACCGTAACATAGCTGACACATCAGGAGGTGCTGAGCTTCAGAGAGCTGGGGCCGACTATGCTTTCCCAGACACCAACCAAGAGGGGTATGGCTGGTCCCGACCAGCTACCCATGTCAACTTTGCCAGAGGTGACACAAGCATTTCAGCGCAAACACATTCTGCAGTGAAGCATTGTCCCTGGCCGTTGTGAAACCATGGGCATGTTGCTATGTTCATGAAATCAGTGCAAACTTGGTTGTTAGTGCTACCAAGAAGTGGCGCTTCTGCATGAAGTTATTGTTGAGTGGCAGGCTATCATGGCAGGCTGGTCTGTGTGAGTGTGCTGCATGTGACTGATATACCCAGATGCACAGCATCATGCATGTACTAGAGCAAGCTGCCAAGGTCACCATGGCAGCAGAGTGTTGCAGCTGCTCAGATTACAATCAGATGTTGCTGCGCTCAGCATGAGCATTTTGTAACTGCCAGCGTGACATGAACTGTGAAGCACTGCACAATCAGCCTGCTTCAGCTCAAGCTTCCAGATTATGCTTCTTTCTGCACAGCTATCTGATTACTTACTCTGAAGAGAGGTCCACATCAACCTTGCACATCTTGTGATCGTTGGGGCAAGCTGAACTGAACAAGACCTTTCTGTTTGTAAGCGGACACAAATAGAGTTTCAGTGCAAACAAGCTCAATGCATGTATGGTGTGCAGGCAATTTGACTTCCAGGCCTGCAAGGCTGCGTCCAGCTCTGCCTCAGCACTGGGTTCAGGCTGTTGATGAAAGGGCGTCTGACTCTGGAACCCCCACCTCAGCACGCTCCATCCCAGAGGCGTCCACTGCCACTGGCACCCAATTTAGCCAGCCTTTGTCGGGCAGGGGTTTCAGGCAAGGCTCTACTGACAATATCTCTGATCATGACAGACCTGAGGCCTCTGTGCCAGAAGGACGCAGCTTGCCTTCAGCTCAGCCAGAGCATGCCACAGCTGTGGCAGAGGCTCTACAGCCCACCAGTGACACTGAAGCAGTGGAGCAGCCCGCATCTGTGGAAACAGGTCCACCGGCCAGAGACACCAATGTCAATGAGGGTCCTGTCAACATGGCGCGGCAGTCAGAAAGCAGAGATGCAGTCAAGGTGCAACAGGAGGCTGCCCAAAATTCTCAGGGGTGGCAGCATGCAGGACTTGGTGGTTCTGTGGCTCCTGCCACACCTCAGGCCGCCAATGCCAACCCTCCTCAGCCAGTGCCTGAGACTATGCTCCAGAGCCAATTTACAGGCCAGGATGTCCGCCCTCAGGACCAGTCAGCTGGCATAGCACATGCTGTGGCTGAACATGCTGTGCACGCTGAGCCTGTTGAGGATTTCAACAGGGTGGCAAGTCAGCCTGCAAGCTCCAGTCCAACAGCGCCTGCAGTTGATGCTGCTGCTGCTGCTGCTGCAAGGACTCAGAGCAGAGCTCCTGCTACTGTTGAAGCTGCTGGAAATCCCTATAGCAGCTACTCCCCAGTGGTTGCTGCTCCTATCTCTGCCCCAGATACTGCTGAGTTCCACACAACAGACTCCAGTACTGCCAACAGAGGCGCCACACAGCCCCTGATTCAGAGCTACACCACTGCCCAGCCTGAGGCATCTGTGACACAAGCTACAGCACCAGCGGCAGATGAGGCTTCTGGTGCAAGCAGTAGCACATCAGCAGCATCAGCAGGCTGGAATCAGCCGCAGTCTGCTGCCATGCTGTCCCTTGAAGCCATGATTCCACCACCTTTTGAGCTCAGCAGCTCGCCTGACTCTGAACGCCTCTCAGCATACGCAAAACCAGCCGCAACAAGGACACCAGCGCAGTCTGCTTTCCAGAGCGCTGCATCTTCTGACTCAACCTTTGGCAAGCAACCCCAAGCCGGTGTTCAGTACATGCCCGCTGAAGCTGTAACACAGGGTACCGGCAAGGGTGCTGTTTTCTCTAGACCACCGCTGCGGGCCTCTGCGCCACCGCCAGCAGGGGACAATAGCAGCGGCTCTGGCTACACCTCCAGCCAAAGCAGACAGATGCTGAGGCAGAACAGTCCTGAAGTGCAGCGTCAGATTGAACAGACAGCAGCAGAGGTGCAAGAGGCTGTGAATGAGAGGGGTAGGCATCAGAACCTTTCTGGTGGGGTCAACCAGGAGGGCGAGGCTCTTGCACGGGCCACTGGTACCCTGAAGGCCCTAGTAGCAGGGCATGTGGAAGAGGCTGAGTCATTGTCCAGAGGGCTGCCCTCTCACTCAGGTGAGCCTAGCATAGCGACACAGCTGTGGCTTGAAAGCATGACTGCACCAGCTGCAGCTGGAGGCTGCAAGAGCTGTACCTCTGTCTTGGGTAGACTTGCAGCTATATTCAATTCACTGCGTCATCTTGAGCAAAATTCAATGGTCTTCAATATTGCAGATCTGTGTTTGTTTGGGTGGCAACGCACATAAGCCCTGCCAGTGGGAACTGTACCGGAGCCAGCACAGCAAGAATTCAGGATCGTAGTTACTTTACTTGCTGTGTGTATTGGACGAAGGCTTTTGGTGATGATAAAGCTTGTAGCAGGTCTTGGCCAAGCATTGCTGTGAACTGAACACACCTACATTCTTTTGCAGGGACTACTGAAAACTACCCGAGTGAGAGGCAAGTTGCAGCAATGCGCAGTGTAGACGGCACGACACAGGCAGCCAAGACAGCAAGCTTGGAGCGAGGCATGGAGGCAGCGTTTGTCTTTGCCACCGCTGACAGGGCGGCTGCCATGCTTAAGGTCAGCGTGCACACATGTGGTGCAAGCTGGGCTGTGTCACTGCATACTGCTTTTGCTGCAGACCCTTGTGTGGCATTGATTCAGCATCCCCCTCACGCTTGAACATCTTGTTATCTGAGCAATGTCTGCAACATGTTCTTGACTGCAATTTCTGTCAATCCGCCAGTGCTGCTCAACTGTAAGCAGCAAATACAATCTAAATATTGTAAAAAAAGATATTCTAAAAAAACAAAATAACAACAGCTCCAAAGCTGACATGCATGCATGCATGCATCATCACGATGAACAGGATTTGCAACAGTAAGCTAGACGCATGGAATGCTGCACAGGCTCTGGCAGTGGGCAAGCCCTTGGACAAGATGGAGTCAGTGCCAGAAGTTGCTATGGAAGGTTTCCCCAGTGCTGAGACTCTGCATGGATTGGGTGTGAGCATTGGACCCAACCAGGTCTCCCATACTCATGACCAGGTAATGCCTGTCTCAAGCACATGCAACATGGGTACTGCTCAAGTACACACTCTAGGTCATACTGTGTAGCATGGCAGCAGTTCAATGCATGGGCTGCTGGTGGCAACAGGGTGCATAGGTGCAAGAAGCTGCAACTCTTCATTTGACTGCTTTGCGCTGCTGGTGAGAACCTTTGCGCTTTGCTTGAGCAAGATGCCTCGCTGTTGCTGCATGTCCTTGTTTGTATTTGCATCTTTAGTTATGGTTTCCTGCAACATGCTGCCTATGCCTGGTTCACAGTGTACGGAAGTGGCAGCTGCACTCAGCGTGCATCGTCATCGCTCAAGATCTGCGTGTGTCATCTCATCTGCCTGGAGATCTGTGTGGTGGAGTGCATGGGGCAGTGAGCCATGTATGGTTATCGCCTCGGCCTGCTGTATTTTGCTCCGCCCCAAAATCTGCACGCAAGCTGATTATGCGGACTGCGAGCTGGGCTTTTGGAAGGACAAGCCTATTATGAACAAGCAAGACTGCCCTTCCATGATGTATCTCACGGTGACAAATGATGAACAAACAAACAAAGGATCCAGCAAACGAATGATAAAAAACAAATGACAAAGGGTTGGACCATTGCGAACCTTATCACAATGAGGGAGGGCTTTCCTCCCCAACAAGCAAGTTGAGTCTCACCTGCGGTGCGTTCATTCAGGAGGACAACGAGCCGTCTTTTGAGGTCGATGCCAGTGAGGGCTCCTTTGTGTCAGCTGTCAGCCGCGCCGCGCCTGCCGCTAGTGTGGTGAGCGACACAGAGTATGCCAGTATAGCTGATGAGCCTGCTGACCAGCTGCCAGAAGCTTCACACAGTCTGGTAGGTCAAGTGATGTCATCTTCTTTCTCTCCTGAGACCTGTTATGACTGTCGCTGCGGGCTCTGTGCTGTAGTCACTCTTGATGGTGCGTGCAACTGCTTGCATGCTTCTCAAGACATGCAGACAAAGTCAGTGGAACAAGCGCACCACAGAAATTATATTAAAGACCAGCGTTCTGCAGGATTTTGCAGGATAACTGTGGCATGACAGTTGAGATGCGATACTTTGTCAGAGCTGACAGTTTGCAGCTGGTGGTGTCAGCTGCACACATATTACATTGTCAGCCTGAAAGCATATGTTGTTACAGGGAGGCAATGGAGTGCTGGCAAGGGCACCCTCTTTTCCCACCGAAAGCCTGGACCATCATACTGCAACTGCTCCATTGGTCGCACCTGACTGGAGCCTGAGAAGCACTCCGGTCGATTGGGGATCCCCAGCACCCGCAACAGTCCCAAACCAGGCTCCAGTACAAACCCTGACCCTGACACCAACCCCCTTTGAAACTTTGAGACCATCCCTGGCATCTGGGTCTTCCCCTACCACAGGCCCAGGGCAACCCCCACAGCCCCCGGCCGGCCAGACAGGGGCTTCTAGAGACACAGCAGCGGCCTCAGTCACTCATGAGAGTCTGAGTCATCACACTGCGCCTGTGCCCCTGGGCGCCCCCATGGCACTGAGGAGCACACCTGTCGACTGGGGATCCCCAGCCAGAACGCAACGCCCAATGTCTGTCCCCACTCAGGCTTCAGCACGATCTGTCACAGCAGCACCCAGTTCAGCGTCAGCAAGAGCGGACACACAAGCTGCCAGGTCCCATGTCCCATTCTCCACATCTTCAGCAGCTGCTACAGCACCTTCTGCAGCAGTTGCTGCCACAGAGGCAGTGGCTGGTCAGGGCAGGGCTGAGGGTAGTCGAGCATCAGGGCTGCAGCCAACACGCCCAGAGGGTGGATCTAGAGGCGGTATGGAGGGCAGTGAAGTGAGCATGGGTGCAGAGGTGCAAGCTGCCAGCACTGAGACAACAGGTATAGCATCTCTGCAGATATGACCATGACTGATCTGCTTGTGCAGATGCATGCAGTGAGATTTTTCACATGCTACTGAAGCGTGCCATGAATTTTGAAATGTGCTGTGTATCTTGAAATTTGCCCCATATGTTTTGAGCTGTGGTTACTGTCTTCTTTGCCATCATGTACATGCATGAGTGGACACGCAATGCATTATGACACTCAGTGCTGCTGACACAAAGTGTATTGTTGCTGTCTTATCACAGCCTACCAGGAAGACACAAAGTGCAGTGTTGCTGTTTTGCAAACAGTTTGTATGAAAGGTCCTCACAAGCCTGCGCAAGACTTGCACTTGGTTGTTACAAAGCTGAACACAGCGTTGTTATGTCCTCACTCACACTGCTTCTAGCCCTTCTGTCCCTTGCTTGCATGTCGCTCCTTCCCCTGTTTGAGCACTTCATCACTGGTGCTGCACAGGCGTGTATGCAAGGGAGTCGACACCAGAGGAGGTAGACATTGAGAACGTCAACCCCCAGGCTGTCACAGCCAAGCATGGCGGCTTGCCAACCAGTACACAACAGCCACAGGCACTAGGCCCTCCCATCGCACTTGCTGAAGCCCCACTGCTGGCTGATGCCAAACCCAGAAGTACCAGCACACCAGTAGCAGTGCCCACGCCAGCTCCTGGTGTCAGTGCAGCTAGCAAACAGCCTGGTGCTGCTGCTGCAGCTGCTGCTGCTCAGTCTGTGCTGCCAGTTGCTTCAGCAGCATGTAGCACAGCCAACAAGCCGTTTGTTGTTAATCATGCACTGTCAGACACGCCAGTGCTGTCTGATGCTAGCCAAGCAAAGGTACCATCAGCAGCTTCAGAGCTGCGCACACCAGCTGTGGCCTCAGGCGCGACTGCAAGCAAGCAGGCCAATGTGCCTTCTGCTGATGCTGGCTCCAGCTCTGGTACAGATACTGCTGTTCCTCAAGCAACAGCAGCCACAGCAAACAAGCCTTTTATTTCTAGCAAGGCGCTGTCAGATGCATTGTTTGGTAGCAGCGATGACCCAGCATCGCCAATCAGGTCCCCACGCACTGCACAGAGACCCACGAGCCCCTTTGCAGAAGCCAGTACTACTGCTGCACTAGCGGCAGCAGCAGCGTCAACAGGTGGGGCCAGCAAGGAGGGCGTGGAGGGTGTGTCCACAGAACAGCCAAGATTCAGTGGGCTGTCGTCAAAGGGCACCAGTAGGGCTGAACGCATTGAAGAGGCCCTGATGAGCAGTACTAGCCCCTTCTCAAGGCGTCTGTCCTCTGAAGAGGTGAAGCCCGTCATGGCTCGCTTGTCACAGGACAAACCTCGTGGCACTAGTCCTGTCAAGGAGGAAAAAGCACAGGGATCAGCTGGAGCAACTGCCCAGCCTGGGGTGCAGCCCCAGGTTGTGGAAGGGGTCAGGCAGGGTGCAGGTGTAGCAGGTGTAGCAGGAGCAAGCAACACTGCAGAAGCGCCAAAACATGCAGGTATGCTTGAAACTTACCATGCCTAGTTGCCTGCATGGCAACTCACAGTGTACCTCATAACTGTTGCTGCACAGTGTATCTCATTAATGTTGCTGCATTATGAAGATCTTCATACAAGCCACAGCAGTCGTATGCAGATATCTTTGGTTGCTGATGCAATGCTTGGGTGGTGGCAGTGTTGGGACTAGCTGCTGCTGTAAAGGTAACTTTGCACCACTGGACATCCATGCTTTTGATGCTGTCAGTAGTGGGTGCTAGCTGAAGTGCCATTAGGGTCTTAAGCTTGTGAGCAATGTTGCAGGTCCTGGTGGAGATGAGATTCAGGCAGCACCCGGCGGTGCCACTGCAGCCCGCCCAGCTGGCAGCTCTACCGCACCAGCTGCACATGTGGCATCTGCTACAACAAGTGCAGCACCTGCTGCTGCTGGTGGCCAGCCCCCAGCAAGGCGCGTTGCAGAAGCGGATGATGGGAAGGCGCGCTTTGTGTGCTGTAGCTTTGGCGGAAGAAAAGCTGGCAGGAAGCAGCGCAAGTAGACTGTCACGGCCAGCTCATTTTGTTGTCATTTTCATTGTGCAGGCAGATTGTTAGTGCTGATGGTGGTGCATTACATGCTGATAGCATTGGAATGTTTTAACAATGCTGTTGCATCAGACAGCACACACCACCGAGATATTTGGTTTCGTACTTCTGGACTGTCCTTCGGTTTGTATACTTTAGCTATTTACTCATTGGCAATTACTTTGTTTATGTCAAAGCATGACACGTAGAGCATGCATACTTGGTCAAGCTGCTGTAGACAGCTTGTCACTATGTGTAACTTCTTTACCATTTGCTAACGTATGGAGTACATTAGTCTGCATTTGGCACATTTCGTCTGGGCTGAGAAGCATTGTCGCTAAGCCCAAACTGCCTGAATGCACCTGTTGCATCATTCATTCCTACAGTCACACAGTAGTGCTCCTGCAAGCACCAACAAGATGAGTTCAATATGCTGTATCTGTGCGTTTTGCAATACTCACAGAAATGAGTCGCCTGTTGAGGATAGTCATATCCGTCAGCACAAGTTTCTTGCATTTGTCAGCAAATAGGCTGACAGTCTCTGTGCTGTGTGTGGGCTGGTGCTAACCTGAATCATGTGCCATTCCTCAAACTCATCAAAGATCTCCAACCTCTCTATCCTGCAAATAAATAGAACACACTATACGCGCACTGGACAGTCTCAGACCTAGACCTATGTTCCTGGCCTTCCTCCATCCTCTGCAACTCTGTGCATCCTTGGGAACATGTTATAGGATGCATTTTATCCAGCGCTAAGGAAAAGTGCCCACTATCTTCATGGGCAATGTCAATTTGATGTAGCTAGATACAGGCTTGCAATTCTCTGATGTTCTTCACAGGATGGCTGTCGCTGGGAAGCCTTTCTCTGCATATGTACTGACTGGCACATGGGAGACAGCAAAAACAGTTGTGTTGTAGATATGCATCAACAGCTAATTTCAACAACACGGCAGATTTGCAAAGGGAGGGTCAAGCACACCTGCGTTTATCTTGAGGATCAAGGTGATACTTGTAAATGGTGTCCAAGTCAGTGGCTTTGGCTTTTTCCCAATTGTTGGTTAGAAAGCGTTGCTGGTGTGCCTCCAAGGTTGGTGTGGATGGCAGACCTTTCAGTGGACAGCCCCTGCTCTGCAACAGGATCGTTGCGCAGGCAAAGTTAAGCAGGCAATAAAAGCCGCAAGCGCGAAGAATGACAGGGTATATTGCTCACGTATTCAGCTAACTCCATGCAGCCTGTTGTGAAGTGCATGACAGAGCAGGCAGATCATTCTCTGTCAGAAAGTTGCCATACAACTTGCCATGCATAATTTGTAAGCATAGTCTATCTTGCCAGGCGAGCTTTTGTTGTGAGAAAGTGTACATCTGGCATGCTGGTACCACTAATACCTCTAGATTTCTCATCATTTGCTGACCAAATGCATCTTCAGGGTGTATCTGCACACAAAGTCATATAAATCAGATCTAGACATTGAAACTCCTAAGCAGTAGTGACTGCTGAAAGTGTAGGCCTGCACAGGTATCACCCAAATTTGTGAACACATACATAGCATGCCTTGATGCATCTCAACACTTCTTTGCTGTGTGCACCCTTTGCCAGAGCTCAATGATGCATTGCATGCTCCAGGAACGTCAATACACTGAGCTTGCCAACAGGAAGTGGGTAAGGTCTACAGCATCACAGGCAGTATCAGCAAAGCACAAAGGGCAGTATCAGCAAAGCACAAAGGGCAGTATGAGCAAAGCACAAAAGGCAGTATGGTAGTACCTGTTCATACACAACACAGACTGCAGATGGCAGTTGCTGGCCCAGGTGCTTCAGCAAAGCAGCGCTTTCATGAGGCTCCATGTAGACCAGTACACATTCTGCCAAGACATAGGTTGGGATGGTAGGCTGGAAGCCGGCACTTTCTAGAGATGCTTGCAGAGCACCCAAATCCCTCAAGTCCACAGGTAACAGGGAGTAATTGGCTGTATGAATTCTGCCTTGGCCTGTGTAGCGCAAACAGTGTTGAACAGGCTGCAACTTTGAACTTCCATGAGCAGTGACATCTGTACCTCGCTTATGCAGGGGGCTGCGTGTGCAATGAGCTAAGGTGTGATTGTGTGTAGCAGCCAGACAACAGACATGCAGTGTAGCATTGTGTTTGAATCTAGCAGAAAGGAGAAGAGAAGATACCTATGTCCTGTTGCTCAACTCCAGGACCTACGAGTTTGTGCAGCGCGTCTCTGTTTGCCATAATGGCTGCCTTTTTCTTGGTAACCTCAGGAAAGTCAACCTCATAGTAACGTGTCGGACCAACACCTTCCGCCTGAAACCAGTTTGAACAGCTAAGAAACATCACTTGCACAAAGCTTCACAGATCGACTCGACATTAGTACCTGAAGTTGAAACCAGGTAGTATCAAACCCTGCACCTAACGAAAGGATCTGTGTGGGTCCTGACTGCTTACTATGAGTGATCTCAAGAAACTGTTTGAGTAGAAGTCGTAGTGCAGCCTGCCTTGAATAGTAACCTGCCACAAACACGTACAGCTTGTCCATGCAGCCAAAGCAGTCAGCGAAGAGCATGTCACAGGCAGACCTCGGTTGATAAGTGGTGATCTGCGGGAGGATTTTCTCACAAAGTGCTGCAAGTAATCATCTCGGAAGTACCCAAGCTTCACGCAAGACCTGCATCGTTCAATGCGCGCGGTGACACTATGTGCTGCCGCCACGCATTCTGAGGTGGCGATTCGGACGAAACGTACAACTTGCTGATCTGGGCGTCATCGTTTGTGCCTTGGACTGTCTGGTCGTTCCCCTTGCCCGTCAGCATTGCACACCCCGCCAAACCATATATGTGACACTTACACTCTCTTCCTTTCAGCAAGTTTGCTGGCGTGCTGTTCTTCGACGACTTCTCTGCACAGTTTGTCCGTTGCAAGGGCGAAACCACACCTGCAGGGCGATAGAAATGCACTTCAGATTTCAACAAGTCCCATCAAGTCCTTCCTCCTGCTGAACAGGTCAAGGACAACAGTGCAGCACAACATGCAAGCAGAATCGGCAAGCAGCTTTGCATCAATCCTTCCTTAGAGACAGTCATGCTACGATCCTGGTTCACGGAAAGACGTCTGCCGCCCAGTCAGTCGTCACTATAGTGATTAGCTAATACACAATACCCAAGGTGCTGCTTATTCCGCAGAGACGTAAAGAGTACGTTTCCAGCATCCCAGGCCAATCCCTGCCAACATTCAACGTACAAAACGGTTGTTTTGGCTGACATGTTCCCGTTTGCAAGCCTGTTAAACTTGCAGAAAAGCTATAAAATTATAGGTATAGCCATCACCCACCTCCCATGGGTTCTCGAAATACTGCACCAAGCTTTGCGCTCTGCGCTAGATCTGCTGTAGGGCTTTGCTGCCAACCAGCATGGGTGTGAGCAGGGCTGTGCAACACACCCTCTTGTGTATACCGTAAGTCTTCCCAGTCAAAGCCAACTGCCCTCACTTGCCACTGACCAGTGGTCAAGCCTAGCACATGTTGGCTTTGCAAAGTTGAAGGAGGCCCCTATGCCCTTGCTGGCAAGCGTCACATTGTGTACTTTGGTCCTATCTGTGCTCAGATCGATACTCAATCAGTTCAGAAAATGACAAGGCATGATTGGCCTTGGCAGCAAGCAACACATCTAGCTGTCCAACTTTGGTGTGACAAGCCATATGCCATGACTGTCCATGTACAGCACAGGTGACCCCTGCTGGAAATGTTGATCCACAACAATCCAATTGCTCACTGGCAACCTTGACTTAGCACAAGCATGGCTATAGGCAGAACAGGCCCAAAGCAAACAGTTTAAATACGGCTTAGCTGGCATGCTTGCATCCGGCTTCTTCAATGTGCACCCACCCTCACTTTCGTTCACCATGGGCGCATGTAAGGAAACGCAGTTTGAACTCTGTTCTTAAGCCTTGAACCCTCCGTTACTGTTCCCCATTGGCGCCAAAACGACGACCAGCGCCCAATGTGGTCATGCAATACGTGGTCAAGCAGCATTACAAGCTTGAAGTCACAATATGCCAGTATATGGACCAACTACCTGCTTCGTGCACAGGCTTGCATACCCTGTGTATAAAAGGAAATCAACATGCAGCATACTCACATTCACAGATACGCATATATGACTTCAGACCCTGGCCAAGGCTCTGAGACCACACGAGCTCAAAGCGACCAAGACGACGATACAGCAGTTTCGACTGTCATCACTACTGTCAATGGCTTGCTGCTACTGTAAGCTAGTACAACACATTGTGTTCGTCCAACAATAGATGTAGCGCTAACTACGCTTCCATGCAATGTACAGCTATCTACACTCTTTGACAAGGTACTGTGAAGGGCTGAGGACTGAATCACTGCCAGCTTGATGTCCAGACTGCATGAGCTTCTCACATTTGCTGTGATCATGATCCTGGACTGCAACATGCGTGGTGGCTCTGGGTGGACTAGAGATTGACATGCGTGCAGCTTGCTGTGCTTGGGCCTCTGGGAGATGGACAGCAGGAAGTGAGTGGCTACAAGTCGTACCATCATTCTCCTTGCTGCCTGACAGTGCATGCTCACGTGCATCACTGCTGACGATCTCTTGAGAGGGCTGCGCAGTACTGCCTGCATATGTCATGAGAAAGACTGCAAGGCAATGATCAGCACTGTGATTTTCGATGCAAGCTGCGCAGCAGTACTGAGGGGCAAAGTACTAAGTACACAGGGCTGACAAATGAGTAATTGTGAGCTGCAGTGCAACAGAATGCAAGCATGGCATTGTACATCTTGCTGATGCTGGCATTAACCACATGAAGGGTATGGTCTGTTTCGAAAGGCCTGCACGAAAGGTCACTGTGGAGCAATGCTGTTACCAATGTCAGCAGTTTGACTTGCAATACTGAGACGTTAAATTGCATTAGCAAAGTTGCAAGGCCCACCTGGTTGATCCTTCTGAAGTGCTGCTGCTGCAGCGTACAGAGCTGCCCCTTCAGCATGCACTGCCTTCATGAGAGACTCCAGATCCAAACTAATGTCATCAGCTTGACTCTCATGCACATATTGCAGCGCCGTGGGGTTGAACATGACAGCAGGCTTAGAAAGGCTAGCAGTTGGCAACAGCTGGTGCAGGTGCTGCTGCTGTTTCAAGTTACTGATGGACGAGAGGGTCACGGGAGTGATGACAGGAGGTAGGGATGAGAGGGGACAGTTAGGGCTAAGGGTCAGGGGGGGACTGTCCAGCTTCAGCGGGGGTGGCTGCCAGAGCTGCATGCGGCTCAGCCCTGAGAAGGGAATTTGGAGCATGGCCGCCATGTGTGCTGATGCTGCTCTGTGGAGCTCTGATTGCTGCGAGTGGGGATTGGTCACAGCAGCCGGACCAGCATCCTGCTCATGTGGTTGATCTGTGCTGGCAGCAATGCTGGACTGTACATCCAGTGTGCGGGGCATGGCATGTGGCTTTGCAATGGGGTTGGTCTGTAGCTTGAGAGAGGGCACAGAGAGATGGGAGCCACCTGCATCAGCCTTGGTGATGGTTGCAGTGGAAAAATGAGTGTGGTCAGCGCCTGCAGCACTGTCAGTGCTCTGCTCTGCATGGGAATCCTGCTGGTCAGCCTGAGGCTGCTGCCCCTTGGTCTGCTGCTGTGCAGCAAGAAGCAAGCCATGCAAGTCCTCCTGACCAGCCTCAGGTGGCAGAGGCTTGACCAGCCCTTCTAGGCTGGTGACATCCAGGTTGCCACCCACTGCAGCCAGCAGCTGCCTTTTGATTGAGTCAGAGGGGTCAAAAGGAGAGGGGCCGACAACAGCGTCAATAACACTGTGCCCAGCTGTTGATGCCCCGGAGGGCTGATCATGCAGCAGCTGTGGGTGGAGGCCCCTGCTGTCTGGAGCATCTGGTGTGACAGCATTGCTGCTGCTTTTGCTGCCAGACTGGAGACCCGCGTCGCAGTGCATGGCTTGAGGGGGGAGGGCCATGTGCTGAGGCTGGCCTGAGCTACCGGGGTAGAGCAGGGGTGGGGTGTTGTGACCCCCTTGCGGGGTGGGCTGCCAGGATGCACTGCTGCCGAGGGTTTCCTTGGCTGCAGCAGAGTGGGCTGGCTGTGAGGCCAGGTCACTGGAGTTGTCAGGGGACTCGAGACAGTCTGGGCTGTCTCCACTAGAGACCTCTGTCTTGACAACAGACAGCAAGGCATGCCTGGTGTCGGTTTGCATGTCAGGCGATACATGACGAGAGCTGTGATGGAACAGTGGGCGGGAGTCATTGGGATGGCTGGCGATCTTTTGCCGCTTCTTGGGAGGCTGCTTGAACAGCGGGGGAGCATTCTGTGCATGTGCCATGTGTTTGGTCAATTCTGCATGTGGACACAAGAATGTCATCATCTGTCTAGCCGAGCTGCAGGCATGGCCTGTATCACCGCAGCTTCATAGCAAGGCCAACAACCTGGGAATATTCTGCAGTTTGTGTGTGAAAGTATTTGTGCCAAGGCAGCACTTCTGCCACAACAGCTTTATCTACAGCACAGCACAAATCAAGCGGATCATTGAGTCACTGGAATCATCTCAAATTTTGAGCCAACAGCAGCACAACTGATATGCACCTGACAGGGACCCTTTGGATGTGTGTGCTTAAGTATGCTACAGGTCAAGTACGCTACAACGTCAAGTACAACCTACAAACACCACAGCTGCAGGCAAAGACAGTGTAGCAGCATCGAAAGCACTAGCAGCACATGAGGTCAGAAATGTGCTCACCAGCTGATCCTGGCTGTGACATGGAGGCCTGCCCACTAAGCTGGGTGGAGCCCTGCCTTGCAATGTCAGCAGAGCCTGAGCCAGAGCGCAGGGCCCAGCCTGCTGAAGCTGCAGCTCTGGTGCGGGGTCTTGAGGGGGGTGGGCCGGGGTCAGGGGAGGGAGACTTGGACGATGGCACATCTAAAGCCCTGAACAGCATTGTGGCAAATTCGTGTAGTTGAGCCCTACCATCTTTGCAGTGACTGTCATGTGTAAACAAGCTGGGCACAAAGCATGGGATAACTTTGCAATGTTGCAAGGGTGCCACCAGCAGAGAAGTGCATGTTTTAGGGAGGACTTGTGTCAAGCATACATCTCATACAAAAGAAGTTACTGGAGGCATCCTGCATTTGCTCACAAAGATGCAATCAGCGGCAGCAGCACACACCTGGACTTCCTTGCACAAGCTCTGGCTGAGCGCTTGGCTGTCTGCAGTGTGGTCTGCACAGCTGTGGGAGATGGCACCGGCGACACTGACAGTTCTGTCAGCTGCTGGGCCGCGTCGCAGTCTGCTGCATCCAGATCATCCATGCCGGCCATGTCAAAGTCAGCATGCTCTCCAGCCCATTCTGAGGTGTCCTCAAGGCTGCTGACTGAGTTGCTGGCGCTGAGACTACTTCGCATAGAAGAGCCTGAGTAGCAGCTTTGCATGCGGTTGTAGCCCCTGGTGCCTGGCCTGCTGCTGCCTGATGCAGCTGATGCACGTGCCTCAGACGCAACTGTCGCAGCCCCGCTGCTGCGTCTGCTGCTGTCACCAGACGCCCTGGCTTGACCAGTTTCAACCTTGCGCTTCATGGTGCTGTTCCAGTGGTTCTTGATAGAGTTGTCTGTTCTGCCTGGCAGGTACTGGGCAATCTTGGCCCACTGGTTGCCATACTCGGCATGTTTTTCAACCAGAAGCTGGTCCTCCTTCCCTGTCCAGTCACCACGCTTGATCTTTGGATCAAGATGGTTGTGCCACCTGCATTGCAAGCAGCATCAGTCAGAAACAACATTTGGGTTGCAGCAGTCTCTGCGCCAGAATGAAGTTCATCTGCAAATCTGCAGTACGTGATGTCAAGAACAAGCAAATGTAGCACTTCAGCAGATTGCTTACTCATAGTTGCACACTGTGCAGAACAGGATGTGTCACCAGGAATCACCAGCTTACTTGACTATTGAGTAACAAAGACAGGCAATCAAAGGCTCAGTGTGCACACCACTTGATGTGAACCCCTGTGGCAGATACACAAACCATGCACAACCGTTGAATATACCTTTCTCTACACTGTTTCCCAATGCGCCCAGGAAGCTCCTGTGCAATCAAGGACCACCGCTTAGCACCCAAGTTTCCGACCAGACTGGCAATCTTGTCATCCTCCTGCAGTGGCACTGCCAGTGGCTTGAGTCGAATGTATGTTCGCACCACTGAACAGCTTGATGTTGCAGCAATGATGATGTCTCCCGTAAGGTCTGAGACAGAGCCGCCAAGCTACCTTACCTCTTTAGTCCAGGGTCCTTTCACCAGTTCAGGATTCAAGACCTTTTGCCAGCGATGTAGGCACTGTACATCTGTTCTGTCCTCAAAGTATTCAGCTGCAAAAACAGCAAACATTGTTGACACAAGAGGCAAGACTGGCACCAAAAGCAGAGGACTATTGCTGCAGAGCCTGCAGCTGGAAATTATGCACATCAGCAGGCTGATTGAGCGAGCAGCTTACCGACTTGCTTCCAGTTTCTGCCACCATGATGATGCACAGCTCTCCGCAGCAGCTCGTCCTGCATCACAAGCCGGTGGACATATGAACGTGTACAGTCGTTGCCCTTGAGTAGTTGCGCGACGGACTTCCGCTGATGAGGCAAAAAGAAGCAAGCTTACCTGCTCAGGGGTCCAACCTCCCTTGGCAGACTTGCGAGTTGGTCCGCCTCGGTTGCTCTGCGTTGAAGGAGGCACTGCTGGGAGAAGAAACCCGCCTTGTTTTCTGCAGAACAGACAAGAATGACATACACAATGGCATATCCGGCAAGCAGTACTGGGCATGAGCAAAAGTGGTATACCCGTGCGCAGGCGGCAGCTGAGACACAGTCTCCTCAGCCTTGTCTTGTTGCCTTGTTCTCGTACTCGTACGTAGAGTGCCCGATCCTCGTCTACGGTCTGCGCCAGGCATTGGGGGCTTGCAAGTTGCAACACGGTCGCAGCATGCGACTGAAACAGCATGCGACTGAAACAAGTAATTTACGCACAGAAAGTAGTTCAGAAGCGGGGTGTCCAAGGCGACCAGCACTTTGCAGTTGGTGTTCATCACTTCAAATTTGATCGTTGTGACGATGCTTGCCTGATCTGGCACCAGGCATCTAGCCCAACATAAACCCGCCAAAATTCACGAGGGGGATGCCATAAACGGTCAGCAACAAGCAGAGAGTTGCCAACATCCTTAAAAGTTCCAGTGGGTCGGCTCTTGTGATTCTCGCACCTCATCCACCATTGCCGTGACTGTTGTGCTACCTCATCAGTACATTGCAAACAGAACTACAACAGGTAACAACTTTAAAGATTTCATCAGCTGTCGCAGGCTGCAACTCAAAGAAAAAGACAGGCATCACATTGCTGCTCTTGTTCAGAGCAACACATATCGGGGCAAGGCTGCTGCTTATTGTCACGTCACCATGCTGTGCTTTTGTCTTTCAGTCACCGCGTGCACACTGAAGCAAGCACACCAGCCATATGCCATGCTGCAACACCAATTCTGGCACACACAAGCAATGTAGTTGTATCATTGTGGTTGCTGTCTAAGCATAGGCAACTTGTGCACCAGCTGGTGCTGACTGCTGCTGCTGCTTGCCTTGTCCCAGCTTCTCAGTGGTGTTCTCATATGTCTTCTTCTCCAAAGAGATAGGCTCCTTGGTGTCTGCAACAGTACACAACAACACGTGAAAGCATAGCAAGACACTGCTGACAGCAAATCAGGCAATTTCTTTGCCCACAAGCAGACCTTGCATGAACTCTACAGCCACAAGGAAGAGCGCAATGCATTTGAGTGTGAGGTACAGAACTGAAGAGCTGGATCATGAGCTGGAAAACGTTTTAACTATTATCATTACTACAGAACTGAAGACTGCTCACCATTCTCAAAGGTGACATCTCCCTTGATGACAACCCCCCTGACAAATTTGACAGGGCCCTTGACAGTCAGACTCTTGGCATGAATCAATGACGGAGGAGCCTCCGTCAAAGCCTCCATCTTGTCAACCAGCTTATAATACTTGTCGTCCAGTTTCACCATAGGGCAGCTTGGCACTGCTAGCACAACTGTGCTCTCCTTGGTGACCTGCCATGCAATCAGATTCACACGAGTGTTTTGCATGTATCTAGTATGGCCAATCAGACTCAGTGGCAGCTGCTGTACACCAGGCAAGCAGATATGCTTGTTGAGCATCCAGCTCATGCACAACAAATGACAGAAAGATGCCCTTATGGCTGGTGCAGTTGACAACAGCAGACACCAGATCACATGCATGTCAGCTTCATGAATTCAGCTTGACAAAACTGACACTCTGAAGTCCTGTCTGCAGCCGCAAGAATTGATACATGTACTCTACATTCTGCAAACTCAGCAATACCTCATACACATCTGATCTCAGGGCAAACAGGTCATTGCATGTCTTCACAGGGGCAAATCGATCCCTGGGCACCACCACCGCTCCAGCATCATCAAAGCATTCAATGGCAGAGCCCATGGCAGTTTCCAGTTGGAAGACTGCTGGTGTGTCTGAGTCCCTAGGATTGATGGTCTTCTTGTTCTTGATGAGAGGCAGCTGCAGCACCCCCTTGTTGGCATCAAGCGTCGCTTTCAAGCTGGGCAAGTTCACCCACAAGTTGTTTGTGTTGAAGAACTTGTGCCTGCATGTCAATCATTAAAGGTCAGAACTATGTCAACAACCTGGCTTCTGTGTCTTGTGGCAGATGGCTTTCCCAAACATGCAGAAGCATGGAGCCCAGAACGCTTTATCAGTAAAGTGACAACAGAGATGTATGATGGTAGATGGTTCTATCTGATATGCGTTGTTACAGGCAAGCGTTACGTCTATCAACTTGATGTCACACCATGCAGCAGTGGAGTTTGTATGTCACATGTGCTGCTGAATCTGGATGCGGGGAAGCACAGGCATGGAGCCTACTTGGAGATGTTTTCGAAGTCGCCCTTGTCCTCGTCCGGGCACATGGCAGACTCCCTGAGGACAAGGCGGCCATCTGACTTGCGCTTGGCCAGGTGACCTCCCTTCTTGTCAGCTGCAGTCCTCTCAGCTACTTCACACACGAAGCCCTTCTTACTGGATGCAAAGTAGGCTAGAAGGTCCAGGTCCAGTGTGGCACCCAGATTGTCACTATTTGAGACAAACAGGTACTTGATGCCTGATTTGATGAGGCGGTCAAGCATGCCTGACCCCAACAGACTGGAGTAAATGTCTCCATGACCAGGGGGACACCTGCAGTCATTCAGCACTGTTACAGGAAATTGAGACAGCAGCGGTTGTTGATGGATGCAATCATGCAATTTGTAAGAAGATGGGACGCTCAGGAGCTCTTTCACTCTTATGAGACACTGAGTGCATGGGATCAGCCTCACTGACTGTAGTTGTCTTTCAGACATCGGCACTACCGAGGCAACATGCACAAAAGATACAATTATAAAAATGCGCAAAACATGATAGGCAAGATGCTAGACGCAAAGCTGCAAGGCAGTTTGCAGAGCTTTACCACTCTAGGTCTGGGTCCTGTTGCCAGGTGGCAGGCTCAAGTGTCTTTGCATCCACCTTGGGGGACTTGTTCTGAAGCAGCTCGACATCCTCTTCATTGATGAGGTCCTTGTGTGCCTTGGCCAGGTGCTCCTTGGTGTCATCACTAGTGCTAAAACTGTTCATCAGCACGAACCGAACGTTGGAATCGAAGTTCTTCCGCGTGTACTTGATTTGCTCTGCTATCAGGTCCAGGAAAGTCTTGTTGTCCTTCACAACTAAAAGACTCTTAGCCTTTTCCAGACCCATAGACGTGCCCAAGCCACCATTGAGCTTCAGCACGGCTGTAGCAGACAGAAGCTCCTGAACATCAAACACGCTGTCAGAGGCAAGATTCTGCAGCTCATGTACCCAGAGCTCAAGTGGACTTTTCTACCTGCTTGTTGGCGCCTGAGGATGTTTTCAAATCCACGAGCTTTGGAAGCTCTGGTACAGCGTCGATCTCCTTCTCGGGCAACTGCATGGATTGAAGCCATCAGCAAGCAGGGTTCCGCTGGGTAGGCTGTTCTGAGACTCCAGATCAGATAGCATGACCTACCAGACCAGTTGCTCCTCCTGCGAGCTGATCGTAATTCATGCGAAAAGCCGCAATAGCAGCCTGGCTTAGGCCAGCATCCTTCATCTTTTTCTCAAACTTGTCCATCTTTGCAAACGATGTCAAAAACTACAGTAGTCTGCTGCACAGTACTGCCTGACTGTGTTCTTGTTCGTGGTATAACCGGCGTGTGATCACAAGTAAAGCGGTATTCTTGATCTGTGCGGAAAGAAATTCGAAGGAAATCGATTCGGGCGTTGGGATTCTAAACTGAGATAGGCAGCACAGTACAGGCAGACCTTCCTTGGTAGACTGGACCTCAGATATACGTTCCCAAGGATGCACTGATCTGCAGAGCCTGGTCATGTGCCTGGATTGTCCAGAATGTGATTCAGTATGCAATCATGCAAGGTTGTTTTAGGCTGCACAATGTGGTGAAATGAAGTGAAATGCATCTCAGAGGACAAACTTGCATTCATGGTGAGTAGAATTGCTGGCTTTGACAGCTGCTCACATGTAGAGCTGATATTGGAGGTTGTGTCAGTCATTCTAGAGAAGGCAAACCTTACTGAGACAAATCGTACAGTGCTGTGTGTCAAGTGAAACTTAGCATGTGACCATGTTATTTGCACATTGCATGCTGCCATGCATGGAGTGAACATCTATAGACCTTTGCCTTCGCCAAAAATTGTAATAGGGTCACAATAGCCATTGTGATCACCATAGCATAGGTCTGCTGTACATGCGTACACATGTGCATGAGCTTGGCAAATCACCGCTAGTCTCTGAGGCTCATCCCTAAACAAGATATTGAGGTCATCATGTCACCACTCGAAGTCAGGGCAGCCATAGAAGCATCAAACAGTATTTGAGTTGCTGCAACCGCAAAGTTGCCATTCACAGCTGTTGATTGCATGGTTTAGGTTTTGCTGCAGATTCTGCACGTAAGGGGTTGCAGCTGCATTTGCGATAGCATGTATGTGCACATAGTGTCGCGTTGTGGCTGTGTATCATAGTGTGATGTATGCCTTGGCAGGTTTTGCTCTTACGTGTCTTTCCAGCATGCAGCTTAGTGCGCCAAGTGCTCAGAGATCAGTTGTTGTTCCAACATGCAAACTTTGGCTGTGTGCCCAATTGCACTAAGCCAGTGCTGTGTATAAGCGTCACCCTGTAACATGTGGCTTGCAGTTCTCAATAGACATCCATCTGACATCATACAAACGGGCATACTGGAATGATTTCCACATGCTGTCAGTATTTCCTGCAAATTCTTGTGTCATCATCAGGTCAGATACAGGGGCCCTCTTGACGAACGCTGCACAAGGGCAAGAGATATCAGAACGACGGCTGTCACATGATGAAAGTATTGTGGAGCAAACTGTTGTGGTGTTAAGGCAGCCTTTGTGCAGACAACAGTCCAGCTGGTCAAGCAAAATTTGCAAGCCAGAGCGTCTGTACATGTAGTGCAAGTCAACAAATTCCGGTTGAAGTGGCTGGTCTCTGGTACCAGACCGGTCAAAATGGCTGTGTAAGACTTCCCTGAAATCTTGTCACATGCAGCAGCAGGTGCAGTCAGCATGGCGCTTTCTGGCTGCAGGGATTGTGCTCATGCAATAAGAGGCCAGCTGACCTGTGCCTGGATGCTATCCAAGTAAGCTTGCCAAGCCTGACAGAATGGCAGGCTGAGCTGCAGATGCACATCAGTCATGAACATCTGCAAGAAATCAACAGCCTAGCGTCCTTTGGATGTGAGCTATCGTCCTTCAAAGCATGCATCACATCTCTGACATGTTACTTGACATGCAAAAAATGCATGATACGGAAACCTTCACCAACACTGATTTACAATCAGCCGCAAGGATAGTAATGCCAGTGAAACACAACAACAATTGTTGCAAATAGACGAGAAGATACAGAGAGGGAGATCACAGCACACAAGATGACGGCACCCAAACATGTCATGTAATGTACCACTGCAAGAAAGACTACAGAGATGAACGCTTGAGTCAGGTCAGCAACCAAAGGGGCAAGTAAGTATAAGCAGATCGAAATCAACCTTTGGTGATGTGGCTGGGATACACTGGTCCAGCTGAAGGTAACCAGCCACTTCAAGCTCCTTTGAAGAGGTTATTCTCAGTCCATGGTGGCTGGTAGTTGCTGAATGGTTACTCATTCAGCATATCATGGTTACTCCATGACATGCCAGGCGCAATTGTCCATGTGCTCAAATTCACCTGGCAATGTCCTTGCATAATCAGGTATTCAGCAGCAACAACGCCAGCATGCTTATAAACTAATTAGCTTGACCCCATGATGAGCCAGATATACCGTGTGCGTGGCAACCAATGCTTGTGGTCGGTGGTCAACAAATGCAGTCGTGGAATTTCATTTGGCACATACCTCCTGCAGAGCAACAAATAGGGTTGACATGAGTTCAGCATACCGGTATATACAATTCACAATGCAATGAGAAGTAAATGACACAAGCTGCAGAGAGTTTAGGTTTCAGTCTAGGTTTTGGAGTTCCTTAGAAGTCATAACAGTATGACCTCCCCGTTTTGGGATTGAAAAGAGCTTCTTCACTATACTATCTATGGTCAATACAGTCTCAGACTGTGTCTCTCTGTCTTTCTCAGGCCTACTGAACAAGGGGACCTAAGAGCAAGGTACAGTGTTACTGTACACTGGAATGAAGTTTGGCTGGAAAGCGCGTACCAGGGCCGCCCATGAGTCATGAGGCCGCACGTGGTCAGGTCCCGGTTTATATTCGAGAGCAACACTAACGTAAGCTCATATGCCTAAAAGCACGACTGAAGTATACACAGTCTGTGAGAACTTCTCACAGAAAACGACTGTTTGATCTGCATACATTGCGCATCTCACGTCGATTGTAGCAACTGACCTTCACCATGACTGACCACAGCCTGCTATCTTTCACACCCACTAAGCATTCAGAGAGCAAGACTCACAAGGCTACAGAATGGCAAGGAAAGAAAACACTCCAAGTTAATGACCATGCTTTGCCACTCCTTACAGACCAGGTTGGTACGCTGGGGTGCTTTGTCAGGACGGTCATCTGCCGCTGGCAGGAATTGATCAGACTCCTGCCCCCCTGCAGCACGACGTCATGCTCAAGATCACGGCGACAGCCATCTGCGGCTCGGACTTGCACCTATATTTGAACGCCATGCCAGGTGTGCATTGCAATGTCAAGACAAGCACATTGCAAGGCGTTGAGTTCACTTTGGTTTGCTGTGAAGCGTTGCAAGATCTGTGTTCTGCATGCAAAGATCCGCTCTTGTAGCATCGCGTTTCGAAGTCTTGCTAGTGTTGCTCAACAATTTCGGCTCAATTTCGGCATTGTAGGCATGAAGAAGGGCGACGTTCTTGGTCATGAGTTCATGGGTGTGGTCGAAGAAGTGGGCTCAGAAGTCACCAAATTCAAGAAGGGTGACCGTGCTGTAGCCAGTTTTGAATTGGGCTGTGGACAGTGTATTTTCTGTAAGCATGACCAATTCAGCAGCTGTGACACTACCAACCCAAGGTGAGCGTGATGATGCATTGTGGTGTGCTGACTGTAGCTTGCCACAATATGTTGACATCCTGCTTGATGCTGCAGCACACAGCAAGGAGACCTGTATGGAGACAGAACAGCTGGGTTCCATGGTTACTCACACTTGACAGGTGGCTTTGATGGCGGGCAGGCTGAGTATGCTCGTGTCCCATTCGGTGAGCAACCTCTGCTGCCTTTCATCAAACAGTCAGCGTGTCACTTCTGATGCCAGCCTTCCCAGCAATTTCTGTGTCAACCCTGCAGGAAGTGTCTTGCTGCTAGTTTTCCAACATAAGTGTAATGTCATGTCCACAATGTCATGTCCATGACAATTGTTTGGTTTGTAGGTGATTTGAATTTGATCAAGGTGCCTTCAGACTTGTCCGACAACCAGGTGCTGTTCTTGTCAGACATCTTGGCAACAGGCTGGCACGCAACAGAGCTGGGCAATGTTCATGATGGCGACTCAGTGGCCATCTGGGGCTGTGGACCAGGTCAGTCTATCTGGTCTTGTAAATGTCTTGGTGCACTTGCATTGCATTGCATTGATATTGGCGTGTTCCTGCATAGCATCTATCACAGCAGCTTTGTCCGCCCATCTAGCTGTGTTGCTCGATAACACAATATGCAGCATACACGCAACAAAGACTGCTTCGTCTGTTCTTGCTGCGGTAATCTTCCTTGTGTGCTAGATTGGGTCCCCAATTGGGGCACATGAGACATTGTGATCCCTTTTCTTGTCAGGCTTGCCTCTAGCAGGGACATTGACCTCCTGTGCATCTTCTACGCAGCCGATTGCCTCTGTGTTTTTGCAGTTGGCATTCTGGCAGCTCAATGTGCTCACATTCGTGGCGCCAAGCAGATCATTATGATTGACAACCAGCAGTACCGGTTGGACTTTGCCAAGTCAAAGCTGCCATACTTGCAATTGCTCAACTTTGATGACACCAAGGATGTGGTCAAATCCTTGAAGGAGATGACCAACCATGGACCCGACGTGTGCATTGAAGCTGTGGGCTTCCACTACACCAAGACCTTGGCAGACAAGATTCAGATGGCACTTATGTTGGAGACTGACCCAGCTTCCATGCTGAATGAGATGATCTTGGCTTGCAAGAAGCGGGGCAGAATTTCCATTGTGAGTGCTTCCCAGCCGTGTGTTTTCACAAGAATTGTTGTGGGGGAACACTCGGTCTGCTACGCCAAGTCTGCTTCGTGCTTGTGATGTCTGTGCAACCATGTCCGAATTTGCCTTGTGCTGCGCAAGCCATGCTGTCTGCTGTGTTGATTTCTTGACATGGTTCTAGACAGGTCTTCCTGTTGCTGCAGGTTGGGGTCTATGCTGCCACCGTCAATGGGCTGAACATTGGTGCTTTCATGGAGAAGGGTCTATCAATGGCTGCTGGACAAACTCCAGTGCAGGCATACTGGTTTAAGCTTTTGGACTTGATCAAGGAGGGCAAGCTGACACCAGAGATGGTCATTACCCATGAGCTGCCTCTGACAGAGGCTGCACATGGATACAAGATCTTCAACGACAAGACTGACAACTGCGTGAAGGTTGTTTTGAAGCCAGGAATGACTGCCTAGACCTCTGCAAGTAGTGCTTCAGCCATCTCAGAGATTGATGTGAGTGTGTCCATGTGATCTGTCAAACTTCGGTGTGTGTAAACTTTGCGTTGGCTGCAAATACTGCTTTTGTGCTGTTCTTTGCTGCTACAAGCAGACACCATGCAGGCGTCTATGCTGTCAAGTTGAACTTTGGTAGCAGCTTTCTGGGAACTGTTGATTTCATTGCAATAAAGTTGGTGTATGATGTTGCTCTGGTGACTTCGTGGTGTAACTATGTCAGCCCGTCTACCACTGCCATCAAGGCAGAAAGCATACAGGCATGATATGGCATTGTATACTCCTCCTGTGATGCACCAGTCAATAACGTACCCAGATGCGCATTACACATGATGGTTTGCGGGTGCGCAGTCCTGCTGGGTTTAGGGTTTAACCGGCAGGGCAACGTCAGTCATTCATTTAGCACCTTACAGTCTGGGGTGTGGAGCCAGTTGTGACTCATCAGACATCCTGGCTTGAAAGCACAGGTGTATGTGGTGTGCAACAAAACCAAGCTGGTGGGAATTCTGCTCGAAAAAGAGCCTAAGGTCCCGTTGTTGGTAGTTTGGGCCAAATAATGAGAAATGCTGACCTCTAATGATGCTGTAAAAAGGGCAGTCAAAAAGGAAATGTTGCTCGTCTTCAACCGCTTGCATAGAACAGTGACCAAGTCAGTCCAATGTCAGCCTGCTGAGCTATTGCGCCGATGGGTTCGGAGCGCAGCCTCAATCAGTCATTTTGGCGCAATACACATGGTCACCACATGCTACACGTGTCGCGTCCTGCTGATGCATGTGAATAGCTTCCCCGCCGCTGCATGCAACATGCACAAAACGCATGAGGGGTCACGTTGCTATAACACGTGGAAGCCGTGTGAAAGTTTGTAGTACATTGTGACCGCTCAGCAAGACGTCCTCGTCACCTAAAATGACACATGCACCCTTGCAAAAGATCTCGTGAGTCCATGTGCAAACGGACTAAATGAATGATTTTGGCGGGCAGATGAGGCATGCATGTGCATAGTAGCTTTATGTACAGCCAGAAACTAAAGCAGAATGTCCACCGCTAGCCACTTCCAAAGGCTTGCATCGGACCAGCACTTCAACAATTCCACTCAATTCTCGCATGCATAGGTCCCATATCGTGTTTTTAAATGGGCTGCTAAGATCCCACAGGGCAGCATGCCCTTTCATTTCATCCATAATCATATGACTGAAGCTGCATGCAGCAAGGGCAACTTTGCTCTATTGATACCAGGACTCATGTTGGCTGGTCAAACTTCACGGACGCAACGTCAGTTCTCATTCATTCAGATGGCATCTGCCTCATTCATTGCTAAATGTCTCCAGTTGTCATTTCAATCACAGCCTGAAGCTTCTATGTCTCAATTTTGTCCAATTCTGCCAGCCTTTCTAGAACAACCTGCACAATGTTACACAGTGCATCAGTACATGCAACAGCAGAACGCTTGTGAATGACAGAAGTCAGTGCACGCTGGTCATGAGCAAGCCTTCAAACAAGACTTGCCTTCTTGCTTGTTTCTTGCAGCTCGCCGCCCATGATGAATTCATCCAGCAACAAGTACACCTGCAGAGCAGCTACAGGTTGATTTTGTGCACCTGCATTGGAGAGCTACTTTGATGCGTGTATCCACAGAGAGATAACGTAGTCTGATGTACTGCACTGTGCAGACATTTCTTTTTGCCATTGGGTGCTGCATGCACTGTACTCAAGCGTTTGTGATCCAGTCTCTCCCAGCAGGCTTATAAATTACCTTGTGGAAGTTGAAGACCAAGTCCAGCTCACACACATTGCTGAAGTAGTGGTCAAGTATCTCCACAAACAGGTGGACACTTTCCAGGTAGGCAAGCTCATTGTCTGTGACGTCAACACACATGGAAAAGAACAGACCCGCATACCGCCGGTATATCACTTTGTTCGTCTTGAACTGCACAAATTCCAGGCTAGTCAGTAAGACATCAGCAGCTGTGACCCAGGCTCATATGGCCTCTAAACCATCATACCCTTTCTTACCTCTACAAAGTTTGTGAACTTTGGATCTCTGGTGGCTATAAGTCTATGCACCTCGTACTCAAGACTGTGCTTCTCCGAGTCATCCAACGGAATGTAGTACTTGGCAAGGCGTGTCTTTCCTGCTCTGTTTTGGAGCAGTATGAACCTAATCATCGTGTGTACTGTGTGTACTGTTGAATTCTGATGACGCTTGTATGCAGCAGCCCGGCACCCCGATGGACCTGCACAACAAAGTGGCCTCAGTCAAGAACGCTGTGCAGCCAAAGATTGAGTAGGGGTCATCAAGCCCCACGATTGCCAAAGTCATTACCTCTCCGAGCAAAAGACGTCAGTGCCGCTCAACTCCTACGGAGCAGCAGATTAAACAATCCTCTGCTTTATATCAGGCACTTGTTGTCGCTAGACGTTCGGCAATCGTTGTCTTGACACTTGCATCGATGAGCACTTGGCAAGGAATTATAATTTCGTTAGAATCGCACCAAAAACGCTCTCACTTTCAGCCAAATATGATTTATACCTGTATAACAGCTTAGTGTGATGCTACGTGCGCTTGCACAGACGACACATGTCTCATACAGAATGTACCACCTGCTCCTAGACAAAGTTTCAACGACCACTAACGGGGCATCACTAGCTTTGGCTTCAACAGTGTCTGCATTTGTCACCCACAGGACCAAATCTTCCTGCACTTGTAAGCTGTCCCATTTGTGATTGCATCAAGCCGTGATGGTAGGTCTAGCCTGGGCAGGAGTACAGCATATTGTGATCTTGAAATGGCATTGTTATCACCTGGGCCTGTTAAACACAGTTTGCAAAGCACAATCATCCTGTGCATGAACATTGAAAGGTCTTGATGGGCCCAGTCCATGACATAGTGGGGCACTATACCCTGACTGGCTGTTATGTCGCACTGGACACAGCAAGACTCCTCATGCAGCGTTTGACATGAAGCGCAGCCTTGAGAAATCAGAATGCCTGACATCAGAGAAAGAGCACAACCGCATCAGAAAGCAAGCAGTGGCACAGCGGCAATAACTGCAACTGGTGCAAGCAACCAGATGGTGCAGAACAGAATAAGCAGATTGCAGTACAGAATGTGTACTTGTGTACAGTCTGTGACATGCTGAGGGCAAATTGGGTGCTGCCAGAGCATAACCGCATCAGAAAGCAAGCAGTGGCACAACGACAGTTACTGCAACTGGTGCAAGCAACAGGATGGAACAGAACAGAATAAGCAGATTGCAGTACAGACTGTGTACTTGCAGTACAGACTGTGTACTCCTACCAGAGCACAATATGAATCACATTCAAATCATAGCAACTTGTCTGGTATGAAAAGCGTATATTCAAAGCAAGATGTGGGTCCGACAAGAATTAAAACATCAGACACAGACTATTTATACACTCAATCACAGCAGTATCACAGCAGTATCACAGCAGTACCTCAACATTACGGCACAGGCTCAGCTGAAGCAACCTCCAAGGCCACAGAGACCTTGGATCTCAGAGGCAACGCTCCACCTCGCCAACAGCAAGAGCAAGCTGTAGCAAGCTTCACTGGCCAACCCTACCCCTCAGGCCAAGGCTGAGTACAAGGTCGACAGCCGAGCAGCCCACAAGTCTGCACTTGCTGATTACCATCATCACTTTACACAGATGCTCACAAAGGTGCAGCGCTCCATGCGCAAGGGCGACACACACCCAGCATACAAGGTCCTCAGGCAGCTCAGCAAG
>JAABUP010000960.1_pt1 | contig 61896 bp, 57 predicted proteins | sample 5559201 | NCBI WGS metagenome assembly JAABUP01 (sample SAMN10711887, study PRJNA513373) | rock metagenome | isolation source: Antarctica rocks | place: Antarctica | reverse complement strand
GATGAAATCATAGACCTGGTCACGCATTAATCCTGATCATCATGAACGAGAAGCCTCTTTTAACATACGCTTGTCACCGTGGGATATCCATGAGACTCAAGCACCTGATCTCCCCACTCAATGAGAGGGATGCCGTGATCGAGGAGAAGATTTGTTGCGCTTCGAAAATCTTGCTCGACTGTCAAATTCATTAATTCTGTAATATGGTGTGCCTAGGATTCCGAGAGGGTGATCATGGACGACTCTCAATTCTCTTAAGGTCCAGAATAAAAGAAGCGAAGTATCACAGGCCTGAAGAGACGATGAGCCACATGACTCTTTATGTTAAGGGCGCTAAAGTACTTGGCCATGAATGCCTAGTAGGCAAAGCCCGGCACGCCATCCTACGAAATCAACAACTCGCTACACCGATACATACTGGAAGCTCGTTCAATTCCTTAAAATTTACCACCTTCACTTCTATCTTTCACAGTTCTGCTAGCCAGACTACAACTGTTTGAAGTACCATAGTTGCTTACGAACGAGAAGGTGGCTGAGTCTAGGCAGCAAGTTTTCTTCAATTCTCGCTCCGCTCAGGGGTGTGTTCCATCGCGCTCCCCTTCTGCTTCCCCTTCTGCTCCCTCCCTTCTGCTTCCCCATGCTCCCTTCTGCTCCTTCCTGCTCCCGATCAAAGCGGCCATGCTCCCTTCCAAGGACGGAAATGGAAATCGGTCACCTTCACCTCGGGGCATATATATGTATATACATATATCTATACCTAAGCTTTTACTTGGACTCCTCGGTCTGGGGGTTATACAATTGTCAATCCGGCTGCGATTCGGGGCGTTGCGCATGCTCTTGCATTGGTCGGACTGGGTGGGCTTGGACAGCACCCGGTTAAGCTCACGGTCGATGTCGATTCCCGTTGCGCGCTTGGTGGATACCGATCTTGCGAGCCTGCGGTGTCGAGGATCGCAGCAGCTTATACACACACGCAAGTAAGCCGGAACGTTAGGGCGTGATTCCCCACACGAACCATTGCTGGGCTTAAATCCCATTCGCGTCGAGACCAGAGCCTGTAGGCCGAACCGCTCCGTCAATCCATACGTGTACGGGAAACGTTACATGTATGGTCGTGTCGGATGGGTTTTGGACACAACTTGAAATTTCTACCTGTACATACCCGATGATCGGGTACGAACAACTATCGTTTGTAGAGTACTCTACAAATGCCTGACTGAGATACCTACCTAGGGAGTCTGTCTGGTGGACCTACTGTCGTATGTATGTACGGACGAAACATGACTAACCCCCTATGATTCCCACCCACCGACCAACGCCCAACGCCCAACACTCAACCACAATCAACTGCCTTGAACAAGTAGAGTACAAAGAACCCCAGAACAACTATTCTCTCATCCCCTCGCCGAAATCATCTTCAGCCACTTCTCCCTGTCCATGTCCTTACAAGCAGAGCAGGCTGGCATGACTTCACTGTACAAGTTCGGTGAGTTCGATGACCGAGGGTTGCTGTCAGACAAGACGACGAAGGTGGGCTCGAGGGGGCGGATGTGCTGCGGATTCTGTAAATTCGGGGAGGGAGGGCGCTGTTGCCGTGCAAGTGTGGAGTGTGTGTTTGAGACTGAATAGGTGCTCCGATTCGTGCGGTCATGATGGTTGCGTCGAGGTTTGTAAATAGTGTGGTCTGATAGATCAAGGGCTTGCAGATGTCTAGTCATAAGTCGGAATATACATGGTGATGATGAGCTCTATGGTCTGTTCTGCGGAGTGCGTCAGATACGTAGGACTGGTTGGGAGGTGGTCGTTTGGGAATTGGGAGTGTTCTATTCTGCCTCCCTCAACGTACGAGTACTCTACATGGTGAGTGTGGGGTTGGATTTAATGATTTGTAGAGTACAAAGCCCTGACATACCGAGGGAATCCGCCTGGCTCATCTACTAGAAAGAAAGGAAGGAAACTTTTGGGTCGGTAGTGGGGAAATTAAGGGCGTTGCAAGAAGGGAAAAAATCATGGAAAAGTGTATTCGTGCCATCCGCCAGGCTGAGCCCCAGAGTCTGTAGAGGTGGCACAGCGAGTTGTTGCCCCATGTTGCACGACGCCCGTCACTTCTCTTCCTCCTCCTCTCTCTTCTCTACTCAGCTCCCACCTCCCACCTTTTACTCCCGAATTCCACCTCTCACCACTCACTCCCCTCGCTTCCCCTCCCAATTCTTCGTCCCCTTATACCCCCTCGTAAAACACCACACCCCGATAAAATACGGCGAGTAATTGTAATCTGGACGCACACCTTTCAAGATAGGCGCGGAGACCATGAGGTGTTGGTGTTGTGTCGTTAGCGGCGAAGAGATGAGGTTACTGACTGGATGCGGGGGATAGGAGCTTTGGCGAGGTTGGGTTGAGGAAGACGGTTTGGTGCGGGGTGTACGTTTTGTTTTTGTGATGCCGGAGTTGAGAACTGCTGGGTTGCGAGTGGAGGTGGGGTGGGATTTGGGGATTTTGGTGAGGGGTGAGATGTTGGAGGCTTTCGAGCGAGGGGATGTGTGGGTTAGACCAGAGGTGGGAAGGGCTGAGGCGAGGGGGGCTATTGTGGCATGGTTCGCGGGCGAAGCAGCTAGATCGTCTGGTTTGTCTTCGGCGTTGTCGTCTTCATCCATTTCGTCTCCCTCGTCTTCTTCCTCGCCTTCGTCGTCCTCGTCCACATCGTCTTCCTCGTCTTCGTCCCCATCGTCTTCCTCGTCTTCCTCCTCCTCTACCATTTCAACGTGTTTCGTGAGGTGAGGTTTGAAAATTAATGGTTGGCGAGCAGACTTGGCTCCAGACTTGGGGAAATTAGTCGACGACAACATTATTGGTTCCTTTGGAAGATGTAGTGTGAGATTTTGGCGCGACGTGATTTGACCTGGTGCTTTGGGTAGTCGAAGAGTGATTCTGGGACGCTTCGTAGGTTTAGAAGGGAAGTCGTCTCCTTCGTCTTCTTGGTCGTTGGTCTCTTCCTCTTCGTTGTCTTCTTCCTTGTTAGGATGTTCTTTGAAGTGAGAGTTGCGGACCGCTGGTTTGCGACCGATGTTGGTTCTAAACTTCAAGGATTTAGTCAATGGTGAGATGTTTGGTGTTTCTGAAAGAAAGGCTGAATGGCTGGGGCGCGTGGTGGAGAGAATCAAGGCTTTGCGTTTTTGTGTTAGGCTAATGGAACTGGTTCGCAGGCTCAGTTGGCAGCTCGTCTTCCCTGTCTTCAACCTTCTCATCTTCCTCCACTTCGTGTTCGTCGTCCTGCCCGTTATCTTCATCTTCATCCCCATCTTCTTCTTGTTCAACCTGTTGTTTTCCCTTATCTAACAGACCTTTTGGACTATCCAATACAAAGCAGGAGCGACCTTTTCTATTGACTACCTTAGAGAATTTAGCACCCGCGGCAAATTCTTTCTTCAATTCAAGTACCCAATCAAGGTGGCTCTCGGGAGTGTTGTATACGCTCGGAGTACCAAGTCGAATTTCTCGGAGGTCTCGTTCAACCTGCATCAGCTTATGTTTAACAGCCTCGAGACTTCTGTTGGGCAAGAACTCTCGGCTTATTTCACGGAACGAAATCCTCTCCCACCTCGCAATGAAAAGGGTTCTCAAGTCCCTTTGAGTCCACCTGGTATAGCCATTTGCACTCCTCCGCCTCTTTGCAGCGGCTGCTCGCTGACGTTTAGGTGCAGATGGCCCCTTACTCACACTGGCATGCAGATTTGAAGACATGCTTAGCCTTCAGAAGAGACTGCTTGGAGACTTCGAACGAGATGCCCTGGTTGCTGCGTCCCACTAAACTTGCTATCTTTCAAAACAACCCGTTAGGCTTTTGGGTCTGTCCCGGTCTGAGTGAGTGCGAGAGTACTTACAAAAGTGCACAGCAAAGCTCTTCGCAAAATAGTACGGCTGAATGAGAGCTGAATGTGGAGGGACCGAAGAGTATCAAAGGTAATGAGCAATGTGGAGAGTTATGCAAAGCTTCGAGGTCGCTGCGAGAAGAAGAGCTTGAGTAAATATGTTGTGGGACGCGTTTACCAACCTTAATATTGCATCGTTGACGGAAGGGCACAGAATCGAGCTAGTACGCTTAGTAAGATGAATCGAAGAGTGTTGTGACTCGTTTTTTGGGGGTCTAGCCCGTGCATGTCAACAACCCCGGTTGAGCAGCCGCCGGATGTATAAAGGAGCCGATCCTTTCATTCAGTCATGTGGGTACACCCGAGTTGCCAAATACTGTGTAAGAAAGCTGACGATTGAACACCATTGCATGCTTGCAAACCGCTTCGAAACATTGGGACCTCAAGATTCATCGACACAGGTTGCCGAACATAATATGCATCGTATCAAAGAGACTATTTAAACGTTTCAAAAACGGAACAGTGGAGGCTAGGCCAATACTGACCATGATCAGCTTCGAAGATGAAAATACCAACCTTTAGAGCTTCGCTTTCTGCCCTTTGTCTTTCTCTTCCTGGACTTTGGCCTTCAACAATCTCCGCAAGATCTTTCCACTGGCACTCTTGGGTACTTCGTCTATAAACCTGACTCCACCTCTAAGTCTCTTATGGCTCGCAACCTTTGCTTCCAACCATCGCACAATCTCCTCTTCCGTTTTCTTCCCGCCTTCGACGCCTTGCGCCGGTACTACATAGGCTCTTGGCACTTCGGTCGCCTGATGCTCGTGATATACGCCGACAACGGCAACATCATTGATCTTCGGATGGCTTGCCAACAGACCTTCTAATTCCGCCGGCGGTACCTGGAAACCCTTATACTTGATCAGCTCCTTCACGCGGTCCGTGATATAGAAGTTGCCGTCCTTATCTTGATGGCCAACGTCGCCGGTCTTGAAATAGCCATCTTCGGTCAGAGCGTGCCTTGTGCCCTCTGGGTTGTTGAGGTAACCTTTGAAGATGTTGGGGCCCTTGATCCAGAGCTCGCCGGTCTCGCCAGCTGGAACTTCTCTCTCTTCAGGAGACATGTACTTGGCAGTTTGGTTGGGTAATAGACGGCCGACGGCGCCTATGGTGCTGTACCAGTCCTCCCATGGCTATCTCGTATGAGCGGTGTCTTCGTCTGAACAGCGATTGACATTATCCTCAGAGATCTTACCTGCGTGTGTGTTGTCGGGCTGGTCTCACTCAACCCATAGCCTTGCTTGACGGGTACCTTCAACCTCTTGTAGGCCGCTTCGACAAGCTCTCTCGTCAAAGGTGCAGCACCCGAGTTTAGCATACGAAGGGAACTCAAGTCATACTTGTCAACGATAGGGTGTTTGCTGAGCAGCAGGACAACAGGTGGGACAACGTATGAGTAAGTGATCTTTTGGTTTTGAACAACAGAGCAGAACTTCTCGATCTCGAACTTGGCCATTACTGTGGTGGTGAGGCCGCTGTACAAAGCTTGGTGAATGAGGCAGGTAAGTCCTGGATATATCTGTTAGCCCCAGACCTCGGCGCTATGTCTGACAAATCTTACCATAGATATGGAAAAACGGAAGGAACGCTAATACATTATCTCCCTTGCCATCAGGACCGCCGTTCCATGTCAGATTACCCGATTCCCCTGCCCTCAGCATCATGGTGTTAGAGACGATGTTCGCATGGCTCAACATAACCCCTTTCGGGTGCCCCGTGGTTCCAGAGGAGTATACGAGGAATGCCAGGTCTTTCTTAGGATCGAGCTTCGATCTTCGATAACGTGTGGCACCAGATGTATTTCGTATTGAAGTGAAGTGCTTGAACTTCATAGCATCGTCTCTCGCGTCGCCCATAAGGATGATCCTATTTTCTGGCAGTCCAACCTTCTTGGCGGCTTCTCGTGCTACACCGAGGAAAGGCTTTTGCGTCACCAATGCCTTCGCCCCAGCGTCTCTCAGCTGGAAAGCTAGTTCATCGGCGGTATAGCCTGGATTTGCTGGGGACAGTATCCCTCCAGCCCAATGGCAACCCCATGTTATTGCTGGCGTATCTATGCAGTTGGGGGTGAATAGGGCAAGGACATCGCCTTTCTGCCAGTCCCAGAGAGACTTCAGGCCTTTACCAAAGTCAATGGCCGTGCTCTTGACCTGGGCATACGTGTACGACCGGTTGGTGTCGGCATCGCGGTAGATGACTGGCAAGGAGAATTAGTCATGGCTCATCAGACCATAATGAGCGCAACTCGCTTTTATCCTCCGGGTACTTTATATCTTTTCTTTCGAACAAGAAGGCCCATAGATCGAGATTGGGTATGTCAATGCGAGGATAAGTGGATTCTGTGGGCATGGTAAGGTCAACGAGCGAGTCCTGCCGCAGCAACTGGATCTTTCAACAGCCCAAGAACAGTTCTATTACTGTTGAATATTGATAGAAGTGAAGGAATTCTCTACGGTCTTATCTAGTAGCAAAGATCATACATTACACGGTGTCTCAGTACGAGCCTCGGCCCAGCTGCTTTGGTGTGGAGGCACTCCAGTAAACTTTAGCCGAAGCCTGAAGTCAATTTAGGTAATCTCCGCCAATGCACGCTAACCACCTTCATCAAGCTATGATGAAGGCTGAGACGTTCGACGACGCAATTTAACGAACTTACAATCGCCTTCGTCTTCTTCCAGTGTCAAATCCATACACACTCTACAACAATGGCAGCGTTACGAGTACCAGCCCTACGATACATTATCGGCGGAAATGGACCTGTCTTACGCGGATCACAACGACGATGGGCCCAAGTTCATGATGTACGCTTCGTTGCCACACATCGAGAACCGGATAGGGTATTAGAGAAGTACAGAGACAAACTGGATAGAAAGGCAAAAGAGTAAGATCAATCTGGTGACTCACTTTCACATCCCAAATCGATGATCGTATCGACTGACTGTATCGGTTAGGGAGGGTCTCAAGGACGTTAACGAGCTGAAGGAAGCCTACAAAAGCAAGATCCATAATCTTCGAAAGAAAATCACCGTAGCGGGCGTCAATCCTCCAGCACCTTCTAATCCATCATCAAAATCACCTTTTCCTCCACCCCCGCCTCCACCTCAACCGATTGACTCTCCCGCACGTTCAGCATCCGTCTCCGAAACACCTCAAACCCCACCAACACCCCCCGGCATCAAAACCCTCTCCTCCTACATCGACGTCCCAAAGACCCTCGAACTGCCTCAGAAAGAGATCGAATACATCTGGCGGCTCCGCCACGCCGGCGACAAGAATTCCCTCTGCGCCGTGATCCTACAATCAATCTACAAGCAGATCGAACAAACCGCCCGACGCCATCCTCAATTCATCCTCCCACTGCACCGGGAAGGTCAAGGCGCCGAGATCCACTTCTTGCAATGGACATTCCCCACGCCTACCACAACGACCGTCCTCTTCACGCATCTGGCGGAGTATAAGCTCAGGGGAGAGTACAGCCAGCCGCACACGACGGTGACGCATCATCTGGACTTGGTTGGGCCGAAGGGGTTGGTGTTGTTGCAAGGGAGCGTGGTGGAAGGGAGAGGGATCACGGTCGATGAAGGGAAGTGGTTGTTGATGTGTTTGCAGAAGTTTTATGGGGTTGGAGAGGAGACGACGGCGAGGAAGAAGTTGTTGGAGCAGTTTAGTCAAGGGGATGGAAGGTTTAGGGTTGAGGAGTTGCTTGAGGAAGCTGAGAAGATATAGCAAGAGGGATGAAGAGCGTATTTCCTATTGCAAAGATGGACAGCGAAATCACGCACAGCATATCTGACGGAGTCTGGAATCCCCAAATAGGAATGTCAGGGCCATCAAGAACCACCTGTTGTATGAAGAGCCGCGTCATGACAGACAGCTGCGAACCAATCAACGAGATGACTCAGTCGATTGCGCGTATCGAAGATCCACATATATTTCAGACTACTCCGGAACGCATTCGTAGTGTTTCCGAATTGCAAACAGTCCAGCCCAGTCAACCTGGTAGACAACAACCCCTCTTCTACCAACACCCATCGCTCCCCGCCGCCCCGCCAGCGCCTTGCCTGCCAGTGATAGCGTCCAAGCCCTAGTCCTCACGAAACGCCGTGTCCGGCACAACACTCGTTCCTGCTGATTGTTGTGCTACGATAGGAGATGGGGATGCGGACGAAGATGGAGATAGATAGAGTAATTAAGGTAGGGTGACAAGCTTGTGCTACCACCGTTTTGGGGACAAGATCGTCACCGCCGAATTAGGGGCGAGATCAAGCTAGACTGAGAGATGGGAAAGGAACCTCGGGGGTGTGGAGGGCTGAGGAGTAGCGGGAGTGGTTGGTTGTCTGGTAGACCAAGCTATGTCACTATCTCGTGAGTTGATCTGGAACAATGGACCCCCCCCTGTGAGCAGGACGGGGAAGAGTACTAGCTGGCTTCGGAGCCACATGTACGCAGCTTCTACGTACGAGACGATGCAGACGCGCTCTATGTTTGTTTGTGTAAGATCGCGCAGGACGATCGGAAGGGGAGAGATGTTTGTGTGTACGGAGATAGTGGTTCAGTGTGGGAGGAGATATGTGAGGGCGCGGTGGCATGGTGCGCTGATGGGCTTGAATGGTTAGGGCTTATCGTTTGTTGAGTGTATATTGGTCCGTTCATCTGAGCTCAGGAGATGGAAGATTGGCAGCTAGTCTAAAGCTAGTTTGTTAGTAAGGGTTCAACTAAGTAAGACTCGGGTTTTCATGAGAGTATTTGACATTGGGCCTGGAGTTCAATCTCCTTGTCATACGCAAATTTAGTGTTGAGTCGTGATTTGGCGGGTTAACGGACATAACAGCTATAGCCTAATCAGTTATGTGACCAATTTTCGAACTGCCCTTGGATGTGACTGTGGTCGAATTTTGACGCTCATCAGGCACAATGTAATTTGGTCTTTCCCAAATCGGACGGAGACCATGTGGTGTCATCGGGTCCTGGGATGATTCGTCGTAGGTCGTATGCAGTTCAGTGGCTCATTGCTCTTGAGAAGAAGGAGGGGATACTGACACCTTGGTGGTGCTGTTTGTGTATCTCTCTCTCCTACTAATAATTCCGGTTCAAGGCAAAACCATGTCAAGGGTATGTAACCACTCATGCGTTCTTCACCCTCATGCCCTAACGATTAAGAGTGCTTGGCATTGGGGTGGAGGAGGATGATTCCTAGGCATGGTGTCAGTAGGCACTCGTGCGCGACCGATGCAACCGTCGAAGATATTTCCACTAGCAGAAAGAGCCGACCATGACTTTTCAATTATAGATTCTGTTTGAGAAATCCACGACACAAAGGCAAGGAAGGAACCCGTGGAACACACATTGAAGAAAGGGACACCTTCTCCCACCGTCGACCTAAAGCAACGGAAGCCAACATTGGAGTTGCTAAAGCCCAGCAAGTTATACAACGCTACTGAAAGCAGAGAGGACATAACCACAATGCTTGATGTAACGCCTGAGAATCGAACTTGGAGCCACGACAGCTAGTGGGCGCTCATGGGAGTGTATTAGTCTGCCTTTGACAAAGATCTGCAGGAAGCTATGGGGCTTGACGACTGAGAGGACAAGTCTATAATGGGGACGTGTAGTCGGTTCATCCGGGAACAGAAACGTCCAGGGAAGAGTCAAGGCTTAAGGGGGCAGGTAAAGATTGGTGGTAGAGTCCAACTGATGGAATTAGTTAGCAACAACAGCGCACTGGCAGGTGCCAGGAGAAGTTGTTGGTATTGGGCTGCAGAGAGCCATCGGGAGATGAGATACCGGAAGCTGACAGCAGCGTGCTGAAGTAGGTCATCCGAGAACAAACAAGCAAAGTTTGCAAAACCAGACGCTGCAAATAGAATCTAAACAGGTGAATGAGCGCTCAATGCGTGGACATCGGGGATCTTCTGCCTAGCAAGTAGAAATCCAAGCTATCACGATGTGTCCGCACAGTTAGCGGTAATGCTTCCATCTGGTGAGTCTGCGCTTCACCAGTCTCCGGTTAACCTGCATCATCTCAACCCCAACCCGGATCATCCACTGAACCGAAGCCGAATAGAGTGTCATCCGAATTTGAGGGGTCTTTCATACCAGTGTTGTAACTGTGGGCGCTTGCACCTGTCTCCCGAGCCATCTGGTCATGAAATCTGCCATGGCCCTCGTTCCTCCCCTGAGTGCGAGCTCGAGTCGCAGCTCATGTAGATCCTCGTCATTAATCCATTGTTCCGGCCAGTCCAAACCGGAATCGCATATATCATCATCTGGATCAAATATCGCAATTTCGGCTGCGTCTACGGCTCTTCCGACCGGTTCTGCCAAATCAAACTCATACATATTCCCAATCCTTAGCTTTTGAGAGACACGAAGCATTTTGATAGCATTGCAGATTTCGACTGTAGTTTCTTGCTCCGGCGGTTCCACGGCTACGCAAATGTGATCGGCTTCCCAAAAGATTCCGTAAAGCATCGGAATGACAACGGTTAAGTGTGTGATGCCGTAAGAGTCGCGCAAGAGATCTAGGCACTTCAAGAGTGATGCCATGAGCTCCCTATCAACATCTTCCCACAGACCGTTGAGGGCCTCATTCATTAGATTGACTTTCGTCTCCATGGGTTTCACTAACTGTTGTATCATCGGATGGTGTGGAGAACTTATCGTCCATTGCGCTAGAAAGGCACCATCCAAACCCCGAATATGATGGTCCCAATCCAGATAGAGGCGTTTGATGCTGGTTCGGTTCCTCGAGCCGATCGTTTCGAGCCAATCAGCGATATCAGTCGTCTTCCGCGCCATGACATTGTAAACATTGTTACCGTAGACAATTGAGCACGACTCCATGCTGATGAGTTTGGATGCTCTAAGCATTCCGATTCCGGGGCATAGGAGGGTTCGCTCAGGAGGCGTGCTAGATTTGCTCTCCGAATTATGAGGGCCGCTGAGGGGATAAACATCGTTGCGCTGCTCAAAAAGGAGCCGATAGATGCCATTCCGGATCTCTGGTGGTAGACCACTGAACAGATCTTTAGGCTTTGTTAGACTCGCCTCCATCCGATGTACCACAGTATTCCAGTCAGGCCACTGGACCTGATTACGGCGCGATTCTTTTCCTAGGTGCCATCGACCGTCGTTAGTAATCTCGGCAACGACGCTGGACGCAGCCATTTCCCCGGCCAGGAACGCGTGGAAATCTAGGCTATTGGGACCGTGTACGTGCAGAACGTCAGTTTCTATCTTTTGTAGCGCTTTGTAGAACCCAGACCAGGGAGTGCGGGAGTTTGGCGGGCAAATTTCGTCGGAAGCGAAATTTTCGAGCTTCAAGTAATGCAGCGGACGGCCTTGTAGAAGACAGAAAATGCCTGCGAGATTGGTTCGGCTGCACATTGCATAAGTACATGAATTGTAAGCCTGACACAAAGGTTCGAGCATATTTGGTCTTACCTGTGGCACTCGGAAACAGTCTAGATTTTTCGTTCGCAGGAGGTTCCTGCTGAATCTTGTTCCAACATTCTAGATTGATGGCAATGCGTTTCAAGCAGGCCCTGTTGCGAGGACCAATGCACTTGAGGAAATCACGGAGCACAATGAGCCCTCTGGGATGGAAGTCCCACTCATTGGCGCCATAAGCCACCGCAGAACCCTCGGTGTGGATTTGGCGGCATGTGCGCAACAGTGCCACACCTTCGAAGGTGACAGTATGGTGCCGGCGGTCAACCTTGTTGTGTAGCGGTGCCAGAGGCTCGACGTGGAGATAGAGGAGCTCATAGACTCTCTGGCGAACCTTCTCGGGAATGTCGAGGAAACCTTTCTGTGACATCTTCCGACCTGGATCAAGGCAATGACTCGGAAGTGGAGAGGCTTGTAGACAACTAGACCGGTGGTGGTACTGCTTGTAATGTTGTAGGATGTTCTGGAGAAGATTTGGTAAAAAGGTAGAGAGGTAAACGCGTCGTGGGATTTCGCTTCAGCGATTTAGGGTATAGCCGAAGTCCGATGTCACGACAGCAATGTGATGTTCTAACGGATTATACCTCAGCGGTGTGTCAGTCTCGGAAGTTATATGCATCGCTTTCAAAGTTTCGGTCTCCGGGAAGAATAAGATCGAAGAGTTTACTCAGCTAGCAGGGCCCTCGGATAGTCAGCAGCATTGGCACAGGTCTCGAAACGTCATGAGGTCTGCATTAGATGACTTTTCTCCGCCATAACTGCTGGCGTTGGGAATTGCTCGAACGAAACTGTCAACTCTGCAGGGAACAAGATGCACGCTGTAATTAACTTGGTAGCATTTCATGCAGAGATTCGTGAAAGAACGAGAGCCACAGACTGGTGGGTATACGAAGTACCGATCTTTCGCGAACGCCGAAAACGACAGAATTGAAGTCTATAGCTCGTAGAGAAGCTCTAAAAGTGCATGATCATGAAGCCCTAGAAAACCGAACCGTAAACGCCATCGTGACGTTGCTCGTATCGCTCCGCATCCCACCTTGAACAACTCCAATCGGGCAGGACTGCATGTTGTGACGTATTCCCGTGGCCTGAGCCGTACTATCCTCAAGGTGGTGTATGCGTCTGAACTCCACCATCCTCAATGTATACACCTTCCGTTTCGCCAAGCTGTTGAGCCATTACCTCCCGAGCATAGAACTCAACAAGCATTGTACCATAAGCGTCTAATTCCTCCACAGGTACCGAAAGCCGAAAATCGTTAAGAAGCAAGAATTGCAATTCCAGATGATTAAGCTCAATCAAAGGCAGTCCACCGACCTTTCGCAAGTTAGCAAATTTGTGACGGATGCACAGTGCTTGCTCATACCTTAGCGTATCTCGAGTTAGTGTAGAATACGTCCGAGAAGAATTTGCTCGCACAAGTCACACCTGCAATGACGAGCCGGTGGATATTGAAGCTATCCACCACAAAGAAGTGAGATAGGTTGAATGGATCCGCTTGGAGCGATGGCCCTCTAGAGATAAGGGGTGAAGAAGGCACTGCGGGCTGATCCTGCACTTTTAGAGAACCGGACGAAGGGGGTGTTGCCACTAGCGAATGATTATTTTCAGCATATCCTGATAAGACTGAAAGAACTCTAGATGACATACTGCCTATGCCACTCTGTGGCCCACTCGGTGGCCTTTTATGCTCGCCTGCATGCTGAAACGTTTGCCTCAGACTATGCAAAGAGCCATTATTCACCATCTCAGTCATACGATCAAAATACACTAGCAGACTCAAGAATACCTCGTAGGTCGTGGGACAGTACTTGTGAATTCGACTAAGGTAGCTCAATATCGTTATGCTCGGCACATTCTTGCCGTGAAATGCCAGCACACTTGTAGTTTGTTGACTGAGACCAGTGGTACCCTCTGGAGGCGGGATATGTCTGTGGAGATGCTCGTGCTGACGGTCGTTCGTCGTCGTAATCTTCGTCAATAAACCAGCCACCATCTCAATGATATCCGTAACCGGCATTGCACTGATTTCATACTGCTGCCCAACATCTTTAAGTCCTCTTATCGTTCCTTGTCCCCTTTGTCGTGACTGCGTCAAGAGCTCTTCACTTGCAAAACTTTGTATATGATTGATATCGCGCACCTTGATGCGACTAGGAGATGTGACTCCCGAACCAGCGAGCGAGCGCGAAGAGCGGTAGCTTGGTTGGAGCCGCGGCGAGGCTGGTGAAGACGGTAAGCCTCCCGGTGTGCTGGTGTGGCAGTACGCAGGTTGGTCAAATCCTTGAGTACGATGCCGGAATGTTTGAGCGCTTTGTGACGGACGTGCTAGGTGTTGTTGTGAAGCAAACTGTTGTCTTGTGGAAGTCGATTCATCGGGATAAGGCGAAGCATTGGTACACGACGATGGCACGGATTCTGGATGGGTGGTAGGCGCATGTTGGGTAGGATGAGAAGCTCCGTTCGGAGAGAAGAGATTCGGCGTAGCTCGAGAGTCAAGGTCAGATTGTGAAGAACGATGATGAAGTTGCGGCGTAGCTGGCTGTGAGTGCGTTGTTGCTGAGGATCGATGGACTGATTCAGATGCTGTCGAAGACGTCTGATGCGCGTTTCCAGCTAGCATCGTGTAGGGAAAGCGCGCAGTGTCGGTGACGGCGTCGCTGATTACCATCGATGCCATGTCAGCCTATCGCGAGTCTAGAACAGGATAAGAAGCCTTGATAGGAAATTCAGCCTCCCGACCGCCTGTCCACTTTTCTCGCAAAAGATTAGAGGCCAGAGAGTCCAGCGAGATGTGGCAAACAATCAATAAGTTTATGCGATAAACGGCAATGCCACAGGAAACAATGGCTGGCGTGTTTTCAATAAGGGGAGTCTCGTTCCATAAATCGTATCGTTCGTACAGGACAATGTCATGAGAAGCGCCGCTGAGCTGGAGTAGGTGATGTTGAGCTCAATCAATGCCGGATAATCCTCGTCACGGCCTGGAAATGACGAAGCTTGGGGACAGGATATGGCTAGGCGGGCATGAATGGTAGAATGAATCTAAGCTCACCTGTTGCAGCATTCCTGTAATACTCAATACTGGTCCAACCCCCTTGGACACAGTAGGCCAGCTGTACAAAGAAGCAGAGCCGGGCAGAGAGAGCAGAGCAGAGCAGGTTCCGGTGTCGTGGTGATTAGATGCACCGAATTTAGAGCTACCCGCGCAATCTTGGTTTCTGCCGCCGAAGCGGCTCCTTTACCTTACAGTACCTTGTAGATTCAATTTATCGGTTGCGGGAGTCCTAACGATTAATTGACTTACAGTACCGCATCCACATGGAGGCCACGAAAGTTCCTAGGTAGCAAAAGATACCTAAGTGAGTTGCAGCAAACAATCAAGCGCAGCACCTCACCCTCAACACAACATGCAAGCGGCCCACAAACTTTTTAAGCGTAGGTCCCGCCAGCGCTTGGATTCGCTTACAAAAGAGCTCCAGCCTCATCTTCCATTTCTAGCCATTGAGCGTGAAGCTTGTCAGTATGCCGCTCTTTGAACGCCGAGACCTTTGAATTGACATCGCCATCTCTAGTACACCACTGTTTGATAACAAAGCTACTGACTGCCAGCACACCCCTTGCTCTGAGCTAGTTTGTGCCTGGTTCGGTGTAACCGTTGTCCGGCAAATATAGATGTCTGATAGCCCCTTTCGCGGTCAAGACTACCATTCTGATCACACCACCTGAGCTTCCATCCCATTTGATAGCTTCTTGTAATGCGCCCTTCACGAAGTTGATGCCCTCATCCTCCGTCATGCCTTCCTTCCAATGCGAATCGCAGTATCCGTATATGTAAGTGGACCCTGATCCACCAATAGCGTAGGATTGCTTGTGAAGAGAGCCTCCGAGTGGGATGGAGTAGACTTGGCCACCATGTCGGTGATCGTAGCCTGCAATGATCATGCCAGCACTGACCTATGCTCAGCACACATTCTCCGTAGTGAGCGTGAACGGCAGACCTACCTTAGCTGATCCTTATTGTCGTAGCACAGCTCCTGGAATATGGCGGCAGCGGTCTGGGTAGTTGGTGGTTCGTTGTTCGTGATTCCGTACATGCCTAAATGGTAATGCACAATATCTGCTACTGCTTGCGTATCTGCTGCTGAACCTGATCGGCAACACCATATCGTGTCATGTACTTGTGTAAGCTTGTCAGTGACTCGATTCGCTATGTAGGCACCAGTCGTTGTTCTGCTGTCCGCTCCCAGTATGACGCCGTCCTTGAAGTTTATCGCCATACTAACAGGCCGTCAGAACACATCGCAGTGGACCGTAATCTGGATAGAGGGTCGTTGAACATTCTTGAATAAGGATTTCTTACATCGACGTTCCTAGACTGAGCGGCACGACATGAGCTTGTAAATCTTCGTAGACCAGCGCATCAGGTACATACTTCACCTCGCCTTTTTTCAGATGGTCCATATCGATATGAATGCCATCTAGGTGTTCGTCAGTCTCCGACGGTGGACTGAATTCTTCATGGCCCCAAACCTTCCCTCAGCATGCCTGTTGCGGGCATTTCCATCATCATCCTGCGTTTTAATGCCTATGTATTCTTCCAGGCCGAGCGAGTAGTGACTGAACCAGAGATGTAGACTCGAGAAGTTCTCTTTTTGTGGGTGGGTCAAATGGCGCTTGATATTCTGATCCACAACTGTGTACGAGGAGCAATACGAAAAGGTATTTAAACCGTGAGAGGCAGCTTTGACGCGTAGCCGCCAGCAGTTGGCCCAAGCTTCTTGCCTTTTCTCGCTAAAGCATGCATGCAATTGCATCAATATGGAGCTTAACATGCAGAAGAAATAATAATATCCTGAAGACATTTCAAACCTGACGATTTCTCTTCTGCTTTTGGTCTTCAGCTTTCTGCGCCCATCTGATCTATTGTATCGCAGAGCGCAAACATGGCAACGCCCTCGTCAACTGGCAGCTCGTGACCCCATGCGTCCCATCTACGAATACAGTATTGGTTGAGCATTGCTGCGTTCGCAACCCGCGTGGGACCAATCAGGTCCCCATCTTTGATCTCACCGCCACTGTATGCCGCCTGAGGTGACCTCGAAAGTGCCCTACACGCCCCGATGGCGAACATAGCATCAGTCTTGATTTCCTACCTTCGGTTGCCAGTCCTGGCCTCGTCTGGTATCGCGGCGCTAGCAAGTGGGCTATTATATCTCAAGCAGAAGTAGTTCTCGCAGATGTCGGAAGATCAAACTTGCTTGGACGCTGATGCCTTCGCAGCGAACTCATCTATCCGAGAAACCTACCGATGGGTGCAAGGACTGATTCAGGCGTTCCACGGCCGTCACACTTCGGAGTTACTGACTACGAAGACCTGCAGATACCTACGCCAGACGGAGAGGATCTCAGTGCTTTCTTCATACGGCCCGCGAATAAGCAGCGGTCTAAAAATGTCACAATACTCATGTTTCACGGCAATGCAGGTAATATAGGACATCGCGTCCCCATCGCAAAGATGTTGGCAGAAAACATGGGTTGCAATGTATTGATGCTGGAGTACCGAGGATACGGTTTATCGACAGGGACACCGAACGAAGAGGGTCTGATGATAGATGCACAAACAGGGTTGGAGTACATCAGACAGCTGGCTGAGACTACCAACACGAAGATTGTGATCTACGGGCAAAGCTTAGGAGGCGCCGTGGGCATCCAACTCGTTGAGAAGAACCAAGAAGCAGCAGATATTGCAGGATTGGTTCTCGAGAATACATTTACAAGCATGAGGAAACTCATACCAAGGTACTTTCGATAGCACAGCTTGGTTTGAGGCCTTAGAACCTGACTTGCCCCAGCGCTTTCCCTCCCGCACGGTATCTGGCTAGACTGTGTCATCAGTATTGGCCGAGCGAGGACATCCTCCCGAAGATCAGAGATATCCCGATTCTCTTCATAAGTGGTTTGAAGGATGAGATAGTACCGTGAGTGATTATTTCCAGCATCGTCGAAAGTGTTGAACACAACAAGACATTTATCAAGCTGAACCTTTGAGGGTCTTACACCCAGGCGTTACGTAATTATACATGACCTACTGCTAACTGGTTGTGGTAAAAGGCCATCTCATATGCAACAGCTTTACTCCGTCAGTCAGGCCACGACAAAGATATGGAAGGCAATTCCGAATGGGTCACACAACGACACCGTTGCAGAGCCGTATTATTTCAACTACATCGCAGATTTCATCCGAGATCATGTACTGGAGGGCTCATAACAACAGCGTTCTGTCGCGTTTAGTGCTTCCTTTGGTAGCTAATTGGGGCATTCTGGTCTGTCGAGGGGCGTCCGTGGTGGTCATTGGTCTATGCATGTCATGGGATGTATATACCTTAGGCCGATCCAGCAATTGGACTCTTGGGCCTTCGCATTGTGGGTAGAGCGAAGAGAACTTGAAGTCTATACTAAGTATAAAATAAGCCACTTTGAGTAGCTTTACCATGAGGAAACAGCCATTCTCTCTGTGAACTAGACTGTCAGAAAACTGATTATGACGCATTAAGTTGATGAGACGTGCATGTGAACAAGAGTCAAGCATATTAGTAATCATATATTGTCAGTCTGAGTCATGAAAGGTGGGACTACGATTTAAGACTGTTTGCCGAATGTTATGATATCAAGTGCACATTATTGTATCACCTTGCCACTAACGACCTCTTTCATACTGGAAAGGGACGGTGCCTGTTCCAAGAGCGTTTCTGTGATTGCTTTGCTCTGTTCACGAAGGCTGCCTTTTATTGAAGTCTTGATTTCTTTATCACATTCACTCAAACGGCAAGAGTGGTTTCCTACTTCGACGCCACAACCGCCCTGCTCGATACTGATTCAGGGAACGCCCACATCACTCAGTGTACCCCGCTGCCCACGCCTACGGCGAAACTTCTAATCAGAACTCATATTACTCCGCAGACTCTGCCAGGGAACATGGCGACACCTGCTGCAATCCCTATACCCTCGACCCAGGCAGCCACAAGTGTACCCGGACAGCGTCATAAGTGGCGAAGACCACGTGAAAATGATGGTGGTCCCACCGGTCAGCAGGCCGGAGGTGGTTCTCGGGATCAGCTCTCGAATGGCACAGATAGTGCCGGCACCGCACAGCCATTACCAGACGCATCACTATCGATGAGACCAGCGTCGGTGGCATCAATATCACAATCGCAGTCCGTTGAAGCTTCAAGTGCGGTTGTCTCTGCTGTTGAGAACGATGCGTCTCCCAGGCGAAGAAACTACACAGGAAGAGGTGGGGCTCTGGGACACCAGCGGAAGGACGAGGCAAATAGCAATAGGGCTGGAAAAGGATCGAGCCATGCTGGTCAAGGCTTACGTTATACGCAAGGGGCAGGATCGAGGATGAATTTTCAACGCCAATTTGGTGGGCGTCTTACTACAGGGGAGAATACGGACGCCCAATCTCTGCCTACTTCGCCACTTCAAGCCAATGCTCCTGAGTTCCACCCTGGCCAGCAATATGTGCAACAATTCAAATCAGAACACAAGAGAAAAACGGTATCACTACCAAAAGCAAATGCGAGAATACCGCGGTTACGCAGGGGCTCTAGCTTGAAATCCACAGCTCCGGACATCGCTACGCGGACACACGAAGACATATCTCATGGTATTTATGATTGTCCTATATGCACCAGCGAGGTGGGGCGAAGTTCGAAGGTCTGGTCTTGCAAGACTTGTTGGACAGTTTTTCATCTTAGCTGCATCAGGAAGTGGTCGAAAAACGAGGGTTCGACGCTTGCACAACAGCAGACGGCGAATGGAGATATACCGCCTCCACGCCAATGGAGATGCCCTGGATGCAACCTGCCGCAAGATGTTCTACCATCGACATACTCTTGCTGGTGCGGGAAAGAGGTGGATCCACGACCTGTATCAGGAATACCGCCTCATTCTTGCGGTCAAACTTGTGGAAAACCTCGTCTTCTACCAAAGAAGTGCCCTCATCCTTGTGAGCTAATATGTCACGCCGGACCTTGCCGGCCATGCACCCATATAGGACCCGTGCAAAGCTGCTTCTGTGGGAAGAAGTCGACTAGCAGGCGTTGCGTCGATACCAATTATGATACTGGGTGGAGTTGCGGAGAGATTTGTGGGGATCTTATGCCTTGTGGAAAGCACACCTGCGAGCGCAGCTGTCACGAAGGACTTTGCGGTGCTTGCGAAAGTCGCGTTGATGCTCGCTGCTATTGTGGGAAAGTCCAACAGCCAATCATATGCTACGAGAGAGGGAAGGAGAAAGAGAGTAATTTAGACCTCACGAATCATGAGGGCGGAAAAGGGGTGGACCAGTGGGTTGGTATGTATAACTGTGGGCAAACCTGCGGCAGGACGTACGATTGCGGCAAACACTGCTGTGAGAAGCGGTGTCATCCACAAGAAATAGAGATTCCCCATTGCCCTCGATCAGCGGATACAGTGTCTCATTGTCCTTGCGGTAAGACACCGTTAGAGGAGATCTCAAGAGATCACCGGCAGTCTTGTGAAGATCCGATTCCAAACTGCAACAAAGAATGTCTCAAGAGGTTATCTTGCGGTCATCCCTGCCAGCAGACCTGTCACTCTGGCGAGTGCCTGCCGTGTTTGCTAACAGTAGTGATCAACTGTCGATGCGGTCGAACATCGTCTTCTACAATGTGTCACCAAGGTTCCGAAGAGCAACCTCAATGCATGCGGATATGCAGAGTATCGCTGAATTGTGGACGTCACGAATGCGGCGAACGATGCTGCCCTGGCGAACGCAAAGCAGCCGAACGACAAGCTACGAAGCGCAAGCTTCGACCTTTAGGCTCTGCGCCACGGGCGGTAGAAGATGGTTTCGAGGCTGAGCATATTTGCACTCGACTTTGCGGCAGAAGTCTCAAATGCGGAAATCATACATGCCCTGAACTCTGTCACAAGGGTGCTTGCGGCAGTTGTCGAGAAGCCATCTTTGATGAAATCAATTGTCATTGCGGACGGACTGTGCTTCAGCCTCCATTACCTTGTGGTACCAAGCCACCATCTTGCAGGTTTGACTGCGAGAGGCCGAAGAGCTGTGGTCACCCACAAGTGCAGCATAACTGCCACGAGAACGATGAGTCCTATCCAAAGTGCCCTTTCTTGACCGTGAAAGGCTGCATGTGCGGCAAGAAGACGTTGAAGAACCAGCCATGCTGGCTTGAAGATGTCCGATGCGGCGAGATTTGTGGCAGGAAACTCAAGTGCGGCTCCCATTACTGCCGCAACCCGTGCCACAAACCTAGCGAGTGCGAAGGCGCCGGGAAAGCATGTCAGCAAGCCTGTGGCAAGGCAAAAAAAGCATGTGGTCATCCATGTGAAGAGACATGTCATGCCCCGTATTCATGTCGAGAGGACAAGCCTTGTCCACACAAGCTGATCATCACCTGCGATTGTCAGCACTTGAAACAGGAGATGAGGTGCAATGCTTCTAAAACGAGCGATGGAAATTGCAAGAAAACACTCACATGCGATGATGAGTGTGCGAGGTTAGCACGCAATCGGAAGCTTGCTCTTGCGCTCAACATTGATCCAGAAGTACACAAGGACGATCGTATCCCATACTCGACTGATACGCTCAAAATGTTCCAGGAAAACATCAAGTGGGCACAGACCCAAGAGCGCGAATTTCGTGTCTTCGCCGCTGATGACACGGAGAAAAGGTTACGCTTCAAGCCGATGCAACCTCATCAGCGAGCATTTCTGCACGCCTTGGCGGAAGATTTCGGCTTTGACAGTGAGAGCATGGATCCTGACCCTCATCGACATGTTGCTATTTTCAAAACTCCAAAATTCGTCATGGCTCCGATGAAGACACTAGCGGAGTGTGTGAAAACTAAGCCCGCTGTCGAAAGCACGATTACTACAACGGCAGATGGTCGTCAGAAGCTAAACGCCTCCAACGCTCCTTACAACGGATTCCTGCTGAGCAATCCACGTTTTGGCCTTACGGTCGAAGAACTCCGTTCAGACTTCTCGAGCGTCTTCGCTTCTGCGGCCGGTATTACCTTCGACATATCCTTCCTTCCCAGCGAGGAAATTGTCCTGAAAGCAAATCACACAAGTAAGGCATCGTGCGATAAAGACGTCGAGGCAGCTCTAAAATCCCTGAAATCGTCACTCTCGACAATCCTCGTGACAAAGCGTCTGGCCTCAATAATCCAGCTCTGCACCCTGGACTTCTCACTAAACATCCTTCGCCGCGAGCTCGATGATACCAACAATGGTGGATGGAGTCAAGTTGCAGCCAAAGCAGTTGCGCCGAGGCGCGCACAAATGCAGGCGGCTGTAGGCACGAAGAGTGTGTACACGGTGCTGGGAGGCAAGATGGCGGAAGCCAAGAGGAATAAGGAGCAGAAAGAGAAGGAAAGGAATGAAAGCGTGGTTGATGATTGGGAAGAGGAGGTTAGGAAAGAGGAAGAGGCGGAGAGGGCTACTTGTGGTGGTGAAGAGATGAGTATGGGTAGTACGGGTCTTGGCGAGAAAGATGTGCGCGAGGAGGGTTTGCCGTATGATCCAATAAACGAGAAGCAAGCAACGCTAGGGCAAGGTGCAGCGATTGTTCCACAGGTTGATGCTGTCAATCGAGAGATGGACTCCAAAGCAAGTCCTGCGGTGATAGACGACAAGGCAAGCAGCCTGCCCTCTGTGGGTAGCTAGCTCCAAGCAATGTACGAATAGCACATAGGTTTAGATCCACATTTGCAAATCTAAGCCCAAAACCGTGCTCACAAACCTGAACGATATGACATGGGAGACATAACCCATACAAAGTACTCATACAAGAAAGCAGACCGCTACTATCAACTTCCCGCTCCCCACCACAAAGCAAACATCACAGCATCAACCACAACTCCAACAATTCCGAACATAAAGAAAGCCCCTCTCGTAGTTCGCCGCCATCAACGCATATCATCATCCCTCAATGACATGACGGATAATCCACACCCATCCACCTCCCTTCCACACTACCCCCTTCTACCTCTCAACAGTCTCAAATCTCGATCACACCGCTACTTGATCTGTCCAGGTGTATCTGCAGTCACACTGACGGGCTCCGTACTGTTCATTTCCTTGTATGTAAGTGTCGTGAGATGGAAAGATGGCCAATCATGCCTCGACCGATCTCAAAACACCATGCTTTTACTGTAGAGTACTCGTACGAGCACCGTACACGATAACGATAACGATGCCGTCGACGCGTGAATAAGAACTTCAAAACACTGTCAACCTGTCAATCTGTGCATCGATCAAGAACATCCCTTAGTCGATGAAACTATCATCACAAAAGATCCGTGGGAGTAGGCGAGTCAGCCATATCTTCTGCGCACATGTACATACGTGATCGATAGAGTCTTGGTCGAGCTAAATTATAGAAGTCGAGAAAGGGAGAGGAAGAGGAAGAGGGAGGGAAAGAGGTTCGACCACATCCTCGTTGAAAACTAGAGAGAGAACCCCGGTCAGCTACTTGTACAGTACAGTACAGTACATCCCTCAATATAGTCCACCATAGTTGTTCTCATTCCATTCATTTTATAACAGGTGGTATATACAATACAGTCATCCTAGGTCCATAATCCATAATCTACCCCCTTCCTCCCTCCCTCCCTCGTTCTACACTCTCTGCGCGTCCCCATTCATTCTCACTTCTGTTTCGTGCCAGAGCACAACTCTTTCAACCCGCAGCTCCGAACCTCTGACATCCTCTTTCTCCACCGTGAATTTCATGTTCTAGCATCAGCACTCTCTCCTCCGCACATTCAAGCCCTGTCCTTCTGGTTCATATTGCAGTTGGTTACGCTGAAGTCACGCATAGCCGCGGAGGCTAATCTATCTTGACCCCTCAGAGCTAGGGCACGATGAACGGAATCTTCAGAATGATTTTCTATATCTGGCTGACCTAAACAAGCAAGCAGCGCAACAGCCACAGCACAACTCTAACCCCAACCCCAACCTTCCCGCGCCCGCCACTACGGAAACCCATTCTTCAATCTCACTACAAACACTACGACAAAACAAATCATGTTCTCTTCCAATCTGCAACCAAGTGTCTGAGCAGACCTATCTGGTATCTCATAGCTCTTAGAGCGAAAAGCGAGAGGCACGTCCTCTTAGAGGGATACCAATGATGGTGTTACGGCATTGCGGAACATTTCAGAGCATGTTGATTGGCGAGGTGTTGTAAAACGCATGGGAGGATAAGTGGATCTGGAGCGGTTGTTGATGAAGAGACCGTAAGTCTCTTTGCCCGAGGGCTGGCAAAGAACCATGATGACACAGCGCCAAGTCAGATGTCACTGATGATGTTTTCGAGAAGGGATTCAGTGAAACGTGTCAATTGGGCTCATGTACACCAACCCGAACAGCCGGGTTGGCGCACAAGGGTATCTATGTTTTGAATCCGTAAATCGAGAATCGCTATGAGAGAGTTGCCATAAGAAGACATCGCTGAAATCATGTCCACAAACATGCTAAGTCGCTTTGAAACCCCCTATCCGCTGCCATCAGGCATTTTGGGTTTGCGCATGATTGAATCGTGAGATACAAGGAAAGATTACTATGATGCGCCGTGTGGGACTTGGAGGCTTACATAAATGACATGAAAAGAAAATTCATTTTCATGGGCATAAGACAGGTAAAATGTCTAGACGCCGTCATATGTCGCTCGTGTCGTCCATGAGTTGCCTCCTAGTAAACTCCAGATTAGGAGCTCAAGTTTGAGGTGCCATGAAGATCGTTGGAAAGAAAAGACATGGAAGAACATCGAAAGAAGGTAAATAGATTTGAGGGAAATACCACCGTTGTTGATGCTTGTAAGCATCTGGGACGGGTTGACGCGTCGAGATAGGATTAGGTGGCTAGTTTCGCAAAATGCTTACACCAAATCCAGCCGACTTGATTTGTCGCGTCGTCCTGGTTCTTGGCAAGCCAAAGCTCACCCTTTTCACCGAGGACGTCAAAGATCTCCCCTGCCACGTACGTCAAGTATGGATAACCTGCTTCTTTCCTCGCACGGTCGATATTAAACTCATAGACGCTTGCAGCGAGGAAGATGATGTTAAACACCTTCTGACCATGTCCATCTGCGGGCGTTTGAGAGCGTGGCGAGTCAGACATTGGTAGTGCAGAAGAGAAGAAGCTGGAAGAGTGGCGCCCCGCGGGCGAGGAAGCTCGAACATGGTTGTCCTGTGTAGTGGAGAAGTAGGTCGAGCCAGACGCTGGACGAGTGACAGCTGGCGAGTCAGAACTGAGGCGATTGAACGCTGGAGTATCGACACTTAGACGTGGAAGTGAGGGTGAAGGCTCGGTACTTCGGCCTTGACCTGTTGATGGTCGGGCAGCGTTAGAGCTGGCTGGCGTATTCGCTGAGAAGGATCGATGACCTCCAGACATGTCAGGAGTAGAAGGATCGCGGCTTGAAACCCCTGAGCCGGCGCGGATTCGACCATTGGACGAAAGCTGATTAGGTCCATGTTGACCACCGGATAGAGGAGGAGCATATTCTGTCATAGGGGAGAAGGTGAAGCTGCCGCTATGACGTAGACCAAAGTCAGGATGTGGCAAGGAAGGCGAAACGTCGCTATTGAGCGACAGACCACGATGGCGGGAGCTATTGATGGTAGAAGGACGTCGCGGAGAAGAGGTGCCGTTACCAACGATAGTGGTTGAAGGTGAGAGGAAGCTAACAAGGTTGACAGCATCTGCGAGCATGGAACCGTTGCAGATACCCAGAGAGAGCGCGCTGGCTTCTGCGTAGGCAAAGTCGGCGGAGAATTGCTCTCTTATCTGGGAGATATGTTTTGGCAGACTATGTTGATCGAGCGTCGAGCTCAGCTTCTTCCGCCAGATTGTGTGCCATTGAGCTTGGATCTCCACGAAATTGTTTAAACATGCCTCCACCAGCGTCCCAGTCAGGGAGAAGAGCTTCGGTATTTCGTCTTTGAGAGTTTCGTTGAGAGCTACAAACTGCTCCCCTTGCTCCTGTGTTTTCTTGTCAGGCTTATCGCCGCGATCCTTGATACCCTTGAACCTGGCGTAATCCATAAGCCGCTTGTTACGCTTCTGCATGAGCTTTTGCGGTCCATCCTGCAGCTTGAGCAAGGTCGTCATTGGCTCAATGACACTTTTGCGGACGGCAGTAATCTGAAAGGTTAGTCGAGTCAACAGGCTACGTGAAGTTCAACTTACATGTTCCGTGAAAGCAGTAGCTGAGATCTCTCTCATGGACATCCTAAACTTCCGCCACTTGCTTTCCAGCTCTGGGTGAGTGGTTGGACCGACATCTATATAACCCTCGATGGCTACTATAAGCTCGTTGAATTTATCCATATAAAGCTGCACATCGCCTGTATACAACTCGACATCCCGCATTACGAGTTGTAATTGTACGAAGTGGCCCTGGAACTTTTCGGATAATACGTTATAGTCCTTGTCTTCGAACAATTCGGACAGGCCGACTTGCTGTTTGAATTTTTCGGTCCGTCGTCCAAAGGCTTTAGATAGCCCGGTCCGAACATCGGACTCCTTGCGCTTGCGGCTGCTGACAGCTTGCTCAACAAGATCTGCGCGTCTCTTCATCTCGTTAATCCGATGCGAGGCCCCCATCATCTCCCGCACAGCGATATCAAGGTTGGTAAAATCTGGATGATTCTCTGGCGTAGCCTCCAACAGCTGTCCAAGCAGCAGAGGGTATTTCAGGATCCGCTGCACTGGCTTGACCAGCAATGAATCCAGGTCCCATGCCGTCGTGAGGTCATCTGCCCAAGTCCGGCACTCATTCAACCAGATCACGACCCTGTCATTTGCCATTAGCACCTGCAATTTCTTATTGGCGGAATCATGGTTTCTGAGATACTCGGCGTAGACCTTCTCCATGTCCGTCATGTGTTGAACAAAAGCGTCGCCGATGAAGGTCTTCCTATCCTTCTCTTCATCTGTTAGGTCTGGATTGTTCACCGAAGATTGATCGTCGGTGTTACCACTGTTCGAAGTCGAGGTGCTCCCACGCTTGTTACGCCACCGAGAGGATTTCGCCATCACGTATACACTTTTCGCTGCTTGCTTCAGCGCATCGAGAAAGCCCCTCGAGAAAGTCACGATCTGATCCGAGTTCCCAAATAAAACCTTCACATCATCACTCGATAGCCTAACACAGGCACTAGAAGTACTTTTGTAGATATCCTCTATAACCTTCATATCCTGGCCGAAGGAATATTCCGTGTCCACAAGTTCCTTTATGATATGCCCCCGCCTAGTCAGGCGCTTTTGATCAGGTGTAGGCAAGGGTGTTTTGCTAGGAGTCTCCGATGACTGCGATGGTCGGTCTAAACCGGCTCGTTCTTGAGAATGCGAGGATGAACCCGAAGTTTGCGCAGACGGTGTAGCGATACCATGCTGTTGAGAAGAATCACCGCTACTTCTTGCACTAGGACCAGCAGCAATACCTTCCGGAAATACGGTTGGGAAGATGCTTGATGGTGGATGCTTGCCGTAGATGCTTGGCGAAGGCGGTGGCTGGATTGCAGTCATGACCTCGCTAATAGGTGGTACCGAGGGTGGCAGAGGAGGAGAGTAGTTTGGTAGAGGCGGAGGCGGGGGGATGGTTGGCGAATCATTGTCTTGAGGTGATTCGACGTGGATTGCCAGCCCGAGACCTTCACCTGTCCCCTTAATCTCTGGTAGTCGGGGTCTACTGTCGGCCGACAATCGAGGAGTCTCCGAACCTTCGCGACTCGCAATCCTTGGCTCCAAATACTTGGGGATCTTATCAGAAACGTTTGCTCTCGGAGACGTCGACCTCCATTCTTTTGGTGGCGGCGTAGGGCGGTAGTCTGGCTCATGACGTTCGTCAACTGGACTATCTGCAGCTTGTGGATGAATCCAGTCGAGGATCGAAGGCGAAGTATGAGCCCAATCATCCGGATGATTCAGACTCGCTCTCTGAGGCTTAAGCTCCAAGGCATCGACATCCAGACTCGGTCGATGGGAAGACCATCCACTTTCGGATAACTCATATCCGTGATTTGTATCCTCAAGAGCTTCGAAGTCGCGGTGCCCTGCGTTACCGCTTTCTGCTTCTATCTGAGGCGCAGCCAAGGTTTCTGGAGGCTGAAAAGGCCTACGTAATCCTAGGTTCAAAGGTCCTGGAACAGCACTTCCGCTGGTAACCCTTCCTCGCGCCAGCTCTTGCAGATACAGTTGAGTCACCCTCTTCGGATCCCATCCTCCTTGTCGAGCAAGCTCTGGTGACTGTATCAGAAGCTGCTGCTGGAAATCGTGCATCATCTGCGGAGTAAGAAGACTGGGGTCATGGTAGTGCTCCAGGACGCGATTTATAGTGCTATAAGCTTCGCTGTCGAGGGTTGACCTACCAGTTCTTGGGGTGGAGAAGTCAGTTGGAGACCACGGCTGCGGAGTTTCACCCCCAGCAGCAGTAGAAAGCGATGAGTGTGCAGACTCCTCTGGCTGCGGCGGAGAATACTCGTCGATGCGCTCCATCGGCGCATCTCGAACACGGTCAAGAGACTGCCGATCTGGCACTGACGAGGCCCAGGAACTCGTGCTCCACCTATCACCGGGTCCCTCATTGGAGAAAACATCTCGAAGTTCTCCATCTTCAGGCTCATCTTGACGCTCATCTTCAATCGAGTCGCCGGCAGCTTCAACTACAGGCGTAGCGCCGAGCATAATCTGTATCGACTCTTTGTCATCTCTATCAGATAAAGAATCATCCGTAGCTTCAGATCGTGATGCACTCGCCGGGCTAGATGCTCTCATGCGCATCACCTGGCTGAGAATAGTCCTGTGGCCTGCATTAGGTTCTGGACGGTCTGTCTGCGGCTCGTTGTCGATGATTGTATCTTCAGTCTCTGCCGTACCAGCAGTCACAGCTGATAAAGGAGCAGTTTCAGATTCAGGCGTTCGGCTTCGATCAACTGTAGCCCTTGGTCCAGGGAAGCTGCCCGGTATACCAAGCGTGGGCGAGTCGTCGTTGTCAAATGTACTTCCTTTGCTTAGATCAGCATGACTGAAGCTCGTCGGTATATTAGTCGTGTCAAGGGTCAGATGCCGCTCATCTGGTGTGGACTCTTCAGCAGGTGTTTCGAAGATTTCCTGATCCGTACTCTGTTGCACTCCTTCGTCGGTTGGTTGGTTCGCCATGGGCTCTTCCAGGTCTTCCCTATTGTGCGCTTCCCCTCCTTCCATTACTTCTCTTTGCTCTGGATTTCGCCTCTCCTCTTCATCTTTCTGTTTGGCTATTCGCTTCTGCTCTGCTCTGATCAGTTCCTTTCTCTCGTTCTCTTGCACTGTCTTTGTGAATGCCTGCTGTATCCTCTGCCTCCTCGCGGCAAAATCAATTCCGCCCAGTTCCGGTAGCTTTTTTGGTTTGACTTCTTTCAAGTCTTTGTGCGAGGAGTGCTTGTTCGTCCCTAATCGGTCTATAGCTTTTGCTCTTGAAGCAGATGTGGATGCGGAGGAGACAGGTTGCCGTGGTCTAGAACTTCGTAACGGCGGTGACTTTTTGGGTAAAGGAGCTGAGATATACGCCTTCAGAAGTGGGCTCGTTCCTGGATGATGAGCTGGAGGACTATGATTCCGCCGTCTTGGGCTAGATCTCGATGGGCTCACTCGTGGGTTACTCGCAGGACTTGTAGATCTTTGGCTTGGCCTAGGTAGAGCACTCGTACCTTTTGGGGTTGATTTGTGCATTGTGGTGCGTCCCATGGCCGAATCAGCTCTAGAGGACGGAATCGAATTCCCGGAATCGGAAGTGGCACTCATGGGTCGCGCACTCACCGGTATCCGTGACTGTGAATTTCGTTGGGACACTGGAGGGGACATATTGGCGGCTCGCATTTCCGGAGTGGGTGAGACAGTCGATACATGCATCCCAAGAGCACTAGCGGTCACTGGCTTCGAGGTATTCCCGTCGAAGTCGCTCTTCGCTCTTCGATGCATTCCTAGTGGCCGTGAAGTGGTAGGACGATCAGTCCTCACGCCATCTAAGGATGGTGTCAGACCCATATACCATGCTGTCGGCGACGAAGGAGATATTCCAGAATCTAGTTCGTTTCGATCACTTGGGAACATTGGATTCGGACTGTGCATGCTTCCCTCTGAGCCCCTACGTCTCCGTGGCCCTAGGATGCCGTATCCAGGATCAGGCGAGTTCGTGGTGACAGACAAGATCTCGCCAAATAACCGTGGTCGAAACAACTCTTTCGATGGTGGCAGTTGAGAGAGATCACTCATCGACTGAGACGCGCTAGCGTTCCCGGATACTTGAGGACGAAATGGCAGTGTCACACGGCCCTGCGCAGGATTCGTGGTGGGATGGGCACCATCATTGGCATAGTTCCGGCGCTGCGTTGACCTGGATGGATTCCTTGGCTGATCTCGACCCAGTTTCGAGTGCTGTGTCGAATCTCCGGCGCCAGAAACCTTAGGTTGAGATGGAGCACGAGCTCTCGCATAGTTCTGCGATCTGGCGGCTGGGTTTACAGACGCCGACGTTGACCTTGCTCCGGGCTTAGAGGGAAGAAGCGGTTTCTCGTTGGGTGTCTGGTTGAATTTATTCACCAGGTCCTTCAGTGAAGTTTGGCGGGCTCTGGCGGTATTGAACAAATTTGGTGACGATTTTGCAGCGCTCAACGGGGAAGTATTGCTCGACGGTGGTGATGCAGAGCAATGTGAAGGCCGAGCATTGGATCGTGGAGGCAGCGGAGCATGTTTTGAAGCAGTGCCGTTTGCGCGTGCGGAGATGGGATTGGGTCTTCGCTGGTATGCAGATGTTGTCATCCCGTCTTCCCTCCCTGCCACCACGATATCTCTATGATTTGACAGCGTCTCCGTGAACGGGTCCCGATACGGTCTGTAGAAGTCGTGAGGATCGGGCGAGTTGTCGTCGGTGGGTGGATCACATGTGAAACCATTCACAGAAGCGTCGGCAGCGTAGTTTCCAAAGTTTGTGGAGACGGAGGGACGTTTTGGAGGTGTTTGCAGCGGCTGCGAGTAAGTGTAGGCTGGTAAAGTACGTATTTGATCATCCGGGGACGGTGGTGTCGGGTTGCATTGAAGGTCATCAGCGTTGTCAACACTATGCGGAAATTGATCATGATCGGATTGCTGTGAAGGACGGCGAGAATGTCCGAGGGTGTAGTAATTGTGATCTGAATCGCTTGACGGCATTTTCGTTTGGGGACATGGAACGTTCACGGTGTCGAGTCCTGAGGAATTGGTGCAAACCGTGCGCATCCGAGCAGGGGCACGTATGGAGTTTCGACAAGGAACCGGTGAGTTGTCCGAGGGCTAGCTGTTGCAGGTTGACAGCTCAGCGTCTGGAGGGACGAAAGTCGTTGGCCTGAAAGCGGGCAGTTCGAAGGAAGTCGCGTCAATCGACGTCGACTCTCAATGGATGGAGGAAGTGCCGTGCCAGAGCAGAATCTTGAAAACGAAAGGTGTGTTCGGCGCTCCTCGTCCAATAAGCGCGCAGAGAGTCAATCTGTACGACGAACCGCATTCGCGCCTGGCGCATGAATTATTATTGTAAGTCGGGCAAAGAAGCTAGGCATGGAGGACGCCAGGCTGTCCCCGGCGTGTGCTGATACGTTGAGTAGAGTACGCTTGTCCCTGTAATCTGAAGCCTAAGTGTTGCAGAATCGAGAGCAGTCGCGATAAGAGTGGCGTTACAAAGAGATCTTTCAGGTCAAGCACGCTTGAACGTGACTGACTGACCTTGTTCCCTGTCTTCAACTCTGTCGCTATATTGATGGACGGGAATTGCTGATCTCCTGCTAATGAGATCGCCCTTCCTTTGACTGAATAGCGGTGGCTGATGCCGTCTCTCTTTCTTGCTCGGTGTTTCTTCCTCCCCTGAGCCTTGTCCGTTTGCTGGCTTCGGTTGCGTTAACGAGGGTGGAGGTCTCGCGCTAGAGGGCTGTTGCCGTGCAATGACGGCGGCTAATTGGCAGAGAAGGGACGCTGCGACGCATCAACCTTGCCTTGGATATGCAGATCGCCGGCAGGATTGAGATTGGACCGAGCCTACAACTAGATCAGTCGATTAAAGGAAGTGACTTGTATGTTCGCTTGCTGGCGATCATGGACTGGCCGAATGTTGCCAAGTACTCGTACTCGTAGTGTACTCGATATTGGAACGAGTTCTTCGACGGACCCGTTGGAAGTGAATCCAGGACGAGGAGCTCGAAAGTCAGTAACGAAGACGATGCGTGATTGGACGGGCGCCGCTTTAGTCACACTCTGCTTTTTCGGCATGCTCCGTCCAGCGGCATCGTTTCACGAAACGAGCCTGTGCTTCTTGATATTCCCTTACTTAATCTTTTCCAATGGCCTGTCTGTCGACGCGTAAAGCTAGCAATCAGCTCGATATACCCCAAGGAGTCCATAGAGTAACGTTCATATCGAATCCGTGTGCGGGAAACGTGCTGCGGCTGTGTTGTGTTTGACTTCATTCTCCTTTCCTGCGTTGATGCTTGTGCCATGTTGATGGTTTCCGGCTGTTGGTAATGAATTGATCCTGCTTCTTTGTTCCAGTATCTTCACTGTCGTTCTCTTGTTGTGTGGGTGCAGAGGTATGGCCGGCAAGAGGAAACAAAATCGGCCCTGTCGTGCCGCTGAGGGTCGTCCAAGAAAGCGTGTGAGAGCTGACGGCGCTGAGCCGCTTGGTCCAGGCAGTCTTGTCGGTTCTCCTATCTTTCAGCACCCTGTATTGTCTCTCTACTATCCTCGCGTGGTGACTTTTAGGCACTTTCTGTTGTCCAGGTTGACAGCTTCTTCAAAAGTCAGGAGACGGCGGCTTGTAGCTATAGGGAGTCGTCCAGAGGAGAGAACATCGGTATGTAGAAGCGATAGATGGCGCGAGGTTGCGTGGGAAGGACATGCGAGCTGTGCAGATCAGCCCTTGCATTGTCCAGAGGATCAAGATAGAGCTCTTGCATCTCTTTTGGATACAACCCTTGTTTGCTGTCCGGAAAACTACAGTCCAGCTCAGGATCAATCGCGGATGAAAGATCTGGCCGCATTCTCGCAGCAACAGCAGAACTCAACAGCGGGAAGTAGTCTTGGTGGTGGGAGTTGCTCGCAATCCGAGGTGTGTGGATGTTTCTTAGGTACTGGTGTTGCGTCGGCAGTCACACGTCGTTTATTGATTATGTGACGCGCGCGCCAACCAATTCCCATCTCCAAAGCTGTCAAGGTTTGGTTTCTGATGCAGGTCCGTCAAGATTGTCGACTTTGCCATTTGGCAACTCTTCAATAGGAGGTACAGAAACGCACACAAGCCGTTGCACCTGCTCTGCTATGGATATCAACGTGCAGCAATGCCTCGACAGGGGAACCTGAACCACAGCACCGTAGCCGTTATACCTGGAGTTGTTTCTCATTACCCGAATAATCACGTCAACACTCTCAAGGGTAGGGTTTGGACGGACGTGCTCACTCTGTTGGGAAAGGAAGGACAGCGGCTTTTGCTGGATCTGATACTGGATCATGATATCTTTGTAGCTGTAGAGAGCGGTAGAGGGAACTATTACCAGCTTAGCGGTAAGGTAGCACAAGCTATAGGTCTTCTGTCCATAATTGGCTAATGATCACCTTCAAGGGACACCTCTATCTGAGCTTCAAGTACTTCAGAACCCGTCAGCGAACGTGAATGCCCCTGCAAATCCTTATGCATGCCGTGTTACCACAATATCCACCCCAGCAAACCAGGGCTCCGCAAGCCCTGAAGTGCATCTACCCGGGAACATTACGTTTGTTCGCAATCGAATGCTCTATGCACGAGCAGCCTTGAACGCCAAGGGAGAAGTTAGGTTTGGGCTCCGTCACATTCGTGAGAGAACCGTATTCGGATGAATAAGCTCTTTGCTGACAGATTGGGTAGATGTCTTGAACCGATTCCCCGACTTCAGGAATCCCGAACACACTGTGCATGTCATGAAGTATATTTTCCCACGGCAATTCGGACTGCACAATGTCTTCACATCTACTGTAGACTCAAAAGAGACTGTACAGCCTTTCAAAGACTACACTCTACGGGAGCAAGAGGTAGCTCAAATTGAGTATCGAGAACGGTCGAAGAGAGGCAAAAAGGGTTTCTCGACCCAGAACTGCAAGTCAAAGGTGCCTAAAAGATTACGAGGCACGGTTCAAGGGTTGATCAGCAAGATGCAGAAGTTGCATGGTCGATGCTCGTACACAGAGCTTTTGAGACACTATTGCCCGAATATCGTAGGGTTGGCCTCAATCCAACTTGGTCCTTGGTTTTGCTAAGCTGTATGGCAGAGAATGAAAGATGTGTTCAATCGCTCGGCGTGGACAGACGCGTCTGAATGTGCCCGAAACAGTTCCTCTACCCAGTTGATGACGCAGAATCCTCTGACTACCCCCACATCAAGCACGGCTGTCTCCAACTCGGCGAGTTCGCCAGCTCCACCTAGAAAGCAGTCAATCCTGGATTCCGCGACTCCCGCAGCTGAAGTTTCCGCGTTTTGTCGGGCCGTTCTATCCAAGATCATACCGAATGACTTCTTGGGTTCCACCAAGGATCATAACCAAGAGGTACTTATGCAAAACATAGATCGCTTTGTCAATCTACGAAGATTTGAAAGCCTGTCATTGCACGAAGTTATTCAAGGCATGGAGGTACCGAGAAAAGTCAAAGATGATCGTTTTCACTGCACTTGGCTGATGAGCAACAGATAGGGAGCATTCCATGGTTGATACCACCAAAACTAGATTCTGGCGCCGCAATGTCCCAGTCCGATCTAAATAAGCGTACCGAAATCTTCCTTGAGTTCATCTACTACATTTTCGATTCCCTACTGATACCATTAATCCGCTCGAATTTCCATGTAACCGAGTCCAATGTGTACCGCAACCGTATCTTCTTCTTCCGGCACGACGTTTGGCGATCAGTGTCGGAGCCATCGTTGGCAACCCTGAAGCTCTCCCTGTTGGAAGAGATGAAGATGGAAAAGGCAAGGAGTATATTGGACGCGAGATCCCTCGGGTTCAGCCAGATCCGACTTCTGCCTAAAGAGTCCGGAGTCCGTCCGATAATGAATCTCCGGCGAAGGGTGTTGAAGACGCAGAACGGCAAGGTCATTCTGGGCCGAAGCATCAACTCGGTCATGGCGCCCGTGTTCAATATGCTTAGCTACGAAAGGCTCCATCAAGTCGGTAGATTGAGATCTTCCCTCTTCTCCGTCGGCGACATGTATCCTAAAGTCAAAACCTTCAAGACTCGCCTCCAGCAAAGCGGCTCTTCTGAAAAGGTCCTCTACTTTGCCAAAGTTGACGTCCAGTCATGCTTCGACACCATACCACAGCGCCGTGTCGTTGGACTGATCGAAAAGCTCGTCTCAGAAGATGAATACAGCATAGCGCGCCATGCCGAAATCAAAGCCCAAGACTCCCACCAATATAATGCCGGTATTGGTCCGCCAGCAAAGCCAGCCCGGAAGTTCATCGCCAAGGCCAGAGCAGTGCATGATTTCTCCGACTTTGAGCATGTCGTCAACAGCGAGCTTGCCACGGGAAAGAAGAACACAATCTTTGTGGACTCTGTCGTGCGGAGCCTCCAAAACAAGGACAAGTTGCTTGATCTGCTAGAAGAGCACGTAGAGAGAAACATCATCAAGATCGGGAAGAAATTCTACCGGCAAAAGGAAGGCATCCCGCAAGGATCGGTATTGAGTACCCTGCTTTGCAATTTCTTCTACGGGGAGCTGGAGACCGAGTGTTTGGGCTTCCTGGTGGAGGGCGAGAGCCTGTTGCTTCGGCTAATCGATGACTTCCTTCTCATTACTACGGAAAGGGAACATGCGCGGAGGTTTCTCCAGGTTATGCACAATGAGGTTGAGAAGTATGGTGTCAAGGTAAACCCGGGGAAGAGTCTCGTCAACTTTGAGGTCACAGTCAACGGCGCAAAGATCCCTAGATTGGTGGGTGGGACGGGCTTTCCATATTGCGGGAACTTGATCGACACCAAGAGTCTGGAGATCAGCAAAGATAGAGAGAGGAAAAGAGCTGCCGGTAAGTCACATAGACCAACGTGAAACGACACTTGCCACTGACAGAAGGGCAATAGTCTCGGACTCGCTCACAGTGGAATATTCAAAGGTTCCAGGCAAGACGTTCCATCGCAAGGTTCTGAAGTAAGCACATCTATGAAATGCTGGCTCCAGTACTCATCTTTGATTGCGACTGCTAATCTCCTGGACAGTTCCTTCAAGATCCAAGCGCATGCCATGTTCCTCGACACGTCCTTCAACTCCCTCAGCTCCGTGCTCTCCAACATCTACCAGAGTTTCATCGAGGCAGCTATCAAACTCTACCACTATGTCAAATGTCTTCCCTCCAGCAAACAACCTCATTCCCCACTGCTGATCAGTAAGTTTTTTATCGTAAACAAACAACCTGCATTCGTCGAGGCATGTCTTGTCGAACCCAAATACGGCTAACCGATGTGCCTACCAATAACTACAGAAACCTTTTCGGACCTCGCAGATCTGGCTTTCGCTCTCCTCAAAAGTAAACGAAGATCTTCATGCTCGGAATCGTACCAATGCGCCGTCACCAAATCGCAAACCAAATGGTAACACTCCCTTCCCCCACTTTTGGAAATCCGAAATCCTCAATCCGCCTTATATCAAGCGCCGCGTGGCTTGCTAGCTTCTTCCATCGGCTGACTTGGCGCGCACACTATAGGCTGGCGGCGGTGGCATTCCGTCACGTGCTGGCGAGGAAGCAGAGTAAGTATCGCGACCTGATATCCTGGCTCGACGGACTCGTCGAGACGAGCGAAGCGAAAAGTGCGGTGGAGAGGCTGAGGATGAGGAGAGTGGTTCGGGAGGGGGAGAAGGTGTTTCGAGACTTCCAGTACTGAACCACTCACCCACTCACTCTGCTCCATCCATACATGTAAACACCCTTCCTTCTTACGGTACCTACATGTACATGTACAGCGCATTGCACCCCTCAAACGTCCAAAAACTAGTACCTGAACCTAAAATCCAACCTCCTATTCCCCTCCTTCTCCCGCGCCTTATGATCCGCCTGATACCCCGCCCTCTCATCGACCGTCATCTCTCCCCACTCCCGATCCTTCACCCGATTCAACCTCTTCAACCACTCCCTCTGCACCACGAACGACACCAACGACAGCGCGCAGATCGAGATCAGCACCTTGTTCCCGCGGTAATAGTACGGCGAATCGTCGGCGCGGTAGATTTCTGTTGCAGAATATTTGTCATTCATCGGTTGTTTTTTTTTTGGGTGTCATACATGTGTGGATGGGAATGTGAAGTTGGGAGAAGAGAAGAGAAGAGAAAGAGGGGTTTACGGGAGCCGATGACTGAGCCGACCTGGACGATCACGTTGTAGGTAGCGGCGGTGATGGCGCGTTTCTGAACGTCGAAGGAATTCTCGCTGATCCACGCCGAGACGATGGGGTGGAAATACGGGTCTTGCATACGCACACTCGTTCGTCAGCACGCCTGCCTCCCTCCCTTCCAAAAACAGGCAGAGAAGGCAGACTCACATCCGGATATCATAGTCGTGATGGTGAAGCGGCCCCAATTCCGACCCCCGGACGGCAGCGCCAACAGGGCCGCCAGCAAGGGCAAGACCCAGAATTCGCCAAAGACGCAATGCCACACGCGTTCGGCGAAATACTCGCTGCTCTTCGCCAGGAGGAGCATAAGGATGATTTGCAGCACCGCCGAGGGGATGGATAGCATGTTGCTGTCGAAAGTCGAGAAGCCGATGCGTTTCAGCGTTAGCGACAGGTAGCCCTGCACGGGTGTTGCGGGGATGTATGCCACGAGGCCGATGAAGTACAGCCCCCACATCGACGAGTCGCGCCATGCCTCGAGCACGTCGCGGAGCTTGGCGGGCTCTTTGAGCGCTGTGAGTCCCTTGGCCGGGTCGTCGCGGAGGAGACGCTGGTTAGGGAGTTAGCCGCGGATTCTTGGTCGCTTTGGGGGGATGAAGGAGGTTCGCACGTTGACCATGATGATTTCCTGCCGTTCGGTGTACCACGGCCTGCGCCAGATGACGCCCGTGGTGCGGGTGGGGGAGGCGGGAAGGTAGAAATAACTCTGTTTTGTATGCGTGACGTGAGTCAGGTGATGCCCGCAAAGTCGGGCGAGCGAAGGAAGAGGAGAAGAGTGCGTACAATGAAGCCAATGACAAATGTGAGAACGCCCTCCAACAGAAACAGCCAGAACCAACCAGGCTTTCCGCCAACACCGCGCATATTGAGGATTCCCGCCGCGAGCAGGGAAGAGATGATTCTTGCGACCTGGATGATGCGATGAGTTTATATGTTGCTGATTGCTTATAGAGTGCTTACGTTGAGCGTCGACCAGAAAGCCGCCAGCCGTACAGAGAGCTCTCTGGATTTGTAAAAGTAGGTGGCGAATAGGATCGTACCGGGGATGAAGCCGCCTTCGCAGGCACCGATGAGCGCTCGGGTGATGTAGAAGCTCGTGCGATTGTTCATCCACGCTTGGGCCCAGGCTAGGGTTGGGTCAGCATTCATTTCCAGCGATGAGAAGGAAGAGGACGGACAGACAGTTCCCCACAACATCATCATAATGGGGAGGATGTGCTTGAAACCGAAGCGCTTGGTGAGGAGCTGGACAGGGAATTCTGCGGCTAGGAAGCATAGGAGTTGGATGGTGGTTCCCTGGTGGACGGTGAGCTGGCCAAGTCACATGTGAAGGGATGTGGACGACCTGCGTTATTGTAGTCATTGCTGGTCAGATGCAAATCTTTGAGTAGGTTGTCGGTCAGGGCGTTGGACAGATTCCCACGGTCAAGCTGCAGACCAAAGAACTGTCGCCGGTGGATCAGCGTGAGGGATCATTCAGGTTCAGAGTACAACTCACCATCACGCAGACCCAGCTCAACAGATACAGGTCCGTCTTGCGAACCAAAGCCGACTCTTCTTCCGGCGTCCAGGTGGCGTTGGGATCGTAGCGATGCAGTCCCTCGTAGGACTCGTGCGGCGGAATGACATCGGACAGGTGCTCTACCCCAGCTGCGGCCACCGAAACATGAGAAAAGGAGGCTGCGGGGCTGACGTTTCTATGCAGAGACGAAGAAAACAGGCCCTTTTCCGTCTTTGACAATGACGAAGCATGGTTCATGTTGTCAGTGTGGAAGAGAGAACGGGACTCGTATTGTTATGGTGGTGGATAAGGGGGGTCCAACATGTCATATACAAATGCTGGGAAAACCATCCCGCCCTGCTTCCCCGCAATTTTCTTCGGTCTGCGCTCACGCGAGATGGAAATGGCGATCACCCCGATTGTGGGGGAACCAGACGTCTCCATAATTAAATATATATAGATTTTGGATACAATACCATGTCTACCTCGCTGCCCGTCGACACCACCGTCGTCACAATTGACCGGATTCTCCTGGCTCTGCAAGAGCATTCCCACCTACGACATGCCATCTGCCCAGCTCAATGGCACCTCCATCCACGGAGGCAACGTGCAATCGTGGACCCGCTGCACCAAGCCGATGGTGTACTCTGGCTCGCTTGACTCGTACACCCAGCGCGATATGACTCCCGTCATCGGTCGCGAGTTCGAGGGTATGCAAGTGGTGAATCTCCTCAAAGCCTCCGACAGCGACCGGCTGATCAAAGACCTCGCCGTGACTGGTAAGTCCTTTCCAACTCTCGCTCGCTATGCCGTTCGAGTCTCTAACATCCTATAGTCTCCGAACGCGGCGTCGTCTTCCTACGAGACCAAGATGTGAACCCTCTGCAGATGCGGGAACTCTGCGAAAAACTCACCTTCCTCGCAGGCTCCGTCCGTCACCCCTCCTTATACATATATACGCAACCGCAGCGAGCTGACGCTTGAAACTCGATGCAGCCCGAATCGTCCGGCCTCCACATCCACCCCCTAACAGAAGAAGGCAGCGAGCTCGGTGACCAGATCAGCGTCATCAGCAGCGAGAAGCAAAAGAAAGGCGGCGGCCTAACGCACCAGCTCAGCGACACCAGCCGCTTCGCTAGCGCCGGTTGGCACGCAGACATCACGTTCGAGCGCGTTCCGTCGGACTATGCCATGCTGAAGATCCACACCTTGCCCACCACCGGCGGCGACACTGTATGTGTTCTCCCTTTCCTTCTCCCCAAAAGTTGCCTGATGACTCTAGCTGTGGGCTTCGGGATACGAAATCTATGATCGCCTGTCGCCTGCCATGGCAACGTTTTTGGAAAGCTTGACGGCGACGCATGACGCCAAATTCTTCCATGAGGAGGCAGCTCGCCTGGGAAATCCGCTTCGTAGTGGAAGTCGTGGGTCGCCGTTGAATTACGGCTCGGCGTTGGAAGCAGTGCATCCTGTGATTCGGACGAACCGTGGGTTTTCTCCTTCCCAAAGTATCATGACGAGACTGACGGAAGGGGACAGCGGTTACGGGTTGGAAAAGCGTGTTTGTGAATAAAGGATTCACGCGGCGGATCAACGGGGTGACGAAGGACGAGTCTGATCTTCTGCTGGGATATCTCATCAACGTCCGTTTAATCTTGCCTAACCACCTTATATGCATGGCGGTATACTAACTTTGAGCGTTTTCGCAGCTGGTGACGCAGAACCACGACGCGCAGGTCCGGTTCAAGTGGAGCAAGAACGACCTGGCGGTTTGGGACAACAGGTCAAATTGGCATTGCGCGACGTATGATTACGATGCTGCGAGAGCTGGGGATCGGGTCTGTTCGTTGGGCGAGGCGCCGTATTTGGATTTGAAGTCCAAGTCTAGGAGGGCGGCGCTCGCGGAGAAGGCGTAGCAAGTAAACATAGTTCGTTGTAGTATTCTCAAGATCTGCGGCAGTCAGTGGGCGCATTAGGCAGGGCTCGAGTGACGGGTGAATATCTTAGTGCTCCCAATACTTCTCTACGCGAACCATGTTGAGGTTGGCGGTCGTGGCCAGTTTGTAAGTTCTCCAACACTCAGTCCCACCGCGTACCGCGAAACTTTCGTAGAATAGTGCTTGGGTGTGAGCTGGGTCTCGGTCTTGCTCTTTCGACGATTCGACCGTCGGACAGGTATGTCGGCACCTAGAAACACTAATTTACTAGTTACGGGCGTAACTAATCTGGTCGATTTTGATTTAACTGCTCTGCCAATTCCATAGATATGGTGAACTCAACTCGTAGGTCTTCACAACGAACCACGCTGCGTTTTGGCTCCCCCCTTTCTTGTCCATTCCTAGCTCCTTTGAAACAGCGAAGTAAAAGCACTTTGTTTAGACCAACATGAAGGACAAACATTCTCCTTGTTAGTATACAAGCCATTAATCCGATAGCACAGTGTTGATGCATGTAGATTTGCTTCATCTATATTGGCCGCTGTTGTGGCATTGCTCATTTAGAGGTACAGGTTAGCCTGACTGCCGTTTGAAAGCCGTTTCATTGCCAAAACGGAACTCGCAGCGGGAGTTCCAAAAGACCCGTCTCAAGCTTAGGAGTCCAGTGGGTTGGTTGTCTGTTTCATACGGAGAAGATGAACTATGATGTGTGAGATTTACTGAAGTCCCTTAGGTAAGCTAGGGCGGAGGGTGGTTTCACTGCTCTGATCAACTGAGAATGATAATTAATGGGGTTCAAGTGGCGAGACTCTTGGTGTGAAGACATCACAAAGTGCCATGAGTGAAGTTATACGTACATGTACATGTAAAATCTCATGACTCCAGAGTAAATAATAATGATACAATTACCTTACAATCCTTTAGCGCTCATCGTTGAATTTTCAAACCTCATCCGTTTTCGGCTACGCGCCCCGCCTGCTGGTTGTTGCCGCTGTCGTTGCTGCTGCTGACGGCATACCCCTGAAATCAAGATCCCCCAATTCCTTCCGTGCGGCTGGTAGGGCCCTCGACTATCAGCAACTTCCCTTTATGTACGACAACATCGACGACCGCACATCCATCATTGACGACAGCATTGTCATTCTTTGGAAATGTACATCCGTTAGCATTGCGGGGAAAAATCTGGACCCTCGTTCATCACCACCGACAACAGTCACAACAACACAGATCCGGCCAGGACCGGAGACTTATATACTTACCAACCACTCAAAACGACCATCACGGCATCAGCAATAGCCCTTCCTAGCTTTCTCACGTGTCCAATAACAAAAAAAACGATGAAATGACAACCTTTGCGCCCACCGCTCCCGGTTCACCTCCGGATCTGACCGGCTCCAAGTCCTCCAAATCCTCTTCATTACACTCATCCTCTCTGAACTCGAACCCTGATCCCGTCCTCACCGACATATCGCACTTCGAAGACATCGGCCTCGATGACGACCACCGTCGTCTTTCCCACCAGGACATTTACGGTTATGGCATTCCCAAACGCCCACCACCGCGCGCAGTGAACGCTGGTCGAAGCAGCAACAGCACGGCTGTTCTGATGACGACGAGAGACTTGACCAATGGGAACAATAAAAGACCGGGATTTCCAAGTTTGCAGGGCCAGGTTATGGGCGCCTTGAGCCACAATGCCATGCATTCGTTGAGCTTGCCGAATGGAGGTGGGCTGAAAAGAGGTCTGACCAGTCCATCCACATCCTCCCTGGGAATGAGGGCTCTGACGAGAAACCGGTCGCGGTCACCTTCTCCGTCGCATTCACCCGCATGTCCGACATCGCCAAGATCGATGCCGAACGGAACACCACTTCTGCGGCAAGCCTCGAGCCCAGTTCACAGGCCGCCGAGTAGAAGGGGCTCTTGGCAACCGAGTCGCAAGACGATCAAGGAACTGGAGGAAGAATATCACGATTCTGATGAGGACTTGCCGGACGATGCGAGCTTGTGGAACGTACCAATCTCTCCGAGACCGCCGCAAGAGAGGACGATCTCGGCAACTGCTTCTGCAAACGCGTCTGCGAGTACGAGTCCGGAGAGGTATCCTAAGAGTCCTCTTAGCTCCGCCGTTGAAAATGGCATGTGCGCGATTCGGCCGACGGCATCTGCTCCAGCCAGTTCACATGCACAGTTGAGCAGCATCGGATCTATGCCTTCTTCGCGCTTCGAACCTAAATTGTCACAGGACGCCTTGGTGGGACCTTTACCAGATATGAATACTTTCGCAAAGTGCCGGGCAAAGTCGTGGACCGCCGCCCTTTCCGAGCTTTCTGAGGAAGCAAAGTCGCTAACCGAAGCGTTGGAAGCTTACGCCTCAATCACCGAAGAACAGCGTGAAGCGCAGGTCCAGTCAGGTACCTCTCCCGCGATTCGGCCCAGTCTGGAGAAGATGCAGCGGGCGCGTACGTCTGTGGTGGATTTACCCCCGCTGCGCAAGAACAATGTGATGATCGACCCGCTACCGATTAGCAAGGAAAAGGAGAAGGTGCTCAGTCGGACAAGACCGAGTTGGCTGCCACCAAAGAGCCAGAAAGAAGAGAGGAAGCACTTGAGGGAATATCAGCGGATGATGGTTGTGGCGCAGGAGAATGGTACGCTTCTCCACTACTATGACTCTTCGCTGTCATCATGTTTTGGAAGACCGGCCGCTAACCATCGTCCGGAGAGGCAGAGAAACGGAGAGCTGCCAGAGTAACCGAGCTCCAGTGCGCACGAGACGATACCAAAACTTCCCTCCTCCGCATCTGGGAAGAACACGTCCTTCCCAGCTGGGACCACACGATCCGCCAACCACGGACCCGTGAACTATGGTGGCGTGGGATAGCGCCAAAATCGCGGGGCGAAGTGTGGCAGAGAGCTGTGAGTAACGATCTGGCATTGACAGAGGAGAGCTATCGAAAGGCACTGAGGAGAGCGAAGGAGGTAGAGATCGAAGTCCAAGAGGGCAAGACTGGCAGAGAGAGGGAGAAGCAGTGGTTCAATGCGATAAGACGGGATGTTGGCAACACCTATCCTGACCTGAAGATCTTCCAGCCTGGTGGGCCGCTAAATGAGGGCTTAATGGATGTACTCATGGCATACTCGATGTATCGGAGTGATGTTGGCTACAGTCATGGTACACATGTAAGCGTTCAACTCCTTAACAACTCACGCTTCACTGACGCTTCGTTGCAGCTAATAGCAGCCCTCCTCATACTCTCTCTCCCAACCCCCGCGGTCACCTTCCTCACTCTCGCAAATACCCTTAACCGTCCTCTCCCTCTCGCGTTCATCATCCATGATCCCGGCGCTATGCAGAAGTCATACACCCTCACTTCGAATATTCTAGCTTTTAAATTCCCACGCTTGCATCACCACCTCCTCGAGACTTTGCAGCTGAAGGAAGAAGAGCTGTACGAGCACATGTTCCAGACGCTGTTCACGTGTGGATTAGAAATCGATTTGGCGAGCAGGCTATGGGACGTTTTTGTTTTCGAAGGCGACACAATGTGTATCCGTGCCGCTGTTGCTATACTGGGTAAACTGGAGGGCAAGCTTTACGGCACAAGGGCAGAGGTTCTGGGTGTTTTGAGAGGGAGGTGGGATGTTGGGAAGGAAGACGAGTTCATGCTCGCTGTCAGATCTGCAGGGAAGGAGGATAAGAGGGCCGCGGTGGGGAAGACGTAGGGCTGGGAAATCATGTACAGTGAAGGAAATGTACAAGTACAGTGGAGGAAGTGTACAGTGGCGCCTCGTACGAGTACAGTCGAGAGGGTGTACAGAGGTCAAGGCTTTCTTTTCCATCGTCCGGGGCCATGTTTCTGGCCCCGGTCTGCTCTTGGTGTTTCTGGCTATCGCACGCACGGCATCGCCTTACCTGAACATGAGCGAGGGCTCGTATGCATGGTCATGGGTTATGACGTTAACGCTGAATGAGTGGTACACTGGTCAGCTTTTCAAGCTTGTAGATTGGTGTCCAAGTAACTTGGTAGTGGCCGAAAGTGACGGGTATTTTGAGATTTCACATCAAAACTCATTGTTTTCAAAGTATTATAAGTCAATCACATTGTATTGAATCTCTTTGTAATTTACAATGATATCAGAATATTAATAAATAAAATGTAAAACCTCAGCAAATTAAATCAGACTCACTTATAAGAACAGTTATGATAATGATGTGGCTTTCACAGATGAAGATACAAATCTGCATACTCAGATATTTAAAAAAAATGGTGATAGTGGGTTATTTACACAGAATTTGCACAGAATTTATAACTGGCCAGGAGGGACTGCATTTTTGCGACCCGACTTGTATCTGTGACGACAATCAACATCTGCATCACTCAGCCCTATTGTGGCTAACACGCTTAACTGATGACATCCATAAATAACAAAATTCCTTCATCTTATAGTTTGTCTCTTCATGTATCCCTGATGCTTCTTCTCAGCATCGTCATATCATCTTTCGCTTCTCATCTCTCCGAGTCTACTTCCCACGAGTGGCCATCTACCCACGGGAGTCCTTAGATGGCATTCCCTAAGATGGGCATCTTTTCCTTGCACCCACTCGGAGGCTTATCTAAGTTACCTTCTATCTCTCCTTATAACGATGATTGGGCACGTAGACGACAGGCGCTGTGGTTGGCAGGAAATGCTGCAGCCTTGTCGCCTTGTTTTGCCTTGTTGCGGCTCCGCCACCAGGCGCAGTGAAACTGTGGCTTTTGCAGCCCGTCATTGATATTTCCTCTTCTTCTTTCTGATCTTGCGTTGCAAATTGGCGGGTTTTGAGCCTTTGTGCCTGTATGTAGCTTTGTCTTGAGCAATCGCGTTTAGGGGGAATGGCAAACCGAGCTGATGCCTATGAAGCGCTTGACTATCAAAAGGACAGTGACAAGCAGAGCTCATCGCTGGGCATGGTACCGTCGAGCGTAGAAGATCTGGACCGATCCTCTTACGAGCCGACGTTACCTCTCAGTCGTTGGCATGTCGATGGGAGGAGCTATTGGAGTCTCTCCGAGGTGAGTCAATCTCTTGGAACACCAATGGCCAGATGTGCTCCTTTTCCGGAGTGGATGAGGCTTCTCTCTCTAGATCATCGCTAACATTGATAGCTCCGGGCTTCGAGTGCCGACTACTACAATGCCAGTGAAATGTCAATGCAGGATCAAGTGCCGTCACTTTCCACTGACCATACATCCTCTGGCACACCTAGCTACCATCAGGCCTCTACCGAGTGTTCCAGATCCATATTTGATGAGTCTATGGTTGGCGATTCTACTCAGCCGTCGTCACAAGAGTGGGGTCTTTTCGACTGCTATATGCGTGATTGTGGTTTGCACGATGGCAGGCTAGCTACAATTGCTGGACCAGCCCAAATAGATGCTTCGGCCCCTCAGCACCCGCCAAATGACGATACGGCTGTTGTCTATCCTCAATCATCGTCACCGGTGTGGCGTGCTACACAGTGGCCTATCTTGGACAGTGGACCTGGGGACGATCGCGAAACTTGTCGGAGGAGGCCAGGTGCCCAAGCTAAATCCCATCAAATTCGAGGCTCCGCTCATCAACAGCATCAACAATGTCCAGGATTCAACAGTGAGGGTCAAGCTGCACCTCAAAGCAAGCCCGGTGTGAATGGCCTGCCCAACCATCCTTACACTCGGCCACCACAACAGCGTTACTTTTGTCGGCGCTGCAACGTTCATCCTTCGGGCTTCAGCGGTGAAATTGAGCTTCAAAGACATATGGATCGAGTTCATCCTACGAAGCAAAGGTTCTGGGTCACCGTGGATATTTCCCCAGATAAGAAGTTCCTCGCCGAATGCAAAGCTTGTTCGGAAGGAAAGAAGTATGGAGCTTATTATAACGCTGCGGCGCACCTCCGAAGAACTCATTTCAATCCTCGGAAACGAGGGCGCGATGCGAAGATTGTCGATGGAAAAAGGGGTGGCAAGGGAGGAGGCGATAATCCGCCGATGGAGACCTTGAAGAAGTGGATGAAAGAAGTTGATGAAGTGACTGACGACAACCCACTAAAAGCTAGCTATGTGGAGTCAAAAGTTTTAGCCGCGGAAGCAAGTGAACAAGCTGGTGAATTCCCTGGCCTCCTGGATGAATTGGACCTTTCCCACAAAGAATCTGGGGCTTCGGCTGAGCATCACACTCCCTCCCTAGACCTTGGACCTCCGCACACGAACCACGGTCGTTACCGCGAGCAGGGGAAACCACCAACTGATGACCAAGGTTCAGGGCAAGTTTATCAAATAATCTCAAGCCCTCAAGGTAGTGCAACTGACTTCCACGACTCTTGGGAAGACCTTTTCGGACGAATACTGCTTGATAGCAGGGATTACCATTGCAGAGACTTGCAATCGACTCCTTACCATTGCCGAGCCCTTGGATGCAGTGATCCTTTCCATTCCTCGCCATCCAAGCTACTTACTCACAGAAATCAAGCTCACGGCTTGCACGGACAAGCCGAAGGATCCCAACCCTCCGTAGTCGACTGCGAACGTTTTATCCCTCGTACTTCGACTTCAAGCCAAGACCGACTCAATGTCGACATGAGGCGAGCTCAGACGGGAGACAAGTCAGATGTATTATTTATACATTCGCCGAAGAAGCCAATGGATGCACTGGGTTATTCATCAGACTGTCTAATGGATGTTCACACGCAAGAAGAATTTTCCGCACAGGTACGTGAGACCGGGAGAGACAAGTGTAGCTGGTCTGGACCAGTGGGTGACGGACAGGCGGAGTGTGCTTCCCAAAGGTCTCTCAAGAAAGAAACCGTTGATCCAGACGTCTATGTGAATTATGATTCTAACAAGGATGCATCTGGTGATTATGAAATCAAAGAAGGCGAGAGGGACGCAGAGCTTTCCTTCAATGAGAGGGCATTGAAAGTGAGGTCTGAGTTTCGTTCGAACACAAGAACACGTACCACAATGGTTCAGCCTGGTGCTAGGATATCATTATACAAGGAAAGCCCCAGTTCTAGGCAGCAAAGAGACCTCATGCCCGTATCTTTTTGTCATCCTGCGTTAAAGACTTGGAAAGAGTTTCTGCCGTCCATAGAGCCACGCTTAGGGGCTATCATGGGCAGGCGCAACCCCGGATCACTAGATCTTTTTGAGTTGAAAGGAGTGCCTACGGTGTGCATTACTTGTCGTAATCCTAGTAAAATTGACTACTACCTGCTGGCGTCCTGTCTTGCTCAGTCAGACTTTCCAATCATCGTGGGTAAAGGTTTAATAAGAGCCTCGGCCGGTGGTGATGGCAGCCGGGATCTTCTACGGGACGGCTGGTGCGTGCCAGCAGTGAACGGACATTATGAGGAGAGATCGTCATGTGGCGCATCACTAGGTATTGTTGGTGGCCCATGGAGTAAGAGCAAAGTCTCACTTGGTGGCTATGTGATGGTCAAGTACGCTGGCCGGCAAGAGTGGGCATGGCATGGCATGACGGTCCACCACCTACTTGATGACGGAGACGAGGATATTGAAGATGGGGAAGATCAGAGTATGGCAGACGAAAATGACGAAGATGATGATCTTTTATCCTATGAAGACTGCACGACTGTTGACCGAGTCACCAACGGAGCCTTCAGATCTCAAGAGCTGCACCACCAAAGGATCCAGTTTTGCTCCCCTTCGAATACAGACCTTGAGCACCTCCGCTCAAGGCTGCGAGTGCGAAGTAGTCGGTGTCGGCAGTCTGAGCGATACGCTATGCTTGATGACGCACATGGGATAGATCGTACCTTAGCCATCCTCCACGAGGTAGATACAACCTTTGGTCAAGCACTTTGGTCTTCAGGAAACGTTATTTATGACAACATGAAGGTATGAGATGCTTGTTCACCGCAAAGCATATCTTCTGACTAGGTCATATAGATGGACTGGATGCTTGTCAATAGCATTCCCAAACCCAGGATCGGCTTCAATAGTTCGGGCAGTGCGTTGAACTATATGGAAGGATCATTATCGTCCCAGAAGTCGGAGCACTGGAACGCTTCCAAATACATTAATAAAGATGACTTTCACGAGCTGATGGATTCTACCGCTTACACATGGCAAGGAGAGTCTTTCCAAGCTGATCTTCTTTCAAGGATCCATGGTCGTGGCAGTGAGACTGGTATAGCCGATGGCTTTTTGCACCCCCAGTATTCGCTGTTGTGGGATGGAAAGACCACCACCCGCGCATGGCCGTTTTATCCACGTGCCAGGTATGGACTGGGCAACCGTGGCGATTCTGGGACATGGATCTTTACAGAAGACGGTAAAGTGCTCGGAATGATAACGTCTTACAACCACATGGCTCATATGACTTACTACACTCCCATCCACGTGGTGTTCGAGCATATAAAGCAAGTCAGTGGTGCTACTGAAGTTCGACTACCGACCAAGAATGACTATCTAAGTCTTGCAACAGCCGTTCAGGATGACAGTGGATACGAATCCTCTTCACCACTTCGCGCTTTGGCTGCTTCACCTCATGTTGGTCACTCGCTGAACGAGTGATGAGATGGTGGATGCTTCTGGTTGGGAACCATAATCTCGGAAAAATCGAACTCGGGTGGTGGTCTTCCTCGGCCTCAAGACACAGCGGGGTCATGTGTCGCGCTCATGGAGGTAGACAGTAGGGCGGGCTTGAACAGAAATACGGCGACAGTGCATCCATCACTTGTTGCCGAATCCGTCATCGGCGTCCATGAGCTCAAACACTACGACCGTTGCATCCTTGACAAGCTAGGAAAACTCTAGTAGTCTTTGTTGACGCCTATACAAATCTACCGAAGCTTGAACGTCGGAGAAGGCTCTGGGCTCAACCAAACTCATCATCACTCTCATGCATCATCATGTACCGGATCACCACAACACTGTCTACGCGACAAATGGAGAGCCTGAGACGAGCAAGGTCTCCAGATGATGAGTAATACTTTCACGGCACCGAAAAAGTGCAGTGGATTCTTGCTCTGGCCGAAATATGTTGATCTCTGAAACCGGCAGAATGAATGTATACTTTTGGGAATACCCGATGCAAATACTCTTTGCAATCTTCGGCATAGCCCTAGCCGGACATCCGCAACGCTCGAGTTTGCTCAGATGCAGCGCGCTAAGACCTTTCAATTACAGCAGTACTCTGGCATTAGTGGTAGCATTTTAGCAACAGAGAAATATGTCGGGTAGCTTTCATTAACTGCCACCATTTCGGTATCTTGATGTCTTTCTCGTTCTACCTCAATCAAGACGACGCTACGGTCATCGTTTTCCGTCATCCAACTCTTGCACCGATCCTTCATAATCCAACAACGCCAACACCACTACTCGTGTGGCTGAGAAGTTCTAGGGTTAGGAGTACGGATCCGGTACGGTTTCATCACGCACCAACGTTCCAGACGGCTCTACATGCATGAGTCGGGCCCGGTGGCGGCGGCGGTGGAGCTAGGTCCGTCAAGCACCCAGGACAGCAGCAACTGCGAGATCACAGCCCGGTGATTCTCCACCGCAAGTTCCGCCTACCAGTACACTACGATCAGTATAATGCCCATCATCCCTGCTCAGCAGAATAGCAAGGAAACCGGAACTCGAGGAGAGACGTACCTGCGTTGTCAACCTGGTGAGCGAAACTGAGGACCGTGCAAAGCTGCAGAGCGTCGCCATTACCTTCGAAATCGACCCTGCCCATGCACCTAGGAGATCTGGAAGCGGAAGTCCGTCGACCAATTTTACGGGTCAACGTGGAGCTTGACCTCAGAGTGGAGCTGGATTAGACTTGCTTGCTTCCGAGAGAAGGACAGTCTGGGTTCGGGAACGGATCCTGTTCGAGGTCCTGACATTTTTCAAGGCACTGTGTGCACCGGTTCAGAAATCCAAAGGCAGCGCAGTAAGCCTGGATGGTTGCCTCAGTCAGTACGTCAACAACCGGACTCTTCCCAACTAGACTATGGAGTATACAATTTTACGAGCAAGAGGGAGAAGGGAAGCATACAATACAATACAATACAATACACGCCGCCCCTGCAGCAGGCTTTGTCGATAAACTCACCTCCTTCAAAGCAGACCAGAGCGCAAACAGCCGTAAAGGCGACGCTCGACGCCGCAGCCCACACAGACGAGCACACTGTTGTCTTCACGCTGGACGAGGCCTGCGTTCAGGTCGCGCGCTTCGACATCCGTGGCGCGGACTTTGAGGGCCGCAACTTCCACTTCAACGAAGGCATCCCTCACGTCAAGGGCGCCGTGGGAAGTGGCGATGGCTAGGGTGAAGAGGAGGATGAGGGCGCTGGGCAGATGCATCACGGTCGTGGGATGGTTTCCTTCGGATCTTATCCCAAAGGAGAAAGTTTCTGGTGAAAGAATTGGTGTTTCCCGATGCCTGTGAGGAAGACGGTCTCTGGCAAACGCGAGATCCTTCAACCTCGGGAGTTCGACAGGTCTTACACAGCCCTCCCACATCGCCCCAAGGCCCAGTGCCATCTCAGCCTCCATCATCCTCACTGAACCCGTTGCACGTATAGCGGCTTTGATTACAGAATAGCACAGCTACGTCATGGCTCTGCCCAAGTCAAAGGCCCTCACAGCGGACTCTCCGCATACCTGCCAGTGACGGCACCTGCAATGGCCACTGTTACCTCGGTGGTGAACGACACTAGGCGTTTCGCCTTGCGAACAAAAGACTCAAGGACAGATGACAATCATGACTCGCACGGGCGAAGCTTTCTTCCAGTTCCAGCTGAAGCGTGACGCACATACCAGGGCGGGAAAGCTCAGGCTGAAAATCGCGTACAATATGAACAGTCACGTCAGTCAAGGTTGCCACAGACGGACTGTGTATAAGAACCTCACATTAACAGGATCAACATTGGTGCCGTGCAACCCCTACTCTCAACTCAATCATCCTATCCCAGCGCTATAGTCCGATATCAAAGCTTGCTTCACACTTCTCTTTTTCAAGAGTACATGTAGATCAACGTCCTCCCTCCCAATCAATCAAAATCCGCATCCCAGCTGTTAAACTCATCGGGCTTTTTCCAATGCACCGTCTCAGAATCTTTTTCTCTATCTATCAAGGATGTTTGGGTTTCACGATCCATACTTCACGCTGTGTCGGGTAAATGTGCTTGTAAGAATCCACGTTTTATATTGTATCCGTCCGCTTCCTGGACCAGATAGATCCAGGACGCCGCAGGTACACGAGTCTCAGTCGTTTCAACAACGAACTTTGGTCATCTTGAAAGACACCCTGTTGCTTTGGTAAAGGACAGCGCTGGCAGTGTCGGAGAAAGCTTGTCATGTTTCACTCAGATAGATGAACTGGTGTTGTGAACTCCTTGGTCTCGGACCTCACGCCTTGAATCAGCGCTACCGTCGGCATCCACCCCTCACAATTGCGCTTGAGCGGCGTTGGGAATACAAGATGGGCACGTGTACTTGGACATAGGGTAGCCGGAGGATTCTGCCATGGCGAACCGCGGCCCTGCAAAATCTACTCGCATGACCACGACGCTATGGAGATATGAAGTGGGGTTTGGTGCCGTGGTGATGCTGCAAGTACACTTTGATGGACCTCAGGTTTAGGTTAGTGGTATTTTACATGGTAGCTAGATTACGTCGCTGGCGCTGAACAGTACTATCAGCGTCGATGATGCTTGGCTCTCGACAGCTATGAGTGCTAGATGATGAAAAGCCATGTCAAGGGACGTGTGAGACGCTCTTGTATCGCTCAGAGATCGTGGAGCCTGTTCTCGGTGGAGACCGTTAGCTAGGTCCTATGCAAATAACGTGGTTTGGCGTTTAGGTGTTGCGGTAGCCCCAAGGTCTCAGAACTATTTGAATAGATGATTCTCATGAAGGTTGCAAAGATTACATATCCTGTCATAATAAAACCTTGTTCGTCACAGACGGATAGCTAAAGAATCACTCAAACGTACCTGATCAACCCACTTCTCAGCGAGCGGTTATCCTGCACCCAACCGATACTCATAGGTCAAAGTTAGCAGGGCTTCAACAAGAGAGCTTAGATACTGAAGGCTACAGGGCGTCTCAGAAAAATCTGACAAAGGTTTAATCTCATAGATTCGTTAAAGTAGCGACTCTCGAACATTAAAACATATTTTTTAATCATCATAGAAGGGGTATAAAGGGAATTGCATTCGACGTACAATAGGGATTTATTTTGGATCTTCGCTGACGGCACAATAGACGCTAGCTTGTAGCATGGCGCGACTGAGCCACTCTGAGTTCTCGAATTGCTAGTGCCGGTCAGCAAGGTGCCTTAAAGCAGAGCAGGGAATTGCTCCCTCACTGTACTTCGGGATGGAGACATTTACATTCGGATCGAGGAGCATGGAGGAAATCTTTCAATCGAAGCTCATTTCTCCGTGCTCTATCTGAGAGGATAGCGGGGCGATGGTCCTCAATCTAAGATCCAGCAGGCTTTAGCAACTGAGAATCTTGAGATTGATAACAAACGCTAGGGCGTGGCGAGGTTCCCGCCATATTCAAGCAGAGGACAGGTCTCAGAGTCAATTTGAATCTGTCATCGAGCCTTCGAAAAAGCGCTCTCAAAACTCAGAAGCATATGTGATCTAACCATCATAGACACGCTCAGTGCTTAAGGGCACATTTAAGACTTACCAAGTAGCTCAGCTTGCCTTCAAGCCAATGCCGGTAGCCTGACATTTTACAGTCAGCCAAAGCCCAAGGAGAAGAAAGGTACTTGAGAGAGGCACGGGGAAGGACATGACGGCTCAGAAGCTTTACGGAATTGGTTGCATCGAGCTACAAACTTTGCAACTCTCAATGACTTTGATTATCGATCGGTAAGTTCAACATCATGACAACGGTTTGAAGCTGACTTGTACGTATCAAGCGATCGTAATCAGTAGCAACGCACACAAGCGATGAGAAACGATGAGTCTTACCATATATGACTGAGAATATGCCCAATTTGCCGCTCAGCTGCGCTATAAACGCTCTATGCCGGTAATGAGCTGGTCTAGCTGGCCACTGATCTCCTCCGTCACATAGGCGCGGAGTATCCGTGATCTGCCATACTTATCATTAGCTCCGCGAGATGACTAGCAGCTGTCACGGCAATCCTTACAGGCTACTCAGCTTCTTTTCCTGCATTTGCTCCTCTAGCTCTTTCGATTTCACAGCGGCAACCTTTAGGACGATTTCTGGAACGTTTGCAAGACGAGCAACGTTCAGCCTGCTAGATCAGTATACTCCACAGGCGCTTTAGGTGTACCGAAGACCTACCCGTAAGACCTATGTGCCATGCCGTCACCAATCTCATACAGAAATGTTATATCCTGCCCGCCTTTTCCACATTCTTCGAATCTCATGTGAACGTTCTTCAGCTCGCCATTGCCAAACCTTTTGGCCATAGCACTGAGATTTTGGTAATGGGTAATGAACAAAGTCAGGCTTTTCGTCTCCCTCACAACATAATCTAGTACCGCCTCAGCGATCGCCACGCCATCATGCGTCGAGGTGCCTCTGCCAAGCTCATCCAGAACGATGAGGGACCGCGGTGTAGCTTGCTTGAGGATATCGGATGTTTCCGAAAGCTCAACCATGAACGTGGATTCTCCGGCCATCATGTTGTCGAATGCACCCATACGGGTGAAGACAGCGTCGAGCATACCAAGTTCGGCAGATGCGGCGGGGACATACGAACCTATCTGGCCCATGATAGCTATAAGTGCGACTTGGCGGACGTAGCTAGATTTGCCGCCCATGTTTGGTCCAGTGATTAGGAGGGCTCTGGTACGGTCAGATGCCAGGTCGATGTCGTTAGGTACATAAGTGTCTAGAAGCAATTGCTCCACCATGGGATGTCTGCCTTGTTTGACAGTAATGCCAACTTCGTCGGTATACTCCGGCTTGACATAGCCAGGCTGGCTAGCAACAGCAGCTAATGAGAGGAGACAGTCAAGCGTAGCAAGAGCTTGAACGCAGTCACGGAAAGACTGATAGTTATTAGAAATCTCCGTAAGAAAGGTAGCAAATGCTTTGTCACAAGCAGCTGCCAGAGCCTCTTTGTGTTGATCGCGCTCGCGGATAAGGCGAACGACTTCAGGGGTATGAAAGCGAGATACTTTCTTGGTGCCACTGATCTTAGCCCAAGAAGCCGGTACGTTCTTTAGTTGTGTATTCTCGATCTCTATGAGGTATTCTATACCAGCAACTGTGACGTAGTCCACTTTCTTTCGCCTGACCTTTTCTGCTGCAACAGCTCGGTGCGCATCCAGCTCATGCTCGACACTGGCAATGCCTAGCTTATGCTCGGTGATCGCATCGGTTTCTTGGTCATCGCGAAAGAAGGCGTACTTATCGTCGTCTTTCGCTGCTTGTGGATTGATCTGCTCCAGGTAACTGACCACATGTTCTGAGATTATTGGCAAGACGGCGATTGCCTGATTGATCATCTCCGCCTGGAAGCCTGCATCTGCTGCTGACTTGACAAACGCAAACTCATTTCCAATGCGCTGCATGGTCTGAAGCACAGTCAAGAGCTCGGGGCGAGTGCACTGTGTTCTTGTTAGTAACAGTCGGCACTTCGTTGGGATATGGATAGTGCACCTTTCCGTAGTAAATGCGGATAAGACTTTTCTCCAGATCGCTCTTGATCTTTGACAACAGACTCTTGAGCTTATCAACAGTAATGCTGCGGTCTCCATCCTTGAGCTCCTCGACGGCTGCTATCCGTTCTTCAAGCTTTGTCTTGTCCAGCAAAGGCCGACCAACCCATTTCCTTAGCAATCGCTGCCCAAATCGGGTTTGCGTCCTGTCAAGCGCCCAAAATAGGCTACCTTTCCCCGAATGATCCGTCTGGTTTTGGTAGAGCTCCAAGCTTGTCAAGGTAGTACCATTCAGCAACATGTGCGATCTAGCACTGAAGGATTGAAAATACTTCGTCAGATCAAAGATATGCTCGAGGCCGTATTCTGTCATGTGCGTGATCATGGCGGACAGACAAATCGTGACATTTTCAGGGAGTTTCATAACTTTGTCCAATAGGTTGCTGGATCTCTCATCCTCTGTGCTGCCTGTTGCCTTCATCTTGCCGGCATAGAAGTTAGACACGTGGCTATAAGACTGAGCGGCCATCGTCTTGGGTCTATCGATTCGCTCTACCCGAATCTTGTCTCCGAAGACGTTGCTTTTGCTCCCAGACAGATGCTGCACCAACTTTTGCGTTGCCTTGGATAGTTCGCCCACAATTAGAAACTCGCAAGGTGCAATATGCAGTAGTCTTGTCTCAATTTCGCTCCGCATGAAAGCATCTTCGAAGTCATCGTAGATCACGTCACCAGTGGCTGGTTGAACGGCAACAACGCCGACATGAACCTTCTCATCAGTTCCCCATCCCTTGGCATTGTTTTCAGTAATGCATAACAAGTAACCAGTAGCCGGATCTCCACCACTTGGTCCATCTACCGGACCCTCCAACCCGGCCACATCGTCAATGTAGGTGCCTTTGGTGTAGAGGTTGGTAAGTTTCCGCACAAAAGGAGCATTCCTGTTGTCCCCTGCTGCTTTGAGCGCTGCAGTCTCTAGCTGTCTGACAACCCCGACCTTGTGCCCAGCAGCGACGAGACGCTTAACATGAACATGTAATCGGTGCACTGGTATACTAGCGGATGCGAATCGATCAAGATGAGCTTCTGAGGGATCCTCATCGTATCTAAACTTTCCCGGAATGCACACAATGCTCAACTCCTTCGCTGCTATCCTCGCATCCTCTCCAAAGAATCTAAATTTATAGCCTACTTCTACCACCAATAGAGTATCCATATGCTTGTTCTTAATCTCTAGCACCTGCTTCTCCATCGGAGTAAGCTTACTGCTGCCTTTCTTAGCCGCAGCTCCCTTCTTGCCCCGAGCAGCCGACTTCGGCAGAGCTTCCTCCGCATCTGCATCTTCCTCGCCAACTTCAGCAGGCAGTTGATCGTCGGCTGTCTCTTCTGTTGTCTGCCACTTTCTTCTCTTGATCTCCGCGATACTATCCGGCCTACCTAGCTTCTTAACGAACTTGTGATGTAGCTTTTCCCGCCGCAATCTGGTCTCTTCGTCAACATCGGCATGTTCCTCGTCACGTGCAGGAGAACTTGAGAAGAGATATTTGGAGGTGCGCTCTGATAGTTTCGGGCTCTTGACACTGTTGGCTGCGGTGTTGGTGAGATTGCCGCCATTGTTGCTGCTGTGTTTGGGTGGCTCCTGTTTACTGGCTACGGAGGTAGAATCATTATCAGATATGTCTGATACGCGTGGTCTCTTTCGATTGGGGAGTTCCAGACTGCCGTCGTCAATATCGTCGTTCGTATCATCTTGTATATACTTCAAAGACCGCTTGGACGTCCTTGATAAACTTCTCGTAGTTGATGTCATTTCCTCGTCCGAGTCGTGAGAAGATTCGCCGTTTGCATAGGCAGCTCCATTGAGCTCAGTACAGCTAGAGGTGTTCGAGGTCTGTGCTGTCAACGTGGTAGGTAAAGTTGTTGTTGAGGTGGGTTTGGTAAAGAAGCTTGATATTGATTGCTGCTTCTTGGCCGACCCAGCGGACTGAGAGGAACCTTTGGCGCCCGGCATATTAGAAGTTGCGCAACGCGCAGCATTGAGTTAAAGTGAGGTTTGATGCCTCAACCAGCTTTCCACGGGTGACGCGAGTGAAAAGATGGACGTGTTGGTTGCTCGCTTAGCTATTGTAAGACCGTTCAAGCTTCAGGAGGCCGAGAAGCAGAGTCCATGAAAGGTCACTGAGATATTTCATTGTTAGGTATCAAGGAGCGAAAGTGTATGGAGACCCCGTGAGTTCAAACACTCTAGCAAATTAAGGTTGTAGGTTGCTTGTTGATAATGCGTCTTGTTCTGCTTCTCCAACATGATACTAAGGGATCGAGCTTTTAAAGCTCGTGCATCAGCCGTGCTGGCTTGTTCCATTATACTACTACTGTGTAAAGCTATCGAAGCAACAAATGCGGCAATCGTGTACAAGAGAAACGAGCAACGCCATCTTCATCAAGCATAATGCGTTCTACGTAACCCAGTCCTGATCCACCCCCTAAACATTGGCCTCGAGAGCCAAATCATTGACCCCACGATCGATTTCGTGATCATGTATCATAACTCCCGATCAATCGCAGACGCTAGCTTTCGCGTTTGAGCGTCTGCTCCACTTGATGATACACAACAGAACGGGACATGCAAGATATCGATGCGCTAGTAAGTCATGAACGTAAAGCGGAGCACGCAAGGAGCAAAGAAGGAATCTGAAAGAATGTACTGAAAATCAAGAGGCTAACCCGCTGTCTCCCCAAAGAGCATCTGTTCGTCCTCGTTCTCTCCAACATTGGCACCGCCGCAATGACCATGGTGAGAGGCATCCAATCCGCTGGTTTCTGTCATCCGGCGATAAGGGCTGGTAAAGGAGTGAAATTTAGATAAGTGCCGACTGTTGTTCTGTTGTGGGTGCGGCTGCTGAAAGGTGTAAGTGAGCGGATTGGAGAAGGCTCCGTAGATTTCAGGACCCGCAAAGGCACCAAATTCCATATGACGAGGAAGCGTATGGAAGAAATGAGGCGGATGCGCTCCTTCAACGGAGAAATATTGTTGACCTTTTCTCCCGGGCCCGGGGAGACTTATTTGATGATCAATACGTCCCGACCAGTTCGTTATGGGCCCGATGTTTTCTTTGTTGTCTTTGCTAGTTGGAGGGGCTACAATTGGCCTGAATAACGACGTGATAGGTTTCTGATCCTGTCCAACAGCTGGGAAGCCGGCATTAGCCGTTACGTCTGCGGAGGGAAGATGAAATTCCGAGCTGAGAAGTGACAGCCCCTGCGGATGGCCGAAGCTCTGAGAACCATATCCATGGTAGGACGGTCGCTGGTAGATATGTTCTGGACCCTGAGTCACCGAGCTGCTGGCAGCTGCTCCGTGCTCAGGATCCTCGAAGATCGTAAAACCATGTTTCTTCTTGCAGCCAAGATCTCCTACGGTCAGCCTCCACTCTGCGTCTTCGTCCTCGGTGGGCATGTAGCGGCAACTGTCGCTTTGTGTGCTAGTGGCGGATGGATCTTCGAGAACGGCGAGAGCTCTCCTTGAAGCCTCTCCAAGCTCGGTGGCCCGAGGGCGTCTGCCAGTGTGTTCAAGCTTGGCTCCTCTGTTGATTCTCGGAATTCTCGGGAGATTACCGCTGATTTCTGTCAAAGTCGACTTCTTCGGGTTTGAACGACGACGTTTTGGCTTTGGAGTCACTTCCTTAACAGGACTGCTATCTTCGACCATGCCAGAGATGCGCCGCTGCTTCTTCAAGTTTCCTTCAGCCGTGAAGACGAGTTCGGTGGGCTCCACCTCTGCCGCACTGATCATCATCTTCTCCAGTATAGAGCCATCTTTCTTCTGATTGCGCTTTCGCCTCATCTCCGGTGTGGCAGAATCGAAGATATCCATGCCAGGCCAGAACACACCTTTCAACTTTGTGCCTTCGCTAATCAGATCTAGATCCTCCATCTCTTCATGGTGTGAACTTCCGGCATCGTCGGCAGCGACAACTGACGGCCCAGAGTCGAAGAGCATGGCATCTTGCAGACTGGATACTGTAGATGGGTCAGGGTAATACGACTTTGTTCGAAAGGTCACAGAGGGCGTGTTGCAGCATGACTCGTCATCTGATCCGGTTCGGTCCTCGGAGTCCATGGTTGGAAGAGGCTGTTCATCTAATGGTTTGGCCGTTTCGTGTATTCGCTCACGAGCTGTCGGCCACAAGTGCATGCGAGGAATGTGTGTTCGATGCTTCGAGGCCGCTTCCGTCGTGGGAAGTGAGGCAGCTGCAAAACGCGGACGCTCTTCCTTTACATGTTGCTGAGAGAGCTGGGGATCCAGCAGGTCATCGTCAATAAGGACTCCCGCACGGTGCCTTGTAGCTGACATAGTGGTCTCCCGCTTGTGGGCTACTGGAACGATGTATTTCTCAAGTCTTCTTCTGGGATTTGCTTTCTTCGACTCCTTGAGAGTTAACCTTTCGGAGAGCAAGCGCTCGACCTCGTGTTTCTCATACCAACGATCATAGGCGCCAAGCTGCTCTCGCGCTGCAGGTTCTTGACGACTGCGTACTTGGAGCTTAAAGTAACGGGAGAGGTGACCCTTCGAACCAACGTGCGTGAGCAGATGAGATATGTCGCTGAACTTGCGTTGTTTTGGACAGATATTGCAAAGGAGTGGAATTGAAGCCATTGCAGCAACTTGGTTCACGTTGATAATGCAAGCAGCAAGGAAGCAACAAATGAGCTCGACGGGACGACTTCCTGCTCAACTCCAGAATTGCACTGCGAGCTCTTTCTTTTGGGTGGTAAGAGTGTCGAGAGCGCGAGGCGGAGAGGAAGAAGAAGTAACGAAGTCGAAGACGTCAACTTCGCTAAAGCCCTGCTGACTTTTCGAGCTGCATGAGGAAGTTGCGCCCTTCCAATTTGGGTAGATGTCTAAAGATACACCTGAATTTGGAGAAGAGAAAGGTACTGTTTAGGAAGGCCAAGCCAACATGGAAAATCTCAGAAAGATGGAAGGCCCGGCCATGAGCCGCCAGCCAGACCACGGTGACTAGAAAGAGGTGCATGTTGGTCATGATTCAACCAACTATAGACATCTGATAGAGTTTATACGTTAGGTCCGTTTTACACATAGAATGTACCTTCACGTCTATAATGCCCTAACGAAACAGGACTTTACAAAAGGTGTTGAAGCGGAAGATAGTACGTCAAGGCTATGATCTTCTCAGGCCTTGTATCCCACCATCCACAGAGTATTGGTAAAGTGGGTTATTAGATGGCAAGAGAGATTGAAAACCGAAAACGAAGCCTCCATCGAAGATTGGAAGCAAGTCTTGTGAAAGTACAAATATCATCTATTTCATTGATCTGTTAGTCTCTTCGTGACCTCCCTTGGCATACAGCTTTGTGAAAGATTAGCGGTGGGTCTAACGCTCCTCATTGTACAAAACTTACTAGACCGGATCGACTTCCTTCATTCCCGGATATCTCAATAAGCTCAAGCCTGCAATGCCAAAGACTGTGTGGAAGACGTCTACCATATCGCCAGGTCTATCCGCAATGCCACCCGTGTCAGGGTCCTCCCGCGTGTCAGCCAGGGCTTCAGGCGTGCAGCTAGAGCTACTTACCTGGCACTTTAGTATAAACTTGACCAGCTTGTCTCCATCGATCCAATGTAACCGGCCTATCATAGCTAAGCTGCTCACCACCCACCAGCTGTAGCAAACATCCTCGAGTTTTTCTGGCCTACCATTCAATCCTCCGTTATCCAACTGTCTTTCACTCAGCCATCCTCCCAACCTGTCTTTATCCACCAGATCCAAGCGACCAGCCATTGCCAAGGCACCCACACAGGTAAATATTTGCCCAGCATGTGACTCTGCTCCGGGACTAACGCCGTATCCTCCGTCAAAGTTGGCACACGCCTGTATGTGTGACATCGCCTTGGGAAGATTGATGAGCGAGATAAGGTGCAGCAAGGACAGTGCGTTGAGCGCGCCGTAGAGAAAGCGGGTATCTGTTTCCCCCCATTCATCTCCTGCAAAGGTGCCGGTAGTCTGATCTTGCAGGTCTGCGATGACTAGGCACTTGATCAGGATCTATAGACTGATCACCCAGGGGCTCTGCTTACATTTGCCAACCATCTCCCTCCCGCCTTTACCATGCTTGTCTAACTCGTCAATAGCGCCTATTGTGGCCAGTATTTGAACCGCGCTGACGGTATACAGCATGTGCGCATCGTGTCCAGGAGCAGCTCCGAATCCCCCATTGTCATGCTGGCATGACAAGACAAAATCTAAAGTCTCGTCTCGGGGAAGTGCGTCAGGGTGACCGAGTAGATGGAGTGCTGTGAGGCCCCAGTAAAGTCCGTTGAGTCGCAGGTGCTCGGTAAGCCAGTATTCTAGCTCGTCTTTTCGCTGATGCCCGGTAAGTATGGAGGAGATCAGCGCAAACGGGGGCCATGAAGACAGACTGTATCGAGGCTCTGGATGTAGCGAACATGCTTGTCAACGTATAACTTCAAGTCTTCTGGAAGATCATCAGGAGTCGTTCCGGGACCAGATACCAGAGACATGCTCCCCTGACTGTGTACTATTGGTACCACTCTTTCATCAGGGTATTGTTGTTCGCTTTATTGACACAGGATCACGATTGTGACGTTAGGCAACAGGGGCGTGTGCATGCTTCAGAATTAGCGAGCCGCACTAAGCTCGCGAAACCCCTGACTAAGGTAAGTAGTAAGGTAAGTTCCGGCCCTGCAACTTGAGGGTCCTGTATGTACCTCGAATTGATGCTACCTTAGTACTATTTGCTGCTTGTACTCGTACGAAGTGTCATTTGTCTGATTTGATCTTCACTGGTGCAGTTCTGAGATATCTCCGCCAACAGAGGGCGGTCGGGGAAAAGATCCCCGATTTCCGCGCACCTCGCATTGCGCTCTAGTTACAGGGCACCTTACCGTACCTTGCCTTACCCGTCACATCGGTGGACTGAACCCCCCT